>SAMEA3663208__coassemble_49_pt1 | contig 93495 bp, 64 predicted proteins | sample SAMEA3663208__metabat2_low_PE_010 | metagenome-assembled genome bin SAMEA3663208 (sample SAMEA3663208) | pig gut metagenome | biome: pig gut; feature: pig-associated habitat; material: faeces | place: China | collected 2013
GGTAATCACTTTTCATTCTCTTTGACGAGCCGAAGGCCTCATGTACGTTTCATATCTCCAAACTTATTGCGGTTTTTATCATTTCTCAACGACAACAATTTTGTATATAACCAAATTGTCATCCCTAATCAAGGCTATCAATGCGGATGCCTCTGGGAGCGTGGGCGTCTCGCCCGCGGCTCTCAGCGGCATCCACATCCCCTCCTCACGACACGCTCTGATATTTTACATAAAATATATTGACACGATATTATAACCCCACACATATACTCCTCCGCTATTCCTCTGCCCTTCCAAGCATCATTCTCCTTAACGTTTATTATAAAAAAGCGAACCAACAACGGAGAATGAACGAAGGATGAACGGAGGAACAACAGACTCATATCTCACTATTTTACTGAAAAATAAACAAATATGCTGGAATTTGAATACATATTTTAACTAAAAGCACCCATCTACCCTTAATCCTTTACTTATTTTAAGAAATAAAAATTCCACACGCTCCTCTACTCAATTATTTTGCAAAACACTTCATTATAGCCTATATCCACCTGTAAACCAATATTTTACCACCAAATAACACTACATAAAGAGTGCACCAACACTGCACTAACACTGCACATCCCCTAATACCCCAATCTCTAAGAATATTATTTACAAGTTTACCCTACAACATATATGTAGTCTATATGTAGTGTTAGTGCAGTCTTTATATCTCTAAACTATCTATAATTCAACCACTTAACCCCAAAAAGTGCAGTGTTACAAAAAAAACAATGCGGATGCCACTGAGAGCGTAGGCGTCCGCATTGTTTCGAGGGTTATATGATGGGGGGGAATGGTGGAACAATGATGGAGGAGGGACTATTTTAGTTCATTCCATTTCGGGGGATTGACTCCGAGGAGGTGCTTGACGAAGAAGTCGTAGCGCTTGTGCTCGCCGAAGGACTCTCCCATGGTGTGGTGGACACCGGGGAGCATGACAAGCTCGAAGTCCTTGTTGGCCTTTATCAGGGCATTGACCACCTGGTATGTGCTCGACGGATCGACATTGTCGTCCATCTCGCCCACTACCAACATGAGGGGACGCTCTAACTTGTGGGCATTCTCCACGTTGCTGCACTCCACATAACTGGAGTCGATGGGATGACTCATCCACTGCTCATTCCACCAAATCTTGTCCATACGGTTGTCGTGACATCCGCAACTGCTGTAGGCTGCCTTGTAGAAATCGCCGTGGAGCAATACCGCAGTGGTGCTCTCCTGACCGCCGGCTGACGCACCGAAGATACCTACACGGTCGGCATCCATATAAGGATATTTCTCTGCGGCTGCCTTTATCCATAACATACGGTCGGGGAATCCGGCATCCTTCAGGTTCTTGTAGCATACCTCCTCAAACTGCTTGCCGCGCCATGATGTGCCCATGGCATCTAATTGCACAACGATGAAACCAAGTTCGGCAAGCGAAGTCATGTTCCAGTTGTAGGGTATGAAACTCTTGGGAGTATAGGCACTGCCTGGCCCTGCATAGATATACTCAATCACGGGATATTTCTTGTTGGGGTCGAAGTTTACGGGTCGCTGGATAATGCCCCACATATCGGTCACTCCGTCGCGACCCTTTGCCACAAAGACCTCGGGAGCCACCCAACCGTGCTTCTCCAGTCGGGATATGTCAGCCGTCTCAAGAGTGCGCACCAATGAACCGTCGCTGACATTGCGCAGTACGGTGACTGGAGCAGAGGCAACTGTGGAATAGGTATCCACGAGATAACGGCGGTCGTAACTATATGTTACATTGTGATTGCCTGGTTCAGGAGTGAGTTCCACGAGATTCTTGCCGTCTATTCCTATCTTATAATAATGAACATGGTAGGGGTCTTCGCCGTTGTTCCTTCCTGAGGCTGAGAAATATATCGTTTCCTCCTTCTCATCCACATACTGAATATCCCTAACACACCACGCTCCTTTGGTAATCTGGCGAATCACCTTGGAAGTCTTTACGTCGTAGAGATAAAGATGGTTCCAGTTGTCGCGCTCACTGAGCCATAACAGCTGTTTGCCGTCGTTGATGAACTGTCGCCACAGACGGGTATAGTTGACGAAGGTGTTTGCCTTCTCCTCCACCACAGTGCGCAGGTTGCCCGTGGCGGCATCCATTGCCAATAGTTGATAGAGATGATGACCGCGCTGGTTGTACTCCATCGTCACATACTTGCTGTCGGGGCTCCACTGCAGCCACTCCAAGTCATACTGGTTGTCAATCAACGAAGCGTCAGCCTCGACAGCCTTGCCCGTTGCCACCTCGATGATGACGGGATAATGCTGGGGCAGTTCGTCACCCGGTTTGGCATATTCCTGCTTATGGAGCTTTGGCTGCAACTGGTCGGAGGGCGATGACTCCACGTAATAGACATAGCGTTTCTCCACAGGGCGACGCTTGCACACGAGGATATACTTGCCGTCGGGACTCCACTGTATGCGGTTGGAATAATACTTGCCGATGGTGCCGTCCTGAGTGAGACGACGGGTCATGTGATACGGTTCGTCGGTATTGTGAATAACCACGTTGTATTCCTCGATAAAGGCATCCTGCTTGCCGTCGGGCGAGACAATGGGACGCGGGTCGTTCTCCTCATCTACTTCCATCCAGTGACGCTCACGCTGCGGTTTGAAGCGTGGCTTATGAGCCGGACGCGGTTTTATGCCGAGAGCCTTGTCCTGTTCCTCCTTGGAGTTGAAGACGGACGTCGAAGCCTTGTCGGCATCATAAACGACATACCGCTTGCCTTGCGGTGTGGAAATCTGATAGTGAAGGACATGGGACGAGTCGCGCCAGGCGACGTTGCGTGCCCAATTAAAAACAGAGTCCGCACTGAAGGTGGTCTTCAGTGCGTAGGCTCTGTTGTAATCTTCCACTGTTCCCTGTGCCAATGCTGAAGCTGCAGAGAACATTAAAGCTATTGATAAAATTTGAGTTTTCATATTGTCACCTGTTTATCTCCTTGCGGAGTTTCTCCTCCGCAGTCTTTATCATATCGTGGGTGCCACTGCCGTCGGTGACGTATTTCACCACCATCTGGGCATATTCAACTGCCTCGCGCAATGACTGCGACGAGGTGGAATCGACCTTGCCAGCCCTGCGGAGCAAACCGCTCAGTGGACGAAGGTCTTCAATCTCAGCCAAATTGCCCGGACGCATGGTGTTGACCGCCTTGTTGAGCATGGCAGCCGCACTGTTCACCTTCTTCTGGGTGAGTCCCTCGGTACTGTTGCTTACCATACGGGCATCCTCAAGAGCCTTCATCATACGACCGAATCCGTGCGGTGCCCACTTGTCACGCTCCTGCATACGCTCCTCAGCCATAGCGATAAGAGACGTTAACTGACTCTTGTCTATCTGAGTGATATCCACATTCGGTGTGGAATGTGCGGCATCGGTGTGGTTGATGCGATAGTAGTGGGTGGAGTGGGACGTGCGGAAATAGTCGGGTTGGAAGGTCTGTCCTGCCACGGTGAGTGTATATAGATTTCCATCCTTGCCCACGGCAGGGCCATTGGGCTTGTTTGCCTTGATATTGTCGAGGCGTGAGTCGATGTCGAGTGTGGCATCGTCCCATGTGATGGCATCGGTGCCGGTCATGGCCAACGGTCCGTACATCAGTGTGCCAACCCATGCGTCGTCGAGAGGAGTGCCATAAGCACTTGCCACCTCAGCCGAGAGCTTGTCGGGACCATAATTGATGTGTTTGGTGAAAGGCATTTCGATTTCCACGATGTCTCCCTTCTTCCATTTACGGGTAATAGCCCAACTACCCTCACACCCCCCACCGGGGGGCAGGGGGGCTTCCCCATTTACCTTCACCTTGAATCCCGCAGTTGCCCAATAGGGGATGCGGAGGTGCATGGTGAACTTTGCCTTGCCTTCAGCTATTCTAATCTTTGTGGATTCGGCTGGCCAAAGGCAATCCTGTACAATCTTGATACCTTTGTCTTTCCAATTCAACTCGGTTGGCATATAGAGAGCCACATACAAGTCGTTGTCAGAGGCGAAATATGCAGCCTCCTGATACTTCGTGTGGTTTTCCGAACCAGTTCCTCCGCAGCATGTTGACTGTGGTGTCTCGTTGCCAAAGGGTTTGGTGGCATTTAGTCCCACGGCATACTGATAGCACGTCTGGTAATGCTCGGGATTGAGCGAACCGACAATCTGGTTATACAACGTGCGCTCGTAGTAGTCCATATAGCGCGAGTCGTCAGGGTTATAGCAGTTGAGGTCGCGCGTCAGTTTGAGCAGGTTGTATGCACAGCAGGTTTCGTTGATGTCGGGATTGCTCTCAGCCTCTCCCTCCTGCATACCGTTGGTTGCCATGCTCAGCACCTGGGTATATGGCTGGCGGAACATTTCCACATTGCCAACACCACCGGGGGCATATACATATCGACCCTGAAGCAGTGTCCAGAAGTTCTCGGCAAGATTATAATAATAAGGATTGCCGTTGCACCTGTAGCTGCGCAATGCACCGATAATCATCGGGATGTGCTGGTTGGCATGACGGGTGCGGATGTCATCGATATTCTTCGACAGGGGATCGAAGAACTTGGGAGCGTCGAAGCAGTTGGACGCCTCGATGAGCTTCGCCTTCTCTGCCTTATTGTCCACCATCTCCGCAAGACGAGCGAGCGACTCACTTATGCCGCCCACCTCGCCGGCTATATACATGTCCCACATCTCGTAGCGGTTGCCCGGACGCTCACGGCGTTCCTGCTGCGTGCCGTCCTGCTTGACGTATGTGCGGTAGTGCATGCGGTTCCACACCCACAGTCCCATGTCCTTGGCTATGAGCAAGGCCTTGTCGGCTATGCTCTTGTCGTCAAAGTATGTGGCGATGTCGATAAGTCCGGCAAGTTGCTTGTGGACTGAGTAATACGGTGCCCACACGCCCTCGGTGTTATTATATGGGGCATATTTCTCGATGAGGGCGCAATGCTGGGCGGGAATGGCGTTGAGATAACCATAACCGTAGCGGGCATAGTCGTGCTTATAACCGTCGAATGCCTCCCACGTGCCCTTCATCTCGCGCAGTTCATTCTCGGGGGCGAAGTCGCGCGCCTCGCGATATCGTCCGAGGGCATTGTCATATACGAAGGTGCGCTCCTGACACTCGCGCAACTCATTCACCATACGTACTATGTTCTTCCTCAGTATGTCCTTCTGCACTGGGTCGGTCGCAACTGCGTATGCCTGGGCTATTGCCGACATATAATGACCCGAACCATGTCCCTTGAGCTTGCAGTCGGGGGCATCCCAACCGTCACTGCGGGTATAACCTTCGGTTGACATCCCATAGGTGTCGCGATAGTTATACAACTGCTGGGTGACATCCCAATGGCATATCTCGGCGATAGCCTCGTCGCGATTCCATGTGAGTCGGTTGTTGCCAGTGAGCTTCACGTCGCCCAAGGGGAAGGGGTGAACCTTTGGGGCCTTGGGAGTGTTGTATGCTCCCGCAACAACATTAATGTCAGCCTTGACAGGGAAACCATTCTCGGTAGATTCATCACCGATGACATAACCACTCACCTGATAGCTACTGCCCGCGGGATGCTTTGACACATCGGCAGCGGCAGTCTCCTCAGAGAGCGGTGAGTTGTTCCACTTCACCTGACGGTATTCAGCATGACCGTCGGAATATGTCACCCACGCCAGATAAGGCAGTCGCGGCGAAGTGCCCGCAGGACACTCTATCCTAATCTGCCTCACCGACTGTATAGTGCGCGGCGGGGCGGCTGACACCAAGAAGGCACAGCCCACCACACCGATGATTGTCTTTATCAGCTTAGAACTCATAATTTTCATATTTAATACTCAATATTAGGGGGATTTAGGAGTTAAGGAGTTAAGGAGTTAAAGGAGTTAAGCCATTAGTTTTGAGCATAGGATTTCAGCGCAAATACATTTGGCTTAACTCCTTAACTCCTTAACTACCAACAAATTCCATCACTCCAGAAAGTCGAGTTATTTTACCATTACTTTCTTGTGGTTCATGATATAGATACCAGGGGCAAGACGGTCGGTGTCATTGCCTGACACCTCCATGCCATTGATTCCGAAGATTCTCTGTGAGCCTTGAACTCCCTCGGCAGCTACACAGCTGATGCCGGTCGGGGCGCTATATTCAATAGACCTCAGCTTGCACTCGGTGGTGTTGGCATCCAAGGTGATGTTGAACACGAACTTGGCAGTGGCAATGTACTTGGAGGTCTTCCTGTACTTCAGAGCCTGGGCAATGCGATATGTCTCGCCATTGGACACCTTGCCGGGGAACTGACCTACGGTGAATGTCTGTGAGTTGGCGTTATACTCCGAATAGACATATCCGTTGCCGTAAGACGACACCTTACCATCGGAATCAAACCAGTGACCATATCCATTGGCGGTGCTTCCGCTCTCTGCCAACGAACCGTCGGGATTAACAGGATAGAACATAATCCTGCCGTTGTAAGGACCGGTGGCGAGATATGACTGCATCTTTGAGAGAATCTCCTCCTGTGTGAGCTGGAATGCAGTGCCGAGCATTGAACCCGCGTCAGCACCGAGACCGAACTCAATACCGGGATATGTTGTGGCGCTGGCAGGGAAACTGATGTCGTAGGTGAAGGTGATGTCGGCAATCTCGCGTCCGTCAATCGTCGGAGTACTATATACTGTAGCAGATGTGCCGATGTCTGTTCCCTCGAAACTTACCATATAGGGCCACATGTCATCACCCTCGATAGAGTCATCCCACTTGTGCTGGAAATACTCCGACGGAGCGGGAGAAACCACGAGCCACATCTTGTCAACATTCTCAGGAACAGTGAAGCTCACTTCCTCGGATGTCTTCTTGGCACCCGTGCAATAAATTTTGTCCTCGGCAAAATACTGACGCTCGCCGCTCTTGGTGAGCACCACATATCCAAGACGGAAACCGCGCTTGCCGTAGCGTGAGTTGGCGTTGTAGTATCTGTAGTCGGTCTTCTGCCACTGGGTGTCGCCGTTGAGATATTCACCGGGGTCAGACTCGGCAAGGGCGGCACGGTTGGTAAGGGCAGTGAACGTGGTGGTTACGGTTGTTCCTGCGGGAGCTGTCTGCAACGGGATAACATTGAAGCCAGTGCTCTGGGGACAACTGGCGAGAGCCACCTGATAATTGCCGTCCTTTAGTTTGGAGCAGCGGTAGTCAAACTGTCCGATATACGGGTTGCGGTATGGCTCGCATACATCGAGGTCCCATGTCACAAGACGGCAGGCATAGTCGAAATACTGGCGGAAGAGTTCCTCCACGTCGATGCCGTGAAGGTGCATGTATGCCTCGTTGAAATCCACTGCAGTCGTTTCGGGATTGTTCCATACGTTTGCCACACTCTTAACATCATTGTATTTCTGGCAGATATAATACAGGAACCAATAGCTCTGATAGCGGTGCCACTCATGTGTGAAGGCATAGTTGTGGCTCTTGTTGAACACGAAGATACTCTGGTCGTACATCATCTCGGGGAAGGTCTGCAATGCCTGCCACTGGGCCGTCTGCTCCCATGTGACACTACCCTTGCCTATCGGACTGTGGAATCCGCTCTGCACCGTGCGGTCGGCTCCGTGGTTGGAAGCCTCGGAATAGCACATATAATGGAAAGAGTGTCCCACCTCGTGAGCCACTGCCTGACCAACAGGCCAGCAGGTGTTGGGACTGAGCCACAGTGCCGGCACCATATAGTCGTAGCCACCGCCATAGCAAGCCCACTCCGTAGTGTGGTTCATGAGAATCATTGCCTTGTATTTCTTGAGATTTGAGTTCTCAGGGTCAACAAATCCCAACTTGTTTATTTCCAAGTCATAGAACTCCTCAGCCTTCTTCAGCAGGTCGTCGATATCCACACGATACTGCGACGGGGCATCCGACGGCAGGGTATTGCCATAGCCCTTGTCCCAAAGCAGGATGAAGTTGTCGGTTTCGCGGCTGCGGCTCTTCGACCAGGTGTATTTGTTGTCGGGGTCGCTGTCGGCATAGATAAGCGTATCAGTGCGGTTTCGCCACTCCTCGGGTATATATACCGACTTTTGGGCGAGAAGGCTGCCCGCAGAGGCGAGCAGCACTGTCATTATAGTTAATAATCTCTTTTTCATGTTATTCAATGTCTATTCCTATTTTTCCATTCCATTTAAGATACCAGTTAGAAGAGTTGTTGAGATCGCACTTGATGAGCGACTTCATCTCACCGACCCTCTGACTGCCACGACGTCCATAAACCCTGTCGGCAAGGTAGGAAGCATCGCCGCGGCGAAGCGCAACGCGCATAAGGTCGTAGAAACGGTAGCCCTCAAAGCTCGTCTCCAATGCATTTTCGTTGATAATAAGGTCTTCCACAGCCCCTATCTGATAATTAATACGTTCGGCACCGCTTAATCCCTCATTATCAGGGAAGATATAATAATTGTCATATTCTGTCCATCCACATCCACGGGCATGTATTCCGATGGTGTTCTCGGAGGTGAGCGATGCCTTTGACCTCAGCACATAGAGGGAGTTGGGGAAGTCGAACTGCGAAAGGAATCCCTCCTCGCCGGGATAATACGGCATCACCTCGTTCTCGATGACCTCATTGTTGACACCTGTCTTCAGGATGGCAAACGCGAAACGCGGGAATCCGGCACGGTTGAGTGCCTCTGCCATGCGCAGATAAACCAAGGTGCGGCGGTTGATATGCACGTTGCGGGTTGTGAACTTCTGATTTGTCCACACCTCCTGGTTGCGGTCAATCGAAGAACCGCCGCCGAACATGTGTCCCTGTGAATAGACTGCCGAGAGTCTAAGGTCGCCACTCTTCAGTCCGTCAAGCTCTGCCGGGGCATACTGTATCTCCTTGGCATTGTCGAGATGGCAGTATTTCTGGCTTGCCGAGAGGTCCTTGAGTCCCTGCGAGGGCACCACCTTATTATTATATTGGTTGTTGGCGTTGCAGCTGAATATGTCCTGCAGCTCACTGTAGTTGCCCTCCGAGGGGATTGAGTCGCCGGGAATCATTGTAATCAGCTCACCGGTAGATGTGAAGTCCTCCATCGAGAAGGTGTATGATGAATAACCGTCGCGGGTGAAGGTGAACTTGTCGTCCTGCCAATTGATACTGTTGGTGGAAACGGGATAGCTTGAGTTCTGTCCGTTGCGCTTGCTGATATAGTTATAGTAGCAGAGCGCGGCATCGCGGTAGTTGCCTGCCCAGAGGTTGAGATCGCCCATAAGCAATGTTATCGGGAAATACATCAGGCGGGTGTCGTTTCCACGGATTACCCCATACTGCGGATATTCCTCGTTGACGTAGGGAGCTATGTCATTGATGAAATACTTGCATATCTCCTCGATACCCGCCTTGGGATAGTCGCGCCCGGCGTCATCCTTGGTAAGTATGGGAGTGGTCACAAGCGACACCTTGCCATAGTTAAGTGCCAACTGCAGGTAGGTCCATGCCCTGAAAGCCTTCACCACGGCATACTCGCGGCGGAAGACATATTCGTTGCGGTTGTTCTTTAGCATGGTGTCCGCATTGGCTATGAAGTAGTTGCAGTTGTTGATTACTGCATAATAGTCACGCGGTGAGTTATACACGTTGTCGTCGCTGATGTCGAAGTTGGCAATCTCGCGCAGGTCGGCTGACGTGTAGTTGTTCACATCCACAAGGTCGCCGCGCAGTTCGCCGAGCAACACGGTGCGGTCGGACAGTGCCTGCATCTTGTTCAGAATGCCAATCACTGAGTAGAGCGTGTCGGTGGCATTGTCCAGATGCCCCTTGTCGGCATAGATGAAGTGCTCCGACTCATTGTCGAGCATGTCACCGCACGATGTGACGGTGAGTGCTGACAGACCCAGCATAACACCGGGAATTATATATGATAACTTTTTCATGTCGTATGTCTTTAGAGGTTAATCTTAATACCTGCCACAATGCTGCGGCTCTGTGGAAGCTGTCCGAGGTCGATACCCTGACCGATGACTGCCGATGTGGGCGAGAACTCGGGGTCGCTGCCGAGATACTTGGAGAAGGTCAACAGGTTGTTGCCCTGAATCCAGAACTGGAGTCCCTGGAGGAAACTGCTGTTCACGGGAAGTGTGTAGCTCAGTGTGACTGTCTTCAGACGCAGATAACTGCCGTCTTCTATCCAGCGGTCACTGAAGCGGCTGTTGCCCATCGGATCCTGGAATGTTGCCTTCGGCACAGTGGTCACCTGACCCTCGTTTTGCCAGCGCTGTGTCATGGCAAGTGTCTGGTTCATGAATCGGCTGCCTGACTCCAACTGCTGTCTCATGTAGTTGAACACATCGTTGCCGACGGAGTAGTTGAAGTTGATGTCGAGCTTGAACCGCTTCCATGCCAATGAGGTGAAGATATTGCCGTAGAAGTCGGGATTGGGGTCGCCAATCACCTCACGGTCGGCTGTGGTGATGGCATGGTCTTCGTTAAGGTCGGCGAAGATAACGTCACCGGCTGAGAAGTAATGACGTGTCACTCCATTGTCGTCGAGGAGATAGAGTCCTGACTGTGCGGCGTCCTCTGATGTGGCGAACACGCCCTTGGTGCGATAGCCATAGAAGAGGTTGGCGGCATTGCCTATTGAGGTGCGGATGGTTGCTCCATATACCTCGGTATCAATATACTGCTGGTTGTCGGGCAGGGCGGTAATCTCGTTCTTGTAGTGTCCTATCGTGGCACCAAGCTCCCACTGGAAGTCCTTTGTGCTGAGAATCTTGCCCATTGCGCTCACGTCAAAACCACTGTTCTTCAGCTCACCGCCATTGCTCCAGTTCTTCTCGATACCCGAGAGATAGCCAAGCGACTGGAAGGTAAGCAGGTCGGTGGTTTTGCTGTTGAAGTAGTTGAAACTCAGGTGCAGGCGGTTGTTGAGTAAACTGGTCTCAAGTCCCACGTTCCATTTCTTTGTGGTCTCCCACTTCAGGTGGTTGTTACCGATATTGCCGAGCGAGATACCTGAGATTGACTGAAGGAACTTGATAGCCTGGAAGTAACTGCGTGAAGCGTAGTTGTCGATGTCGTCATTACCGCTCACGTCATATCCTGCCGATAGCTTGAGGTAGTTGACTGCACCAATGTTTGCCATCCAAGGCTCGTTGCTGATTACCCACGATGCCTGCACTGCGGGGAATATGCCCCAGGCAGTGCCGAAGGCGTCCAAGGCTCCGTCGGCATCCTCGCCAAAGCGTGATGATGTCTCTGCGGTGAGGTTTGCCTGGAGGAAGTATCTGCCGAGATAGTTATAGTTTGCCTGTGCATACCATGCTATCGACGTCCAGTCATCCTTTAGTCCTGCCGTCTTCACGTTCAGAAGGTCGGTGGTGATGAATGGGGTCTTGTCGTTACCTGTATTGTAACCCAACTGCGAGTTCATCGAATAGCTCTCCCAGTTGATGCGGGCACCGCCGAAGAGGCTGATGTCGTGGGCGTTGTAGCGGTTGTGCCAGTTGACGCGTGTGTCGCTCATCACTGAGTTCTGCTTGCTGAACAGCGAGCGTGCCTCATTTTCGCGTATGGCTCCAACACTGCTCACATAGTAGTCGGGCACACCGCTTGTGGGGATGTAGAACTTCTCGTTGGTGTTCACGAGGTTATAACTGAAGTGCTCTGTCAGCGAGAGATGCTCGTTGAACTCAAACTTCGGGGTGATGGCAATGTTCACCATCGAGTTCTCGAAGTGGTTCTTGTTCTCAGCCTCACCATATTCGTTGATGGCGAGAGGGTTGGCGAGCTTGTAGTTATAGTTGCTGTACTTCACGAGTGCCTCGTCGAGATAGCTCTCGTCGGAGATGTCGAGATAGCTGTCGGAGAGCTGTCCGTTGGCGTATGAATAGGGACTGAGCATCGGGCTTTTTGCGTATGCAAGGAAAGCCGTGGATGTGGGTGTTCCCTCATTGTAGTCAGCGGGTGCCCCGTCATTGCGCATGTTGCGCACCTGATTGGCGAACGAAGCGTCGAAACGCACGCTGAACCACTTGAGCAACTTGATGTCGGAGTTGAAGCGGATGTTGATGCGGTTCATGTCGTTGCACTCCAATGTGCTCTGGTTGTTCATATATCCCAAAGAGAGGTTGTAGCTTGCCACGTCGTCACCACCCTCTACATTGATGTTGTAGTTCTGGGTGAAAGCCGTGCGATACACCATATCCTTCCAGTCGGTGTTGTTGTGATACTGGGGATAATAGTAATATGTGGGATCGTCATTCAGGAACTTGAAACTCGTCAGTGTGGTATTGGTGGTGGACAGCAGGTCGGAGGCATAGCTCTTGTACTGCGTGGCATCCATCATGTCGATGAACTTCGGTTCGAGGGTCACACCCGCCGAAAGGCTTGCTGTGATACGTGTAGCCATACTGTGCGAGCGTTTTGTCTCGATGACAATCACACCGTTGGCACCCTTTGCACCGTAAAGGGCTGTTCCATTGCGCAGCACCGTCACCTTCTCGATGTCCGACACTGACACGTTCGACAGGATATTATTGTAGAATCCGTCGTGGAGCATGGTGCGGCCATACTGCTGGTCGATAATCACACCGTCGATGACGATGAGAGGCTGGGCATTGACGTTGAGCGAGTTAAGACCATTCATAAGCATCACGCCACCGATACCCGAAGTACCGTTGCGCTGAATGGTATGCACATCAGCACCGAGACGTTTCTGTATCTCCTCCTCGATAGAGGCGGCGTTGCTCAGACTGAATCCCGACGCTTTCTTGTCGCCGGTGACGTTGGTGGTTGATTCATAGTCATTTGTGAACGTCTCTGAGTGCAGGCGTGCGTCGCGCTGCTGCTCACCGGCAGCCAGACCGTTCTTCACGCTGTTGTAGCCGGGTGCCGTGATGAACAGCGACGAGGCATACTCGGGCACCGTGAGGACATAGCATCCGTTTTCGTCGGTCAGAGTACTGTAACCCTTCACGCCTTCCACGCTCACCATAGCTCCCTCAATCGGTGTGTTGGAAGCCGATGTAAGCACACGTCCCTTTATGGTTTTCACATTCTGTGCCATGGCTATACTGCCTCCCAAGACTAAGGCTGACAGTACGGAGAATATATATCTTTTCATACGTTTGATATCTTATTAGAAGGGTTATTATTATTTTCTGTTCATAGCCTGTGCGCCTTCTTCCCTATGGGGCCTGATATAGAATCCGGCTATGCGCATGGTGCGTGAGTACTTGGAGGTCTGGCTGTTGCCCACTGCCGACTGAATACGGATTTTCACATACTGGTCGGTATTGTATGTACATGTCGGGAACTTGTAGTTGCTTGCCAACAGCACACTGTCAACGACATCGGGCTTGGTCTCGAAGGTGCCGGTGAGGCGCGAAGTGACCGGTTTGCCGTTGAGGTCGTTGTATGTGAGATAGGATATGAAGCGGCATGGCAGTCGCTGCTCGTCAGTGGCATACGTGTCGTAGGCAATGGCTGGCACAAAGACTGCATAGATGTCATATCCCATGTTTGACAACAGGTTGGGCAATCTGAAGGTCACCTGCGGGTTTACTCCTGAGTTCTCGGGAACAATCTCTGCAAAGACATTCGAGTAGATCTTGTTGTAGAACGGATTGGTGGAAACCACCGTGCGTTGTGTCAACGGGTCCTCGGCATTAAGGATAGTGTCCTGATACTGGGTCATCACCGCACTTACGAAATTACTCTGGGCAAAGGTCTGGTACTTGCTGATGCGGTAGTCCTGGGCCTTGCGCACATGACCGTTACTCAGCTCGATGTCCTCTGTTCCCTCGAAGATACCGCCGGCAGCGAAGGGGTTCGCGTAGGTGTAGTAATTATAGTCGATGATGTCTGTATAAGACTTCAAACTGCGTGGTAAAGCCAATGTGGAATAGAGAGTGTCTGCACCGAGTATTCCATTATTCTCGTTGGCATTGAATATTCCACCGCCCACCAAAGCCATGCGGCTGTTGGTGTATTGCATGGAGTCGCGGTTGCTAACCGACTTGTCATATATGAAGTAATTGTCATACTCCTTGGTCAGCCTGTCCCACTCGCTGTTAGTCGGAGCGAGCATCCAGTAGGCGGAGTCCTCACGGTTGATAAATCCAACCTTGTTGAACAGCGGGTTGTTGAGCACTGTCACTGAGTCGAGGTAATGTGTCTTTCCGTCCTTGATTTCACCGGGAACGCTTTGCGATGCGTCGAAGACATATTCGTTGTACTTGCTCAGGAAGTTATACACACTGTCAAGCTCACTGTCCTGACCTGTATATTCATACACGTTGGGATAGTAGGGAATCTGTCCTTCCACGGTGAAGAGCATACCGTTGCTCTTCAACTGGTTGGTTTGATTGAGAGCCTTGCCGCCTATGGTTGACGATGTGAGCACGGTGTATTTTCCGTTCATCATGGTGATGGAATCGTCGGAGAGGGTTGACACGGGATGGGTGTAAAGCGAGATATGGTTCTTGATAAACTGCTTCAGCACCTTGTTGTCATCGTCCTTCACTCCACTCTGCTTCTCTGTTTCATACTGTCTTATCAGTTCGTCGGTCTCAGCCTGTCCCAAGGCATTGTCCGTAGGTGCGAACACCGACAGGGTCTGACTGCCACTGAGAACGAGGTCGTAGTTACATGCCTTCACAACGCGGGTGAAGTTCGTCAGGCTATTGTCAACCTGCATAGCCTCCCACACCGTGCCGTTGGCAGTGTTGTCGGCAGCAGCGTAGTGGTCGTCCCACGTGTCGCTGCAAGCCGTTGAGCCTGCGACGGCAATGACAGCCGCCGCGGCCTTGATGATGTTGTTATATTGTATTCTCATTTTTGTTTTTCTTAAAGTTTAATTTGGGGAGTTAAGGGAGTTACAACATATCCTCAATCTGTCCCTCGTCTGTCACGCCATACACACTCTTTGGCACAAGTTCCAGATAGTCGAGCATGAACTCGTTGTCGTTTCCTTGCTTGGTGCTGACGCAACGGATGCGGATGTAGTGGTCAACATTGGGGTCGAGATGCACTGTACAGAGCACGCGGCGCAGGGTGATGGGCCATGTGGCGAACACTGTCGTCGTGGTGGAACCCTGGTTGTAGCGATAGCCTCCTGCTGCTCCTCTGTAGTAGCCCTTGTTCTTCAGTGCCTTCTGGTCGGCAGCCAACTCGGTGATGGACATCGTGGTGTAGTCTGACTTCCAGTCGCTACCCAACAGCGACGCGTCGTTGAGCTGCTTGGTCATGTCCAAAGGAATACCCTGTGGCACATCATCGAAGTATATCTGTGCAATGCCTCGCGTACCCTCGGCGGCATATCCAAGACGTATCTGCCAGTCACCCTCGTATGGCACGGGCGGAATCTTGAAGGTGAAGTCGAAGTTGCCGAAGAGGTTGAACTCGTCTCCCTCATAGCAGTCATACCAGTTGTGGGGACGGCGATATACAAACGTACCCGTCGATTTCACGTTCTTAAGATAGCCGTTGGGGAAGTAGTAGTTACGTCCGTACTTGGCGGTCTCGTCGTAGTCGGGGTCTTGCTGCGATGCGTCTCCGTTCTGTCGGATGATATTGGTCTCCAACTCGGGGAAGATGGTTGAGAAGTCCATTCTTATTCTCACGTTATCCACGATGTCGCGGGTGGTGGTGTCGAAGGCGAGCAGGTCGTCGATGTAGAAGTAACGTCCGTTGATTGCCTCGTTGTCATACTCAGCCTCAACACTGCGTTCAATGAGCGCACCCCTTACCTTGTACTCATCGTCATAGCGGCGGTTGACATACCTCTCTCCCACTACATCCGCACCGGCATATTTCAGCACTGTGAGACGCTCAAACTTAAGCATGGTGCGCGGCAGGAGAGTCTCATACCAATCCACGGGGTTCATCATGGTGGTGATGATACCGATATCGTTGCGCGGTGTAAGGTAGTTCCATCCCTGTATCTTGCGGTCGATGATATGGTATGCCACAAGTTTCCACAACGGGTTTCTCGGGTCTGAGGCATTCTCGAAGTCGTGATGACTGCCGTTGGCATCCTCAGGATACATCTCGTCGTATATCTTGCAAGCCTTGTCGTAGAGCTGCTCCACCGATGTAATGCCGTATTTCACCTTCAGCACGGAGTCGGTAGGCACAAAGGCGGTGAATCCGTATTCCTTGGTGTCGGGCACTGTGGCGGTTTCCTTGTTCACGTGCGACGTGTATTTGATACGTGGCCATGCGTCGGGATTCCATGCGGCGTCGCGGTATTTGTAGAGGGAGTCCTTAAGACCGGTCTTTATGATTGCATCCGTGAAGATGGAGATTCTCGGGTTCTCCTTCATCACGTCGGTAATCATTCGGTTGCTGTTTTCCAGCACCTCGTTCACGGGCTGCATGATACCGTTCTCCACGGAGTCGTCCTGCAGCTCGAAGATGATGTGGGCGGAGCGGTTGAGGAACACCACTGCATTACTGTCGTTGTCAAGTCCGTGCGACACTTCGATGTAACGACGGTTCATGTTCGGCGAGGCAATCACACCGTTTGCCATGTCTGCCGTGGCATACATGTTCTTCACGAGGTGTGTGCGGGTGATGGTGTCGCAGTCGGCATCGGTCAACTGGTCGATGGATGTCAGTCCACGGTTCTTCAGGTAAGTGTCGAAAGCCTCGTTGACGGGCGGGAAGCATGTGTATGCACCGTATGCCGACAGCTGCTTCATCATGCCTGCACGCTCAACCACGGTCTTGAACTGGCTGAACTGCGGACGGCTGCTGAGATAGTCGGATATCATCTCGCCCTTGAAGGTATAGTAGTTTGATATGTCCGGTTCGTCCGAACAGCTGCTCACTGCGGTTGCCATATAGCATCCGGCAAGCAATATCATCGCATATCTTATAATCCTTTTCATATAATATGAATCTTTTGTTGTGGGTTATCAATTCTTTTCGTACGAACTGTCTTCGCCGCTGCCGAAGGCGGGGTTCTGCTTGAGGTTGGGATTCACTTTCAGCTCATCGTTGTGATAGGGCCAGAAGATGGCGTCCATTCTCGCCAACTTGCTCTGCACGATGCTCGCGTTGTCGGAACCGCGGCGCGACACCTGGCTGATGAGGTAGTTGGTGTTGCCGTCGCGCATTGAGCGGCGCACGAGGTCGAACCATCTCCTGCCCTCAAACATCAGCTCTCTCTGACGCTCCTGCATCACGAGGTTCTCCATCTGCGTCTTGCTGCTGTAGGAGTCGTAGGGGATGGGAGTATAGGTGGAGGCGCAGCTCGAACGCTCGTTGATTGCGCTCACGATGTTATATGCCTCCTGCAATTTCTGGATGTCGCTCTCGCTTGTGCCGTCACCCACCTGCTGCACCAATGCTTCCGCCTTAAGCAGCATGATGTCGGTAAGGCGATACACTATCCAGTTGGCGTAGCAGTTGCTCTCGGCATACCACGAACCGCCGCTGCTTGCGATGTCGGCACTGGTGACCATCACCTGCAAGGACTGGTCGGCATACTTGGCTATGCCATAAACAGACGACGATGCCTTCTCGTGGTTGGTATAGTTGCGGGTGTCATACTTGTTGACATACACCGTGAACTGCTCGTTTGACACGTCGGTGGTGATATAGTCGGCAGGCTTCACAATACCGGGGAAGGTGGTGGAGTTGCCGTAGTAATAGCTCACGGCACCGTTCTTCAGCATGGTCTCGTCCATATCGTAGTAGAGTTCGAAGATGCTCTCCCACGAACAGCCGCCTGAACCGAAGACCGTCTGGAATGCCGTTCCCTTGTATGCCCATCCCTCGTCGGTAATGAGCGGATAGCCGTTGTAGAGCTTCAGGCTGTTGAAGCTGGGGTTCTTGCTCTTCTCCTCGTAGTCCTTCATCTTCTCATCGAGGATGAGGTCGGCATACTTTATACAATTGGCATAGTCCTTCTTCCACAGATACATCTCGCAGAGCATGGCGTTAATGGCCTGCTGGGTAATGCGTATCTTCTGGTAGAGAGGCTTGGATTCGGGATACTTGCTCACAGCGAATGGTCTCACTTTCTCAAGGTCGGTGATGAGACTGTCGAGAATAGTGTTGAACGGGGTGGCGGGCAATGCCATCTCCTGGGTGTCGCTTGTGAATGCCGTGGTGCTGAAAGGCACGTCGCGGAAGGCACGTATGAGATAGAAGTAGCAGAGGTCGCGCATTGCCGACATCTCAGCCAGGGTGGCTTTCAGCTCACTATCGGTGAAGTTGGGGTCTTTCTTTGCCACCTGGGGTGCATACTCCAACACGATGTTGCATCTGTTGATGATGTCATACACGCTCTCCCAACGGGCGAACTCGTTCTTGGCGGTGATGTTCTCCTTCAGTAGGTTGGCAAGACTCTCGTTGTTCTGGTAGTTGGTACCGCCGGTGATATTGTCCGAGCGGAACTCGCCCCATGCCATCATCCTCTCCACCACCGCCTGCGACTGCAGTCCTGAGTAGCATCCGGCGACAATGTTCTCAACGTCACTCTCGCTGTTCCAGAACTTGTCCTGGACAATCTCGTTGAGAGGCTCTATGTTGAGAAAGTCTGAACATGACGCCGTTGTTGTCAACAGCACTCCCATCAGACCTGTTCGTATGATATTTTTCTTGATGTCCATAATATATTATATATATAATAATGTGTAAACTATGATAACTAAAAATCCACGGTCACACCGAATGTATATGACTTGGCTCTCGGGGTCTGTCCTCCGTCGGTGGCTGCACCATAGCTGCCATAGCCAATCTCAGGGTCGGCACCGGTGTATTTGGTGAGACAGAACAGGTTGTTGGCACTCAGATAGAATCTCAAGCCTGAGATACCCATGGCCTTCTTAATCTTCTGCGGATCGAAACCGTAGGAGAGCTGCAGGTAGTTGAGACGCAGGAACGAGCCGTCCTCCACGAAGCGGTCGCTGATCTGGGTGTTGTAGTTGGAGGTCGTTCCGTACATGGCGCGTGGTATTGAGGTCACGTCGCCTTCCTTGCGCCATCGGTAGTTCACTGCCTGGCTCTGGTTGTTGTTGTTGATCATAGCCTCGGCATCGAGACGTGCGAGGTTGAGCACCTTATTGCCTATGCGGTAGTTGAACTGGGCGTTGAGCTTCCAGCGGTCGTAGTGGAAGTTGAATCCGAATCCACCGGTGAGCTTGGGCAGCGAACTTCCGAGATAGACGATGTCGAGGGCGTCGATGTTTCCGTCGTTGTTGATGTCCTCATATATGGCGTCACCACCCTTGAACTGATAGTTCTTGGCAGTCGAACCGTTTGAGTAGGCATACATCATGCGGATTGGCATTCCCTTCTCGTCGTATATCACCTGACCGTTGGCGTCTATTGCCACAGGGGCTGTCTTGCCTTCGGCGAGGAAGGCTGCCTGCTCCTCATGCGACATCTTGGCGAAGGTCTCATACTGATACTGATATACTCCCTTGCTGCGGAAACCGTAGATGGCACCGAAGGGGTTGTTCACCTGCACACGCTGCAGCACCTCGCGGTTGGCGTAAGTGAAGTCGGTGTTGAGGGTCTCAAGGATGGTCTGGTCCATTTCGAGAATCTCGTTCTTGTTGTTTCCGAGGGTGACGTTCACATCCACATAGAACTTGCCTGCCTGAAGCAGGTGGTCGGTGTTGATGTTCAGCTCCCATCCCGTGTTGCGCATCGAACCCACGTTGCGGTAGGCGATGGTGGCATAACCTGAGTTGGAGGGGATTCTCACGTTGGGCATAAGCATGTCGTTGGTGGTCTGGCTATACCAATCGAACACCAATGAGAGCTTGTCGTTGAAGAGTCCGAGGTCCATACCCACGTTATATGAAGAGGTGGTCTCCCAGCGAAGGTCGGACAACTTGATGGTTGAAGGACGCATGGCGGGCATGTCGTAGTATTTGCTGGTCGATACGTACTTGCTCTGGTAGAGGTACTCGTCGTTGGGCTGGTTACCCACCTTACCCCAGCTTGGTCTTATACTGAGCATCGAAAGCCACGAGCGGGTCTTCTCCATCCAAGGCTCATCCACGATGTTCCAGCGCAACGACACTGCGGGGAAGTAACCCCAGCGACGGTCGGGACCGAACTTGGTTGTTCCGTCGGCACGCACCGAGAAGTCGAACATGTAGCGGCCCTTGTAGGCATAGTGCATTGAGAAGGTGTAGAACATCGACCTCCACTGGCTGAAACTTGAGCTAACGCCTGTTATCAGACCGCCCACGTCAGGACTGGTGATACCGCCTGCGGGCAGACCGCTTGCGTCTGAAGACTGTCCGTTGCTGCTACCTGAGGTCAACTCGAATCGTCCCATTGCCATCAGCGAGTGGTCCTCGTTGTTGAAGTGGGGGATGAGGGTAAGTGTCTGCTTGGTGTTGAATGCCACGCTCTTGGTGTTGGATGAAGAGGCGAGGTTCACGCCGCTTGTCCATGGCACTGTCACCAATTCATTTGGATAGAACCTGTCAACATATTCGTTGAAGATGTTCATATACACGCGGCCCTGCCAGTTGAGCTGCCAGCTCTTCTCATCCATACCGAGCAGACGGTAGTTAAGCTCAAGCTCCGGGGTTATGTCGTATGTGCGGTCGTCAAACTTGGCGAGCTTTGCACTTGCCACGGGGTTGACATACTGCATCTGGTCGTCCTTGAACACGCTGGATGCCGTCTGAAGCATGGTGTAGTACTTGCCAGTGTCCTCACCTGTCAGAGGGTCTTGCTCGTAGATGCTCATGTTTGGCATCTTCTTGTATGCTATGGAGAGCAGGTCGTCGTAGTTCTTCTTGTTCTTTGTATAGGTGAGCGCGAAGTTGGTTGAAATCTTGATGCGGTCACTCACGAAGTAGTCGAGGGCCACGCGGGTGGATAGACGGTCGAGCTGCTGCTCTATCACCGAACCGGTCTCACGGTCATAACCTCCTGAGATACGGAATGTGGCTTTCTCGCCTCCTCCCGTCACCGAGATGTAATGGTTCTGGCGGAGTCCCACCTGTGTCACGGCGTCGCGCCAGTCGGTGTTGTTGTTATATTGCTCATACTCCGAGAATGTCGGGTCGTAGTTCAACTCGCGTATGTCAGATGTGGCGTTGTTCTGCTCCGGGTTGAAGTAGCTCTCCTTGAGCAGCATGGTGTAGTCGTTACCCGACAGCATCTTGTATCCCTCGGGCTGATAGGTGCCGGTGAGTCGCAGCGAATAGGTGAGCTTTGGATTTCCCTTGGCACCGCGCTTGGTGGTAATCTCGATTACACCGTTTGCTCCCTGCGATCCGTAGATGGCTGTGGCGGCGGCGTCCTTGAGCACGGTGATGCTCTGGATATCCTCGGGGTTGATGTTCAGCAACTGCGAGAATTGCTCGTCGTTGGCGTTCTTCACGTCGAAGTTGCTCATATCCACGTTCCATGTGTTGCCGTTGACAACAATGAGAGGATTGGAGTTGGTGAGCGTACTTACGGATGATGTACCGCGCAGACGCATACTCGTTCCCGCTCCAAGGTTACCTGACACCGACACGATGTCGAGACCAGAGATACGTCCCTGCAGTGCCTCGTCGATGGTGGTGACGGCAATACCCTCAAACTCCTTCATGTCGATGGACTGCGAGGCAAACGACTTCTCCCTCTCGGGAATGGCAAGTCCGTTGCCCCTCATTCTCTTCTTGGCGGTGACGGTCACTTCCTTGATTTGCAGTTCCGACTTCATCATCACCTTATACACGGTCTTGTTGATAGGCAGGGTGATGGTCTTGTAACCGATATAGCTGAAGCGTATCTTGTTCTTCTGGTTGCGCACCTTCATTGAGAAGTTACCGTTGATGTCGGTCACTGTGGCCTCTATGATACGTCCCGTGCCGTCGATTTCGCAGACCGACGCTCCTGCCAGTCCGCCCATATCGTCAGATACAACACCGTGAATGTTGGTGATGTCCTGTGCCCATGCTCCCGTGGCTATCATGCACAGGAGCGCAAATATTAATTGTCTTGCTATTGCGTTCATGATTATCTCCTCCTTGCATTATTGGCATCAGCCGGTTTGAGTTCATCTATTTCGTCTTGCCACTTAGAGAGTTGCGAACTGTTGTAGAGCAGCACGCCGTCAATCTGGTGTAACACCACGTCCGACGCGTTATACAGCTGCGAGCGTGTGTCGTCGTCCTTGTTGGTAATCCAGTATTCGCGTCCCTGGTTGTTGTAGAGTCCGTCGGTTGTCACCACGTTGCGCTGGTTGCCCATCTGGTCGGTCACGCTCATGCTGTTGCTTGAAGAGCTTACCAGGAGGCTGTAGAATCGCTTTGTGGCGGGATTGATGGTGAACGACTCATACTTGACATTGCTCTGAGGGGCTGCGCCGATGATTACGGAGTTGTCCTGGATGTGGTATCTCAGGAAGTTGTTTATCTTGTCCTCGATGATGGTCTTTGCCTTCTTCAGGGCATTGGCATCGCCACCGAACATGTCGGCGGTCAGGGCGTCAAGGTCTGCCCAACTGGGCAGTGTGCCGTCGGCATACATCTGGTCGATTGCCTCGTTGGTGGGCACATAGATGGTATAGTTGTATGCGTCGAAAAGCGTGATGTTCTGGTCAACGCAGGTGTTTCCGGTTGACTTTGAGGCGAGCAGCTTGCTGCCTCTGAGAAGGTCGAAGAAACGTTCATACTTGGGGTTGTCCCTCAGTATGGCGTATGCCGAACGCTTGCCTGTGAGCGGCATCTGCTGATCCACAACATACGACTTTCCGTTTCCGTTCTCGGTCATGTCATAGATGGTTGACACCTTCAGCTCCTTGCCCATCTCGCCTTGCAGACCTCCGGCTATGGTCATAGTGCCTGCCTGTCCAGCGTTCTTCACCTTGATGAAGCTGCCGCCCTTGGTCTTATAGTATGTGTTGCCGTCTTCCACGTTACCCACGATGATGAGGTTGTCGAGCAGGTCTTCCAGTCGGTCTCTCACCTGTGCGTCGCTTGCGTCGGGCAGTGGGTCTCCGGGCACGATGTTCTGGATTGTCATGTCATAGTTGTAGCGGCGTGCCTTCACTGTCTTTGTCTCCTTGTCATAGTAGAACTGGTAGAGGATGGTGTTGGGATTGCCGTATGAACATGGGTCGATATACTGCAACATGGCATCGTTGGTGGGGATGATGAAGCTGTAGTATGAGTCCATTGAGTTGAGGTATGGCTCGAAGTCGAGGTTTGAGATACCCCAATAGATTACGTTCATGGTGTTCTCGTTCACCAATGCGGGGAACGACACTGACGAATAGTCGGCAGGACTGAACACCTTATTCAGCAGATACACCACGCCGTTGCAACCCATGAAGCAGCTATCTACATCCGAGGGCTGCACACCGAGTTTCACCTTGGTGGTGTTGTCAACGATGTTGTCGAACTTCGAGGGCACTGTCTCCGAGAATGTGCTTATCATGTTGATGTTCAGCAGCTTCACAAGCACCTTCATGGGCACGTTATCCCATGTGCCGTACATGTCCTGAAGCACCTTGCCGTCGTGGCTCCACCAGTAATCCAATGCCTCGTTTTTCGGCACAAGCACCGCTCCGGCATCATAGTGAAGGTCCTTGCCTGTGGTATTGCTGTAAATGTACTGGTTCCATCCCGGGTCAAACAGAAGCTGTGCATCAACGGTCTTTCCGTCGGGATCTGTATTCAGGTCGCCTGATGTGGGATTGCCATACGAGCCGGTGTTTGCCGTGGAGGCGAAGTACTTCAGTGTGAACACCGAGTCGTTGTTGTTATACAGACGGTTGTACTCCTTGGTCACTGCATCGTCATAATACGGTGCGCAGAACCTGTTAATCAGTCTGTTGAACGTTGACATATTGGCATGCTTGCCGATAATCTCAGCCATGTTGTCCGAAGATGTCATGACTCCATCCACCTTGTGGATATATCCGTTCTTGCACACGATGTCGCTCTCAAGCACCTTCTTTCCGTTCACCCACGAGTCGCTGGTGCTGGTTGACTCTCCGTTGGTGAGGATTGAAAGGTCGTTGCCCGTGATGTTGTTCATCGACATGTATGCCGGCAGGAAGTGAATCATTGGCTTGGTAGTGTTGTCTCTCAGCAGTACGATGCCCTTCGGCTTGCCGCGATACTTGTCCCAATAGGCAGTGGCCGGCATCTCCTCGGGCTTGATACTCGAGATGGTGTCAAACACCGAGGCGGCTGACTCCCTGCGCATGCACTGTCCCTCTGCGGGAGGATTGCCGCTGACGTTACTGAGCAGCTCAATCAGGTAGGCGTTGTTCACCATTGCACTGTTGAGCAACAGTTTCTTGTGGGCGGTGGTGAGCTGTTCATAGCTTCTCACTCCCCACGGATTGTTACGGAAGAACTCTTCGTAGGCGGCATCGTCGGCTACGAAGAGTGTCTTACTTCCAGTCTCGTTGAGCACATCTTTCTGACCCAGGTCATTGATAAGTCGCAGTGTTGTCTGATAGTTGCCGTATTCCTCGAGTCTCGCATAAATCGAGTTGCCGAGCCATTCTGGCTGTCCTTCAAGCACGTCCTGCTCACATGACTGAATCATCCATGTGCCAGAGAGCAGGGCAAGACCGATAACGGCCTTTGCCCCCACTCTTCTAATTCTTGGATAATCGTTTCTCATATAATTGTTATTTAATTCATTTTATCAACTTATCTCACCACAATCTTCCTCGAAGCAACGCTATGCCCATTATATGCAGTGACGATGTAAACACCCGATGCGGTGGAAGCAGGTATCTCCATCTCCCCGTCTCTCAGGAAGCTCTTCGAGCATATCTTGCGTCCTGACATATCACTGATAACCACTGGTATCTGCAATGCCCCGGCTGCCTTGATGGTAATCTGTATCTGCTCACCGGCATTCACAACGGTCTTGTCTGTGATGATGTCGAACTTTGTTTCCTCTACATCCGACTTCACTTCTTCTATCGCCGTGAACGTATTGTCCTTGATATTGCTGCGGTAGTTATACCACTTCAACTGTGCCTGTGCCGGCTGATACATGTTCTGTCCCATCTTCAGGCGATAGTCGAAATGTGCCTTACGGGTTTCTTCACCTTTATATATATAGTCGGTGTTGCACACGATGGCTATCACTACACCGTTGGCAGGTTTCTTGGTCAACTGCATCACCACGTCGCCCTCGCCTTCCACTGGCTGTGAGTAGCACAATGCACCGGTCTTCTCTGCCCTGTATGCCAACTGGCACACCATGTTCTTGCCGAGAGGCTTGAAGTGCATACTGATGATGTCGCCCTCGTTGCCGCTCACGTGGATTGGAATCTGGTTGGCTCCGCTCCATCCCGGTGTGGTGCGGTATTCGGGATAATACCATCCCTCGCCGAGTTCCTCGTCGGGATACATGTTTGAGTATGGAGTGGCCTTCCACTCCTTGACTGCCTGACTGTATGGTGCCCATTCCTGCTTGATGCTCACAAGCCAGTTGTCATCCAGCAGTTTGCGGCAAGCCGTTGACCACATGCCCACGTCAATCATTGCCTGACGCACGCGATATTCGAGGATAAGACGGCGCATCTGCTTGTCACCCAATTCCTTGGACATGCCTTCGAGCACTCTTCCAGGACAGTTTGCCCATATCCATGGAATAGCTCCCCTGCCCAATATCTCAGTAACGATATGCGGGAATAGCTCACCATACTGCACTCCACCCAAGAGGTTACGCCATGTACATACCTGTCCGCTCTCATTATACATATTCACGCCTTCAGCTCCAGGACCACCGAAGGAATCATCGAGCAACCATCCTGAATAACATTCGATCGGAAGGAAAGGAGCTATCATATTGCCCGCGCTCAGGAATCCCATGCTCGATGGAGTCTTTCCCGACTTCATCAGCTCAGCCTCTGCCTGAAGCCAAGTGTTTCCCGCCTCCTGGAACCAGTGTGCCTCCTTGCATCCTGCCAAGTCGGCAAGTATGGCGTGGATTCCCTCGTGTACACAGGCATTCTGCTGACCGATCTGGTCGTTCACCACTGCACTATGATATTTGTCGTATGTGAAGTCGGGGTCGAAGCAGGCTATCGGGTAATAGCTCAGCGACACCATAGGCCACGACTGGTTGTCATACCATGTTGCACTCTGCCATCCGCCGAGATCCGTGTTGCTGGCGTTGTCCGAATACAGACCGCTGCCATATACATACACCGTACTGTAATATCCGTTGCGTGCGCGCTTGTCGGGCGGCCATCCCATCTCGTCGCGGAAGAAGGCGAAGTCCTCGTTCATCTTCTTCAGCAGTTCCTTCTTTGCCGTCTCGGTGACGTATGGGTTGGTGTTCGGTCCCCAAGCCACTGCCCACCATCCGTCTGCCATGACTCCCTTGGCATTGTTGTCTTCGGGAAGCATCTTGGTAGGTGCGGGGAACGAGGGATGGTCTATGCGGAAGTCATAGTTGAGAGTCGGCGAGTATTCGGGCCATGTGTATGACTCTGATGGGTCGAACACTTTGTATGTCATCTCCGTCACGCTGCCGCACAGTCTTTGGTATTCCACCTTATATTGTCCCGGCTCTTTCGCGTCAAGCTCTGCCTCGTGGGTCTGTGTTCCGTCGGGCAGTGTCCATGTCCACAACGGTTCTTCTTCCTCGCCGTCGGGCAGGATGAGCACGGGCGCGAGCGTCACGGGTTCATTATTTATAAATGGAACGGTGGTCAGTTCGTCGGTGAGGGTAGCCTTCTCGCATCCTTCCGTCCTGTAGCCGAAAAGTCTCACCTCGTGTATTCCGCACGCCTTGCGTCCGGTCATATAGATTCTCAGTCGGTTGGTGGTCACGTCGAGGTCTGTGGTTTTCGACAGTCCGTCCTGCAGTGCGTCGGCAGGCTGCAGTGCGTCAGCCTTCACCCACTCCTTTCCGTTCCATCTGCTGAGGTAGGCTTCTGTGGGATATTCGACGTCGTCGCCCTTCTGTGCCCAATACACTCGACATTCGATGATTTGGCAGTTGGCGTCCCATTGCAGCTCCACATATTCGGTCTTGCCATAGTTTTCAGTTCCTGTGAAACCACTCCAGAATGGTGTTGAAGGTCTATACTCATTGTTGTTGATGAGTGAAGAGGGATTGTCGTCCGACTCCACCGATGCCATTGTTCTGGAAGCCACCTTAGCCAGTTCCATCTTCGCGCTCAGCGTGGTGGACCAGGCGGTTGTCGTGGCGGCGGCAAGCATCATGGTGCATATTGCCGCACGGGTTCTTGTTTTTAAGTTTTTCTTCATTTTCTTACGATTTCGTTCGTTTGATATGTTTGACGGTGCAAAGGTAGTTATTATTTTTTGTAACCTTATTTAAAATAGTCTTAACATATACAAGAGAAGTCCCGTTTTCATTTTGGGATGCAAAAATAGTCTCAACTTATGCAAAAATAGTCTCATTACCAGTAATTAGGACTATTTTTACATATACAATATTATATTTTTCCTACTTTTGCATCGCAATTAAAAGCCAAATGGCATATTTTGCTGAAACATGAAATAAACATTTAGTAACATTTTAATAAATTTAAGTATGAGATTATTTACCAAGAAAACCGTGAGACGTTTATGGCTCACAGCAGTGGCGGCGGTAGTGTCGCTGACTGCAAATGCACAGTTCGCGCAGACCGTGCAACAGTATCCTACTTCGGATTACAGCAGCGTATCGGCTGAGTTCAAACTCTCTGACGTGGCTCAGGCTCTTGAGACTGATGCCGCCACTTTGGCTGCCGCTTACGACGTTTGGGCTGAAGACCCGACAGCTGCTGAAGGCACCCCTATGTTCCAGGTTAAGGGTTCTGCCGGCGTATTGGCTCCCGCTGACGCAACGAGCTGGACAGCAAATGCCGGTGAGATGTGGATGGACGCAGAAGGCAATGGAGCTCCTTATGGAGAAACCGCAAAGTTCTATGCTGGTATTAATTGCGATGCCGAGAACGACCTTTTCGTCGTTTATGTAGGTCAGATGCCAGAGAATAATGCCGGCGGTGATGTCCTGAAGACAACTGCTGTGCTCAACTTCAACGGCAAGCAGGCTACCTTCGACATTACTTATAATATCCTCGTTATGCCTGAAGTTCCAGAACCAACAACTGTTCTCCGCTCTGAGCTTGGCACTTTGACACTTGTAGGCGAGCAGACTGTTACCGCTGAGCGTTACGACCATCAGGGATATGATGCTCTTTCTCTTTCTGCCGACCTTACTGGTGTAGCAGAACTGTTTGGCATTGATGCCGCTGTTCTGGCTCCTTCTCTTTCTAAGCTGCTCTTCACCAATTGGTATGACACAGAACTTGGCGTGATGAAGGACTCTCTGACTCAGGAGACAACTTCTGGCGCTGCTCCCGGTTGGTGGCTCCGCCGCACTATGTATCCTCAGGGACATGAGCTGCAGGGTGAACTCTCTGACGACCTCGGTGCTGCCGGTTATGGCCCAGACTGCTCTATCTTCTTGGAGGCATTCAAACTCGATCCCGAAACAAACGCTCTTACATGCAATCTCGGACAGTACCCCGGCACTTGCAAGGCTGGCGAGAACCTCAACGCTGAAATGTATATTATATATGGTAACAAGTACTACAAGCTCAACTATAAGGTCAGCATCATCGAGGCTCCTGCACAGGGTATCGGCGATATGACAAGCGTGGGCAACCTCACATACGAGGTGAATGTACACGACCAGTTTGCTAATTATCAGACTGCTCAGGTTAATATTGACGTTGATGCCATTGCAGCAGCCCTCGGTGTTGAGACAACAGGTCTCGAAGCCAAGATGCTGAAGGACGAAACTTCTCTTTGGTCTGGCAATGGTACTGCCGGCAATGGTGGTTTCTGGCTTGATGCCAACGGTTTCGTATGCAACTGGGGTGAGACAGCAGCCACATTCTGGGAGCCAGTTGAAAATAAGGACTATTCTACTATTAACGTAGGTGTATATCCTGGTATCGAGGCTAACATTGGTGCTACTTATACTGATGTGCTCTACTTCCTCAATGGTGACAAGTATTACACTGTAACTCTCAACATCAACATTGTAAAGAAGGAAACTGGTCTTGCCCAGACAGAGTGGGAAATCGTAGCCAAGAAGCCCGCTGCCGTTCAGGTTATCGCAGCAGCAGCCGGAAGTGATTACTTCGTTGATGGCAACCAGACTCAGTTCACATTCACTGTAGCCCAGGCTGCTGAACTCATCGGCACAGAGGATCCTATGCTCTACATCATGAATGCCGACTCTATCCCTGCTCAGGGTGGTGACATCTACGCTCCTTACACCAAGTATCTCTGCCTACCTGCTCCTGGCGTATGGATTAACAAGGACGGTCGCGGACAGAGCTGGTCCGGAAACGAGCAGGTTCCTGTTGGTATCTGCTGGGACACTACTACCGGTAAGTTCTCTGTATATCAGGTTCCTGGTGCAAACGCCATCGGCTCTGTATTCCAGGCAAGCGTATTCCTCGTAAATGAGGAAACTGGCAAGATGATTGAGATTCCGTTCACTGTTTCATTCGTAGCAAGCCTCGAGTCTGTTGAGGTTGTTGGTGAGACAAGCATCAAGATGCCTCTCGCAAGCTTCGACGAGACTAAGGTTACAATTGACCTTGAGGCAGCTGCCAAGGCTCTCGGCGTAACTGTTGACGATCTCACAAGTGGTGACAACTACTACTTCAAGGGTCAGTTGGCTAACGGTCTCTACAGCGATGGTACAACAACAGACAACGGTCTCTTCTTCAACTCTAACGGTGAGTGCGACCCATACGGTGACATCACTCTTAACATCGTTAACGAGGATGGAGTTTACTATCTCGCAGCTTCTGCAATGATTGATGTTGAAGAGGGCTTCCTCAAGACTGGTGCTATCTGCTTCGAGGTTGACGGCAAGAGCTACATCTATAACATCACCTTCATGGACAACGAGTCTTACATCACCGGTATCTCTGACGTGAAGACCGCAAACAACGCCAACGGACGCATCTACAACCTCAACGGTGTAGAGCTGAAGCAGGCTAAGGGTCTCTTCATCCAGAATGGCAAGGTTTACAATATAAAGTAATGATTCTTGTAGTAATTTGAGTATTAGTTTTAGGGCTGCGACAGGAAAGTCGCAGCCCTTTTTTTGTAGTGATTTTGAACCACAGAGTTTAAGAGATTAAGAGTTTTTTATTATGAAAGAGATTTTCTCTTATCCCCTTTATCTCTGTGGTTTAAATTAAACCCTTATACATTGGGAATTATCACTTCAGAAAGTTGAGAACTTAATATATTAAAACTCTGTAACTCCGGGTCTCTGTGTTTTAAAAATTACATCAGAAACTAATCTCGTAAGGCCACTGCGCATCCTTGACAGTCTCTCCTTCCTGTCCCCAGGCATCAACATTGCGCCAATGTCTTGCGGGAGCACCCATCACCACAAGATATAGACTGCGAAGCGGACGGTTCTTTGAGGTCTTCAATGTCGCCGTTCCTTTCTTTGCCGAACAAACGTCACCATATACGGCATTTCCCTCGGTGTCTATGCCCACTAATCCGTATCTCCATCCTGCGGCATCCTTATTGATGATGTTATATCCCTCAGCATCAGTCAATCCGCGGAACTTCACCTTAGCCGTGGCTCCAGCCTTGGGCACATCCACCTTTATGACATTAAATCCGTAATTCTCAGGACAATTAGCAGCCTCAACCCTCTGCCATCCAGACGCCGTTGTTCTCAATTTTGTTGAGAACTTCTCCGTATAAGGTCTCGTCTCTTTCCAAGCCCTCGGGAAATCCATATTCACCATACGTCTCACGTTGCGAAACATCTCGTCGCAGAACTGAGCCTGTGTCATTCCTGTCAATCGCTTGTAGGTCATCACGGGGTCCTCGCCACGCTTGCCCTGGCGGTAAAGCTCGGCAATAAACGGCTTGCCGTGCTTCTCGCCCCAACATTCTATTATATAAGGTGAATGATAGATGTTCTCAAGATGCAGATAAGCTTTGTGACCGGTCTTGGTGAAGGCGTCGAAATGATACTTCTCGTCGGTAATCCACTCGGGATTCACCTGCCAGAGCATCCACTGGGATGTCATCTCGAAGAAACCGCAGCCTCCCCAAGCCTCACCCTCTCCGTCGCACATTATCTGCGACTGGAACGAGTGACCTAACTCGTGGGCAATACAGTTGAGCCGCTTGTCTTGCACGCGGTTGGGGGCAAGCCACAGCGCACCAATCTCACCGTCGTAGTCGCCACCGTAGGCAGTGCCTTCGAGCGAGTAGTTGAGCATCACCATCATGCGGTATTTCTCAGCCTTCGAGCCTTGGCGCGTAAACTGCAATGAATCACGGAAGAAGGCGTAGTAGCTCTCTAATTTCTCCTTGAGATTGTCGATATCCACCTTCATCGGCTTGCCTTCGAGCGAGGGCGGACAACTGAGGTCATAACCGAATCCCTTCTGCCACATGATGGCGAAGTTGTCAGTACAAGTCATTCGTGCATAGCTCCATGTGGATGAGTCGCAGAGCAGGTTCATCTTCTGTAAGTCGTTAGGCACATAAATAGTCTTTTGCGCTGCCGCATTAAGCATCGATGCTGCGGCAATAATAAGTGATAGCGTTTTTTTCATCGTAGTTAATTATGAATTTTGGCTGCAAAGGTATCGAAAATTCTCCAATAACAATATTAATTTAGTCCCAATGTATGCAATAATAATCTCAAAATAGTGAAAAGGTATTTCATCTCGTTTATATTTGTCCTGACAATGTTGCCGGGGTGGTCTCAATCGTCGTTTCACCGTTATTCGAGCAGAATAACAAACGACGGGATATGCTACTTTTTCAAGGAGTGCAAATTGAAGAGTGTCAGCGGTATGAAGCAGTTCGAATATGACATGACCTATCCAGATTGGACGGACTCCATCACTGTGAATTTCTCCATTTACTGCGATACACCTGAAGTGCCCCAGAAGTTGTCCATCCGTGGCGGTGACAAGATTTATGCATGTAATTATTTCCGTAGTCTTTATGTAGATATAATAAAAGGTGGATATGAGATTAGAATGACTTCAAGATTTGCTAAAGAAGACATAACGTCATTGTTGCAGCAGTCTGAGAGTCCGATGGCATTTGAAATGGAAATGAAAGGAAAAAAGATGTTAGCCACATACAAAAACGGCGCATGGAAAAAGGACAGGAAGAAACTGAACGACATATTTTTATTAATTAACAGTATAAAATGACTATGAGGCAGTTATTAAAACTATTAGCAATTATATTTATGGCTTCCATTTGCACTACGGCCGAAGCCAAAAGGAATGTCGAGATACGCTTGACTGGCACAATTCATGAGAATGTTGAAATGACTGTCGGCACGAATGGCCGTAAGGAGGTGATATGTGATTTGCCATATATCTTCGAGGTGCCAAAGGAGTTGCTTCCCATACGTCTAAAGTTCCGTTCCGACAATTATGTTTATTTTGACATTACCGTGCCAAAGAAACCGTTTGACTCTGCCGGACACATCTATCTGATGAAGATTGATGAGACTGCTATGGAACACCGCAGCCAGCAAATGGCCCCGAGAAACTATGCCCAGCCCACAGCAATGGCCAAAAGCGACTTGGCAGAAGTAAGAAGTTCGGATATTGACAAGGACATACCTGTCACTGGTGATGTACAGGAGAATACCTTTGCTGTGATTATAGCCAATGAGAATTATCAGGAAGAGGTTCCAGTGGAATATGCACTTAATGACGGTGAGGCATTCAAGGACTATTGTATTAAGACCCTTGGAATTCCCGAGAAGAACATACACATGAAGGCTAATGCCACACTCAACAACTTTATTTCTGAAGTTAATTGGATGAAACAGATTTCAGCCGCATTCGGACAGGACGCAAAGTTTATCTTCTATTATGCAGGGCATGGCATTCCTGACGAGGCCACTGGTGATGCTTATCTTTTACCGATTGACGGCAAAGGCACATCTGTTGCTTCTGGATATAGTCTGAGAAAATTGTATAAGGAATTCTCGGATTTCACATCTGAATCTGTCACCATCTTTATGGATGCTTGCTTTAGTGGAGCTCAGAGAGGTGATGGTATGATTGCATCTGCCCGAGGTGTTGCCATTAAATCAAAACAAGAAAGACCTTTGGGCAATGTATTTGTAATGTCTGCTGCACAGGGCGATGAGACGGCTTATCCCTATAAGGATAAGAAGCATGGGCTTTTTACATATTTCCTTTTAAAGAAACTGCAGGCTACAAAGGGTAAGGTTTCTCTTGACGAACTTTCGGAATATGTGAAGACATCTGTTGCAAGAAAGTCACTTGTAGAGAATGGTAAAAGTCAAACCCCTTCCATATATGTATCGTCAGGACTACAAGATAAATGGAAGAAAATTAAACTGAAGTGATTCAAATATATACATAATTAGTATTCACTGAATTTTGTTTATTTAACTGAATATCAAGTATATATAACTATTTTTATTCGTTTATTTAACAGGAATTTAGCACCTTTGCACTGTTAAAATTGAAGTGAGATGAAATACTACGCGTCACATAACAAGCAACTGAGCCTGGATTTGTTCCGTTCGTCCTTCGATGGACTGGACAAGTCCAATCGCTGGGTGTCCATGGGTGACCTGCTTCCTTGGCCAGAGTTGGAGAGGGAATACAATTCCCGTCTGAACAATTCTGTGAAGGGTGCAGGCAACAAGCCAGCCCGCTTGATACTCGGAGCCATGATCATCAAGCACAAACTCTGCCTAAGCGACATCGAGACAATAGAGCTCATACGTGAGAATCCCTATATGCAGTATATGTGCGGTCTGTCTGAGTTTACAGACAAGCCCATTTTCGACCCGAGCCTGTTCGTCACCATCCGTAAACGCATCAGCGAGGAAGAACTCAACGAAATGACCACCCGTCTTCTTCTTGAGCGGAAGCGCAAGCAGGAGGAGAAACACGGAGAGTCAGGAACCAATGACGGCAACAACAGCTAGGAGCCTCCCTCTTCCGTTGTCCAAGACTCCGATGATGCCGAATACACGGACAGCAAGGAAGAGCTCCATAAGGGAGTACTAAAGATTGATGCCACCTGTGCCGACGCCGAGGTCAGGTATCCCGTGGATGTTGACCTCGTCCATGACGGCTGCAAGGCTATAGATGGTTAAAGACTGTCTCCAGCCGCATGATGTGAGGCTTCTCACTGCCATATATGATATGTATGGTCAGCAACGCAAGATGTTCGAGGACAAGACGCATGTCTGCGCAAATCGCATGGTCAGCATCTACCAGCCTCACGTACGCCCAATCATAAGGGGCAAGGCAAAAGCCAAGACAGAGTTCGGGGCGAAGATAGGCGCCAGCTTATATGAGGGATACACATTCATAGATCATCACAGCTGGGATGCATATAACGAAAGCTCAGACCTCTCACTTCATATCAACAAATTCAAAGAACGATTCGGCTATCTTCCGGCAACCATTCTTGCAGACAAGATCTACATGAACAAGGAAAACCGGAAGTTGCTCATACATATCATTTCAGAAAGGACAGGACAGACTATATAATATTTGTGAAAGATGGAATTTTTGATACAACAAACAGATTCGAGCGGCAAGACTATATACATAGAAAAAGTTGCTAAATGTACACCACAAGGTGGTCTTTCAATGACAAGTGATATGTTTGAATAGGCTACATGTGAGCAACAGTTTGATGTTGATTATATGAAAGAAGGTAAGGAAAAGATGGAGGCTTGTTAGCAATTCTCAGATGGGCTGATAATAAAGGAATACTACAATTTGGCAGATAGGGCATATCAAGGTGTGGTTTGTTGCAATTCTTGCGATAATGAATATACGTGGGAGCTTTCTTCTGATATATTGGAACAGCACGAGGAAATAAACTAAAAAAGGTGAAGTTTGACGATTTTTCTATTGAATTCAAAATTTTCGAGCTTTTGTCTTTTTCTTGCTACGTTACATATCAATGAATATTGTTAATCACAGTTAAATTATTGACTTTAAACAAAAAAAATGCCAATTTCTTTTGAAAATTAAAAAATCTTTTGTAATTTTGCGGTCGGACTATATGACCTTCTCCTGTTTGTCATAGGCAGACGAGATCTTTCACGACATAAGGTAAGGCGCCTACGCCGAGCTAAGTATAGTGGAGTTATAAATGACCATCAGTACAAAGTGGGCTTTGGGTGGGTAATAATATAGTCCAAGACATAATTAAGGCGTTTACTTGACGCTGTGTTTGAGATCGGCGTGGGCTCTAACGTTGTCTGTTCAACAGAATTGGGCAATGCGAGAGCCTCTATGGGTGGGACGGACAGCAGGACGATCTCACGCTTTATTTATGTCCTTAGCGTAGTTCTGTCTAGAACAAAGTAAGGTCACCGATATGAAAATCGCTGATAACGCATCAATAGATGATAACACCCATGGAGGTGGTGAAATCCCTCCCTGCACCGGGTTTGCCCCCGATGCCCTCCCCGAAGTACCAAAGCTAGATTTGGCAGAGAACTTACAAAGTGGGGTGTCCACCAGAAACGCTCTGTCGGGTAATGCCTTTAAGACTATTAAGCGAGAGTCTAAGGACGTTCCTCATTGGTATGCTCTGCGTGTCACCTACGGACGCGAAAAGAAGGCATACGATTATTTGGTAGGCAAGCATGTAGAGGCATACTATCCAACAATTAAGATCGTTAAGGAAGTAGAAGGCAAGCGAAAAATCGTTGAAGAATCCCGTCTTCCCAATATTTTCTTTGCACGAGGAACAGAAGAAGAGATAAAGTCATTTGTTTACGACAACGTAAACCTCCCTCACCTCCGTTTTTACTATCGTCATTCCCACGAAGGAGCACGTTTGGTCAAAAAGCCTCTTGTAGTACCCGATAGTCAGATTGAGAGTCTCAAGATTATATGTGCATCAGATGCGGAAGATATTATTATGTCATCGACATCATTTAAAAAATTCCAAACGGGTCAAACCGTACGAATTATAGATGGAAAATTTAAAGGAGTAATAGGTAAGGTCGCACGTTATCAAGGGCAGCAGAGGGTAGGATTAATAATTAACAGCCTTCTTACTGTTGCGACGGCATATGTTCCAAGTGCGTTTTTGGAAATAATTATAGAAAATGAAAAAAAGAATACTTGTACTTGCAACAGGCAATATCTATGAACGCAGGGGTTTATTTAACGCTGTTATAGGCAGAACAAAACACCTTAAAGAAATTTGCGATTATGAAGTAGATATGCTCCTTCTTTCCACTTACAAACCTTGGTATGTCAGACTATTGCGTAACACTAAGAAACGACCAAGGCCAAACGAATTTGAAGCAGATGGAATTCATATGAGAATTGATTGGTGCAGATCCTCTCTGTTTGATTATATGATGAATGTCATACTGCATAAAGGAGTATTTTTTAAGAAACTTCACAATAGAAAACTAGTAAGAAAGCTAAATGGTTACGACTTCATCATTGCCCATTCTTTTGAGTGTGGAGCATTGGCAAAAATGGCTAAAGAAAGATTCGGGACTCCTTATTCCATAACTTGGCACGGATCCGATATTCATTCGGAACCATTCAACAATCCGTCCGCATTCAACGCTACCAAAGTAATCATTGAAGATGCGGACATCAATTTCTTCGTCAGCAAAGCCCTGCTGAATACCTCTGAACGTATCACAACCCAAGGAAACAAGCAGGTGCTATATAATGGCCATCACACAGCTTTCAGAAGATATTCTGATGAAGAACGAGAGGCGCTGAGAAAGAAATATAATGTAGAGGGCAAGAAAGTGGTTGTGTTTGCAGGTAACTTTTTTGCCGTCAAGAATATTCTCACAATTCCATTGATATTCAGGTCGATTGTGAACAAAATGGAGAATGTGGAATGTTGGATGATAGGTGGAGGCAAGTATTTCAACCGAGTGAAGAGAATGGTAAAAGACCTGCCTGTACGATTGTGGGGGAATCAGGAACCTGAAGTGATGCCTGATTTTCTGAATGTGGCTGATGTGCTCATTCTCCCGAGCACGAACGAAGGCCTCCCCTTGAGTGTTGTTGAGGGTTTGGCTTGTGGTTGCAACGTAGTTGGATCACTGGCCGGTGGAATTCCAGAGGTAATAGGTGAAGATAACTGTGTAGACCTCAATGACCCGCAATTTGTGGACAAGTTTGCTGATAAGGTTATCGCTTACCTTCAGGCTGTGCCTCACATTGAACAACCTTTGAAACCTGAGTTTGATTGGAATATAACAGCAAAGCATGAATTGGATATACTAAATCGGGAGGGTTGCAGAATGAAAAATGTTCTTGTGTTAACCAAGATATATCCAGCTCCCGACCTTGAGAAAGAGGAAACTCCTGTAGTTCACTATTTTGCAAGGGAATGGATTAAAATGGGATATAATGTAAGGGTCATACACTATCCTACAAATTTCCCGAAAATTGTTATGTGGGGGGTATCATTTTTCAAGAACTGGTTATCTACGATATTGGGTATGACGGTGCGTGCATATCAGACCGATGAAAAAGAATATGTGATAGACCATGTTCAGGTGAAACGTATTCCTTTACTGAAATATTGGCTGCATAGTGCTTCCCCAAAGTCGGAAATAAATAAGGCTTACAAGAAGACCATTCGCTATCTTCATGCACAGCATTTTACTCCAGACGTTATCATCTCTCATTGTGCACACCCTCAGTTGGAGATCATGGACGGATTGAAAAGGGAATATGGCTGCAAGACATGTTATGTTGCCCATGGAGACTCAGTTGTATTTGATCGTATACATTCTCTGGAACAGTCACAAAAGTTAATTGACAACATCGATTTGGTAGGTTTCCGTTCGGCATCTATACGTGAGGCTATCTGTAAGCGCTTTTCATATAACAGACCTTCATTCCTATGCTATTCTGGTGTACCAGAAAAATACATTCCAGAACACCCCGTAGAGCGGAATTTTGATAAAGTGCAAAATTTTGTATTTGTCGGGACTCTTATCAAACGGAAATATCCAGCTGAGATAATACCGTCATTGGTGAAAGCATACGGCAAGGAAAAGTTCAATATATCTTATATAGGAAGAGGTTTCGAATCATCTCGAATCAATAGATTCGCTAAGGAGTTGAATGTCCAAAAAAATGTTCATCAACTTGGATATATATCAAGAGATGAGGTTGTGAAGCAACTTCAGACTAATGATGTGTTTGTGATGATATCACGAAGTGAAACGTTTGGACTGGTGTATCTTGAAGCAATGGCTCAAGGTCTCATTGTCGTCGCATCGCGTAAAGAAGGATTTGACGGGATTATTGAGCATGGTAAGAACGGCTTCCTTTGCGAGGCAGGTAATATGGATGAGTTGGCTGAAATAATCCGGGAAATCAAGTGTATGTCTCCGAATGATTTGCAGGAGATTTCCAACAATGCGATAAAGACGGCAAGGCAGCTTACTGACCAAAAAGCGGCTAAAGCTTATATAGAAAAGGTGATGGAGTATTGTGATTCTCTGCCGAATGCCTCATTGAGGGATGACAGATAATAAATTGAAAAACTAAAATAAATATGAAAATAGCAATTATTACATTCCATGCCTCAGAAAACTGCGGCTCTCAATTGCAAACTTATGCACTGTCAAAGGTGATAAAAGAACATTTTGGCATAATGCCACATGTTATAGATTATAGTAACAGGCGTCAGCAAGAAGTGTATGCCACTTTTCGTAAAATACATCGTGTCAAAGATTTGGTAATAAATCTATACCGTCTGTTATTCTATAATTTGATGAAACGTTACCATCAGACTTTTCGTGATTTCATATCCAATCATGTCCATTTGACCAATGATTGTTATTCATTACCAGAAGAACTGAAGACACTGGATGGTAAATATGATATATACATTGCAGGAAGCGATCAGGTCTGGAATACCAAGTGTTATGATTTTGATGATTCATATTTTTTGGACTTTGTGACGAAGGGGAGGAAAATAGCTTATGCTACAAGTCTCGGTGCTACCAATATTATAGAGTCGTCACGTGATAAGATAAAATACACAAAACTGCTGAACGAATTTTCCATGTTGTCTGTGCGTGAAAAGAATGCACAATTGCTATTACAGACGATTACGGACAAACCTATTGAATTACTATTAGATCCCACTCTGCTCCTTTCTAAAAGTGATTGGGATGCTTTGGCTGGTGATGAGCCATTAATAAAAGGGAAATACATATTCTATTACGCATTTTCATACGCAAAAAATCCAAACAGAATAGTGAAGACGCTTTCTGAGAAATACAAGATGCCGGTGTATATTGTTGATGCAAATGCATGGGCATTGAGGCGAAAGTTTATGTATGGTTTTAAGTTAGCACCGCAGTTTGGACCTATTGCTTTCTTGAACTTGATAAAATATTCAGAGTTAGTTCTCACTACATCCTTTCATGGAACGGCCCTATCTGTTGCCATGGAGAAAAAGTTTTGGTTTGTTAAAACTCCTATGCTCAATCCAAGGGATGACAGAGCGACTTCGTTGTTGAATCAGTTAGGGCTGCTCGACAGATTACAGGGAGGTGATTATCTATTGAGTCATGATGTTTTTCTGCCTCTTGAGAAAACGGTGTCTGTCAATGAATTAAAGCAAAAGTCAATAAGTTATTTGACTCAAGCATTTTTGGTGTAGCGTTACAGAGAAATTTGTTAAAGAATTGATAGATAAAGAACATTTAACTATATTTTTACCGAACTATTGATACACAAAACGATTTTATAAATAAAATAATGGCAATGAAAAATAATAAGCATGCTTATCTTATTATGGCTCATCATGATTTTGCAATCTTGATTGAGCTATTAAAAGACATTGATGATATTCGCAACGATATCTATTTACATATAGATCTTAAGGCGAAAAATGTACCATATAACGATATAGATAAATCAGTAAAACATGCAAAACTTTATTTAATTCCTAGATTAAATGTTCGATGGGGTGGCTATTCACAAATCAACTGTGAATTACGTCTCATGGAGTATGCATTAAAACAGGGAAAGTATTCTTATTTTCATTTATTAACTGGAGCTACATTCCCTTTAAAATCCCAAGATTATATTCATGCATTTTTTGATAAAAATGCGGGTAAGGAATTTATTGGATTTGCTAATGATAATTGCAGGGAAAGGGTTGAATATTATTATTTATTTAATGAGATAGGAAAAGCTAATACTTTATTAAAAAGGATTCTAGTATCGATAAGATATATATTTATTTTATTACAGAAAGTAGTACGATACAAAAGATCATGTTCGAAAGGCCTGTTGATCAAAAAAGGTTTTGTTTACTGGTCAATTACGGAGAATACTGCACGTGTAATTTTAAATAAAGAACTTCAAATAAAAAAATGGTGTAAGAATGGATTGCGTGTTGATGAGATTTTTGCTCAAACGATAATCGCCAATTATATAGGGATGGATAAAGTGTATAGTCCAGAAAATGAATATAAGTCTTGTATGAGAGAATGCCCATGGCATGAAAAAGATGAGGCTCATAAGGAAAACTTTTATCGATACGGTGATGATAATCTATTAATTAACTCTGATAAATTATTTGCATTGAAATTTGGAGGAAAGGAGGGATTGGACTTGATCGATTCTATAAGAACAAATAGAGAATGAAGAATTAGCTGAAGAATTGTATAATAAAATATCGTTATATCATGGTTAGTATCATTGTACCTGTTTATAATGCTCATAACTGTTTGGAAAGATGTTTGATGTCTATCATCAGACAGAGTTATCCGCAATGGGAGTTGATCTTGGTTGATGATGGAAGTCAAGATGACTCTTTAGAGATTTGTAAAGGGTATAGTGACAAAGATTCGCGCATTCGAGTTATCCATACTGAAAATTGCGGGGTCAGCAGTGCCAGAAACACCGGTATAGAAAATGCACATGGTGAATACATCACATTCGTTGATTCGGATGATATGATACACCCTGATTTCTTGTCAGAATGTCTATCCAACAAAGAAGACTTGATTGTAACAAACTATATAAAGCCTTCCAAAATAGATTCATTACATTATAAAGAGAATCATCCAGACCTTATTTTTCAGCAGAGAGGTGTAAGACCTGTATGGGGGAAGGTTTTTGTCAGGAAGATTATTGAAGATCATCATATTCGTTTTGATACGAATGTTCGGTATGCTGAAGATACGATTTTTGTTCTTCAATACAGCCTTCACATCAAGACTATCTCATATGTTTTTCGGCATCTTTATGAATATGAGAGGTCGCCAAATCACTCGGTTTTTAAGTATAAAACGACATTGGATGAATTTCTAAACATATTGTCAATCTTACAGGAGTTGACTTTACGGCTACGGGCCAAATCTTATAATGTTGATGTATTATATGCAGATAATGTAAATGTCGTATGTGGGTCATTTATTGTTTCTTTGTATTGCGCTGGATGCTATAGCTATAAAGAGCGGAAATATTACGTTCAGAAATTCAATAATGCAATAACAACTAGAACTCATTGGGGGCTGATAAAAATATTAAAGCCATTATCAGTACTGATGGTAACGCATGCTCCTTTCTTTATGAAGGATTTTTTGTTAAGAATGAATTTTGCAATTATACGACAAAAAAGACGAATGCTGAAAAACAAATATAAATAATGAATTCTATGCACCATGCTAACCACTAACAAACGCATTGCGAAGAATACGCTGTTTTTGTACATACGTATGTTTATAATGATGGGAGTATCATTATATACGTCAAGAGTAGTGCTACAGAAACTGGGGGTGGATGATTTTGGCCTCTATAACATTGTTGGAGGAGTGGTCGTCATGTTCTCGGTGTTCAACTCATCGTTGGCAGGCTCTACACAGAGGTTCCTGAATTATGAAATGGGCAGGGATGACGTGTCGGCTGTCAACCATGTGTTTCAATGTAGTATTATGCTACACGTCATTCTTTGTGTCATTCTGATAATACTGGCAGAAACGATAGGATTGTGGTATATCAATACGTACTTAAATGTTGAACTTCATTCGACCTTTTCTGCGCTCGGCAGAGCAAGCAAGCTTTCTCTGCTCTCGCTTAACGAAAACGTTCCGTTAGGCAGGTATGATGCAGCAAGGATAGTGTATCAGCTGTCAGTGTTGACTTTCTGTATTAATGTACTGCGTGTACCATTCAATGCATGTATTATTGCACATGAAAAGATGGATTTCTACGCTTATGTCAGTGTGGCAGAAGCCGTTTTAAAATTGCTGGTAGCATTCATGCTCACCATGTGCGATTTTGACCGATTAATCTTTTATTCTTTCCTTATACTTTTGGTAACGGTATTGGTCAATATCTCTTATGTGATTTATTGTACAAAAACCTTTCCCCATATCAAAACCAAACTATTGTGGGATAAAGAAAAGATAAAAGGAATGTTGTCATTCTCAGGCTGGAGTCTTTTTGGAAGTGCTGCGGTCATATCGGCCCAGCATGGAATAAATCTGATTTTTAACTTTTTCTGTGGTGTTGGACTGAATGCAGCTGCCGGAATCGCCCATCAAGTGACATCAGCCATGTATGGATTCATCTCGAATTTCCAGACTGCTTTCAATCCGCAAATAGTAAAACTGTATGCTCAGAAGCAGTTCAATGATTATTTCAGCCTAATCTTCCGTGCTTCCAAATTTTCGTTTCTGCTTTTTTGGTTGATAAGTGTTCCGGTGTTGTTTTATGCTCCGATGATATTGGATTTTTGGTTGGATGACGTACCACCTCATGCCGTTTCTTTCTGCAAGGTAATCATCATCTTTCTTTTGATTGACGCATTAAACGGGCCATTATGGACTGCTGTCAATGCAACAGGCAAAATCAGGATTTATCATATTTTGATGAGTGGCATCATCTTGTGCAATATTCCTGTTGCCATATTATTACTATGGTATGGCTTGGAACCCGAATTGGTCTGGTTTTCAAAAATCATCTTCAATATATTAGCTATGATAGTGAGATGGGCATACTTGCGAAGAATTGTTGGCTTTCCCTGTCGTAAGTATATTGCTAATGTAATCATCCCATTGTCAATGGTCGTATTTCTTTCGATAGTTCCGCTGTCAATATTATATTTGTCCTCCGTTGACATTCATATTTCAATTGGTATTTTGTTTTCATTATTATATATTCTATTTGTTTCGTATATTTTTGGATTAAACAAACAAGAAAAGTTTAAAATAAAAAAATGTTTATGCAAAAATGCTGCTGAATTTTAAACATTATAGTTTATTTACTGCAGTGAAGATTTATCAAAAAGTGCTCTAAATCAGATGTGTGCCCTGAATAGAGTGCTTACATTAAGACTTAGTAAATGCACGAAATCAGTCGCGGATGTATTAAAAATCATACAGGCGCGACTGATTTCGTGCATTTTTCTTTGGTGTTTGAAATATATTTTGTATCTTTGCACCATCAGAAGAGAATTAAAACATAAAAGTTATGAACAAATTTTTTATAGGCAGAGAAAAGGAGCAGAGGCAACTGAAAGAATACATCAGTTCCGAGCAGTCGGAATTCATAGCAGTATATGGACGAAGACGTGTTGGCAAGACATTCCTCATACAACAGGTGATAGGCAACAACTATGCCTTTTATGTGGCAGGCATGAACAATGTGTCGATGCGCATACAGCTGAAGAATTTCATGCAGGGAATGCGCAAACACAGGGAAGACGTACATGCAGTGAATACATGGCTTGACGCATTTATTGCCTTGGAGGATTATCTCGATTCACTTCCCGAAGGCAGGAAGATTGTGTTCATCGACGAAATGCCATGGATGGATACTCCACGCTCGAATTTCATAAGTGGGTTGGAGCATTTCTGGAATTCATGGGCGTCTTGGCGCGATGACATCAAACTCATTGTATGCGGCAGCGCCACATCTTGGATTCTCAATAATCTGATAAAGAATCGAGGCGGTCTTCACAACAGGGTGACGCATAAGATACCATTAAAACCATTTACACTTAAGGAATGTCGGGAATATTTTGATGCCCGTCAGTTCCGTATGTCTATGAGACAGATTGTAGAGTGCTATATGGTACTTGGTGGTGTCCCGTTCTATTTGTCAAAATTAGACAAAGGAGAAGGATTGGCACAAAACATCGACAGACTACTGTTTGCAGAGGATGGCGAACTCCATGACGAATTTTCCAGTCTGTATAATTCATTATACAAGAATGCATCCAATCATATCAAGATTGTGACCTCGTTGGCAACAAAGGGCAAGGGATTAACACGACAAGAAATCATTGAAAGGACAAAGCTCGCAGACAACGGAAGGTTTTCATTGATGTTGGAGGAATTGGAGAGTTGCGGATTTATACGTAGTTATGAGCCTTATGTATCCGAAACAACAAGGCGTCGCCGTATTGGCACAGGGAAGACGAAGAATTCCGAAACGCTATATCAACTTGTCGATCCATTCACCTTATTTTATTTTCAGGTAATGAGAAAAACCGGTGCATACGATGCAAACTATTGGTCGAACAACCAGAACACCCATCTATACAGTGCATGGAGTGGACTTTCATTTGAAATGCTTTGTCTGAACCATGTTGACCAGATAAAGTCAGCATTAGGCATATCTGGAATTTCAGCAAATGTTTTCTCATGGGCTGGCAAGGGATACGACCGTTCTGCACAAATTGACATGCTCATTGACAGAGCCGACCGAACCATCAACCTATGCGAAATGAAATTCCACAACAAGCCATACGTCATGACCAGAAATGATGAGGAAAACATTGAGCGCAAGGTTGATTCATTCAAAGAGGCTACAAAAACGGACAAAAGCATCATTGTGACTATGATAACAACTATGGGACTCGAGAGAAACGAACATTCTGAAGGCATACAAAAGGTAATCACGCTCGATCAGCTGTTTTGTTGTACAGTCACATAACAAAAAGGTGAAGGTTGGCGTTTTTTCTGTTGAATTCATAATTTCGTGCATTTTTCTTTGATGTCGTATAGTAAATAAAACATTATACTATAACAGCGGGCACATATATAGGGGTAGATATATGATGTTGTCCTCTTCTTTTAGGTCTGCGGGGTGAATCACGTATGCCGTGGAGAGATAAGAGCCGTATTTGGCGATGCACGTCTTAAGCAGTCACTTGTATGAGTCGTATTGGTGATTATGCCAATTTTTTATAATTAATCATCACTTTTTGAGGAACGAATGCAAGTAATTCATCTTTTTTATGTAACTTTGCAGCCAAAGATTGATTATGGACATTGACATACGAAAACTTATAGGTGAAACCACTTCTTATGATAAGAAGGAAATGGTAGAGGTGAAACGCCCGAAGAGTTGGCTTAAGAGTGTGTCGGCTTTTGCCAACGGCGAAGGTGGTGTGCTGATTTTTGGCGTGACCGATAATGATGTGGTCGTTGGACTCGCTCATGCAGAAGAGGATGGCGAGACAATCAGCGAGAATGTTAAGACGAAATTGGATCCCGTTCCGAGTATTAATTTGGAATATAAGGAGGTGGAGGGCGCAATGTTAATTTTTCTTCATGTCCACTCCAGTGACGAGACACCTTGTTATTATATTGGCGACAAACAACGCATAGCTTATATCCGTATAGGAAATGAATCTGTTGTTGCCGATCGTACTCAACTGCGCAATCTTGTTATGAAAGGTACTGGTCGCTCCTACGACACTCTTCCTTCGCCATATCGTTTTGAGGATATGGCATTCTCCAGATTACGATCTGTTCATTTCAAACGCCTACACCGTTCTTTTGAAGACAGTGAGTTTATTTCATGGGGTATTATAGGTGAGGACGGAAGACTTAGCAATGCTGGTGCCTTAGTGGCAGATGACTCTCCTATACGTCACGCTCGTGTTTTCTGTACAAGATGGAATGGTCTTACAATGACAAGCGGATTAGGCGAAGCTGTTGATGATGTGGAATTGGAGGGGTGTGTTATAGGGCAGTTACAGGATGCCGTTACGTTTGTAAGGAACAATTCTCACAAGAAATGGTGGAAAGAGGCAGACCATAGGGAGGAATTACCTGACTATCCGGAGCGTGCCGTGACCGAGAGTATTGCCAACGCAATTATACATCGAAGCTACTTGGAGATTGGGAGTGAAGTTCATATTGATATGTATGATGACCGTATTGAGATTTATTCTCCAGGTGGAATGATGGATGGCAAGCTTATACAACAGCTTGACCCTCTCGCAGTTCCATCGAAACGTCGTAACCCATTGCTTGCTGACATATTTAGTCGTCTTGACCTTATGGAACGTCGCGGAAGTGGCATGAAGAAAATCATTGATGCATATAAACGTTATGAGCGTTTCCCGAATTATCGTGCTCCAGAGTTCACTTCTAATGCGTCAGAGTTTCATGTCACTCTGTGGAATCTGAATTATGAACAGTTCCTAAAAGAGGTCACCAAAGAGCAAAAAGAGTTCACTAAAGAGCGAAAAGAGTTCACCAAAGAGCGAAAAGAGTTCACCAAAGAGCGAAAAGAGTTCCTAAAAGCACAAAGAAAGATTTATCGTTTTGTTTCGGAGAAACCGAATATTACAACGATAGAAATGGCAGAACGAATGGGATTGTCAAAACGTCAAGTATTGAAGTACATCAAACGCCTTACAGACATGAACCTAATTGTTCGAGAAGGAGGAAGAAAGACTGGCGTTTGGCGAATTTTAGATAAAGACTATGATAATTTCTTCGAACCTTAATAATAAATTTCTCAGCGCAAGGGAATAAAGTGAAAGGTGATTTATTAAAAAGTGCTCTAAATCAGATGTGTGCCCTGAATTGAGTGCTTACATTAAGACTTAGGAAATGCACGAAATCAGTAGCGGATGTATCACTTCCATCACCCCTTCTCACGTACATAGTGGCTGCGCATAGGCCGCAGGCGAGACGCCTGCGCTCCCAGAGGCTGCGCACAGAGTGAGGTGGGCTATGTTATGAGATGTGGATAGTAAGTAGTGGTCGTGTGACAACAACTATTATAATGTATTCACGATAGCTATTATAATGTATTCACGATAGCTATCATAATTATATCAGGACAGGCTTTTGTTTTATGTTCCGCACTGCGGAACTTACATTCCCCACTGCGGAACGTACATACCGCAGTGGGGAACATAACTCAAACACAGGCTTCACATAACCTTATACTAAGCTTAGTGATGAAATCTGAATAGGCAGAGTGAAATAATATAAACACTCTGTTCAGTACAAGCGATAACAGTCATGATTTAGACGTCGTGACAACTTCCTTAACTTCTGAAAGTAGAGCACATACGAAACTTTAGTCAATTAAAAACGTCCTGATAATGGATAAATAGTACTGAAAAGCCTTAAAAACAGGTGAAATGAGACGTTTTTTGCATTGATTGAGACTATATTATCAATTTTGTACGGGAAAAAGTTGTATCTTTGCAAGCGAATTTGCCAAATGAAGCAAGCAATCTTGGAATAATAATAACAACTATAATAATAAGTAATGAAGAAACTCGTTATCACTGCTATCATGGCTGCCATACTCATGCCAGCCAATGCACAGAAGAAGGGTGGCCACGGCTACCCCATCACTCCCGTGGAATTTACCAAGGTGAAGGTTACTGACTCGTTTTGGGGACAGAGACTCAAGGCAAGCCGCGACGTGACCATACCTCTCGCCTTCAGCAAATGCGAGGAGACAGGAAGATACACCAACTTCGAGAAGGCCGCCAATCCGAGCGAGTCTTACAAGGTGGGCGGTCTGTCGTTTGACGATACCGACGTGTATAAGACTATCGAGGGCGCAAGCTACTCGCTGCAGACATACAGCGACAAGCGTCTCGTGCAGTATATCGACAGCGTGCTCGACATTGTGGCTAAGGCTCAGGAGCCAGACGGCTACCTTTATACATCGCGCACGATGAACCCGAAGCATCCGCACGAGTGGGCAGGCGACAAGAGATGGTCGAAGGAGGAAGACCTCAGCCATGAGCTTTATAACTTAGGCCACATGGTGGAGGGCGCTGTTGCCCACTATCAGGCTACAGGCTCAAGGAAGTTCCTCGACATCGCATGCCGATATGCCGACTGCGTGTGCCGTGAGGTGGGTCCAAAGGCTGGTCAGGCTTGCGTAGTGCCGGGACACCAGATTGCCGAGATGGCTCTCTGCAAACTGTATGTGCTCACCGGCGAGAAGAAATACCTGAACGAGGCTAAGTTCCTGCTCGACTATCGCGGAAAGACCCAGTTTAAGAGTGAGTATAGCCAGAGCCACAAACCGGTGCTTGACCAGGACGAGGCTGTGGGACATGCAGTGCGTGCCGCCTATATGTATGCAGGTATGGCTGACGTGGCTGCCCTCACGGGCGACAAGTCATATATCGAGGCTATCGACCGTATATGGGACAATATCGTGAGCAAGAAGATGTATATCACCGGAGGTATCGGCTCGACTGCATCGGGCGAGGCGTTCGGCAAGAACTACGAACTGCCCAACATGTCGGCTTATTGCGAGACTTGCGCTGCCATCGGTAATGTGTATGTCAACTACCGCCTGTTCCTGCTCCACGGCGAATCGAAATACTACGACGTGCTGGAACGCTCTCTGTATAACGGACTTATCTCGGGAGTGTCGCTCGACGGCGGAGGATTCTTCTATCCCAATCCCCTTGAGTCGATGGGCCAGCACCAGCGTCAGCCCTGGTTCGGCTGTGCCTGCTGTCCGTCGAACATCGCACGCTTTATTCCCTCGCTTCCCGGATATGTGTATGCCGTGAAGGACAACAACGTGTATGTGAACCTCTTTATGAGCAACAGCTCAACATTGGATGTCAACGGCAAGAAAGTGACTATAGAGCAGACCACCGAATACCCATGGAACGGCGACATCGCCATCAAGGTTGCAGCAAGCAAGGCTGGCCAGTGGGCTATGAAGGTGAGAATCCCCGGATGGGTGCGCAATCAGGTGGTGCCCAGCGACTTGTATGAATATAGCGACAACCTCCGTCCTCAATATAGAATAGAGATAAACGGAACCCTCTACACACCCCCAACCGGGGGGCAGGGGGGCCTCACTTCTGACGGCTACTTCACCATCGACCGCAAATGGAAGAAAGGCGACGTGGTGCGTGTTCACTTCGACATGGAGCCTCGCACGGTACGTGCCAACGGCAAGGTGGAGGCCGACCGTGGTTTCGTGGCTATAGAGCGCGGACCGGTGGTATATTGCGCCGAGTGGCCCGACAACGACTTCGACCTCATGGGCGCGCTGATTAACCAGGAGCCCAAGATGGTTGTAGAGGACGGCACATTGCATGCCAAGGACACCAAGGTGGCAGACTATTATATAAAGGTGATAAAGACCGACGCACAGATACTGAGCTTCGACAAGAACGGACGACTCACCACCAAGGATGTGCGCATGACATTGATACCTTATTACGCATGGTGTCATCGCGGAAGCGGCAAGATGCGCGTATGGCAGGCTCAAGACCTGAACGCGTCGCGCCCGTCGAAACCCGCCACTCTTGCCTCGTTGAGCAAGATAACTGCCTCAACTCCAGCCTCATCCCTCTCGTCAATAAACGACCGCCTCGTGCCGAAGGACGGCAACGACCGCTCGATGCCTTACTATCACTGGTGGCCCAAGAACAACTGCACGGAGTGGATTGCATACGAGTTCCCGCAGGCATCGACAGTGCAGAGCGCAACGGTTTATTGGTTTGACGACGGTCCATGGGGCGGATGCCGCATACCGAAGGCATGGCGCATGTACTACAAGGACAACAACGGCGAGTGGAAGCCCGTGAGCGGTGCCGACAAGTATCCGTCAATCAAGGGCAGCGCCTGCACCGTGAACTTCGACCCCGTGAGCACCACCGCAGTGAAGATGGAGATAGACCTGCCTGAGGACAACTCCGCAGGAGTGTTTGAGTGGAGCGTGAAGTAAAATTTTGAAACACAAAGACCTGCGGATGGAAAACTTTGTGGACTTTGTCAAAAGCAGCTTTGCTGCTCTCTGTATCTTCCATCAGCGACAAAACTTTGTTTCTTCGTGTCTTTGTGTTCAAAAATTAAAAACTCTGTAACTCTGTGTCTCTGTGTTTAAAATATAATAAGGTATATATGAAGAATCTTTTTTGTTTTATAATGGTAATATTAGCCATGCCGATGTATGGCAAGACGTTTAGCTTGCAGTCGCCTAACAAGCGACTGCAAGTTGAAGTCGTTTCTGACGGGACCTTGACCTGGAACATTCGGCATGACGGACGGGAGGTGATGCGACCGTCGCAGATAGACATCAACAATGCCTACCAAGGCAAGGCAAGCGCATCAAAGGCAAAGTATTATAAGGAATCCTTCCCTACCCCATTCTATCGCCAAAGCACACTGACCGTGGAATACAACGAGATGATATTGTCGCTTGGCAAGGGATGGTCGGTGGTGTTCCGCGCTTTCGACGAGGGTATTGCCTATCGCTTCCAATGCAAGGGCAAGATTCCCCAGACAATCTCCGACGAAAAGGCTGAATTCCGCTTTGGCGGCGACTGTCAGTCGTGGCTCTCTTTCACTACCAACGACAAGAAACCCGAGGCAATGGCTTTCCAGAATATCTACGACCAGAAACCACTGAAGGAGGCTCAAGGGAAATTGGCTTTCCTGCCCGCTACCGTGGATAACAGCGGAGTGAAACTCACCATCCTCGAAAGCGACCTCAAGTCCTATCCCGGAATGTTCGTGAAAAAAGGCAAGGACAGCGAAAGTCTTGTGGCATGGTTTGCCCGTTACCCCAAGACCTTCGAGAAATATCCTTGGCGCCAGCAGCGCTATGTCACTTCAACCGAGGACTATATCGCCCGCACCAACGGAAATCTGTTCCAGACGCCATGGCGCATAGTGGCAGTGACGGAGAAGGACACCGATATGCCTGTGAACAACCTCGTGTATGCCCTTGCCGAACCGGCAAAGACCAACGACACATCATGGATAAAGCCAGGAAAGGTGGCTTGGGACTGGTGGAACGACTGGAACCTGAAGGGGGTTGACTTCGAGGCGGGCATCAACTTCGATACTTATAAGTATTATATCGACTTTGCCGCAAAGAACAATATAGAATATGTGGTGCTCGACGAGGGATGGTATGAGTCGAAGAAGGGCGACATCATGAACCCGATACCTGAAATCCACCTGCCTGAACTCATTGCCTACGCAAAGTCAAAGGGTGTGGACATCGTTCTGTGGACAGTGTTCAACGTGCTCGATGAGCATCTCGACGAGGCAATGACGAAATACAAGGCAATGGGAGTGAAGGGATTCAAGATTGACTTCCTCGACCGCGACGACCAGGAGGGTGTGGAACTTGCCTACCGCATAGCAGAGGCTGCACTGAAGCACCAGCTCATCGTTGACTATCACGGCTACTACAAGCCCACGGGCATGAGCCGCACATTCCCGAATATCCTCAACTATGAGGGTGTGTTCGGTATGGAGGAGGCACGATGGACGGAACTAAAGAACGACATGCCGCTATACGACGTGACCTTCCCCTACATCCGCATGATGGCAGGAAGGGTGGATTTCACTCCGGGTGCTATGCGCAACGGCACAAAGGACAACTGGAAGGCTATCTATACGGCTCCCGTGAGCATGGGAACACGATGCCATCAGTTGGCATGCTATGTGGTGCATGACTCTCCGTTCACAATGCTCTGCGACGCTCCCACCAATTATGAGAAGGAGAAGGAGTGCGTCGATATGATTTCATCCCTCCCCACCGTGTTCGACCGTACCATCATCCCGCAGGGAGAGATGGGCAAGTATATCGTCACCGCCCGCGAGAAGGACGGCAACTGGTATGTGGCAGGTCAAACCAACTGGGACAAGCGCACGATCAAGCTGAAGTTTGACTTCCTCGAAAAGGGCAAGAAATACCATGCCGTCATCTTCCGCGACGGCATCAATGCCAATCATAATGCCGAGGACTACAAGCGTGAGGAGATAGAAGTGACATCCGACACTGTTCTCGACATCACGATGGCAAGCGGAGGCGGATTCTTGATGGAATTAGGAATTAGGTATTAGTATTGTATATGGTTATTATAAAACACAAAGACACAAAGGAATAAAGGGTTATTCTTGATACAAAGGTAACAAGCGACTTAAAAGTCGCCACAAAGGCTTACGGATAGCAAACTTTGTGGACTTTGTTAAAAGGCAGCTTGCCTGCTCTTAGTATCTTCCGTCAGCGAAAAAGAACTTTGTTTCTTCGTGTCTTTGTGTTTAATGAGTGATTTACAAAATGAGGATTAGGGCTATATTATTGGCACTGCTGATGGCAGTAGGAATGAGCGGACAGGAACTGACGTTTAGACATTATTCGGACTACGACGGTCTGTGGCGCAATGCCATCAGGGCATTGGCACAGGACAAGTATGGATTTATCTGGATAGGCGCCGACGCAGGACTAAAACGCTTCGACGGCATATCTATGCGCAGTTTCCACACCTCCGACGACAAGTCGGTGCAGTCGGTGTATGCCCTTCTTGACATGGGCGACAGCCTGTTGGTGGGCACAGACGACGGGGCTTACGTCTTCGACTACAACACAGAAACTACCCGTCGCCTCAACCTCACGTCAAAAAAGGGACGCCAAAAGAATATCCATGTCACCTCGCTTGCCGTTGACAAGGACAGCAACGTGTGGATTTCCACCATGGGACACGGCATATACCAATACTCCACGGGGTCGGGAACAATCAGAAACATTGACGTGTGCATAGACAACCGTGTGGCCCAGGTGTTTGTTGACAGTTCCAACCAGATATGGGCACTCACGGCATGGGACTCCCGGGGAGGCATATTCCTGTATGACAAGGCGACAAGACGCTTCGAGGTATATAAGCTCAACGGCAATTGGTCGCCAGGTGTGTTCTGTATGGCGGAGACGGGTGACGGCACCTTATGGCTCGGCACGTGGAACAATGGCATCGTGGCTTTCGACCGCAGCGGAACAGTCAAGTCGTTGGCTCTTGGACAGGGACACAAGGACTATGCACTGCACATCCACTCCATCACCGAATACCGCCCCGGCATACTGCTCGTGGGATGCGACAAGGGTATGGTGTGGTATGACATAAAGAACGGCACCAGTTGCACATACACGAAGACATCCCTGACTCCAAACAGCATAAGCGGTTCGTTTGTATATCCCATACTCACTGACAACGAGGGTGGTATATGGATAGGCACGTTCTATTCGGGTCTGAACTACGTATCACCCGCCCACGGCAGGTTCGCTTCGTTCACTCACAAGGAAAACGTAAACTCAGTAAAGGGCAATGTCATCAGCCGCTTCTGCGAGGATGGCAACCACGATATTTGGATTGCATCCGACGACGGCGGACTGAACAGATACTCGCCCTCGACGGGAGAGTTTGAACACATCACACTCGGCAATGGCGACATGGCTGACAACAACATCCACGCACTATGTATCGACGGCAACCAACTGTGGATAGGCACATATACGGCGGGAGTGTATGTAATGGACATCAATACCCGCAAGTGCAGAAGATACACATTTGAAAAAGACAACAACAACTCGCTCTACGGCAACAGCTGCTATGCCATATTCCGCGACAGAAAGGCGAATATATGGTTGGCAACTACCGAAGGCCTCAATAAATACCGCCGTGAGACTGACGATTTCCTGAGGGTGAGAAAGGAGGAATCCACCATTATGGACATTGACGAGGACAATAAGGGACAGATATGGCTCGCATCGCAAAGCAACGGTATATTGCGACTAAATCCCACTACGGGCAAATGGCGCCAATTCAAGGGTAAAAACACCCACTCAGTGGTCAACAGCTTATGTATAGATGAAAGCGGCGAGATATGGGCTGCAACAGATGACGGACTGTTGAGATATGACAACGGGAAAGACCGTTTTGAATATGTGGAACTGCTGGAGAACACGAGCGCGTTCGGCATTGTTGAGGACAACGATGCACTATGGATTACCACCAACGACGGATTGTTCAGATATTCGGGGGACAAGCAGACAATGCACTTCGACATCAACGACGGACTGCTGAGCAACATATTTATACCCAATGCGGCAATGAAGGCATCCGACGGACGTATCTACATTGGTGCGGTAAACGGATTCAACGCTCTCTATCCATATCAGATAAAGACCAACGCCCGAGTGCCAAAGGTGATGATAACATCGGTGGAGGTGATGAACCAAAAGGTGAACGTGGGGGACGAAAGACTGAAGGAGTCGCTAAATACATCCGCACGCATCGAACTGTCATACCAGGACAAGATGATAAGCATCTCATTCGCATCGCTCAGCTATTGCATGCCACAGAAAAACAGATATTCCTACATACTTGAAGGCTTTGACCGACAGTGGATTATGGCGGGCAACAACTCCACGGCTACATATACAAACCTTTCGCCGGGAACGTATAAGTTCAAGGTGAGGGGCACCAACAACGACGGAGTGTGGAGCACTGAGGAGGCCGTACTGGAAATTGTGGTCAATCCGCCGTTCTACTGGAGTATGCCTGCCAAGATTCTCTACGTGATTATCATCGTGACCCTCATAGTATATGCCTTCCGATATACAGTGACGAGGGAGCGCAGAAAGCATGAGGCGCAGATGGCAAAGCTGAACGAGGAAAAGGAACTGGAGGTGAGAAACTCCAAGATACAGTTCTTCACCACCATTGCCCACGAGATACGCACTCCAGTGTCGCTCATCATCGGACCGCTTGAGAAGTTGGTGAAGACAACGGCTTCACTCTCCGACACCGAGCGCAGCAACCTGAGAATAATCGACCGCAACGCCCACCGACTGCTTGAATTGGTGAACCAGCTGCTCGACTTCAGCAAGGTGGAGAACCGCAGTATGGTGGTGAGGTTCAGGGTGCAGAACATCTGCACCATGCTGCACGCCGTGACGGAACGCTTTGAGCCTACCTTCGCACAGAACGGCATCACATTCAAGATTGAAATGCCCGACCCGCACTTCACTGCAGTAATAGACAACGAGGCGATAACCAAGGTGGTGAGCAACCTGCTTACAAATGCACGCAAATACACACGCGACTTCGTAAGACTGTCGTGCCACGTCATGCCCGACGACAACAGTTTTGCTATCGAGGTGGAGGACAACGGTGTGGGAGTCAAGCCTGAAGACAAGGAACGCATATTCAAAGCCTTCTACCAGTCGGCGGACAACAAGCCGGGTACGGGCATCGGACTGTCGATTGTGAAGAACATCGTTGATCAGCACCACGGCAAGGTAAGCGTAAGCTCCCAACCCGGACATGGCTCCACATTCACAGTGGTACTGCCTGTGAGACAGGAGGTTGACTCTGAATTGGAGATAGCAAAAGATACGTCTGTTGAAGAGGAAAAGCCAAGTATGACAGAAGTATCCACTCCAATACAACATATCATCGACCCCATCGGCAACTCAGCCGTGCTAGTGATAGACGACAATGACGACATGCTCACCTATCTCGAAGAGAACATCTCGGAGAAATACCGCGTGATAACGGCACACGACGGACTTGAGGCATTGGACAAGCTGTCGGCTAACGACGTGTCGCTCATCATCTGCGACTGGATGATGCCGCGTATGGACGGGGCGGAGTTCTGCCGGAGGGTGCGCAGCGATGCCGCCACGAGTCATATCCCGTTCATCATGCTCACGGCAAAGACTGACGTGGATTCCAAGGTGGAAGGAATGAACGTGGGTGCTGACGCATACATAGAGAAACCTTTCTCGATGAGCTATCTCGAAGCATGCTGCATGAACATCATGAACATGCGCAGGATGCTGCGCGAGAAATACTCCTCTAATCCGTCGGAGCCTATCACCGAAATTGCATCGTCGAACATCGACAAGGACTTCCTCGAAAGGATGCAGAAGATTATCGAGGAGAATTTCTCCAATGCCGACCTCAACGTCAACTTCCTTGCCGACAAGATGTGCATCAGCCGCTCGCGTCTCTTTGCCAAGATAAAGAATCTCGCGGATGTCTCGCCCAACGAGATGATACAGATAGTGAGACTGAAAAAAGCTGCCCAACTGCTCGCCGAGGGCAACATGAAGGTGAGCGAGGTTTGCTACACCGTAGGATTCAACAACCCGTCGTACTTCTCGAAGTGCTTCTACAAGCAGTTTGGAATTAGGCCGACGGAAGTTAGGGAAGTTAAAAATTAAGAATTATGGGATAAACACAGAGACACAGAGGCACAGAGGAGGTATATTAAGTTTTTAAAATTAAACACAAAGGTACAAAGGAACAAAGGTTTTATTTAGAAACAAAGATAACAAGCGACTTTAAAGTCGCCACAAAGGCTTGCGGATGGGGAAACCTTGTGGACTTTGTAAGCAGCTTTGCTGCTCTTTGTATCTTCTTTCTGGGAAAAAGAACTTTGTATCTTTGTGTTCAATAATAAAAAAAACTCCGTGTTCAATAATAAAAAAACTCTGTGTTTTAAAATAAAAAAAAGAATATGAAGAAGATACTCACACTTGCGTCAATGATGACGCTTACGTTTGCCGCCACATTGGCGCAGAACCCGACGAAAGAGGAATATACCCCTTCGCCGGTGACAGGAACTAAATGGAATGCTCCAGGGAACATGAACCCGTTTATTCCAGGTTATTTCGCCGACCCGACTATAAGGAAGTTCGGCGATACATATTACCTGTATGCCACCACCGACGGTACGGGCAATGGCTACGGACCCGCACAGGTGTGGGTGAGCAAGGACTTCGTCAACTGGCGAAACTTCGTGATGAACTGGCCCACCACTGAAGTGGTGTGGGCTCCCGACGTGGTGAAGCAGCCTAATGGCAAGTATCGCTATTACTACTGCGAGCCATGCAATATAAATATAGGTGAGAGCGACTCCCCAATCGGACCGTGGAAGAATATCCTCGGCAAGGAGGACGCCGTGATGGTGCCCGACCGCTATATCCATAACATCATCACCCTCGACCCCATGCTCTTCGAGGATGAGGACGGAAGCCAATACCTGTATTTCACCACATGGGGAATATTCGACGGATTCGGTTGCGGAGTGGCCAAACTGAAAGGCGGCGACTTTGATGACAACGCCTTGGCATCCAATATCAGAAAGGATGCCCGCGGATGGAATGAGAACAACCCCTTCCCCATTGCCGCCGATGAGTTCTTCACCGACAAGCGACTCATTCCCAACACGGAACTCAAGGACATCTTCGAGGCACCGTTTGTCTTCAAACGCAACGGCATATATTACTTCACCTACTCCTCTGGTAGCTGCCACACCGACACCTACCGTGTGCAGTATGCCACATCAACCGAAGGTCCGATGGGTCCGTTCACCTACAAAGGCGAGATACTGACCTCCAACGAAGACCAAACCGTCCACGGTCCCGGTCATCACTCCATCCTCGAAATCAACGGCAACTACTACATAGTATATCACCGCCACAACAATCCCAAGTCAGTACACGGTTTCAACCGCCAGGTCTGCATAGACAAAATGACATTCGACGAGAAAGGCAACATAAACAGAATTGTTCCGACACATGAAGCACAGCCCCCCCACCCCCCAGGGGGGGGATTAAGGCTGCGCTTGGCAATCCCCCCCCTGGGGGGTGGGGGGGCCTCCTCCTACTACGACGAATGGTTCAAGCCCGAATATGCCTTTGACGACAACAACGGCACCATGTGGAAGGCACGCCACACCAACTGGGACTCAGCCACTGGCAAGCACCACGACGAGTGGATACAGATGGACTTTGGCAAGGTACAGAAATTCAATGAGATATGGACACAGTTTGAATATGCCACCTTCTTCTATCAATATAAGATAGAGACTTCTATCGACGGCAAGACATGGACAATGTATGCCGATCGTACCAATAATCTTATGCAAGGCTCACCGATGATCGACAAGGGAAAGGCCAAGGCAAGATACGTGAGACTGACCATCACCGACACGCAGAAAAACGGACACATGCCCGGCGTGTGGAACATAAAGGTGTGGAAAAAGGCTCCGCAACTGCCGGAGATTAACGTGGAAAGCAATGACGCATATCCAGGTATGCACAAGAAAGACGTGCTGCCCGAGGAGCGCACTGCCGACAACGTCTTCACCATCAATGCCGACGAGCTTGCAGCAAATGCCACGCAACCGTTTGACATCAAGACCCTACCCCACTTCACTGCCAACAAACCGCTGAGAATGAGGGTTAAGGACGGTAGATGGGCGATGTTCTTCAACGGCACGCAATATCTCGAAAGCGACCGCACATTGCCCAATGCCTACAGATATAACTCTCCCTACACCATCTCGGCATGGGTGCTTAGCACCAAGACCGGACCTGTATCTACGATAGTGTCACTGTCGTCATCCCACGCCGACCTTGCCACCACATCGTTCCGTCTCGGCACCGACCCTGTCACCGGTCTCATCAACCACAACGGCTCATTCGAGAGCTGCGGCAAACCGGCAGCCATCAAGGAGGCAGAGGGCAAATGGCAACTGTGGACAGTGACCTTCGACGGATGGATGGAGCGCGTCTATCGCAACGGCGAGTTGGTGCATGAGCAGAACAACTTCATCATGGTGCGCCCCGAAGGCAAGATAACCATCGGCGCCGACGGTGCGGGCACAAACAATTTCTCGGGATATATACACTCGCTCACCATCTCGCCCGCCTCAATGTCGGAAAGCGAGATAAAGGATTATTATGAGAAGACAAAAGCGGCGAATCGCCCGTCTCTCGGCGACAATGACTTCGAGGAGATAGACCCAGACAGCAAGTTCACGCTCTCTCCCGACATGAAGGCGGTGTTCGAGAAGAAGGAGGCATTCACGCTCTCGGCAAAGACAGAGTCGTTCAACGACGCGCCCTTAGCCAATGGCGGCGAGTCGTATATGGAACTCAGCGGCGACTTTGTGGTTATAGCAACCGTGGATGACATGGAAGGCCTGTCGCAACGCAGTGTCAAGGGCTTCAACGAGTGCGGCATCCTCATCGAGGCTGACGGCACCTTCTACCAGCTCGGCGCATTCCCGCTCTACAACTGCGGCAACATGCTCACCCGTCTCAGCCCCCGCGGCCGTCCGCAATATCCCAACTACAAGGGCTACGACTTCGACCGCTACATGCACTTCGAGCGCAGGGGCGACCAGCTCTTCGCCCGCACCAGTGCCGACGGCAAGACATGGAGCAACATGCCAGGCTCACCCATTACGGTCAGAGCGGAGAAACTGAAGGTAGGAGCCTACCAAACCACCTACTCCCAGAACTTCTCATGGGCAAAAATGAGCAACTATGTGATATATACGAAATAAAAAAGTGTCTAAACTTTATATATCTTACCCGTATATCGAAAAAATTATGTAACTTTGCAGCCAAAATTCAAAATGGCTATAATGAAGAAGTTACTTGAACTGTTTAAAAAAGACAAGAAACCCGTAAAAGGGTTGTTGGCAATAGAGTGGGTGGTGATGGGCTACTTGGTTATCACCACCCTCCTTATGTTATTCACATATACCAAGGTGCATAACCCCGGGGAAATGCTTTGGGGCAGGGTGCAGATTATGTTCATGACCGCCGCCCTGTGGGCTGTCTATCGTATGCTGCCCTGCCGTTTCACCCTCCTGTGCCGCATATTGGCACAGATGGCGCTGCTCTCCTGGTGGTATCCCGACACCTACGAGTTCAACCGTATGTTCCCCAATCTCGACCATGTGTTTGCCTCGTGGGAACAAGGGCTTTTCGGTTGTCAGCCTTCGCTGTTGTTCTCGCAATGGCTTTCGTCTCCCGTTTTCAGCGAACTGATGAATCTTGGCTATTGGTCGTATTATCCGATGATAGCCGCCACGGCACTGTATTTCTTTTTCTGGCGATATGAGCAGTTCGACCGTGCCGCATTTATAATCCTCACGTCCTTCTTTATATATTACCTTATATATATAGCAGTGCCGGTGGCTGGCCCGCAGTATTATTATGCAGCTGTCGGCATCGACCAGATATCCCATGGAGTCTTCCCCAATGTCCACGACTGGTTCAACACACATCAGGAGTGTCTTGCCAATCCCGGATGGCACGACGGACTGTTCCGTCGCCTTGTCACCGATGCGCATAATGCCGGCGAGCGGCCCACGGCAGCCTTCCCGAGCAGCCATGTGGGCGTGAGCACCATCCTGATGCTTCTGATATGGACAGCACGCAACCGCCGCCTGCTCTATTGGCTCCTGCCGTTCTATGTGCTTCTCTGCCTCTCCACGGTGTATATCTATGCCCATTATGCCATAGACGTTATGGGCGGTTGGGTGTCGGCACTGATACTGTTTTTCGGACTGAAGGCATATTATGACCATTTTGTGCAAAAATAGCTAAAAAACATGGTGTGTTCGCACACAACGCTTGATTTGGGTCAATATAAAGGCATATTTTACTAAAAACAGATATGAAAATATTGCGTATATGAGAAATTCGTCGTACCTTTGCACCGTCAAAAGACAACAAGGGTGTTAGTCAACGACATTAAAGGTAAATAAGAATTTCGATTTAGGATACATCATACTTAGGTTTTTAGTTATAAAGGTTATTAGGTAATAAGATTGATTTGTTTCGTTTGATAGGTTAGTTTTTTTTGGTAAAAGATTAGATTGTTTCGGATAACACAAAAGGAGGCCGTGAGGCTGTGAATTTGGTTAATTTATTTTTAAGCAATAGGGCCTGGCGATTCGTCGTCAGGCTTTGTTGTTTATATACGATAATCATTAGAATTTATTAAATTTTGTTATTTCAAGGAGAAAAATTTGGTCGTATCGAAAATAATGCCTACCTTTGCATCGGTTCAACAGGATAGACAAAAAATTAAGTAGAGAGGATTCCGACATATCCCTATGTCGGAATTCTAATTTTTTTCTGCCCATTAGAACCGCTAACATTAATAACAATTTAAATAAAATCAAGTAATTATGGCTTACATGTCGCAAGAGGGCTACGATAATATGGTAGCCGAGTTGAAACGCCTGGAAAGCGTGGAGCGCCCTAAGGCATCAGCAGCCATTGCTGAGGCTCGTGACAAGGGTGACCTGAGTGAGAATTCTGAATATGATGCAGCCAAAGAGGCTCAAGCTCATCTCGAAGATAAAATCAACAAACTGAAGCTCGCCATTTCTGAAGCTAAGGTCATTGACACTTCGAGACTGAGCACCGACACTGTACAGATCCTGTCAAAGGTGGAGATGACCAATCTTACCACCAAGGCAAAGATGACCTATACCATCGTGAGCGAGAACGAGGCTAACCTGCGTGAGGGCAAGATTTCAATCATGACCCCCATTGCCCAGGGCTTGCTTGGTAAGAAAGTGGGCGACGAGGTGGAAATCAAGATACCGCGAGGCACTATCACCCTGCGTATCGAGAGCATCACCATCGCATAGCTATTCCACACAGTTTGCGCAGCCATTCTTCATTCTTCATTTAAAAATATAAAAACTTATGGACATATTTTCAAAGATTGCTGCCGGTGAAATTCCCAGCTATAAGTGTGCCGAGAGCGACAAGTTCTACGCTTTTCTCGACATCAACCCCGTGGCAAAAGGCCACACATTGGTGATACCTCGTCGTGAGGTGGATTATATCTATGATATGGATGACGACGAACTGGCTGAATATCAGGTGTTCGCCAAGCGAGTTGCCGTTGCCCTTAAGAAGGCTTTCCCATGCAAGAAGGTGGCTCAGGTGGTATTAGGACTTGAAGTTCCGCATGCCCACATCCATCTCATCCCCATGAACTCAGAGGCTGACGTTGATTTCCGTCGCGAGAAACTAAAGCTAAGCAGCGAGGAAATGGCGGAGATAGCGGAGAAAATCAGAAGCAACTTCTGATAGTTTTTTCCACAGATTCCCACAGAAATTAATTTTTATTGGATTATCACAGATTATTGTCCATAATATAATCTGTGATAATCTTTTTTATAATTATTATCTGTGTGAATCTGTGGATTTTCAGATTACACAAACTCCTCCCCGTACTTCAGCTGTGCCTCATTCACGTATTTGCGGATTTGGCCTGAGGTGTCGCCTTTCTTGCAAATAAGCAACACGTTGTCCTTTTCGGCAACGATGAAACCTTCCAGACCATTCAGTACGGCAAGTTTACCCTTCGGCAGCTTGATGACATTGTCCTTGCAGTTCTCCATCATCACCGTAGAGTCGATAACCACGTTGTCGTTGCTGCTGCGGCTCAGACATTCGTAAATGCTGTGCCATGTGCCGAGGTCGGCCCATCCGAAGTCGCACTTCATCACATACACCTCGGGGCAATTCTCAAGTACGGCATAGTCAATCGACAGGTTGGGGAACGAGCCGTAACTCTGCTGGCAGAATTTCAACGCATTATCCAGAGTCACGCCCCCCTCCATACAGTTGATTGCATTTGCCACCTCGGGATATACCTTATAAAAACACTGCCTAAGATAACTGACATTGGCAAGGAACAAGCCCGTGTTCCAAAGGAACTCACCGCTCTGCATAAACATGCTCGCAAAGTCGCGTTCGGGCTTTTCGGTGAATGACATCACCTTATATATATCCTCCACGCCCGAAGGCTCGCCCATCTGAATATAGCCATACCCCGGCTCCGGACGACTTGGTTGAACGCCCATGGCAAGTATTGCCTTGCGCTCCCCCACTACATCCAGTCCTTCCTGCACATTCTTGCCAAAAGCGTCGTCGTTGAGCACGAACTGGTCGCTCGGCGACACCACCACGACAGCGTCGGGATTGCGCTTGGCGATGGTGGCTACTGCCCATGCCACACTCGGTGCGGTGTTGCGGCTGATAGGCTCAGCTATGAGATTCTCCTCAGCCAACCCCGGCAGTTGCAGCCTCACCATGTCGGCGTATTCCTTGTTGGTGGTGACGATGATGTTTTCCTTGGGCAATATGTTTGCGAATCGGTCGTATGTGATTTGCAATTGTGAACGGCCAATGCCGAAGAAGTCGATAAACTGCTTCGGATAGCTGTCGCGGCTGCTTGGCCAAAGTCTGCGTCCCTTACCTCCGGCAAGTATTACGCAATAGTCCTTATTTCTTTTTTCCATAGCGATTATTAAATAATGAGTGTCTGTTTTCAGCCGCTAAATTACGAATAATAATTGATATGAGCAAATTTTTTGTATTTTTTTGAGGAAATATTTGCCAAATTAAAATATTTGTTGTATCTTTGCACCCGCAATTAGCCCAGATGGCGGAATCGGTAGACGCGCTGGTCTCAAACACCAGTGGAGCAATCCGTGCCGGTTCGACCCCGGCTCTGGGTACAGGCATAACTTAAAAATCCCTTGTAAACCACGTGTTTACAAGGGATTTTCTTATGGTTAAAGCCATCCGTTGTCCTTATACCACTTGACCGTGAGGCGCACACCACTGTCAAGGTCGTATTCGGGATGGAAGCCTAACTCGTCTTCGGCGGGAGAGATGTCGCAACGCCAGTTGCGCTGCTTCATGATGTGGTATTTGTCGTTGTTCAGGGCAGTGACCTTTCCAGTCATCCTGCCGACGTATTCCCCGCAGAAGGTTATCACGCGCAACAGCCATATAGGAGCCTTAAGGCGCAACACCCATGGATGACCTAACTCGCGGCAGATGATGTCGCTGAAGTCGCGGGAACTGTAGTTGCGGCCGTCGCTGAGGAAATACTTGCCACCTATCTTTCCGTTTTCCAATGCCAAGAATATCGCCTGCACCACGTCGAGCACATACACGAAGGTAATGGTCTGCGGCTTGTATCCCGCCGCGAAATCCACATGCTGGCTGATGCTCTTGGCCATCATGAAATAATCCTTCTCGCGAGGACCGTACACACCGGTAGGCCTGAGCGTGATACAAGGCAACCCCTTGGCTGTCATCTCGTCGAGATACTTCTCGCTCTCCAACTTGCTGCGTCCGTAATTGGTGTTGGGCCTCGGGGTGTCAGTGTCCTTGATGTCCTTGTGGGGATATTCCTCGCGCACATTGCCGAAGACGCTCAGACTGCTGACATATACAAACCTCTTGAGCGGCATGTCCAACTGCAAAAGAGCCTCAACGAGGTTCTTCGTCCCCCGGGTATTCACGCGATAGAAATCATCCGCATTGATACATTTGGTCACGCCGGCGGCATGCACCACATAGTCGAAACGCAATCCCTGCATCGCCTTCACCATCTGCGACTCATCGTCGAAGTCGAGATGAACGAAGTTTATACGCTTGTCAGAGAGATACTTACGACTGCTCGTAGGCCTCACTGCCACCCATACGTTCATCCCCTTCTCCAAAGCCTTGTCAACAATGAAGCCACCGATAAATCCAGTGGCTCCTGTTATCAGTATATTAGCCGAATTTTGCATGATAATCTTTTCATTATATGTCTTTTCGGCTGCAAAGTTACTCATTTCTTTTGAAATGAGCAAGAAAAAACGGAAATTTACTTCACAGTAAGACCTATTCCACACTGAAGTCATCACAACAGCGCGCTCAGGGTAAGTTTTTTTGTTTTATGGACATGGCATTACAATACTATAACCAGCCGCAAATTGCGGTAGAATAGCAGACGCTTCAAGCCTGGGGCAAAATATCCAAATGGTTGACTGGCAGACACAACTTCACCATGCAGACCATTGCTAAGATTGAAACGGCATTAGGCTGCAAGCTCATCAATATAGCCAAATGAGGTATGCCCTTTAATCTTTAAGACATGAGATTGGCACTACATAGATGCCACCTTCGGAGTATTACACAATCAATATGTAACATAAAGCCAAAGTTGCTCATCCAAAGATCTCGTGCAGTTCCTTGTTTGAAAGTTTGCCAATCCAATTCTCGCCAGTAGATACGGTGAGGTCGGCCAGGTGTTTCTTTTCTTGTATCATAGCGTCAATGCGTTCCTCAAAGGTGTTCTGCGTGATGAAGCGATGCACCTGTACGTTTTTGTGCTGACCGATACGGTATGCACGGTCGGTTGCCTGAGCTTCGACAGCAGGATTCCACCAGAGGTCGTAATGTATGACGTGGGTTGCAGCTGTGAGGTTGAGTCCGGTACCGGCAGCCTTCAATGAAAGTATGAAAATCCGGTCGTTACGATTGTTTTGGAAACGGTCAACCATTTCCTGTCGCTGTTTCAGCGAACATCCACCATGATAGAACATCGGTTCTTCATCAAGGGTGGTACGAATAAAGTGCTGGAGCAGTTCACCCATCTCGCGGAACTGAGTGAAGACAAGAACCTTCTCGTCTGCATCAATGATGCTGCGTAGCATGTCGAGCAACATTTCAGTCTTTCCCGATAGCGTTGTATCCATACGGTTATCTTTGAGATACTGCGTAGGGTGATTGCAAATCTGCTTCAAGGCAAGCATCATCTGCAGGATAAGTCCTTGGCGCTTGAAAAGTGTCTGGCTGTCCTCGCCGTCCATGCTTTCGATGACAGCCATACACTTATTGACTGTCTCTTGGTACAGAGCAGCCTGTTCAGGAGTGAGCAATGCCAGCTCGTTGCGTTCTATCTTGTCAGGCAGGTCGCTGATGATGCTCTTGTCCGTCTTTAGACGACGCATCATAAATGGGGCGGTCACCTTGCGGAAACGTTCTGCCGCATGGCTGTCTCCATACTTCTGTATAGGTTTGGCGTAGGATTCCGAGAAGTCTTTTGCCGAACCAAGATAGCCTTTATTCGTGAAATCAATGATACTCCAGAACTCAGACAGACGATTCTCCACCGGAGTGCCACTCATGGCAATGTGGCAGTCGGCAGGAATGCTGTGTACCGCCTTGCTCTGAGCCGTATCGCTATTCTTGATGTTCTGTGCCTCGTCTATCACGAGCACCTGCCATTTCTGTTTCTTCAGTTTGTCGGCATCAGAGCGTACCACACCGTATGTGGAGAGGATGATATCAGCATTCTTGCAGTCATCATCCTTCAGGTCACGTGCCGTACCGTGATACACGCCCGTAGCCAGCTGTGGGGCGAAGCGCTTCACCTCCGACTGCCAGTTGTGCAGCAAACCTGTAGGCACTACCACAAGTGCTTTCTTCTTGTCCAATGCGCCCTCTTCTTTCATTTTCAGCAGCAGAGTAATAACCTGCAAGGTCTTGCCGAGACCCATGTCATCGGCTATAATACTGCCGAAGCCTATCTTCATGTTGCGATACATCCATGAGAAACCCCGTTCCTGATATGGTCGCAACTGTGCGTTGATGCCTTCTGGCAGTGGTATGACACTTTGTGATGTAAACCTGCGGATGAGTTCGCGTACTTCATCGGTCAGTTCCACGGGTGATCCCTGATACTCGCCGCTCAATGCCGCCTGCAGCAGTTCGCCTGGTTTTATCTTCGGTGGAGCATTCAGCACTTTCTGCAGCTTCGCCATTCCTGCCTCGTCAATATAGACGTACTGTTCCTTGAACCGTAGCAGACCGCTCGCATGGCCGAGCAGTCTGTCAAACTCCTCCGGCGACAAGAATACATTGCCCACAGCCACCTGCCAATCGAAGTCAAGCAGGTCGCTCATAGACAGGAACCCATTTGAATCCTTTCCCTTTGATTTAAGCCTGACAGATATTTGCGGACGGATAAGTGTCTGCAAAGCCTTTGGCATAATTACGTTCACACCGAGCAGGCGCATGGCAGGAATCACCTGTAACAGGAATGCCGGGAAAGTCCGCATCGTGAACCCAATGCTTCGCTTGCCCTTGTCGTTGATATAGGTGTCAAGTCCGTCAACTATGTCGCAGAGGATGGCAAGCTGGCGCAGTATCTCCATTTTGCTTGATACGTATGCCTTCTTTGTCATCACATCTTCAAGCGGATGACCATCTGCCTTCACATCTACTGCAAAGCCCTCTTCTGTTTCGTCAATAAGGAATGTCACTTGATGCTTGTTCTGCATGAAGTAGCGGTCAAGCCACGAACGTATGCCGCCAGGGGTGTTAGTCTCTCCGATACCATTGAAGCGCGAACACTCTGCTTTGAAGAACAAGTCAAAGAACAGTTCGTCCTTGCTCTCGTGCGACAGCGCAGGAACGAGCGACGTTATCATCTTGCAGAGTAGTTCCTTGCTTTGTCCCAGTCTGCCCACAATGCTCCGGGTGGCTTCGTCAATCAAAGCCGGTTGCCATACTATGTGGTATTCCTTCTCCTCCTTGGCCTTGGCGCGTCCACGCCCTCTGCCCGACAGAAGGTCATAGTAAATCTGCGGAACGATGCAACCAAGCGCTGTCAGTTGCAGTGCACAGATGAGCACGCTGCGAAGGGCGGCGATAGAATCATCGTAGTCACGCAAGAAGTCAATGTTGATGTCGAGCAGTTGCTGAAGCAGGGGAAGGCGTATATCGTCAACTGAAACAACGTCACGTTTGCCCAAAGTCCTGCGGCTGGTACCCTCAAACAGTTTCTGTTTATCCTGCAGCACCTTCGTTGCAACCTTGCTGATGTATGTCAGTTCCTTCTGATAGACCTGTTGGAAATCTCCATTATGACAGAACGCCGGTGACGATGGCAGAAGGTTGGACAATGGCAAAGTAAGGTTAGAGAGCAATGTGTAGTCGGGCATCTGTCCGGGTACTTCCTTCAGTTGCATCTGTTCCATAGTGGCATATACCGCACTCGTGTTCTCCACCTCCATCATTTCTGTGGCGTCGGCTGCTGTTATGCCACGTTTCTCCAGTTCCGCCATCAGGTCAACGCCATGCAGCGAAAATACGAGGAACGGATTATTGTCTATCTCCATGCTCGTCTTGTAGATGACAGCTGCCAGATGCTTGCAAGGCACAGCCCAGTCAGGACATGAACAATTCATCTTCAGGTCCTTCCATTGCTTAGGAAACAACGGCATACCGGCCTCTTCAGCCATCTTGGCTAACGATTCATCCAACTGACGGTTGAAGAGTTTGCTCAGCACGACGGGTTGTTCCTGTATAAGGTTGATGAGTTTGTCAATATCCTTCGACGAAAACTCCGGCAGTTTGATGGTCTCGCTATAGGGTGTAGGGCGGCTTCCCTTCACTTTGGCACTTATCGTATTGCCCAAGAAGGTAATCTCTTGCACCATGCCATTACGGGCGTATGAAGCGCCACGAGGCAATCGGTTGCTGTAATCAATGTTTCTCAGTGCGCCAAGCCATTGCTCACCCCACCATGTCTTTCCGTATTTTGTTGCCATATTTCATTTTTTATATTCCAGTCGATACCCGTTCTCCAATTCTGGTGATATTCGCTCAGTCCGTCTGGCTGTATCTTTCTTTCGTTCATAATATGCCGATAAGTTATATATTGTTACTTCAATACAATGGCTATTTCTCTGCCAGCCTAAGCCCTTTCTCACTCAGATAATATCGCTGTTTGGGATGTCGGGGACTGTCGGGATATGCCCGCATGACATAACCTTGATTGATGGCAGGGGTTAAAATCTCAATACGTACATACCTTCTGCTTGCAATATTAAGCTTCTTTTGTATGTCTGCCATAGTCAGAATACTATCCCCAATACAGCGAACAATATTCCTTACTTGTTCACTTGCTTGGTCACCAGCTTGTTCACCAGCTTGGTCACTTACTTGTTCACCAACTTGGTCACTAACTTGACCACTTGCTTGATTACCTTTCTTAGACTTTGGATTCACCACCTTTGGTCCTACAAGCCAGTAGCCATTTGTACCACTTCCAACAAACTTAAGTCGTTGCATACCAGCGATATGGCGTTTAATAGTCCTTATTCCTCTTCCTGATAATGAAGCTAATTCCTCAGTAGTCATTTTGGGATGAACTGCCAGTTGATATGCAATCCATTCGTCCAAATCCTCACCTCGAAGCCCACCTTGAGGGACATCATGAGGGACATTCCGAGTGCCACGGGTGCCATTTAGAGTGCCATTCTGAGTGCCATTCTGAGTGCCACGGGTATCACCATGAGTATCATTTTCCACATAGTAGATTTCCGCACCCTCATGTTCCTCCTGCCAAATCTTTATCATATTGGGGAAGGTCACCGTAAACTGTGAACGGTCGGAGTAGAGTGTGGGCAGCATACGTTCTGAGAAGAACGGCTGCGCACGATAGGGGTCAAGTATCTTGCCCATGCCCGAACCCTTGCGCTCCATATATCCCAATTGTGCGAAGATGTCGGCAATCACGGGGTTGCGGCGGATGGATGGAATGCAGTCAATATTCATATCCTGAATGATATGACCTTCGGGCATGGAGCCGGGAGAATAGATGACCAAGCGGTCGTCGTACATATCCACATGCACCTCGCTGCCCAATATGAGATAGTCTCTATGAGCCAGACTATTGGTAACAGCTTCCATCACACTGCGCTCAATATACTCCGGTATCTCGATGCGCTGCATCGGTTCTTTATACCACAGGGTGCGTGTGTTGCGGCGTATGAAGTCCATCGTGTTTTCCAGCAGCGTAATGAGGCTGCCCGTTATCTCGCAGCTGTCGCGTGCGTCGATAGTGCCGCCGGCCTTCGTCCTGCCGTTCCAACGTGTGCAGAACACACGGCTCTGCCTTATCCTGCAATCGTCAGCCATCAGAAGTCCGGCATTGGTCAGTATGCCTTTCTCATCCACCAATCCGAAAGAGCGGAAGAAACGGCTGTCAAAACCCACGTTGTTCCAGGCATAGAAGCGTCCGCGCAACCTCTCGAACGAGAAGTTCTCAAACAGTTCATCGCTCGGACGGGCATCAAACGAGGCATTGCGTCCTCTCAGCACCAGACGCTTATGTTCGGTAGCGTCTGCCACCACCGACTCGTTGCCTATGCGCATGAAGGTTTCGAGCACTCCGTCACCCATATAATAATAAGGTGTGTCGTCGCCTGACAACACCTGCAATATCAGCAGTTCCTTACCTTCTTCACGTTCTATCTTCATCACCGTCTGAGGCACGGGGTCAATCCGTTCCTTCACCTTCTGGCTGATAAACTCGGCATCAGCCTTGGCATCGGCAAGACCTACTATCTGGTCATCGTCGCTCACGCCAAATATCAGGCAGCCTCCAGCACCATTGGCAAAGGCACTCACACTCTTCAGCCAACTCTTAACCTTGCGGCGTTCCACCTCCTGCTTCTTGTCGTACTCAGTGGCTTCTCCTATGTATTTCTTGATGTCCATCGTTGCTGTCATTTTTTTTATATCAAATATTCCGCAAAGTTACAATAAAAAATCGAGAATCATTGCTGATATAAGGATAAAAAAGACGAAAAAAGGCAATAAAATGCGTATTTCGACCATTTAATTCCTCAAAACCGTATCAACTCGAATACTTCACATAATATATATTGCCTGTGCGCGAATGGGTCTTCTCTAACCCAGGCACATTAGAGAGGTAGCGACTGAAATTGGTTAGACTTTCGGTAATCACACCCGCTCCGGCACGGCGGCGGATATAGTCGAATATGCTGGCGGCGGTTAGACACAAGGCATCCGGGTCGTCCTTGGTGGTGACAACAAAATATTCGTTGAAATAGATGTCGGCTGAACTGAGCAAGGCATACCTACGGTTATGAGCCATAACTGCCTCTATATCCGCGTCATCAAACCATCTGCGCTCGTTGTTTCTCACTGCCTCCACGGCTTGCGCATAGAGCTGGGCATAGTTGATGGGAGTCTCAGTGTCAATGGGCTTGGAGACATTCACCACAAAGAAGCGGCGCGAACCTGAGGGGTCGGAGAGTATGTCAGTCATATTGCTCGTGGCAATAAAGGACGCCATACGCTTCTCCTGCTCCACACGACGCGCATAGGGACGCTTCATGGCTATGGTGGCGAGTTGGAGAGTGTTCTTCAGAAATCCCTCCTGGGTCTTCTTAGATATCGTGTTGAACTCGTCGATGTTTATCAGCAGGAACTCCGTCATCGACTGCATCACCGTCTTTTGGTTGTCAAACTTCAGATTGTCAAGATAGCCCCACTTCAGTTCGGGGGGCAGCAGCATACGGCAGAATGTGGATTTGTGCCACCCTTGCGGCGCAACAAGCAGCGGCACAATGCTGTTGCCGTAGCGTCCGTTGTAGCCCATCCACTGAGCCACCATCCCCAAGAACCACAGTCTGAACCACTGTGTCCACTGGGGGAGGTCGGTCTTCACCCTTGCCGCCACATCGGCAATGTAGTCATGCCCGTCCCATTGTGCAGCCGTGGCATAAAGATAACTGTCAACGGGGTCAATGGACTGTATGCGCAAAGAGTTGAGATAGGTCAGCACGTCCTTGGGGCGGGCGTCGATACCCGACTCGCGGGCGTCGAGCGACAAGCTATTGACAAAACGCATGTCGCATACCCGCCATCCCCAGTAAGCCATCCGCTTGTCGAGATATTCCGTGGCACCGCGTACCGTGTTATAGCGAAAACGGTAATGACCGTCAAGAAACCTCGCCAGAACTGTCACCTCGTTGTCTTCAGCTTTTATATCCAGCTCTTTTGACACCTGGCTGACAAAAGGCTCGCTGCCGTTAATCTTCAGAGCGACTGCCTCGGAATTAATCAGAGGCGACGGGTCGGCACTGATGCGGCAGGTGGCCATCACCGGTGACGAGCCGTCGGTGATTCCCGGGGGCATCACCGGCACGTTGAGCAGGCTGCCATACAGGGCTGCCGCCACTGAGTATGCCTTACGGAAGAAATGGTCCATCTCCTCAGGGTTCTCCAGACGGCTACCTGTGGGCAACGTGACCCTTACGAGAATTTTCAGCGTCCTGCCACTTGCGCCCTTGAACGCCGCTGCCGTGACTGGAAGTATGCCACAGAGTTGCTTGAGCTTATCCACATCCCCTTCCTCAACTACAGGACCTGCCGAGAGCAAAAGCATGTCACGGTATTCCAAGGGACTCAGCTGTCCATCATCCCCCTTCTTCAGTTTTGCCGAAGGATAGAGACGGTGCATCGAGGACGTACGGTTTACAAGATATTTGTTGCCATACTTAATGTCAGTACGCAGAGCCTCAAACTCGTCCATATTCACATTAGAGCGTATCTTGTCCATAGTCTTTGAAAGTGTAAGAACCGACACTCGGCTCTGCCCCTTGCGGTCTTTTCTCACCAATGTTATATAAGGGTTGTATGCCATGATGTTATTATTATAGTTATTGTTATTAAAACTGATTGCCCTATTCAGATGCAAACTGATTGCCCTATTCAGATGCAAACTGAATGCCCTATTCAGTTGTGAACTGAATGCCCTATTCAGTTGGGAACTGATTGCCCTGTTCAGGCATAAGCCGGAAATGGCAATTTCACAGTGCAAAATTAGCAAAAATTCATTAAAATCACAAGAAAATCAAGTTAAAATATACTAATTTACCCCATATCCTTCACATGTTTCACCATTCATTCACACCCATAATAATCTATAATACAATAACATATATGAAATGTGTGAATGTGAAGGATATTTTCAAACAATTATCACGTAATAGAAATAACACACTTGTAAGATAGAAGAACATTAGTAAAGTCTATCAATGTAAGACCTCTACCCTATTTTCGGAGGTTATGCGGTGGGCAGTCTTACACGAGGTAAGGCCCTACAGCGGCAGATACTCGGTGGATCTCACTTCAGAAAGTTAAGTTATTTTACAAGCCTTTCTATCTTGCAAGTGTGCTTCTTGCCCTTGGGACCATTTTTTTCATAATTGATTCCTACAAGAAGTATTTCACCAGTATAATCCAATATCTTAGCGGGATAATTCTTGCTGTGTATCTGGTTAATCGCCGTATCTGCATCCTTGTCATATTTCAGTTCGAGCACAAGGGCAGGAGAATCAATATTCTTACGAGGAATCAGTACTATGTCTGCAAAACCTTTGCCCGTCGGCAATTCACGATGCCAGATATAATCATTCTTGGCGTAATAATATGCTATTGACAAAACGCAGGAAAGTGAATTTTCATCATTATACGACAAGATGCTTGTATTCTCGTCATGAGCCAATTCTATTCCTCGGGCAACAGCCTCCTCGCGTCCTTCAAGAGTATCAGCAAGAAGTCTCTCTGATGCAGCCAAGGCATCATTGAGGCGTTTCCAGTCTGTGGCCTCCACGGCATTGGTCATTTCAATGCGCACTTCCTTATTGGGAATGTAACATTCTGATTTGTCGGGGTCAAAGGAGAGATAGCCAAGATGGATTAGCACTGTCAATACGTCGTCCTTGCTATTGATGATTGACAAGTCGTTTTGGAACTTGGTCGTGTTTACCCGGCAACGTCCGCCTGCCAACATCAATATAATGTCGTCTTTTAGACCCTCGAAATTGCGGTTAATATATGTAACGACTGAGTCGTATGCCCCTGTTGTTGACCAGCAACTGGAACACTTGCCGCTTTCTATTGCCTCAATTACTGAATACGGATTATATATCGACGGTTCGTCCCCTATCCGGTAGCCGTCGTACCATTCTTTCAGTTCATCAACAGGAAATGAATTCCTATTGGCCAAAGATTCCACCTCGTTAGGCTGAAAGCCAAAATATGAAGCGAGTTTACCTGGTTTTACCACAGAGTACTCTCTAAAATTATTGAGTGCCGACTGGGTGTCGTATTTCTTGATTGGCAAGATGCCCGTCATATATACCCCGGCAAATACCTTCTTGGAGCTGCCTCCCTTAAACAGTCGCCTGAGCATATTGATATAGTCGTCAACAATGGCAGGCGACTGTTCAAACTCTCTGCAAATGGCATCCCACTCATCAATAATCATGATAATCTTCTCGCCTGTAATAGAAACGAGCCTGACGAGAACATCCATCAGGTCGTCACTTTCCTTTCGTGCCAAATCAGGATAAGTGGCCAAGAGGTCATCCATTACAGCCTCCTGAATATGATGGACTATGGAGGGATCATGATCATATTTCGTCGTGAAATCTGTTATGTCGAGGCTAATGACTGGATATTTGTTAAGATGTTTTTCGTATTGTTTATCCTCAACAATTCCGTTAACCTCTTTGTCAGGCATAGAAATAGAAAGGCCTTCAAATAGAGGACGACTATCGCACGACTTGTCATAGTATGCGCACAACATATCTGCCGCCATGGACTTGCCAAAGCGTCGGCTGCGGGTTACACAGGTGAAGCGTCTCTCGGTGTCAAGAGTTTGGTTGATTACTGCTATCATCCCCGTCTTGTCTATATAAGTGCCCTTCACCGCGCTTTTAAACCCTTCATTACCTTTATTAATATATGTACACATAATCTCTGATTTTGGCTGCAAAAATACAAATAATAAATGAAAGGGCAACGATATTCGCTATTAAATATGCTTAAAATTTTATTTATTGTTAGATATTTCTCGACTTTAACCATATAGCCAACAAGGGTTTTCTTGGCAAACACTTCGCTTACCAAGTAGGATTTTCCCACTCGTCTGCGACCGTAAATAGCTACGAATTCCGACTTCGTGGAATTGTAGAGTCTCTCAAGCGTTGCTATTTCTTCAACTCTGCCTATGATGTTTGCATAACTCATTATAATACAATTTATTGATTAATGCTGCAAAGCATAACGATTATTCATGAAAACTCCAAATATAAATTTGAAAAATCAGCGAAAACGAAGAAAAATGTATCGTTTTCGCTGATTTTTAAACTATTTCGACTTGTATATATTACAAATCCAATTGCTTCAAAATGGACAGGAATAATGGCTTCCTCGGATATAGACGGATGAGGTCGTTGCGCAGAGTTACAGCTTTGTCATGACACTCCGGTCGCACCTTCGACAACTTTTCTATTCCATGTTTTATGCCATAATAATCCTTCTCCTTGTTGGCATGTGTCGCATCTTTCATGATAGCATCGAAGATGCGTTTCTCTAATGCTTCTTGCTGTTCCCCTGTGAAAGCATCGGAAAAGATGGCATAGTATTTCAGCATTTCTCCGCCTGATGTTCTGTCCCAATAGCTCGAATAGTATGAAAGACTGGAGATGTAACCATAGAGACGTTCATTCAACCCCTCCTGGCTCATCAGCCAGAAACCGAGTTCCTTTTTGTCGGTTTTCTCCACCATTTCCTTTATCAGTACATCACGTATCTTTTGCCATTGTTCTTTTTCGCATAGCGACTTTAGCCTTGTGCAATATTCCATCCCCGTTTCTTTATAAGCATTGGCATAAACGCAAAGCCATTGCAGGGCAGCACACATCAGCTCCTTGTTGTCTGTCTTCTCACCGATGACAAGTTTGTATTCCATCCAATCTTGGGTGCAATGACTTTTCTCTTTAAGATAAGCATTGCATTTCCTTTCTGCCTCGTCGAATTTTCGCTCTTCAATCAATTTGTCGAGATCATACTTCCTTATTTCCACAATGTGCATATTTTGCTTGATAAGTTCCTCCGACTCATTCTGCCTGTTCATGCCATTGAGTAGTTCCGCCTTTTGAATAATAAGAGTGGCTTTCTTGTGGTCATACTTCTCTGCGGCTATCTTTTCGTCCAATGCCAGAAGCATCTGCCCGTCATCCAACAACTTCTCCTGTGCTTCGTCAATCACATCACCTATGTCGCCGTCGAGAAACTCGTCTATCACGCCTTTCTTGTCAATTCTCTTCAGACGCTCTACTATTTGGAGTTTTTCCTGTTTGGACAATTCTGCATTGTCAGCGAGCAACAGTTTGCGCACGATGGACAATGCCGTTCTATTGCTAAAATCCTTGCCCTCATAGGTGTTGTAGTCATACTCAAAATTGTCTTCGTTGAAATACTTGCACAATGTTTCAAGGAAAAGCAAGGCACCGTCAATGGATGAAGTGTAATCGCCACCATCAACCATCATCTGCAGCTGTTTCATCACTCGCTTAGACTCCTTACGAATCACCGCCCAGTCATAATTGAGTTTCCACGACGCCACTCTGCCCTTCTTCTTGTGGGCAAAGCATTCTGCAATGTTTTTCTTATAGTCAATAGGTTTGTCCTTTGGTATGAAATGCTCAAAGACGGCATCCGCAAATGCCTCATCCTTACCGGCATACGACTTGGCAAACCTCAGAAACTTCTTATCATCGATGATTGAGAACAGCTTCTTCAATTCTTCTTTCTTATCTTTATTCATGTGTATATTTAATTTAAATGAGATACTCCGCTATAAGGGTCTTTATCAAATCATTAGTCATGATAATAACGTTTAATCGGGTGCAAAGATAATAATTTTGTCGGATATAAACGACGAAACCAACGTATTTTTATCGTTTATATCCGAAAGTTTTTTGTGACATGGTTTCCGACAAAAAATCTATGGACGTACGTCCAAGCAACCTTTGGTCAGCAGAATGTAAGGAGAATAGGCGGCATTGCATCATTGTGTCAGTTAGTTGCCCATTAATATCGATATATCCATTACCTTATTATAATCAATTTAATCTTTAAGACATGAGATTGGTACCACATAGACACCGTCTTCCCGCTTATAGGCATACGGGCCGTTTGCAGTCAGAACCATAAGGAGTGAAAGTTGACGGATTTTCTATTGAATTCAAAATTTATCGGATATAAACGACGAAAAACATTTTATTTGTCGTTTATATCCGATAATTTATTTCCTTCTACCTCCAAGGCATATTCCAGCGGTGATTGACACGTATTTCGGGGTATGGCTTGCAATGGGGATATTCAGCGTAGCAGTCAGTCTAAGGAACTTCAGCAACTCAATACCGGCGCGAGGTGAAAGAATCAAGCATTTTACTTTATCATCACTGGCACAACACGAATTCCTCGTCAATATTCCATAGCCGACACCACATCCCACATACTGCGAGAAGTTTCTCTCCCTCTTAAAGTTGTAATCGCCGACCACCGCAAACTTGCCTACGGCATTAAACACCCCGTTATAAAAGTCCACCTCCGTCAGCAGTCCGACATCCACAGGAACTTTCTTCAGATTATACCTGATTTCAAAGCCCATGTTCCATGTCCCATCAGTTAGGGTATTCACTCCCATCTGCACACCCCCCTCAACGGAACCGACATTCCGCTCCTGAGCGCAGAGAGGGGTGTTAAGTAGAAGAAATAAAGTTATCCAAAGATAAAAACAATGGGCAACTTTTAACTTAGTTGGAATCATTTACCGAAAACACCAAACAATTTCCCTGAAGGACTATTGAATTTTGTTTTATTATTTTCGTAGCGACAAGCCTTGATGGCTTCAAGGTCTTCAGCAGTTGCCTTCCTGAAATTCTTAAATGTTGCAGGGAAACCAGTAACAACCAACACTCTCTCACCATAAGAGGTTTTTTCGAATGTAAACTGTGGTTCAAGCATAATATCCGCATTGTTAGCCTTAAGTGTTTCAGCAAGAAGGTTGCCCTTTGCCGTCGAAGTCTTTGGCTCGCCAATGTGGAATGGTCTGAAGTTCCACGTCATAGTCTGAGTAACTTTGGGTTGTATGTCGAGATCAACCACCTCTGGATAAGTATTTATATTACTGTTAACATCAACAGTAGTAGCTGTCTTTGTTACGGTTGAGCATGAGGCCAACACTAACAAACCGCCTAACATAAAAGATAAAATACACTTCTTCATACAATACGTTATCTACAATTATTATTGACTTTTGAAATTCTTGTACTTAGCTGGATAACCCGTAACTATGACAGTCTTAATCTTAGAACCGAAAAGTCCTGATTTTTTGACCGTAACATACTCTGGCGCCACGAGAACGTCAGCACCTCCATTTGCCTGTAGTGCAGCACTAACAGCAGATTTGATAACGTTTTTCTTTCCTGCTCTTCTCTCCTTAGCCTTTGTTTTGTGGGTGTAACTGATCTTGTTAGACGAAATTTCCAAATCTACGGTAGAAGCAGAGTTAAATCCATTATTCACATCTACTGTTGTAGCTGTCTTCGTAACTGTGGTGCATGAAGCCAATGCCATGCCCACCACAAAAAATGATAATAATACTTTTTTCATGAGCTATATATTAAAAAAACCATTGCAAATTTAAACAAATATACAACAAAAACCAAGAAACAAGCTAAAAAATCCTCCCAAATTAACAATATTAAAATCTCAAGATGTTTAAAATGCAAAAATCGTGTTTAAACGACATAGCGAGGACATACTGAGAAAATGTCGCAACCGAAATCGCCCAGTTTTTCAGACTGGTTATTGACGCATTATTATTCGAAAATTTGGCCGTCGTTATATTGGAACAGGACTTACACTTTGGTCTATATACGTTCACCCTTACCATTCAGTAGCACACCATCTTCGCTATTGTCCTTGCAAAGATACGTGTCATATCCTATTGCCTTGATGCTACTGTATGAAGGAGGCGTGATTACCTTGCCGTCTGCTGTCATCAGTCCATACCATCCACATTCCGTCTCATAGCGTCTGCATTTTGCCATTTTCTCAACCGGCAACGGCTCAATATTATCCGTCTCACTTGTGAGTGTACCTTCTTCATTGTACTCCTTAGAGGTGGTATAGCGCAACTCGTCAGACTCGTAGGTCATATATGTTACGTCATTGATGTAGAAATCATTAATCATCTCACCGCTATGGTCGTAACGTTGAATGATGTGGTTGCTGAGAGTGACACTGATGTATTCCCCACCTACCCAGATTTGACCTTTTGTGAACGGAATGACCGTGTTCAGCGTACTGTCCAATACGCTCATGCCCTCTCCGTTTTCTACAATCCAATAACTATTGGAAGATGTGACAGAGTAGTATTCAGGCTTCAACACCCACTTACCCTGCTTGTCCAACAGACCGAAACGATCACGGCGGTCATTGTGTACCACGCAGAGGTTGTTGTGGAAGACATAGCCCTCAGCACCTGATATATAAGGTATTTTGGGATCCAGCACAACCTTGCCAGAAGAGTCGATAAACTTGATCCAGCCTCCGTCATCCACAGATGCCACTCCGTCGGAGAAGATCCACGCATGGTTGTATCTCGGCTCTATGACCGGCTCGCCAGTGAACATATTGAAATATCCGCGCTTCTTGCCGTCACTATAGCAAATCAGTGAGTCCATGCCTAATGGCTTGGCTATCCACTTGATGCCCTTTATGGTCTTCTTGCCGTCAGCAGTCTTCAGGAAGCCATCCTCGTTGTAGTAGGTGTAATAGGTTACATTGCGTGAGATGTACTGTCCATCGTAATACGAATCATCAAAATGATTGTTTACCTCCAAACGATAGCAGGCGGTACGACAGAAATCCCAACATGCGGCTATGGCCAACAACAGCATCAGGAACGCAAAGCAGCTGCCCACCGTTCGACGGAGGAACTTGCCGTACTTGGAGTCATCACTCATTCCCAATATCACCGTAAACCAGTTGGCAATGCCGGCAAGGAGGGCGGTCAACCCATGCCAGAACAGGATGAAAGCCCTTTTCATCGATGTTATCTTAGTCTTCATTTTCCTTCCTCCTCATCAAAAGCTTCATCTGCCATACTGGTATATAGGTTGTGCCGCTCCTTCGCTGACATTGGTGCTGAACATCCGTCAGCCTCCTGCATCTTCATGCACGATAGACGCGAGAAGAAGTTCATGCGCGTACTGGTGTCCTTGCCCATCGAGGCACGTGTGCCTTCGTGGCTATAGGCAAAGTTGCGGGAGTTGCGGATGGACAGCTGCATCGCGACTTCCACGGAATCCTGGTTAGCACCCATATAGGTGAATGTCCATCCCTCGCCACGCAGACGCTCCACAAGTTCCTTAATGGTCTTGCCGTTGTACTCATGCGAGGCATTCTCCATGCCGTCGGTGATGATGGTGACAACCACCACGCTGTCTTCAATCTCCTTGACATGCTTGCGCATGGCTGTGAGCGTAATGCCCATGGCATCATACAGCGGTGTGGTGCAACATGGCTGGAAATCCTCCATCTTCAGCGGATGGGCATCTGCCACAGGTGTCTTGTCAAACACGTGCTTCGTCTCACAGCTGCAAAACGTTACCAGCGACACGAAATGGTCTTGTGTCTCTGCAAACTTCTCCTGAGCCTTTTTGATTCCTGCCAAGGTCTCATTGAAACCCTCCACGGCAGCCTGACGAATAGATTCCATCGAACCGCTGCGGTCGAGGATAATCACATTGAAAACCTGCGTCTTCTTCATCTCTTTCTTGTCCTTTACTTCTTCCATCGTTTCTAACATTTATGTGGTTATACAATACGTGTCTATTACTTAAATCTCAGCAAACTCGGCTTTAGCCCTGTGATATGCGGAACGCACCATGCCGAGGATGTTCAGAACATGATTCGTGTTGTTCTTCAGGCTCTCCATATCGGTGTAGAAAAAATCGCAGCTGGCTGTCACGCTTTTCAATGTCTGGTCGATATACAGCTTGGCGAGCTTTACTTCACGGTTCACCTTGTTGCAAACAGCCAGTGTGAGGGTCTCCTCTCCTTCCTTCACCTCGGAGAACTGGGGCAGAATAGCCGAAATATACTGCTCTTCCTCCTGGCCAATCAGAAAGCAGATGCTTTTCATCTGAAAGCGGACACAAATGTCGCCGTCGTCATCCACATGGGGCTTGTAGCCGAAACTCTCGACAGCCTCCAATATCATTTCTTTCTTTGTCATAGTCTTTCCCTCTCATTTTATTCGTTATCATCATCGGACGAATCGTTTGTCATTGTTTCCTCTATCTCTGTCATTGCCTTGCGGGCAAAAGCAAGTCCAGCCTCCAAGTGAAGTATCATGCGTGAGATTACCGTCATCAGGTCTTCCTCGCCCAAAATCTCTCTTTCATAGAACAACCAGACGCTGTTTCCAAGCATATAGGCTTTGACATACTTCAACGTGGAGTTGATCTTCTCCAACAAGGCGCATATCTGCAACATCCTATCTTCCTCCACGTCAATGATGCCGGGAAGTGCAATATTGAGAAACTCCTCATCGTTCTCATTGTACATGTACAACAGGTTCAGTCCCTCGTATTTGAAACAGTAACCCATACCTTCCTCTTCTTCCAACTTGAACCCCAAGTCTCTGAATGCTTCCAAAATCTTCTCTTTCATATCACTTCAATTTATTGATTATTACTTATCTAAAACCTATAGTGGCGTGGCGACAGCCCTCATCCTTTGGAGAGAACTCACTCCTCACTCGCTCGTATTCCCGTAGGTCTCTGCCACTGACAGAAGGACGCTTCTTGGAAATGACTTCTTCAAGCAGAGTCTGGCTAATAGGCTGATACTCGTCTGTGCAGCCCTTGATAGTGGCATTGAACATCTTTCTTGCCGCCGACCTCACTATGTAGCTAATGTCGCTGCAGTTATAGCCCTCTGTCAGTTCTGCCAGTCTGTTGATGTCTATCCCCTCATCCGAGGGAAGTTTGGAGAGTGCTAACGAGAACAGGCTCTTGCGGGCTTCCTTGTCGGGCATGTCTATATATACCATCTCGTCGATACGTCCTGTCCGTAGCACAGCCTTGTCAATGCGTTCAGGATGGTTGGTGGCAGCAAGGACATATACACCACGTTCAGAGGCATTGTTGAGCATACAGAGAAACTCGTTGACCTCACTGTCATAGTGCTGGTTTGCCTCGTCACCTGAGCGTTTCGGCACCATGGCATCAAACTCGTCGAAGAACAGCAGTGTGGGAGCTTTTTTCTCCGCGTCCTTGAATACCTCGCCAATCTTTTGTTGTGTTCCGTGTACCCAGGTACAGGCGAGGTCATCTGGCACAATCTTCATGAAGTTGATGCCGATCTCCTCAGCCATCTTCTCGGCGAAGAACGTCTTGCCGCAACCTGCAGGACCATAAAAGAGCATGGAGGGAGGCTTGATACCATATACCTCGGCGCACTTGCGGTTCTTCAGAACGTTGATAAATCCCTCGGTCACAAACTCCTTCAACTCATTCATGCCAGCAATATCCCCAAATCCATGACCATTGGCTTTCTTCTCTGCTACTGGCTTGTGCTCAGCCTCTTTTACGGGGGCTGTCTTCTGTTCTGTTACCGGCTGTCCTCCGCAGATGCGGCGCAACCAGTCTTTCTCGGCTTCTGACGTCTGCATTTTTCAATCCTCCACTGTTTTGTTTTATTTCTATGATAAGAGAGTGGCATTTGTAACCATTCTCTATCATCTATCCCTACTTTCTGCTGAAAAAAATATCCCTTTGGTCTATTGTGCCTGTTTGCCACATTAGCCAAAGGGATATTATCATTGCATTCATGCAATCTTCAATCTTGGCGTTGCCTTCGTTTTCTCGCCATGGCAAAGCCCAAGCAAGCTTGGCGTTGCTCATTTGGCTTATCGAAAACGTTCAGGCTTTGGTGGCTGTAGTTTCCACTGCTCTACCAATCGTTTACAACCGTTTTCAATGTGTTTAGCTACACGACGATATACAGCTGCAGTCTGGTAATGAGGGTCTTCCACATTACCATCTTCATCCAATGCTATCTTATTGAACAGGACGATTCTGTTCCAATGGCTATAGTCCAATACTCGTGTTATGGCATCACGGTGACGCTCGTCAAACACAATGATCGCATCCGCTGCCATCAGTTTCTCACGTGTCATAACCGTGGTCGTACCACTTAAATCATAGCCCAGTTCCTTCGCCACATCCACCATGGCAACATCACGAGGATTCTCTCCCCAGTCCAATGTGCCCAGTGAGAACACTTCGATGTCCTCTATTCCTGCATCAGCCAATAGTTTCTTAGTCACACATTCTGCGAATGGTGACCGACAGGCATTGCCTGTGCATACAAAGCAAATCTTGTAGTTCATCCTATTCATATATAATAAAAATTCTTGTAATTGAACGTTGTCAAGGGTGAGTGGACATCATCCATTGCCAACATCCGTTTAGGTATCTCGCTCAGGGGGATTCTTTCATCAAGCAATGTCCTCAGCCTACGGGCCAATTTCACATTCTCACGGTCAAGTTCCTCCTGTGCCGTCAAGTCCTTTGTCTGAGCCGTGTCCCAGTAGCATAATACGATCCTGTGTAGAGACATGATGCAACAGACGCCCCATCTCTTTGGTTGAATGGCAGTTATTAACCACCTGTGCTTCCAGCCCATCATATAGGGCTGAAAGCATCGCCGTGGTTTTGTCTTTTGGATGTATCACTAACATGTTTTTTCTCCTTATTATTTCTCCTGTAAAAGCCATTATTGCTTCCAGTGCTTGGATTCCATATATTTCTTACATTTGTCGCAGAATACGTTTGTTTTGCGGAAAGGATTACCACCTTTGGCATTCTGCATCATACATTTTATATCAGGACAATGCCGCAAGCCTTGGGCATGACCTAATTCGTGGAGCATTACGCAAAACAACTGCCCGTTGCCATGAGGACGATAGGACGAGAATACCGCCACACCTGTCCCTATACCGCTGGCAAGTCCCATGATTCCGCTATGGGCACGACCTCTGAAATTATCAAGTCCGATATCCGCCTGCGTTAGTCCAACGACAATAGTTGAATCAGACTTATAATGACATAGCACCTTGTTCAGTACATCAGCCCTATATCGTTTGTGGTCATTCCTTTCAGTAGTAAGGGCAGAGTCGGGCAAGTGGATATTACCGACCATCCTGCATTTGGGATAATGAACTCTTAGAGAATCCATCATGGCACGCTGTAAATTTTCATTGACTGCGCCCAACGTATATACACAGACAACAGGCACAGCAGATTTCTGTTCTGTTGTCGTAGATACAGGGGTGCTCTTCTTGCAGCTTCCCATTAGCAGGAATAGCGCGCACAGCAATATGGATTCAAATATTCTGTTGTTCATTTTGCGACACATCTATAAATAAGCGGTACAAGAACGTCCTCTATTACCCTGTCATCCATACGGTGCTCGCCACTGAAATGGATTACTTGATTATAGTATTGCAGGAACCCCTCCATACTGCCACATTCCATTCCGTCGAAAAGGAATCCGTTGCTGTACATGTTGCTGAGCACATTGGAGGGGTACAAACCATTGGAACGTATATCCAGAGTGTTTGTTTCTGGGTTATACATATCCTTCAGTTCGTGTCCGTTCCGTGTGGTAGCCATATAATTATCTTCCATTTTGTCCCATTGTTTAATCTATCCTACAAAGCTGCATTCCAGTATGCTGAAGCATCACCGCCGTACTCACTGATTAGCAAAGCGTAGAATAATGCTGTAGCAGATTCTGCGTCACTCAACCTATACCTACATTCATCAGGATTGTTATTGACGCGCAACTCTGTAATGCGATATTCATCACCATTTTTTTCGTAATGTGCTTCGAAAATGTGGATACCTGTCCAACTTCGGAGATAGTGAATAGCATTATCGTCGCAATACATGTACCAATGGTCTTCCATCTCATCTGGTATATGACCATATCTGATTATATCCATCTGTCTGGCGGTGAGATAGAAATCTTGTGGCATAGAAACATATCGATCAAGAGGATTTCCCCAAGGCTCAGCCACTTCCGTTTTCTCGGGCATAGGGTCTTCGTAGTTGAAGAGGCGAGCTGAGTTGCCTGCACCCATCGTCCACATGAGCAAAGCTTTCTTCATATCCTCCTCCGATACATTGTCGGCCGAATCTTCCTCTTTTACTCTGAGCATATCCCTTACTTCCATCAGCGTGAAGCCCAGCAGGTTTTCACCTTGCCATAGGCGCGGATTACAGACCTCGGGAGCATCTTCGGGAAGTCCGATGCCCCAGATGGTGTCTTTGGGTGATGCTTCAACCAATATCTTGTCACCTGTTCCAAGCAGATATTCCTTTAGCTTTAGATTCTGTGAGAATTTGGCAAGGTTTCCTCTCTTGACAACCTCCTGGCAGTTCTTTTTCCATACGTATGCATTGAAGTTCCGTACCTTCCTGCCAAGTTTCTTTATTGTCATCGGGTCATGCGATGCCATAATTTGTTGCCATGCGTCATCATCACCAAAGATGCGTGCCTTCTCTGCCATCATATATTGCTCCGCACAGTTGTAATATACATCCTCTACCGCAAAGGAGCACATATACCATTGGCTTAGACATACCTTGCCAACACCTCCCATTCTGTCGGTGTGTCCCCAAAAGAACACAAAGTCATCTCGTGTAAATGACCTTGCTGTATCGATCAAGTTCTGCTTGTTATATTTCATTGCGATATAATTTCTATTGTTATTTAAAAATTCTGTTTTCTTGTCACGCCACAGGTCGTCGGCGACATGCAGAATCACGTCATGCAACTCTACATCGTCCTTGAAATGCTGCGGAATGGCATCATAACCAATGACTGCGCCAAGGATATTGCCAGCAATGGCTCCTGTGGAGTCGCTATCGCCAGCATGGTTAACAGCGGCTATCATTGCTTGTTCAAAGCTATCGAAATGGGCAAGAGTGCAATATATGGCTATTGCTGCCGCCTCGTCTGCCACCCATCCACCGCCAAGTTCATCCTCGATGGTTCTCACGTCATCAGTAGAGATATCAGACCATAGAATGGCGTTTTTTATCAGAGTGGTAAACTGCATTACCTCTTCAGGATGATTGGGGAACAATTCGGCTATCACTTTAAGACCTTCACGAATGTAGTCTTTGTAAGTCTCACGTTCGGGTGCTTCATCTTTCACCAACTTGTAGATAACGTAAGCCACAAGAGCTGACGGAATATAGCCCAATGGATGCTGGTGAGTCAATTCTGAGGCATCAGCAGCCAGTTTGCAAACCTCTTGGATATCCATTCTGTCTGCAGTTGCGCCATACAGAGGAATCGGGGCTATACGCATTACGCCACCACATCCCTTGCTGTTATTGATTGGATCAACGCCTCTAAGGATGTAATTTAGGGATGTAATGCATGTGTTGCCTGGAGCCCTACGTACATTCAACTCTGACACATTGCTTATCCAACACTTGTCATATCCTTTCTTTTTCTTACCCGTCTGAGTGCACAACCATTCTATATATGCCTTGCATATCGACGGCAGAAACGGATCATTCTCTGCCTTAGCATTCAGCAATCCGCAGGCTGTGAATAGCGTCATCTGTGTGTCGTCAGATACTACAGCCTTACCATTGCCGTTATCTTCTTCCAACCACCATTGATGGGTATCGAGTCGTGTAATACCATTTCTGCCATACCTACGTTGTATCTCACCGAAGGAATAGATAAACTCAACAGGATAGCCCAATGCATCTCCAATGGCACCGCCTATAAGCGAGCCTCTTATTCTGTCTCTTATCGTATAATTGTCCATATCTTAACTTTTTTGTTATTATTGCGTTTATGATAGTATAGAGGCAAAAGTAACCTTGTACCTATCATTGTCCTACTGACAAAACTCTTTTACGAATGGCAGGTAATTGCCCTCCGGATTGTGATTGCGGTGCGCATTATGGTCATCCAGAATGGCAAAACTGATAAGGCGGTACTTGTTCTTCAATTCAGGTTCTTCAAACACTTCGTGGAAAAGCCGGGCTATATGCGAAGGGGGATTGCAGAATGCGCCACAGCCTAATGCTCCGAGCACAAGTGAGTCGTGACCGTGACGTAATCCTATCCGCAGGATAGTGCGCATCTTGTTCTTTGTACCTTCAATCATGCTGTCAGCAAGATGTGTCGCATCCTTCAGTTCTGGACGGTTGATGCCAGCAACGGAGATGAAGGACAATCGCTTAGGTGTGTCCATCAACTTATAACCATGCTGTTCATCCTCACGGAAAAGCAAAGCGTTTGGCGTATGGATACCTCCGAAGTCTCGGTTCAAAGGATAGCGTTCACCAGTCCTTACTGGCGTGACATACATTTTGTACCATACGTGTTCAATGAAGTATTCCGTGAACTGATAGAGTGAACGGAATAGATTTGTACGACGGAAGAGTGTCTCCTCCTGCGCACCGGCTCCCAACATCACACCACCACCCGGGTGTCTGCGACTCGCCATATTCAGAACAGCAGGATTGTAACCTTCACGACAGAGGCGAACACCTTCTTCGAGACAATCTACATTGCGGACGATAAACTTTGTCTCTTCTTTATTGGTAGGAATATCATCGACACGAATCTCCTGCTGATAGAAAGCAGTTTCATGTTCCATTCGAGTCAAGTCTGGAAATGTTACACGTTTGCCTTCCTCCGTTGTATAGAATCCTTGGTTGACAATCTCAATGGTATTACGGTATTCCTGAGCACGAAGATCCTTGACCTTATAGTATGCGACACGGTCACCCTTGCCTGCCTTCTGCATCAGAGGGTGATATACGGCAAGGAAGTCTGCTGAGTTCCAAACTACTTCGTTCGTAGCTGGAGTTATTGGAGTATTAGCCCCAAAACATTCTACAAACTCTTTTGGCAAGATGACATTTTCCAGTTCCAAGGCATTTTCAAACAGTGGAGCAATCTCATCATCACGAAATCCTGCAATACCGCAGCCTATGCGTGTAACGAGGAACGTAAGTCCATCATTCTCTTTGGCAAAGCGAATGAACTCATCCACATAGGGCTTGATGGTCTCTACACCTCCTTGCATGGTAGGAATAGCATAAGTCTGTCCCTGTATGCCAGTGCCTAATCCCCAAACAGCGCCAAAGCGATTATAGGCAAGCCTTGCAGCTCCACCGCCATGTGAACCTGCAAGGTTACTGCCAAACACGAATATCTCATTCTCCTTCAATTCTGAAATTCTATCGGGTGTATATTCTCTATCGTACATAAATTCCTATTATAATTTAAAATTCCAATCTGAATCCCTTCTGCTTCAGCTCCTCATATTTCGCCTTGTTGAAGCGGAAGAGAAAAGCTTCTTTCTTCTGCGAAGGGTTTACTGTCTCATCCATCTATTCCAGAATTTCAAGACGCTTCATCTTGTTGTAGAAGTTGCGGCGGTCGAATCGCACGTCCAGTATGGCCTCGTAGAGGTTCTGCAATTCCTTGATGGTGAACTCCTCGGGCAGCAATTCGAAGCCCACGGGCTCAAAATGTATCTGCTGACGCAATGCCTGTTCAGCTTTTCGGAGTATCTGGTCGTGGTCGAAAGCCAACTGCAGCACTTCATCCAAAGCAAACCACCGTGCATCAGCAGCGTCATCTCCACCCTTCACTTCCTGCATCCTCACCAAAGCATAGTAGGCAATGGTGATGACACGCTCACGAGGATCACGTTGTGGCGCGGTGAATGTATGGAACTGACGGATGTACGCACCCTCCAGACCTGTCTCTTCCTGCAACTCACGCAGCGCACCCTCCTCGGCACTCTCGTCCATCTTCATGAATCCACCTGGGAAGGCCCATCGCCCCTTGTAAGGTTCGATGCCTCGCTGCACTAAAAGCACTCTCAACTTCGTGCCGTCAAATCCGAAGATGACACAGTCGGTCGTTACACTCGGATGAGGGTACTTATAGCAGTATTTCAACTCTTCGTCTGTCTTGTTTATCTTATCCATATACCATTTGTGTTAAAATTACCCAGTTCAAAGGTAATGTATTTATTTTGAACAACAAAACATTTTGCGTAAAATTTACACAAGACGGACGTTTTTCTATCGAAACCACCACTATTCACTGTCTTTTCAGCATTTTTTTCTTTGCTTCACATGCCAATATCGATTATAGCATCAGCATTATTCCTTAAGTACGTCACAGCTCTGCGCCGAAATCAATGAGTCTATGGCAGGAAAGTCTTCCTCTTTCCCCACGAGCCTCGGATTATCCGCAAACGCTTCCATTTTCGTATTGTCTTTCATATTGATACCGATTTTTCCGCATTGCAGCCCTTTCTCATAGTAGAAATAGCAGAAGCACATACCGTCTTCTGATTGGAAATAATGGGAATACTCGATATAGTCCATATCCACTGCCGTGACACTGTCGTTCTTCTCACGGTCATAGATACCGTATTTCCCATTCTTGGAGACGATGACATAACGTGCCTGGATCAAACTGTCCATCCTCGCCTTGTCTTCTTCCGAGTCATAATCCGATTTAAACTCTTCGGCAAGTGCAACGGAATCCACTTCGACGGAATCAACCCAGACCGAATCAACCTCCTCTTGTGCACAGACATCCGCTCCAATCACCGAGAGGAGCAATGCCAAAACCATTGTCATACTTTTATACATATTAATATCTTCTTATTTGTCAATCTCAATCAATACTGCCGTATAATTATCATCGCCTTGCTTTTCGCACATGAAATCATAGATATCAAGGATGTCGGCAAGCGGCTTTTCATCCATCATCCTTGCCAACAGAATGTCAGGTGCCATGCTTTTGTATAAGCCGTCCGAGCAAAGCAATATTCTGTCGCCTGCCTTCAATTTGAACTGCATGATGTCAGGGACATCTGCCTCATGATGATAGGAAAAGAAGCAACGATCAATGACCTCCCAGCCATAATCCAAACGCACATGGTCTTTTGTCTTGTAGATCAGACCCATATCAGGACGCTGTAAATAGCACCTGCTGTCACCTAAATGGGCAATGGTCACGGTGTCGCCCTCAATGCTTGCCATCACCATTGTCGTTCCCATTTGGCAATGGTTTAACGAGTCGGCTTTCTTGTCAAGTGCCCTCATGGCATGGGCACAGGCCTTATTCACCTTTGTCTCACTATCGGGCTCACCAGTATGTTTCTTCCAGTAATCCACTATGGCATCCGCAACCGTCTCGCTTGCCACTTCTCCCATAGCATGACCTCCCATACCATCGCAAACTACCGCCAACCAATGGTTTCCGTCCGCACTACTTACGATACGGAAAGCGTCTTCGTTGTTCTGACGCTTACCAGTTTCACTGATTGTCGCGTAATGTATCTTCATAAAAATTCTTATTTATTCAATGTCAATTCTCGAAACCTCATCCACGTTTCTGATAGCCGATATGGACTGTATGGCATTCTCCAACTCTCTTACCGAATGGACTGCGAAATCAACCGAAGTCTCAACGATGCGGTCAACGGTCACAGTGTTGAGCCGCGAGATGGATAGATTCTGCTTTTCAGTGATACATGCCACCACATCACTCAACAGGTGATGGCGGTCTATGCCACGGATGCAGATACGGACAGGGAAGAGGAACGCTTCATGCTCTTCAAAGTTGACGGCAACGATGGAGTCGCCTTGCTCAGAAGCCATGCGGATAGCATCAGGACAGTTGCGCTTATGCAGTGTCACTTTTCCTTCAGCACCCTTGAATCCTATCACCTCGTCGCCAGGCAACGGATGGCAGCAGGAACAACGAACGTATGGCATCTTTTCCTTGTTGGCAAAATGACTGCGGAGTGTTCGCTTTGCCTTGTAGGTCAGCACATGCTTCAGCCATTCTTCCTCTGGCAGTGCTTTCTCGTCTGTCCCAATCTCCACACAATCACCTCGATGCAGCACGGTCTTCATCGAGCAAAGCCTACCATTGATGCGGGCATACTCCGCATGTAGTCCCACCTCGCTGTGAATCTCAAAGGCAAAGTCCAGTGCTGTGGCATCCTTTGGCAGGATGACACCTTTGCCATGAGGCGTGAACACCATGATGTCATCATTGTAGAACGATGCCGTCACTCCGTCCATATAGTCCATCTCGTGGCTGTGATACGCCACATCCTTTAGCACAGCCTTGAACTTCTCCAACCAAGCCGTCACATTCTCCTCTGTTCTTTCAGCCGTGCAGCCAAGACGTGAGTTGCGCACCATACGCTCAGACGAGATATGAATCTCTTCCCAACCGCCTTGGTCGTTGAGCATCTTCACGTGGAAACTCTGGTAACCGTTCTCCTTGGGTGCATTGATATAGTTGGCCACACTGCCTGGACGCTCCTTGAAATAGTCAGAAAGCACAGCATAGATATACAGGCTCAGTTTCTTCTCTTCTTGCAGGTCCTTCGCGTCATAGATGATGCGGATATAGTGTTTTCCATCTACATGGTGGAAGTCACATCCCTTGGAACGCATCTTGCGCCAGATGCTATAGGGCATACGGTAGCGAAGCTCTATCCTTGCTTTGACGCCATTGTCTTCCAACAGCTCGCTCACCTTTGCAATGAATCCTTCGAGGTTCTTCTCCTCTGCCAATTTCATTTCATCCAACATCCCTTCTATTTGTTCATACTCACGAGGACAGCGGTAATGGAACGACAGGTTTTCCAACTCGGTCTTCACATGATACAGTCCAAGACGGTTGGCAAGCGGAGCGTAGAAATAGTCCGTCTCGCCGGCAATCTTCATCTGCTTGTCAGGACGCATACTTGCCAATGTGCGCATATTGTGCAGGCGGTCGGCAAGCTTCACCAAAATGGCACGCACGTCATACTGTACCGATGCCAGGATCTGACGGTAGTTGTCCACTTGCTTCGACTTATCATACTTCTCCTTTTTCTGCTTTGTCACCACACCTACGAGGAAGGCCACGTCCTCCCCGAAACGCTCGCGGATGTCATCAATGGTGTATTGGGTATCTTCCACCACGTCATGCAGGAATGCCGCCATCACGGGATTGGCTCCAAGTTCCAATTCCTCGGCCACAATACGTGCCACAGCAATCGGATGAATGATATAAGGTTCACCCGTCTTGCGTTTCTGCTCCTTGTGTGCCTCGGCAGCCAGTTCGTATGCTTTGCGGACAAGCTGCATCTGATTGTCATCCACTCGTTGAGCCAACATCTTGAAGATGCTCTCAACACCAGCCTCCATCGTGTTACGGTCAATTCTCTGCATAACTGTTTCATTTAATATTTATTACCAACATCAAAACTATGACAGATTACTCCTCGTCCCTATCTGTCAACAGCACATCATGACAAGTGTCGCCCTGCCAATAAGCCATTGGATGAAGTTCGCTATTCAGCTTATTGTAGTTGCCATATCTTTCCACCTGCTTCAGTATGCGTAGTTTCTCGTCTATTTCCTCTAGGCTTTTAGCGAAAACCAGATTGGTATAATAACGATTCTCATACATATAGTCCTCGCTGTCAAAGCAAGGATAAAGTTGTGAATCTTCACCCACATACACACCTTCCTTTGGCATTCGCTTTCTTGCGTGTTCTATCATTTCTTTCACACCATTGAATGATGCTCCCAAGACCACAATGGTCTCATTATTCTTATACTTCTTCATAATCGTTCGTTTTAATGTGATGAGTAATTCTATTGACGAGAGGCAGGAACGTCAAGCTCCCACCTCTTTATGTCATTGTCTTATAATACCGTTACTACTTCCTACAATTCAAGTATAGAGACTTCCTTGAAAGTCTATAACAAGACAACTACTATGCTTAATACTTGTCAATATGAGAACGCTTGGAATGACCACACTTACATGTCGTAGGGTCAGCACCGCTCTTCGCTCTAAAATACGGGCATTTGTTGGGACCACAATAATGACAGTGTCCGTCATCATTCCCTGCTACATGCACAGTGACATCAGTTGTCACAGGCGCAACCTCAGTAGTGGTTGTTTTCGCATTCACGTAAAGCGCATTGGCACCTACTAAAGCAATGAGAGCAAATGCAACTACAAAAATCTTCTTCATTGTCTTATACCCTAATACGTGTCGGGCGCAACTTCTAAGTTTGTTATTATTGTTCCTTTGTCTGTTTATGTAAGACTGTTAGGTCAAGTAACCTCTTGGGAGAAATTATTTTGCTCTCTTCAGCGCATACTCTGCCTTTCTCATATTGTCCTGGGCACGTTCTCGGGCATTCTTTGCTTTTCGTGCGTAATCTTCTGCCTTGTCCGTGGCATTCTTTGCCCGTTGCTGATATGTCTTCACACTATCGTAGTTCTTCCGCTTCGAGTAGTATTCAGCCTCTCTGAGATACCCTTGTGCTTGTCGGTTGTAGTAATCGACTTCTCGCTCATAGCCCAATGCCTGCTTCGTGTAGTATTCCGCCTCACGCTGATATGATTGGGCTTGCTTGATATAGTAGTCATTCTGTGCCACCAGAGGCAGAAAGCCAAGCGATATGATTATAATTGAGATTAACTTTTTCATGTCCTTTTCAGTTTGTTGAGTAAATAGTTAGAGGCAAAATCCAAGGCATTGATGATATGAGGGACAATCGTATCTGCCGATTCGTCTGAGGCCGTCTTGTGGTCATAATCCAATGAAACACTTCCACAGTCCAGTTTGACTGCTTTAATAAATTTCACGTTCCTGTTTGTCTCATTGATAGCATCCGTCAACAAATCTGCATTATACTCGTTTGTCTTTACCAAATGAGGAACACAAAAACGTATCATACCCTCACTTTTCCCTGTCATATAAAAGAAATGCCTGTCGTGGTAGATAAAGTGCCACCCCATTGACGGTAGCATTTCTACGTGTCCACACTTCTTTCTAATTTCATTCACTATTTCTTCTTGTCTCATATTCAATAATATTTGTTATACTCTTTATGGTATATGAGCCTGATTAGTAACCATATCTATCAACAAAAGTAAGCCGTCAGTGAACCCCGTATTGCCAGATTGAAATTTTGTACGTACCTTTG
>SAMEA3663208__coassemble_50_pt1 | contig 89836 bp, 84 predicted proteins | sample SAMEA3663208__metabat2_low_PE_010 | metagenome-assembled genome bin SAMEA3663208 (sample SAMEA3663208) | pig gut metagenome | biome: pig gut; feature: pig-associated habitat; material: faeces | place: China | collected 2013
ACCGACTTCAACATCAAGATAGCCCGTGCCGACTATATGCCGTCGCTCTCTTTCTCGGCAGGACTGGGTACCAACTACTACAAGACCTCCGGCTTTGAAGCCGACGGATTTGGCAAGCAGTTGAAGAACAACTTCAGTCAGTATCTCGGATTCAATCTCTCCATCCCCGTCTTCAATCATTTCTCCACGCGCAATAAGATACGCACTGCGAAGATTGACCGTGAGAACCAGGAGTTGAAACTTGAGGACACCAAGAAGACTCTCTATAAGGAGATTCAGCAGGTGTATTACAATGCCGTGGCTTCGGAGGCGAAATACACTTCCAGTCAGCAGGCGGTGATGAGCAACTCGGATGCCTTTGCCCTTATGAAGGCGAAATACGAGAACGGCAAGGCCAACATCACCGAATTCAATGAGCAGAAGAACAACCTCCTGAAATCCGAGAGCGACATGGTGCAGGCCAAGTATGAATACCTCTACAATTCCGCCCTCATAGATTTCTATCGTGGCAGACCACTGAGCTTCTGACGCAACGACTAATGTTTTTGTGCTATATATTATATTTGAACGAGACTGTGCCCTCGCATGAGGAAACACAGTCTCTTTCTTGTATTTAGAGGTTTTAAAACTACATCGAATGGCTCTATCCGGACAAGAACGAGCACCGTCAGGAGATTGATAAGCTTTGGCAACAGAGGCAACAACGATTGAACGTTTTCATTAAGCCAAATGAGCAGCGAGAGCCATCAAGTTTACTTGAATGGCTGAGTCGCGGCTTTTGACGATGGTCAAAATGCAGAGGATGACAAAGTCAAAAGGTCGGATGAAATCCAACAACAAAAACAAAAATGATTACGAGCGAACAACAAAACAACAGCCCAAGACAAGCAGCCGTCAATGCCCTCATCAGCTGGGCAAAGACAGGCTGGGGCTATTACTCCATGCGTGATGCCGTGGACAACTATCTGAAATCATGTGGCGCAAACCGCCCCGCCATCGGTTGCGAAGAGACCATCCTCGCACACAGAAAAATAGCAGCCAACCGACATGCGATTGACTGCATAAATGCTTTGTCCAAAGAGGAACTTTCCAAGGTGGACAGGGAGCTTGAAGGGATTGTTGGCAACTTGCCGAGACAAGGGCGTGTAATGAAAAGATAAATAATACCAATCTGAATATTGTGTATATTAAGCAAATGAAGCCTTGTGTCCTAATGTTATTATTTCCTCATTTTGTAAACAACACTTCCACTACCCAAAGTTGATAACTTTGCAAAATTCGATGTGTCAATATTAACTCCATATCGTTTCTGCAAGTAGCTTAAATCAGAAGCTACAAAGAAGTATGTAAAATTGTCTTTCATTTCTATATTGTTTATATATCTACTATCGCAAACGGAGAAGTTGTCGGAACATAAGTTCTGATACAATAAAATATTATCGCAAATGAGCATAACAGGTTCTTTAGGCTCATTCTTGGTTATAATATCCATTACTTCATTCACTTCGGCAAACCTGCATTCCTGTTCTATATCATAATAGTATCGTCTTGATTCCTTTGTCTCATAGAACGAGAAGCTTAACAGCAATAATGAAACCCATAAGACTTTCTTAGGTTGAAAACAGCACGCACTACCAATTGACACTATTAATAGATAGTAAAAATTATTTATATATCTATATGTCTCAAACTCATTTACCTTATCGTCCTGTATGAAAAACCATCCTCTATAATGCGAGGAATATAGCAAAAGATACATTAAAAACAGCACAAATGGATAAACAGTTTGTTTTGTAATGTTTCTCTCTCTAAATAAATGAAAACCAAACAAAGAGAAACAAAGTAAAACACATACAGAAAAAGCATGGGGTGATAATAATGACTTAACAAACGCAGGAAACAATCTGACAAAATATGACATTGAGAATGTTGGCATACCAATGTCTTCTGCCTCAATTCTTTCTATCTCCAACACATTTTGAATCATAAGAAAATATACCAATGTTAAGGATGCATAAGGAATTGATATTGATAAAGCCTGTCTAATGCCGTTCTTCATATGGTTCTGCTTCAAATAATGTAAGGCATCCAAAGTGGGAAATAAACACAGAATAAGATTCTCTCTCTTACATAACAATGCGGCAAAAAAAGCTATAAATCTCAAAAGAACTATTGACTTTGTATCCTTTGCAAAAAATGCAAAAATAAATGTCAAACAAATAAAGCTTGAAAAAGTCTCCGACAACATACATGTAGTGAACACATTTATTATTGGCGCACAACAATACAGAATAGGAGCTACAAACCTATTTTTACTTGTTTTGAACATTAGTGATAGTATTAACATAATAAGGAAAGATACTATGCAGTTTACTATACATAATAGTTCAAATGACCATCCGAACAATCTGGTAAAAATGCTGAGAAAAGTCGAATATGTTATAAAATGTCCTCCATATGTTCCCATGGAAATAGGCTCTTGTAAACTGCCTATTGTAATAGCATCAACTAAAAACGAAGAAGGGTATATATTGTAGGAAAACTGTCGAGAACAAAAGCTAAAAGCATAGGCATCTTCATACTCCAATCCCCAAAATGGCATTCCCCAATTGTACTTAAATACAAATGTCAAGGCAACACATATGATAATGTATTGAACAGCTTTTTTATCTGTTTTAAGCTCTTTCTGTATAACATATACCAATACAATCAAAAAGCTCAATAACAATATGAGGTCAAAGTAATAATATATCATTTATTCTTCATCTTATATTTTAAAGTATAATAGACCACACCAAATCCATACCTTATTGAACGAAACAGCTTGATAGAAGACGAGTCTTTTTCATATCGAGCGGGACAATAAAGTTCTTTTATGCTATATCCATTCGAGAATGCAGCCAGTATAAATTGGTTATCAAATATAAAGTCATCTGAAAAATCGTGATATGAAACATCCAAAAGGACGTCTCTTGTATAAGCTCTATAACCAGTATGATATTCGCTCAATGACTTGTGCAGCAGTATGTTTTGGAAAATTGTCAGGAATCTGTTTGCTATATATTTATAAATAGGCATCCCATTTTTAACCGCTTCAAAACCATGCATTAGTCTTGATGCAAATACAATTTTTTCTCCAAGTTCTATCTCATGTATTATCTTACTAATCAATTTTGGGTCATACTGATAATCAGGATGAAGCATAACTATAATGTCTGCACCCAGTGATAATGCCTTATCATAACATGACTTTTGATTTGCTCCATATCCAAGATTGCACTGATGTTTATAGATATGGGTAATACCAAGTTCTTCTGCTAAAAGGCATGTCGTATCTTGACTACAATCATCAACAAGAATGATGTCGTCCACTATATCAGAAGGAATCTCATACACTGTCTGCTTAATCGTCCTGGAACAATTATATGCTGGTAGCACAACTATCGTTTTCATTACCATTTTTATTAAAGAGTGTGTCGATTTCACATATCCGTAAAGGTTAAGCTACTTATCGACACACTCTAAATTTAATACTACTCACTCTATTATCTGCTTGAATAATGAGAGCGATGAGAACTGTGAGAAACGTGAGAACTGTGAGAATAGTGTCCTGCAAGGGAACTCTTCACCATGTCAACAGCCTTCTGTAAAACCAAGGGCTGTTTCTTTTGTTTCTCAATTTGTGTGGTCTCATTATTGCCCCCAAATACATTTGCAATGTTTTCCGAAACATTTGCGCAGTAACTTGTCGTAGCAATAAATGCGGACACAAGCAAAAACATTAGTCTCTTCATGGATACCTCCGTTTTTAAGTTGAACAATATTGTTAACGATTCACTCTGTACAGGAATCTGCACATTCAATTCTATGTATGTGTGTGCTGATATTTCCGTTGTTCGTGGAGAATATGCCTGCACATTCATTTTTCAAACAACAACCGTCACAGACTGAAAGATATATATCCTTCCATTCACTTATAGATTGTTTGGCAAATGGTCTTAGCTCTGGAGAAAGCACACACAACTGCGCATTGTATATATATGTAGTAATACCCCTATCATTGAGCAACTGTACCGCTTCTCCCAACTCTCTATTATAATCGTATGGGTCAATCCATAAGTCCATCAAGTTTTTCTCTGCCAGCCCTGTCGTTTCCATCTGCATGAATGCGACCTGTGCAACAAAAGGAAAATTGTGGTAAATAAAATCTGCCAATTTAGGCAAACGTTTATATGTTTGTTTATGAACAACGACACGTAATCCTATCTGTTGGCTAAATTGTGCAAGATTATACAATCCTTGCACTGTCTTGTAAAAGGTCTTTGCACCAACAATTCTGTTATGCTCTGATGCAATGTCTGAGAATATTGGTATGTCTATCTGTAAATCATGATGGTTGCATGCTGCAAGTTTAGCAGCATATTCCATATCTGCAAACATTACACCATTTGAAAGTATGCTGATTGCAGCCTTGGGACATGATTTTTTAATTTGCCTTATTAAATCAAACAACCTGTCTCCGACCATTGTAGGCTCGCCTCCTGTAATTCCAACTTCCCTTGTTTTTTTATCGAACAGCTTTATTAATTCGATATTAAAGGCTGTGCGGTCTTTTTCTTGTGCAACAGGTGGTTGAGGGCACATAATGCATCTGTGATTACATCGTGCCGTTGCAAAAATGGCATTTGACTCGGAAGAGAGTTCGTATAAGAAACATATATTCCCCTTAGAATCAATGGAAATCACATCACCTTCATTAAACTCAGAAATGTCTTGAACCCTACAATAAGTCTGCTTATCTCGTTGACATTCCATGGTTGAAATGACACATTTATAACCCTTTGATGACATATTCTTGTCATCACTAACAAGTATATATGACGCACGCTTAAAAACATTAACGCCTTTAAGTGTTATTCGTCCAAGTATTTCTTGCGAACTATTGTAGTATATTGCACTTATCTGTTTCATATCACCTTTGTCATTTTATCCAAGACCAGAATATTCTATTGATTTCAGCATCCCTGCGTTCCAACAATTCAAATAAATAGTGCATGATTGCTTTGTTTTTTTTGCACATTTCATTAGTAGGACGATTACCTACCATGTCACCTTGTTCTGACATGTTACGTACAGGGTCTGCTCCACAGTAAGGTTGAAATACACACTCAGCACACTCAGGGAGGCATTCATTGCAAGCTGAGCGTATTATCTCATGTAATTTATCCCCATTGAACATAGATTGGTATGAATCTTTATTAACATTACCTAAGCGGAAGTAGTAGTTTTTAAATCGAGCCATCATTCTACCCTCATCTGCAACATATACACTTCCGTCATAGTCGTAAATAGCACCAGCAATGCCAACTCCAGCAGGTGATTGCAAATCAACAAAGCCCGTAGCAAATGGGGTTAGGATTCTCCTAAGAAGCAATGCTGCATATCCTTCAACAAAGAAAATTCCCTTTTTATTGAGTTCTATGATGTAGTCAAGACCTTCTTTAAAATTGGAGATGAAATCTTCCACTGGGTAAGCTATCTTATCCTTGTGCTGCTTTGCAAAGCCATAAGGATTCAAAGCACGTAAGAATATGTTGTGAAAGCCTAATCTGACATATTCATCTATGATGTCTTTAAAACGTCCAAGACTATACCTTGAAGTAGTCATCAAGGCTGAGGCACACTCATCATCGCACCATATTTCACGAATCATTTTCAGATTTTTCTCAAATATTGCATGATGGTCAAGTGACTTGTTTTGGAGAGGCCTATTTACATCATGAAGGTCTTTAGGGCCATCAAGCGATGTTGAAATCAGACAATTGTGTTTCTTCAAATACTTTACCATCTTCTCATTGAGTAAGGTCAAATTGGTGCAAATGACAAATTCCAAATTTCTCTTCTTAAACAGGTTTTGCCATTCAGCTTCTTCAATGATGTACTTGACCATTTCAAAGTCTGTAGATGGATCACCGCCTTGAAATTCTATTTTGATACAGGGTGATGGTGACTTGAAGATTGTTTTGACAATGTTTTTTGCCGTAGTTTTTGTCATATCTGCAGAATGGTCTGTGCTTTCGTGACGCTTTACTTGGCAATAGATACAACTTGAATTGCATCGCAACGTTGGAACAACCATATGAAGCGATGTGAAATCTTGCAAGATACTTTTTTTTGTGCGGAATTTCGTTGCAAGCATCTTAACCACATCATATACATTATCTGTGGTTGCAATTTGCTTAGATGCAATATCAAAAAACAAGTCACTTCTGGGGTCAAGATTTCCACTGACGAATTTGGCGAAGTCGTCATTCTTAAGAAATATATATTCACCCACGTCATTTGTGAGCAGGTAGTGCTCGTTATCAAACCGGGAAAAACGGAATGGTAGTATTTGATAGTTGCTCATCATCGGCGTGTCAAGAATTTATAGGTTTAAACGCTTCTTCCACTATCAAATCTCGTATATGACCAAACTGTTTATTCACTTGAAAGCGAACTTGCTGGTCCAACAATTCATTACAGAACTGCTTGGCCGTCGTTTCGTCTATCTGGCAACCTTCTTTTGCTTCAAATATCAAATGAATCAAATCTTTCTTTTCAGAATCCACAGACTTGAAGACATAGCACTGTCCTGTAAATTTGTATGCAGCAGCATCAATAGTCTCCACTGAGTAAACATTCAAATCTAAGTCCAATTGAATTTTATTATCAATTGCTTTTAGGGGGATATTTTGAATTTTCATATTCAGCCACACATGTTTTATCCCATCCAGATGCCAAATATGGGTGTTTATAATGCAAAAGCGTGGCACTGTATGCCTGTATCTTCAAGTGGAGGCCCTGAGAAAGCCTGATAAAAACAGATACACCAAAACAGCCCACGCTATAGCGTGAGAACTGTCATGCTTGTTCGTTTTTATCATTCTTCTCTTATCAGAAGCCTTGATGTCGCTTTTGAAAATTTCTCAGGTTTCCACTTGCAACACGAAGCACAACGCTCTCTTTTTTCCGATATGTCTTAGAGAGGATAACCCTCTTTATTTCTTATATCTACTTTTCTTTTATAAATCTAAGTTCGACCTTGTATTCTATCTATGTCCCTATTGCGGGGTGGCAGGAATGAATACGTGTTCCTACCTATATTCTTCTACCATCGACATCAAGTCGTAGAACATCAAGCGAGTGCTCAATGATGTTTCTGAGGTGATATGACGATAGTCTTTCTCCAGTTGCTCTGTACTGAACACTGTTGTGAAGCCGTTTTGCTCATAAAACGCCATCGTTGATGGGGTGTTATATGCGTCAACAATCACAAATCGGCATCCAGTCTTGTTTAGAGGTTCAATGAACCATATTTTTATGAAATCAAGAACATCACTGCCGATGTGCTTTGAACGGAATTCGGAAGAAACTCCCAACCTTGCCACTAAGACAGCTGGATAGTCCTTCAAGGCTTTTGCGTGTGGTATGCCAGCCTCTATTTTCTTTCTGCGTGCATTAGGCAAATCGCTTACTCTGACTCCTGCATTGGCAAGGGTAAATGCGCATACAATTTTATCCCTCTCTTCATTTAACCTATAACAATAGGTCTTGCCCAACAACTGCTTGGTAAAACCAAAACAATCATTGGCAAAGAATTCGTCTATGTCAAGGTCTCCACAATTGAAGCCTTTAAGTTCATTTGGCTCATTGACGGAAAACAGCGAGCAGTGTTCTTTCAAAAAACTCATCTTCTTCCTAAATGGGCTTTTGACAACATGCTATACAACTCGGCAAACTTCTTTTCAAGAATAGCCTCATCTGCTTTCTTCTGTTCTTCCGTGCGGTTGAGGTATCGCAGGTAATTAGCCTGCGCACGCTCCTCAAATCGCTGAGCCACTTCACCAGTCAGTACTGGTATGGATGCTATCGGTAGTGCCATATCTTTTATTATTTACTATTCAACATTATACTTTACCTTGCAAAGGTACTTAGAAAAAATGAGAGTAAGCAAAGTTTTGGGATTTTTCTTTGTTGAACAAGGTAAAAATCCTACTTTTCGAGCTGAAATTAGCAAAAATCGACAAGCAAGGACTTGTTATTAGGTGCATTCCCATTCTAAAACGAATTGATTACATCTATTACCGTAGGAGTGAGAATGGCGGTAAGGATGCCGTTGAGGGTAAGACCAAGGCTGGCGTATGCACCTACAAACTGGTCGCGGTCCATGGCAGCAGATGTTCCGAGAGCATGTGAGGCAGCTCCCATGGACAGACCGAGAGCCATGGGATTATGGACATGACCAACAGAAAGCGTCTTGAAACCAATGATGGCACCGATGAGCCCCGTAATCACCACAATGGCAGCAGTGAGCGATGGTATTCCACCTAACGCCTGCGTCACTTCCATGGCAATCGGAGTGGTGACCGACTTACTGGCGAGCGACATGATAACAGTGTCACTTGACCCCAGCATCTTAGCTATTATCACAACACTCACTATACCCGCTATACATCCCATCATCTGCGATGCCAATATTGGCAAAAACTGGCGCTTGATAGATGAGAGCTGCAAATAGAGAGGCACTCCAAGTGCCACAACTGCGGGTTTAAGCCAGAACTCTATCAACTTCGCCCCATCATGATAAGTCTCGTAGGGTATATCCATCACGAGAAGAAAGGCTATGATGATAGCTATGGCTACAAGTATGGGATTGAAAAGCACCCAACCAAGGCGTCGTTGTATGGTTTTGGATGCATAATACACGCCGAAGGTGAGGGCGAGCATAAAATATTCGTTGCTGATGATTTCTTTCATAATGTCACTTTTGTTTCTTTATATGTATTTTCTCACGTACTTTGTTTTCTCCCTTGCTCACGGCTTGATGAGTCTGACCAGTGATAATCAGCACGATGATGGTGCTCAACAAAGTTGCCAAGGCGATAGGTAATATTTCCGCCTTTATCAAGTCGAAATAGAGCATGAGCGCCACGCCTGGCGGCACAAAGAAAAAACCGAGATTGGCTATGAGAAAATCCGTAAGGCCACGCACCCATTCCAGTTTGATGACCTTCAGTTTCAACAAGAGCGTAAGAATAAGCATGCCGATGATACTCGCCGGCAGTTTCACCCCCGTCAACCTTACTATCAGTTCGCCCAAAGTTAGGCAACCGAATAGAATAAAACATTGTCTTACCATAATTATCCTGAATACTGTATCTATATTGATGGGTGCAAAGGTATGGAATCTATCGCAAACAATACAATATTCAAGTTCTTTTTATCTCGACAGTGCCCATTTCTTGATTTGTGCGAAGAAAACATGTCACTCAATTATGTCAGCATATCTAAAAGCCTTTATAATGGACTTTTGTACCCTACTCCCTGATATTAGGCAACTTAACAATCTTCTTGTCTAAATGTAGGCATCCGAATATACCGCAGCCACCATTGATATTGCTGAATATCCTCACGGGTTCCGACAAGCCGATGTCAGTAAGTCCACCTTGCCATGAACTCTCGCTGTCATTCGAGAGAACGGATATGAGATACTTATAGTATGCCTCGGATATGGAGAAGAGCGTCACCTTGCGCAGTTGGGCATTATCTCCCATATTATAATATGTATAGTCGCCCTTTTCCGTTATCCTGATGCAGCAGTCGCCATCCTGCATCGCCTCGTTGGAGAAAGGCATGCCATTCTGTCCTTCCAGTTTCAGCGATGCAAATGTCTTGTTGATGCGTTCTGATGTGAGACGGAAGGCAGGGTCGGCAGAATAGTCGAGTGTTCCTACCTGACTGATATAGTCAACGGCTCCGATTTTGGCGAAATAATATTTACAAGCGGAAGCATCGTTGTTGAAGTGAATCTCGTATGTGAACACTTCCTCCATGCCGTTTGTATGCTTGTGGGTTATGTCGATATTTGATATCGTAGTTTTCTCTGGCATAACATCCTCGGCAGATATGGTCTTGCCGTCAATGGTGGTGCTTATGGCAATGCGCTCGCCTGCCTTTGGACGGATTGACGATTGGTATTTCTCGCCGTCGTATGTCATCTTGCCTTTAATAGTGCCATTGATGCTGATGTCGATGTCCAGCCCTTCTATGTCCTCCGAGGGATAGCCTTCGGTGAAGAACCAGGTAGAACTTACGTCTGCCATTATGGTTGTGTCGCTGTTGGCTATGCAGTTAAGTACAACCTGTTGTTCTCCACGATATTTCTCCATGTCGATGTCGCTATAGCATGAGGTGAGCGACATTATTGTTATTGCCGATATTACTATTGTCTGCTTTTTCATAATAGTCGTTTCTTTTAGAATTTATATGTATATGATATTGAGGGAATCACTGGCAGCAGACCAAGAGTCCTGAACTTGGTGCGCCATTTTGGTCCGTTTTCTATATAAGGCCGAATCAGTCCGTCCTTCTTGATGACAATGGGATTCATGCGCGAGTAGGCATTGTATAGCCCTATGTTCAGGATGCTCTCTCGTGAGGCGGAGATCTTGTGAATGAAACTGACTCCGAGGTCGAGGCGGTGGTATGCCGGCAACCTTACATTGTTGCGCTTGCCATATTCATTGAGTCCCCAGGCAGTGTCGAAGATGCCTATTGGAGCAATGTCGCTGTCGAAGCCTGCCCCTCCTAATCCCTTGTAGTTGTTGAGCGAGAGTGTCATTCGGTTGCCCGATATGTATGTCCATGCCATGTTTAGCATCACGTTTTCCTTAACCTCATATTGGCAGTTGACGTTTATCTTGTGTCTGTTGTCATATTTGGCGGGAAACCATTCTCCCCGGTTCAGTTCGTCAAACTGGCGGTTGTTCCACATCAGTCCGTAGCCCACTGTTCCCGTCAGCCGTCCCTTTGTCTTGTTTACGCTCAGGTCTATGCCGTATGCCTCGCCTCGTCCCGGGGTAAGTTTGTCGTTCCAGTTGGTGAGGGCTGTGAACATGATGTTATCCTCGCGGTATTCGAGCAGGTTGTCCATCCATTTGTAGTAGCCTTCTACGGCGAAAAATACCTCGTCGGTGATGTCTCCGTATATTCCTGCCGACACGATGTCGCTCTTTAGCGGCTCCCACTTGTCGGAAATGGGAATCCAAGGTTCGGTAGGCAGACTGACGTAACTGTTGCACAACTGCTGTACGTATTGGTTTGTCCGCGCATATCCCGCTTTTATACTGAGATAATCCGTCAGCGAAACCCTTATGTTAACTCTCGGTTCAAGTCGCTTGTGGCTTTTGCCTGATGATGAATACTGTGTAAACCTCACTCCCGCATTCAGTTGCAGCCATTCGAATGGGGCGAAGGTATTGTTTTCCCATACCGAGAGTTCGTTGCCGGATATTTCCGCCGCCGAGCCAAGCGGTGTCGCCAATCCGAATCCGTTGCTTCCTGTTATTTCGAGTTCCTCCGGTTTGTATATGTGATGAATAAATTCAGTTCCGGCTTCTATCTTGACATTTGATGATGGCGACAGCGATGCCCTCAACGATGCCCCATAATCCTCAATGCTGTTAATGTCATTCTTATAGCTGTAAGCGTATGAGTCGTCGTAAGTCTCTTCGGCGTTCTGCCTGTATTTTGAGTCGAAGTGAGTGATGTAGGCATCAGCCGAGATGTAGAAGTTGTCGGTAGGCTTGAAGTTTAGGCAAGTCACCGCTCCGATGCTGCCCCAGTTGAGCTTTATGGTGTTTTTCTCCAAGTATGAGTTGTCACCACTTGAGAAGTTTTCCGAGCCTAATTTTGTCCTGTCCCTTCCAAAATAGAAATGCGTGAATCCGTCGAGGTAATCAGATATGTTGTAGTCGAGTTTGAGGTTAATGTCCGTGAAAGAATATCTGCCAATTACCTTCTCGCCGTTTTTCTTCTTGCTGTTGTTTATTATGGCGAGGGTGGGGATGGTGACGAGTTCCATCCACGAGCGTCTGACGCTTGCCGAGAATGCGAGCCTGTCCTCTATGATTGGTCCTGTGATATGCACATTGCCGGAGAGCAGTCCTATTGATGCCTGTCCGTGATATTCCTCGAAGTCGCTTCTTTTTAGTTGGATGTCAGTCACGCTTGCCACTCTTCCGCCGTATTCAGCGGGGAATCCCGACTTGAAGAACTTCACGTTCTCCACCATAGCTACATTAAACGAAGAGAACAGTCCGCCAAGGTGGTTTACGTTGTATAGTGGCAGTCGGTGGAGCAGATAGAGGTTTTGGTCGTTCTCGCCTCCTCTGACGTATATCCCCGTGAATCCCTCTATTCCGCTGCTTACTCCCGTCTGGGTCTGCAATGCTTTCAGCACGTCGGGTTCTCCGAGCATCACCGGCATATTGGCGATAGCCGCTCCCTTGATAACCACGCCTCCCGTCTGCGGAGTCAGCAGATTGTCAGTCCGGGCGTCATGTCCCAATACGACCACCTCCTTCAGATGGTGTGCCACGCTGTCAATTTGTGCGTGGGCAGTCAGCCCCAATCCGCATAAAAGTAATAATGAATAGAATGATTTCATTGGCATGCTTAATTATTACATTATATCTGTATTGGGTTGATATAATCTTCCCAATACAGATAATATTCTTGTTTAATAATTTGTCTGATACAGATCTTTAATAGCAAGACGTAATACTACAGAAGATATTTTGTCATTCCATCCCAATCTCTTAAGATTGTCAAATTCCACAGGTTGTCCTGTGTTTTCAGGAATACAGCAAAAACAAACTCCACTATAGTCTGAATTATGATATCCCATAAATACCACTCTCAAGTCATTAGTTGAGTATTTTGTGTCTCCAGGTAACGTGGGATCGTATGGAGAGGAAATGATGTTGTATTTGTATTCAATCAATCCTTTATCAATTGTAACGGAATCATTTTGTGGTATGAAACTCCATACTTTAAGTGCTGATGTCTTATCATTAAAATTGTTATATTTTGATAATCTTGGCCAAGCGAAAAAGTTATGGTATGTTATATCAAAAGAAATTGACCGGTCTCTATATCCCGTATCGTCCCATAGAGTAGCCCTTCCTGCTGTTGAAGTAAAGCCGACTCTTGTTTTGGGATTTACAATCTCTTCTGGGGCGTCAGATAATAGAGTAAAATCCATACTTTTGAGCATGTCTTTATCAGAATTAAAGTACTCTATTGTGTTATTGTCAAGTACCAGCATAGTTAAACCTGGATTTTTTGAAATAACATTTTTGTATATGTCATTAAATGACTCGTCAAGGAAGACAAGGTCACCAGCTTCGTTATTCGTGCACTTAACCGAATATATGCTATTCTCATATTTGATATTGAGCATAAACATTTCATTGTTTTCTGGTGTCATATCTTCTTTTTTAGTGTTTGAATCAAATAATTCATCGCTATCACATGCTATTAAAAGAAGTGCAGAGAACACTGTTAAATAGATTTTTTTAACATTCATAATAATTTGATTTAAATAATAAATCTACTCATATAGCTTTTCGACTTCCGCTCCTTTTTCCCAGTGTGGTCTGGATATATAGTTGGCCAAATAATATATCTATAAATTAAAGTCTCCAATATAATAGTTGTCGAAGTATTTTATCACCAAAGAATATTTGCCATTGTCAAACTCTTGCATAATGATTTGATAGTTGCCTGAGGTCAAGTCAACAATACCTTGATTAATTATAAGTCCAGCATCGTTAATGATGTAGAATGTCATGACATCTTCAAAATCTCCAATCACATTCAAAGTATTGTCATCCGAATTCAAATATATCTCAAATGGGAGTAATACAATGGCTGGACTCCTTGTTGGCTTATTGGTGCCTATGAGAGCTGGTGAATACTTGCGCATATGAACTTGCTGATTTTGTTGTTCTGGTGTTTCTGCAGTTGATGTTATGCACTGCATTAACAAAAATGTAAATAACACTAAATGTTTCATTGCTCTTTTTTATTTTATTGTTTTCGGCTGCAAAGTTAGCAAAAATATCGACTAATGGCGCAAAAAAGGTGTTTCAATGTGTTTCTATGGATAAAAATAATATAAAAATGATACAAAACATACGGGGATGAAACAAATTGTTTCATTGTTTTCTTGGTCATTTGATAAAAAAGCTGTATATTTGCCGCCCCAATTATATGAAGCGTATGAGAAATATACAAAGGTACTGCTTGTATTTATTGCTTCTGTCTCTCTTGTCATGCGGGAGAAGCAGGTATATAGATACATTGGATAACATAAAGCGTGTCGGCGACTCCAATCCCGACACGGCGTTGCTTATGCTTGATTCTCTTGCCGAAGGTGTCCGGGGAGAATCTGAATATGTGAGGAACAAGTATGAGCTTTTGAAGATACGCCTTTGCGACAAGGCTTACAGAACAGCTACTTCCGATGTGGCTATCCGGAATCTAATGGGATACTTTGGCGATAAGGGATCTTCATTGGAGAAGCAGGAGGTGTATTACTATGCAGGCAGTGTATATCGCGACCTTTGTGATACTCCACGTGCCTTGGAGTATTTCCTTAATTCTTTGGATTATTCCCAATCAGGTATGGTATATGATACTGTTATGTTGCGCAACACTTATTCCAATCTTCATTACCTGTATTATAATGTTCAAGATTATGGAAATGCCGCACTTATGGCAAGAAAGGAGCTTGAAGTGTGCCGGTTATTGGATTCAGACAGGCTAATTCCATATCTCCATCTTTGTTCATCGTATATAGGCCTCGACAGTTTGTCGTTAGCCTCTGCGGCAAATGACTCCGCTTTCAACATTTTCCGTACTTCAAGTGTTCACGAAAGTAATAATGATGATCTCGTATATGTGTTGTATTATTATTCCATTATCAACAATAAGCGAATGGCGAGCCTGTGCCATACCATGATAATGAAGGACTCATCGATATGCAGTGGAATATTCCCCTGTCTGTCTTTTGCATATTATTATGATTGTGTGGAGAAAAAAGATTCCGCAATCGCATATTGTGAGAAGGCCCTTGAATTATCCAAGAGTTTGGAAGAAAGATATGATGCAACCAAGTTGTTGTTTGCGTTGAATAAGAGTAATGGTGATGACAAGACAGCCTGCCGCTTGGCATATTCTTATATGCAACTAAGTGATACCTTGGATTTTGGCAAACGCCAGGAGAAGGCGGCGCAAATAAACAACCAACACAAGTATTATATTGATAAGAATAGAGAGCGGATGCTGAACGAGCAGAAAGAAAAATATCGTCGCACGTTGTATTTGGTCTCATTTATTGCCATCATGCTTCTATGCTTGGGATATGTCATTCACATTACAAGAAGGAATAGGCAATTGAACAAGATTCTGTCTTTGAATGTTGAGATAGAACGGGTTAGCTTGCAGGAGAAGAACTTGCGTGATGAGTTGGCAAGGAAAGAAAGCGAGCTTAATGAGAAAATGGCCCAGAACAAGACCCTGGTCAGACTTCTGCACCAATCGGAATTGACGGACAAAGCCGAGGAGGTTATAGAGTCGATAAGACAGGTGTCAAATGGTGAAAAGACAATGTCACAGTCCGACTGGGACCAATTGTTTACTGCGGTTAATGCTCTATATCCTGATTTCAAGGAGCAGATGGTTAATAAATGTGATGCGCTCACAGAGCAGCAGATACAGTTCTGCTATCTGTTGCGCATCGGTCTTTCAAATGTCCAGATCAAGAATATCACAAACCTGTCTCGTGTGACTGTATGGAGATGGATGAAGAAGTTTGAGTGGGTGGAGGAGTTGGGATGACGTTATGGCGACTACTTTCATATATCACACGCCCGCATCTTAGAATGTGCTCCTTTAGGTTTTCGTTCTGAATCAAGTTAAAGATGTTGAGGTCTATTTCGTATGGTAGTAGTAAGTCGTCTATTATGGAATGAAGGCGCAGGATATCTGAGTATGTCAACGACTTGCCGACAAGGGATATGTCAACATCAGAATATAGCTTGTAGTTGCCTTTTGCACGAGAGCCAAACAACACAGCCTTGTCAACACCCTCAATTGAGGCTATTGACTTTATTATCTTGTCCATTTCACTCGCTTCCAAGCCAAAGTCATTCATAGGACTCTCTCCCTTTTTTCTTTCATTACATTGCAAAACTCCTTAAACAGAGGGAAATATTCATCCATTATTTTGCTATATACCGCATTAAATGCAGTTTCATCATAGCAATGAGATGTGATATTTCGGGATGCTATCGTGTCCATCCATGCACTGTCGGACACCAATCCCATTGCCAAAGCCTTGCGGATGGCATCTCGTGAACCTTGAATCTCAGTATAACCTTGATATTCCTCATAGTCTTTCATGAGTTTCCACGCCAGTTCCTGAGTGTATTCATATCTCTGTATGAGTCCCTCCTTCAGGAGGTTGTCCATGTCATCACCATAGAGCACATCCCTCTTTAATAGAGTCACTGCACTCTCCAACCTCCTTACCGACTTTTCATAGTTGTCAAGTCGCTGAATCCATCTTATGTCATTAGTCATACTCAATAATATATAAGTTTGATGAACATCACATAATTTCCACCTTGTCGAGATGCAGCAGGTCGTAACCTTTTATCTGGGCGATGACGAGATGCAGCTCGGTGTTGCCAATCATCTGGCGCACCACCTCACCCTTGGCATATCCGCGTATCTGTTCCTCGGCTTCGTTCCATTGCTTCTCGGCATCAGCGTCGGTGGCGGTCATCGGAAGATATTTCAGTTCGATGATGTAGGAATGGCGGATGTCGGGATAGCGTGTGAGGTCGGGCATGAGGAAGAAGTCGCAGTAGCCGTGATTAAGCTCTACCTCTGGACATGTGATGTAATATGGGTTGAGAGTAAGCATGGCGTTCATGAAACCCTGAAGGTTGCGCTCTCCCTCGATGAGGCTGCGCACGGAAGTGGTGTCGTGATACTGGAGGCAGATGCACTCAAGCATCTCGCGCCACTGACCACGATAGGCTGCGAACCGGAAGGCATCCTCAAGGTCACCAACATTCAGTGGATGTATCTTGTTATATTCCACCAACATATAGTTGTAATACTGCTCACGTACATTGTTATTTGGAATGCCAAGGATGGGCATACCTTCCTCCATACCTTTTATAGTCACCATGCCATAATAGAAAAGCAGGCTCTTGAACATGTTCGGGTCGGTGAGCTGGTTGGCGGGGAAGGAACGCTTCACCCAGCCGTGGGTGAATCCATTTTGGGCAATCTCCAAGAGAACTCCCTTGCGGTCGCCTTCAATCTTGTCCAAGCGCACCACTCGGTCGAGCTTGGCGTAGTCGGTCTTGGTGTTGGGGTCAATCATGTCAGTTGGTGGCTCACCTTCATCAATGTAATTGCAGAGATAGTATAACACCATGTCAGGATTAAATACATGATGCCCCTCCATGTCTGCATATTCCGAGAAGCAATAGCCGTCATACCACGGGCGCATAGCTCTGAGTGTCTCGTCCTCATCAAGTGAAAAGGCTCCAGCCTCGTTGTAATATCGGATAATCTCGCGTACCTCCTCATCGCTGAATCCGAGCATCTCGTTGAACTTCTTTTTCAAGGTCAGTGCCGTGGCGATGTTATATCCGCTGGTCATGTCATCTATGGTCACAGGGCTTACGCCCATCATCAGAATACGGGTGAAACTGGGCTTGAAACGTTTGAACAGTTCTCGATAGAAACCTTCGGCGTGGGTCATGGCATGATATACGGCTTCACCATGTTTGTTGAGCACGTTGTTGGTGAAGTTGTCATATTCGTCGATGATGAGATATGCCTTAGCTTGATATCTCTTGATCATTGCGTGTACGTAATTCATTCGGTCGCTTGTCGATTTCTGCTTGTAGAACCCTTCCTCATAACCTTCCGGATAATACTTTGCGTATTTAGATACAAACATGCCATACATGACATCAATATATCCATAAACGTTTTCCCGGAGTTCGTCAATGTTTCCACCTGTTATGGAGAAGTCAAGTCTCAGCACTTGGTATTCATTGCGCTCGGCAGTAGGATGGCTTCCCACGTAAGTATCTCCAAATAGGAAGTCGAAGTTGTCCTTTGCCTCGATGTCGTAATATGCCTCCATCATCGACAGGAACATGCTCTTGCCGAAGCGACGCGGACGAATAAGGAAAAGGAAGTTTCCTGCCCTCTCCATACGTTCGAGATACTGGGTCTTGTCAACCATATACTTACCCTCGCGCTTTACCTGCACATAGTCCGAAATGCCATACGGCAACAGCTTGTAATTTCCCATGACTAACCTTCTGAATTAATGAACACATCACTATTTGCGTGCAAAGTTACATAATAATTCCGTTATCACCAAATAATTCAATGGTTTTTCTATAAGAAGACTCAAAAACTATTTATCTTATTCTACACTTTCTGCGCTCAGCCGAAGTGAGCTGCTCACGTGCGGTGCGGATGTCGAAGTCAACTTTGGTCTGCGTGAAGTCGGGGCAGTTGAAGGAGTCGAGGTTGTCGGTATCGGTCTTCCTCGGGTTGCGCTGGGGGAGGAGGAAGGGCTTGGTTATATTGCCGTTGTCGTCGATGGAGGCGAAGTAGGCGCGCGAGATGGTGCCGTCCTGCCCCTTGGATGAATACACAAACCAATGGCTGTTGCTGCTCCAGTTGTGATAGCTCTCCGACTTGTCGGTGTTCACCTCCGTGATGGCTCTCGTATTGCCGGTGCGCAAGTCCATGAGCCAGAGGTCTGACTCACGCTGACTTACGGGGAAATTGCATCTCAGGGCAGAGCAATACATCAGCCATTTGCCGTCGTATGACGGACGAGCAAGCACATAGCTGCGGTCGGTGGCAGGACCATTGAGCAGTGTGTCAACCTTCTCGCCAAACTGTCCTGTCTTGGAGTCAAAGGCGATGGCACAAAGACTGCACTTCACCTTCTCGTATTCAGCCGGCACATTGCAGTTATTGGACGTGCTGAAATACAGTGTCTTGCCGTCGGCAGAGAAAGCGGGGAATATCTCCAGTGCATCGGTGGAGAGTAGGGGAGAGAGGATGAGTTGGTCGGTCTCGGTGTCGAGCACCATCACGTCGCTGAACTTATGATATACCTCAAGGTTATGGTCCTTATCCGTGAAGAAGCTCTGATGCACTGAGTTGACGGCGTAGGCACAGTAGCGTCCGTCGGGATGCCATGAGGCATAACTTCCCGCCGCCTTGGTAGAGTCGGTCTTGGTGTCATACCATGTCTGTTTGCCGTCTTTCACCACGAGCGTGCCGCCGCCTTCGCCTCTCACCTGCGTAGTGTATTGTCGGGGATTGGTGCGGTTGGCTGTGTGGCAGTTGAAGCACTTGCCGGGCAGTGCCGTCTCGGTCATCATGGGATATTCGTCGAAGGAGTGGATGTCGCGCTGATATATTCCGATATTTCCTCCCACCTCATATCCCGGTTGGATGCGTCGGTAGGTGATGCCGAAGTCGTCGAGCGGATACTTGCTCACATACATCTTGAATGAGCGGTATTCCTTCCAAATGCCGTCTTCGTTCTTTGCCCTAACTGTGAAGTCAATGCTTCCGCCGATGTTGCTGCGAGTCAGTTGGTGCCATTCGTCGATGTCCCATTCTGCCCATTCGCCTTGCGTGTGTATCTCGCCCTGCTTGCTTCCCTTGGCAATCACATCCACCTTCTCGCATCCCATTTCCTCCACATTGAATTCCATCGGTGCAATCCCCGCGGGAATAGTCACACCGATATAGTCGGGATAGATATCGGGCAATCTATCCACCTTCTCCACGTTGCTTACGCTCTCCGTACAAGATACAAGAAGCGAAACAATCAATAATATATATACGAACTTTTTTCCATTAGTTAGTTCGCGCAGCCATTCTTCATTCTTCATTCTTCATTCTTCATTCTTCATTCTTTTCATTTTCATCATTTTCTTAACATACGAAGCATACGCCGACCCAGGCACATTGCCCTGCTGCTGTATGGCCTGATAGGCATCGGCATATCCGTAGGGCATTTGGCTGTAGCCGCCGTATTGCTGCACCCACTGCATATATCCCATAAAGCTCTTGAATTCGCCGTCGAGCAACAGCTGCCCCATAAAGTAGCTGAGTGCAAGGCGGTTGTCTGTGTTCTGTTGGAATAGCAATCCTAACATCTTGTGCTTTTCGGGATAGCTATACAGAAAACTGTCCTTATAGCGATAGCGGCGCAACTTGCCCCACGTCTCATGACTGTTCACCTTGGCGTCGTTATATAGATATGTCTCGGCATCCTCAGCCCAAGCCCTATAGAAGATGGTATTCCTAAGGATGTTCAGCCGCTTTTCAGCAGCCTTGTAGTCGCCGTTGACGATATGACATTCGGCAATGCGCTTGGTGCATCGCCCGCTCTGTCGGGCATTGAGTATCGACTGTTGTATGTCGGTCATATACCGCTTGGCGGAGTTCACCATACCCAATCGCCAGAAAGCCTCGGCAGTAGGGAGATCAGACATGTTGTCGCGCACCATCTGCAGAAGCAGTGCGTCGGTGCCGCTCTGTTTGAATGTGAACATACGGTCAGCCAACTGTCCCGTCATGCCCAGGGCGAGGTTGACGCAGTTGCTGCTCATGGCTATGTCGGATTGGTGTTTTTCAGCCCTGTGGATGATGTCGTGCCATCGCTCCTGCCTCACCATTGAGTCCTGCCATAGAATCTCATATACAAACGGGTCGAAACCCTTGTTTATGGCGAAGATACCTACGATGGTCATCGCAGATACCTGCAATGCCAAACGCAGGTATCTGCGTTGGCTTCCGCAGGTATCTGCATTTTTCCATGGGTTAAACCGTGCCGCCAAGGCAATGGCGATAGGCGTGAGCAACACCACATATTGCATCACAGGCACCATAAGCGGAATGCGGTAATAGTTGATGCCTGTCACCATCATGCTCAGAGGCCATTGGTAATCCACTGCCCAATATGCAGCCATGACGGATATTGCGAGCATCGCCGCATCTTCTATCAGCAGTAGCCATCCGCATTGCAGTCCGCGGACTGCCACATATATCACAGCCGTCGGACCGGCAGCCCAATATAACAGAGGCACTGCCAGCACATCGGATATATATGCCCTCCGTCCTGTATTGCCCATAGCGACAGTTGCTCCAAGAGTGATAATGATAGCCACTGGCAGTGACATAAGAGTGTCGATGTCGCCTTGATGCCACAGCATCAGCAGTGGCAACAGGAAGGTGATAGGGAATGCCGTCTTGTCCCATCTCCTCACCGTCATCCACATCAGCCATTGCATTGCGGCATACACCACACCGATGAGCAACGCCCCGAGCCAAGGCACATAATAGAACTGCACCAAGAACTCACTGACATAGTCAGCCAATCCTCCCGGCACTGCCATGCGCTCCCGGAAGTAGTCGCCAGTAGTCAGCCACAGCTGGTTCTGCTCATGATAGTTCAATGCCTCAGGATAGCCCAAGCCCCAGAACAAGCATACCGCAACCCCCAATAATATTGTAGTTATCGCCCTAAAATAATTCCTCATTTCTCATTCCTAATTCCTCATTTAAAAGAACTCCACTTCCTCAATCCTTCCATCGGGCATTTTCTTCTTATAAGTCTTAGGGAATTGCTTGAGCAGGAAGTCTCCAAGGCTTGTGCCCTTCATGCTCTCGCCCATGGCGTTGGATGCCCTGCGGTAGTCACGGCGCAAACTGTCGAGCTTCGCCTTCATCTTCTCGGCGGTAGCCATGTCGCCTGCTTTTTCGGCATTACGACCTTCAATCATAAAGGGCGAACACTCCATGTTGAATCTCGCCGTGCGCTCCTTCCACGCCTGCAGTGAGTCGTTCAGAGGAGTGCCCTTTGACGAGCTGATACTGTCGATGATGACTACGATGTCTCCCGGTTCAGTCACCACGAGCAGGTCCTGCACACCAGTGCGGTAGTGATAGTCAATGCGTATCACCCTCAAGTCGCATGTGTCGGCAGTAAACTCAAACTTTCCGTCTTCCACCACCATCGAGTCAACAGTCTCCATAGTAGCGGGCCTGTTCATTGGGACGAGAAAGATTTTCTTCCCGTTGAACTTAGGGTTAATGGTTCCCATGATATGGCACTTGCCAGTTACAATTCTCTTCTCAGACTTACATCCGCCCAGTGCCAAAGCCATCAATGCGATGACAAAAGCAAACAATATTTTCTTCATCTTTGTATTTTTTTGGTAAAAATTGCTGCAAAGTTACGATTTCTTTTCCAAACCGCCAAATGTTTTGGGGAAATCTATTGTAGCAAATCCTTAAAATCATCAAGTCCCATAACTGGGATACGAGGGAAATCACAGTGTTTGAGAATGTCAAAATGATGGTCTTCTGTAACAATCAGTTTTGCATTTGCACATATAGCACAATCTACAAATTTATTGTCATCCGGGTCATTCTGTATAAGATTAAAGTTAAAGTATGGGTTACAGAATATGACATATGGAGATGTTACTAAATAGTCAATAATTAATTTGGCAATCTCCAAACCGGCAAGTTTCTGTAGTATTTCCTCGTATTCTTCAAGTATGTCGTTTGAGACACACAAAGTATTCATTCCCTCAAGAATACTATTCCAAATTATGCGGTATTTGCTTCTTGAAGGAATACACTGCACAAGGCAATTTGTGTCCAATACAATCCTGCTCATACTGTTATTTCAGGTATGTGCGTAAGTCCTTGCCTCGTATTTCGTCCAACTTCTTTTGATCCAGAATACCTGTATCCCAAAGGGTGTCAATTTTCTTGTCTATTTTGTTAGACAGATAGTCAGCCAATACAGTTTTAATTTCTGCAAGTCTGTTTTCATCCCCATCGTATGCGAACATTCTCAATAAATGTTGTTGTACCGGATTGAATACTGTAGCTTCCATAATCAGTCCTTTCTTTTTATAAATTATACTTTCGGCTGCAAAGTTACGATTTCTTTTCCAAACCGCCAAATGTTTTGGGGAAATAATGGCAAAGGGCGGAAAAGAAAATCCCCGCCCGCCTCACGAGGAGGCAAGCGGGGACGAACAGTAATTTAACTACTAAAACCAAAATTACTTCTTATTATCTTTGGGGAATCTTTTATCAAGAAAGTCATAAAGCGGGCCACTTCCTATTTTGTCGGCCAACTCACGAGAATAGTTCTTGTAAGCAACATTTGCACTGTCTGCTTGTGACTTAACCTTCTCTGCAAGCGTGCTGTCGCCCGTAAGCAATATCGACTTTATTGAATTCCTTGCTTGGATATATTCCTTGGTATGCTCTTCTGTCCGTTGTTTCCATTCTTGTAGGATGTCATTCTGATGTGTTCCTTCAGCACTGCTTTCGGCACCGATTTTCACATTCAAATCCCCAGGTTCAGTAACAACGAGCAAATCCTGCAATCCATAGCGGCATTTAAGTTCAACTCGTACAATTGCCATTATGTTTTTTTGTGTGACGAATTCAAATTTGTCATCTTTAATAATGGTTGAGTCCACATTGTCTTTTGTGGCATTTTCCATCGGAACGAGATAAATTGTTTTGCCGTCACGACTTTTGTCTTGCATTACTCCGTGAATCCTGCACTCTTTGCTTGATTGGCTGCACGATGCAAGAAAAGACACGAAGAATAAAGCATATAGAATATACAAACAGTTATTTTTCATTTCTATGATTAGTAGTTGGAGAGCTGCAATCTCTGAAAATTGCAGCTCTCAATTAACCAAGTATCGAATCAATATTGCGATTTATTTCACTTTCTTGAATCGCCAGAATGTACCTTCCTGCCAACTCTGTCCACCTGATGACAAGTAGAAAGAAGGAGCAATAAGCACGAAGTTGTTGTCACTGATATATGCAATATCAAACTCACTAATCTGTGCGGGAAGGTCTGGATGATCTCCAGCGTTGATACGCTGAGCAAACATAATACCAGAGCCTGTTGTCTTGAATCTACCAAGAGTCTTGCCTTCGTTATATCCACCCAAATCGGAAGTGTTCTCGATATCCACCTCAAATGTACCAGTTCCACCACTTGACTTCTTGATAAGTCCGTCTGAAGTAAGTGTCATAGTGGCACCTTCACCGTCATTTTCAGGATATCCATATTTGCTGATTTCTTCAGCAAGACCATCTGAAGTGATACCCCACCATTGGCCTCCATTTATGCTTCCTTCCTTAGCATATACGAAGCTACTATATCCGGCATTGCCCCAGCATTGTCCATTGTCGTTGTCCCACTCCCATGTGGCCTCGCTATTGTCGGTCAGACAGCCGGTTACGTCACTTGTGCTTGCAAATTGCCAGTATGTGCCTTCTGACCAACCGCTAAATTCTCCATTGTCTGGATAATAAAGGGTGAGACGGCTTGGTGTAAGATAAGCAATATAGAATGTTTCAGGCATTCTACCATTAGAGTTAATCTCATACGGGAAAAGGATTGTGCCTGGATCTGTCTTCAGAATACCGACATTTGCCGGAGTTTTTGAATAAGTCGGGTCATAACCTTGTACTTCAAATTTTCCCTGACGTATTTGATTTCCATCCTTGTCATAGCAAGTAATCAACCCATCTTCAGTGATTACCATTGTAGCGTCAAGGCTCTCGTCGCCATGAGCTTTTCCGTCATCAGTATGATTCAGTTGGGTAAGTAGTTCCTCATCCTGAGTAACACCCCACCAAGATCCACCTTTAAGGGCAATGTCAACTCCAAGTCCATTTGTACCGTCAGATCCGAGGTTACCCCAATATCTTCCGTCGGGAGCATTGGTATTCCACTTCCATATCTTCTTTCCGTCATTGCTGCACAGCAACTTCATTTCGGCAGATAGGTCTTGTGCCACCTGAAGAGTGAACTCCTTCTGTGCCACTACTTCCTTGCCATCCTGATTTACATAACGGAAATAAACAGTCTGGTTGGGATCAGAACCACGTCCGGGGACGTATGCGAACATACCCGCAGATAAACCCTTGGCAAGTATGAATTCTGAACCGTCAGGCTTCAGATAGTAAATCTGTACGGCAGATACATTAGGAATACTATACTTGATGTAATTTCCATCCGCTGCCTCTACATAACTGATGTTTCCATCGGCATCCTTCACCTGATTATATTGGCTAAAGGTTGCACCCTGCATCAGCTGCTCGGCAGTGATATTGTCAATATCCATTGATGCCTCGTCCTTGATAGGATCGCAAGCAGTCAGCAGACCAACTGCTACGGCAAACAAAAATATCTTCTTTTTCATATTATGTCTCTTCTAAATAAATTGATTAAATATAAACTGGTGTACCTGACATATTCCAGTCATTAACATCGTCGCCCCATCCCTTGTTCTGCTTCAGCACCTCGGGATTATCGATTGTGCGAATCTGTCCGGGAGGTATTGGCAAGAATCCGTTGGTCTCGGCATAACGCTTTGCCCAACCTGACGAACCATGCTTGATGGTAGTCCATGTACCTGTGTAGTTTACACGGCTTCCTGCCTGACGGTCAAGAGCCTTGGCAGCCTCACAGCTCTCGCCACCGTCGATACCCGACCAACGGCGCAAGTCGTTGAAGCGCAATCCCTCGCCTGCAAGCTCAAAGCGACGCTCATTCTTAATATTCTGCCAAGAGTATGTCGTCTCTGGAAGTCCAACGCGAGCACGCACCTTATTCATATAAGTAGGAGTACCTGTCAACTCAGAGTGCATCAACATCACGTCGGCAAGACGCAGAAGAATAATGTCGTTGAAATGGTCACCCTGGAATGAGTTTCCGTTGTTATTTGCCTTGTCGGAGTTGTTCTTTCTATAAACACCCCACCATGTATAAGCCTGTGTATGGTCATCCCAAGAAGACTCTGAACAAGTCACGGCAATCAGTTTCTTGTTATAATAACCAGCATCCTCAGAGCATGATGTAGTGAAGACAAAACCTGAAAGCTCATTGGGAGCATCGAGAATTGTGGCTTTCTTTCTTGGGTCGGCATCCGACCAGTCATCCCAAAGGTTAGCATTGACAGTTCCCTGTCCCCAACCCTGTCCGAAAGGCATTGTCTCTGGACCACCGTTCTCATGACCGGCACCGTCATCATCACAACGAAGTGAGCAATAGAGTGAAGTCATATTGGTGAATCCCATACCGATAGTTCCATTCCATGAGGCCATATTGCCAAACTGCACCTGGAACATCTCTTCGGGGTTTCCATTGCCTGCCCAATACTTACCTTCTGCGGCAAGGTCGCTTACAAATGGATAATCAGGAGCAGAAATCTCGTTACTATATTGCCAAAGCAGACGGAAGTCCTCAACAAGGCTATATCCACCATTGTTTATCGCATCTTCAAGATAGCTTACCACCTGAGCCTTAGTGAGCGCACCACTTACACCTTCCTGCTCGGGCAGTTCCACGTCCGCAAGATTTGCCGTGGCAAGCTCACCAGCTTTCTTATAGAAACCCTGATAGAACATGTATGCACGTGCAAGATAACCCTCAGCAGCTCCCTTTGTCGCATGTCCGTCACCCTTTGTGGTTGCGCCATGTTTCATAAGATTAGCGGCTGATACGAAGTCTGCAAGGATATGCGGATAGATGACTTCTTCAGCACTAACCTGAGGACATGGATCAGGAGCAGCGGCTGCCCAATAAGCGGGAATGTCGCCCCAGAACTGTGATCCCCAAAGATAGAACAAACCACGCATAAAGTAAGCCTCGCCAAGAAGCTGGTTTCGGGTATCCTCTTTGCCTGTCCAGTCAAAGGCATCCACAGATGCGATGATGGCATTGGCACGGGCAATACCTACGTATGTGCAGTGCCAGGCTGTGGAATAAAGAGCATCCTTGTTAGACATAAGATGACTTACGGCATGTGACTCAACGTCACCGGTTCCTCCACCTCCATTAAGGTCATCAGACATGATGTTAGGAACAAACCATGGTGTCTGAAGTGGATCATTGGCATATTGGTTCATCACACCATACAATGCCGCTAATTCTGAGTTGAGGTCAGACGGAGCAGCAGGGAAGTTACCCGTATTGGCCTGAGTATAATTCTCGGAGTCAAGGAAGCTGTCGCATGAAGAAAATGCGAAAACTGCCGAAACTGCCATTAATAATATCTTTTTCATATTCAATGTGTTCTTTTATATGATTAGGGATTAAAACTTAATGCTTGCACCTACTATGTATGTGCGGGCAGAAGGATATAGACCTACGTCAATACCGCGCATCCATGAGTAAGCGGCTCCTGCGTTAGAGGCGTTCTCGGGATCTACACCTGAGTAACCAGTGAATGTGTAGAGATTCTGAGCCTGTACATAGAGACGGAGCTGCTGGAAAGGAGAGTTCTTCCAGATTCTCTTGAAGTCATAACCGAGTGTCACGTTCTGAATCTTGAAATAGTCGGCATTCTGCATATAGCGTGATGATACCCACTGGTTGTTCTCTGTACCTACAACAAGGCGAGGCATTGTGTTGCTTGTGCCCTCACCATGCCAGCGGTCGAGGTCGTCTGTGGTGTATTGTAGATATGGGTTGGCAAGAAGAGCCGTGCGATAGCACTGCATAATCTGATGACCGAAAGCACCTGAACCAGCTACGCTGAAGTCAAAGCCCTTGTAGTTTAAGCCAAGAGTCAAACCTACTGTCCAGTCTGGGTTGGGATCTCCAATCTCATGACGATCTTTGTCATAGTTAATTGTACCGTCACCATCAAAGTCATCCCAAATCATGTCGCCAGGCTGTGCATTGTCCAAAACAGCCTTTCCAGCTGCGCGTGCAGCGTCAATCTGCTGTTGGTTCTGCCAGATGCCGCTATACGACATTCCAGAGAAGTATCCGATAGGATGACCTACCTCTACGAGCGATACGTATGAAGAGTTCTGGAAGAGTGTGCTTGATATATCATCGCCGATTCTTCCTGATGCTGTTGCAAGTCGTGTCACCTCATTCTTGTTATATGCGGCATTCACGCCAATGCGATAGCTGAAGTCCTTGCCAATCTGGTCGTTCCATGAGAGAGCAACCTCAATACCGGTGTTCTCCACGTCACCACCATTAATCATGGCAGCTTCCTCATATCCAAGCACGTCATTCATAGGAGCCTGAACAAGCCAGTCCTTGGTGGTCTTCTTATACCAGTCGAAATTCAAGCCAAGACGACCATTAAGGAAACGGGCATCGAAACCTACGTTCCACTGCTCTGATGTTTCCCAAGTCACGTCTTCGTTCGGCACATTCTTAGAATATGCACCTGTTGTATAGACTCCATTTACAGAATTAAGCATGTCGCTGCTGAACTTATATCCGTAGTCGGCATAGTCAGTCGGAGAGAATGCAATATTGGAGAGATAGTAGAAGTTTCCGATGTTGCAGTTACCGTTTTGTCCCCAGCTTGCACGAATCTTGAAGTAGTCGAGCCAAGTGGATGTCTGCTGCATAAACTTCTCAGATGTAACAACCCAACCAACAGATGCAGATGGGAATGTACCCCAACGATGACCTTTTGCAAAGTTGCTAGAACCATCGGAACGAACTGTCACGGTAGCCATATACTTCTCGTCATAGTTCCAGTTGAAACGTCCGAAGAACGATGCGATGTTTCCCATTCCAGGGGTGTCATATCCACTATAACCTGTAATATTGGAGAAGTTGCTCATCACAGCATAGTTCCAACCATTGAGCACAAGTGAGTTTACATTGTCCTGTCCGTCAGAAGCTGCCATTGACATTGAGGCACTCCAGTTGCTGCGCTCAATAGACTGACCCACCATGATATCCATATTGTGCTTACCCAGCTTTGGCAGGATATAAGAGAGGGTATTCTCGAATGTCAGACTTGAACTGGCGCTGAGGCTTTGGTTAAGACCGTAGTTACCACTTGCACTCGTGCTGCTGACAGAATAAGGCTTGCTGAACGAACGGCTGTTCGAACTGCTATATCCAGTGTTGAGCTGTCCCCTGTACTTCAAGTTCTTGATGGGTTCAATTATCCAGTAAAATGTAGCACCTACGCCAAAGTTCTTATTGCGGTTGAGCGCGCTATATTGTCCATTGATGAATCCGTTCAATGGTTGTGAATAAATCATAGAGCTATACCCTGCTCCATGAGTGTTGAATCCTGTCATATTGCCTTCTGCATCCCAAGCCTCAACCAACGGAGAAGCCGAATATGCATTTTGCATTATGTTCCAATAACCATTGCCTTCAGGAAGATCATGACTAGACTGATACCAATATGAGATATTCTCACCTAAAGTGATAATATCATGGTCTTTGCCCTTCAGGAGAATATGCTCAGAGTTGATGCGTCCACCGTAACGCTTGAAATTCGAAGCATTGTCGCGACCCATTACACCCTCGTTGGTGCTGTAGTTGACGCTCATCGAGAACTTGCTGCGCTCCGAACCACCAGTAAGTGTCACTGAGTGGCTTGTCTGAATGGCATTCTTGTTCTCATACTCCTTAAACCAGTCAGTACCGGCCCAACCGTTATTTACCTTGTCAAGAATAGACTGGGGAACGATAGAAGCCCAGTTGGTTGCAGTACCATAAGTGTTGAAATTGGTTTCATTAATCAACTGCATATACTGTTGCGCTGTAACTGTTCCAGGAACCTTGTAAGCGTTCGACCATCCTACATATCCGTCATATTGTATAGACAATCTTCCAGCCTTACCTTGCTTAGTGGTTACAAGGATAACACCATTGGCGGCACGAGCACCATAGATGGCTGCCGAAGCGGCATCCTTCAACACGTCTATACTCTCGATGTCGTTAGGATTCAGACCGTTAAGACCATCATTAGCTGTTCCGCTATTGATACCGTCGATAATCAGCAATGGAGATGATTCTCCAATAGTACCGACACCACGGATACTAACCTTATAGCCCTTGCCAGGCTGAGATGATGCCTGTGTAATCTGCACACCAGGAGATGATGACTGCATAGCGGTCAGGGCATTTGTTGTGTTCATCTTAGCAATATCCTCACCCTTCATTTGGACGGTGGCTCCAGTGACGAGCTTCTTCTTCTGAACACCATAACCTACAACCACAACCTCTTCAAGTTCCTGATTGTTAGCTACGAGTTTTACATCGTATTTGGCTGCGTTGCCCACGGTGATTTCCTGCGGCTTGGCACCCACGAAGGTGATTACCAACACGTCACCGGGTTTCGCGTTGATGGAGTATTTACCGTCGAAGTCGGTAATCACACCATTGTTGGTACCCTTGATCTTGACTGTGGCTCCGATTACCGGACCCATGTCGTCTGTGACGGTACCACGCACTTTCTTTGCTTGCTGAACGGCTGCTACTGGAGATTCCTTCGCGCCTGCGTAAGCGTCGGATGGCAAGGTTGCGCCGAGCACCGTGCATACGCCCATCAGCATGACTGATTTTTTGAATTTCAAATCCATACTTAAGTACTTTTTCTTAGATTTTAGTTTCTCATTTTTTTAATTAATTACTGTTTAAGACACGTCCACCCGTGGACATGCCTTATGATGATTTTAGCTTCCGTTATGTACTGTTCTTTATCAACATGTTAGTTTAAATTTATTTAGTATAATTATTACGTTTCGGTACTTTTTTTTATTGTTAGAAAAAGGGCAGTTGTTTGACTGTTCTAATTCGGATGCAAAGATAGGTCTTTTTTTTGAAATAGAATGATACTTTTTTGCTAAGTTTTAATACTATTCTGTGTTTTTAATACTTTTTTTATGTTTTCTCTTGTATTTTATGCTATAAAACATACTTTTCCTTAATTTTGTGTAATTTTGACACTAATTTATTGGGGGAGTTGACAAGTTGATAACTCGTCAACTTGTCAACTATATAATATAATGTACGTGTATAAGTCCCTACACTGGCTTGAATCTCACGATTGTGTCAACGTGTTCTGTTTGTCTAAGGAACATGATCAAATAGACGGGCAAATAGGTTATTCGCCCGATGCTTGACACATTCGAGTTGGAAAATACCATTGCCGACTTTATTCCGTAGTCAGGAGTGGACATCACGTTTGACAGTGCATTATGGCGCTTGAAGTCCTTGCCCGACTTGATTTCTATAGGCAGGACCTCGCCGTTGTGCTCAACAACGAAATCAATCTCACCTTGTCTTTTGCTATTGAAATAGTATAGGTTGTAGCCGTGAGCTGCAAGTTCCTGTGCTGCCAAGTTCTCGTATATTGCCCCATAGTTTATGTTGGCTTCCCCGGTTATTATCTTGAGTGTCAGCTCAAAGGAATAGCAGCTTGAGAGCAATCCCACGTCATTCATAAACAACTTGAACAGGTTCCTCTGTTCATTTAGCCTTAGAGGCTGTTTGGGCTCCTCAACATTATATACAGGCAGTGCCACTCCCGCATCCGAGAGCCACAGGAAACTGTTGCGATAACGTTCATACTTGGCATTCTCATTCAGAGACTTCAATATGAAACGCTTGTTTTTGGCATTAAGCTCGGATGGGATTAGGTCGAAGATTTCCTGGATATACAGCTTATTGCCAATGTCATATTTTGCAATGTCTTTCTTATACATATTTATAATAGCCTCTTGTGCCGCCCTCACGTCATGGAGGTTATTGGTGGCAAGATACTTTACAACGGATTCGGGCATACCGCCAATGACGAGGTATAAGTTGACGAGTTCGAGCATCTTGGTATGTATGACCTCATCAACAGCCTCTTTGCTTTCATAACATTCCCTAAGGTGAGACATCACCATGTCGCTCATTCCCACGGCAGCGGCGAACTCCTCGAGGTCAAGAGGATACATCTTCTTCTCGGTTAGATAACCTACGGGCAGGCTTCGTATGTCTTTCATTTGCACGCCGAGCAGTGAACCACTCATCACATACCTGTAGCTGCCTTCATCCACAAGGAACTTTATTGCGGTCATAATGTCAGGACATTCTTGTATCTCATCAAAAAAGAACAGTGTCTTTCCTTTTTCCAGATTGCCACCCGCGTATGCCGACAGGCGCAGGAGCATCTCCTTGGCACTGCGGGGATTGGCAAACAATGCCTTTAGTGATGGATCTTCAATGAAATTCAGTTCCACCACTCGCTCGAATATCTCCCTTCCGACATGCCTGATGGCGTATGTCTTGCCCACCTGACGCGCTCCTGAAATTAATAGAGCCTTGCTCTCTTTCGTGAAGAATTCACGGATATAGCCATATATCTTTCTGTTTATCATACTATTATACTTAATTAATTGGAGAGGGATTATTACTTCCTGCCGCTTTTCCAACCTGTTTTAGGCTGATTTCTGCCGCTTTTCCAACCGATTATAGTGCTATTTCTGCCGCTTTTCCAGCTTTAGGCGTTGCAAAAGTAGTGTTTTTATTTCAATTAACCAAGGAAATATTAGGAAACTTGCAAAAAAATACGACCTGGACGGTTGGAGAACGCCCTGAAAGGGCAACGAGCACATAGCCCAGGGCAGAGCGAAGCGACACCCTGGGTTTGTATGCCGAGGGGATGGAACGCCCTGCAAGGGCAAAAGCGTAATTACAGCGGTGAATAACGCTTTTGCCCTTGCTGGGCGTTTAGGCAATAACATCACAAACCCAGGGCGTTTCCCTGGGCTATGGGCTTTTGGGCTTTCAGCCCGAACTCCCAACTGTACTGGTCAAAAAACGTGGTTATTTTTGTGCTTTTTTGAATGGTTTATAGTGCATCTTGGCTAAATTAACATGATTTTAACACGAAAATTGATGAAAAAATGTCGGTAATTGATTGAAAAATGCTCAAAAAAAGGGCGTTTTTTGCGAAAAAACGGTTTCTACTGTCACTTTTATCACCCTACTATCACCTCTACTATCACCACTTAACATATTGTATATAAGAGATTTAACCCCAAAGGTGACAGTAGTGACAGTAAAAATCAAAAAATACGTAGTATAGAGGGCTATTCACTTGCCAACTGAATAGGGCATTCACTTGTCAACTGAATAGGGTATTCAGTTGACATCTGAATAGGGTATTCAGTTGACATCTGAATAGGGCATTCAGTTGACATTATATTCCTCTGTTCACCTGTTTGTCACCGCGGCAGAGCGAGAAAGTATATATCCTGTGATTATATTTTCCCAAAACATTTGGCGGTTTGGAAAAGAAATCGTAACTTTGCAGCAAAAATGACGAAATGACTGACAAGATAATGGAAAGAGAGTCTTTGCTAAGATGGATATTCACGGTTGTGCTCGGAGTGAGTGCCTATCTGTTCTGGTTCTTGGGATATCCTTTTGCCATGGGATATCAGGAGCAGTTCCAGCTGTTCCTTTTTGACTATGCCTATCTGGCGGAGCGCGTTGCTGTGCCTGGGGGTGTAGGTACTTACGTGGCGGAATACCTGACACAGTTTTATAATAGTCCGGCTATCGGAGCATTGGTGATTGCCGTTGTGTATGTGCTGATACAGAGGATGGTGTGGATGCTTGCCAAGCGAAATCTGCATGAGGGGGACAATCCTTGGTGGGCATATATGCTGTCGTTTGTGCCTTCGCTCATGATATGGTGGCAGATGGGCGACGAGAGTACTATGTTGGCATTTCCAGTGTCGCTTGTGCTAACGCTTGCTGCCATGCTGTTGCTGCCCAGGGGCAGGATTCCTGCCGTGTGCTTTGCTGTTGTGGCAGTTCCCTTGGTGTATTGGATTGCCGGCCCATTGGTCTTTGTGCTTGCCATTTATGCGGGAGTGAAGATTGGCGAAGGAGCCAGGACCCGTTTGTTGGCTACAGGCTTGATAGGTTTGTCGGCAGTTTATGCTTTGGCATGGTTATTATTAAGTGCATTGTTCGTGCCTTATCCGGTGTATAGGCTGTTTGCCGGAATATTCTATCACAGGTTTATCGAGGCGATTCCATATATCTTGATTATTATTTCCGTCATCGCATTGCTTTTGACAATATTCCGCATTCATCTGCAAATTAAGAACCCAAAGATATTGTTGCCATTGTCGGCAGTGGCGTTGGCGGGAATTGCCGCAGTGATGATTCCAAGGGCGTATGACGAGAAGAAATATGACTTGATGGAATATGACTGGCTCGTGCGCCAGCAGAGATGGAACGATGTCATAGCAAAATCGGAGCGCAAGCAACCTTCCTTGCCAATGAGCGTATGCGCCACCAACCTTGCCCTCGGTATGACGGGACAGTTGGGCGACCGTTGTTTCGACTTCTTCCAGAATGGTGCTGAGGGACTGTTGCCGGAGTTTGAGCGGAATTTCTCCACCACGTTGTTGACTGGCGATGTGTATTTCCTGCTCGGACTTGTAAACACCTCACAGCGATATGCATTCGAGGCAATGGAGTCGTTGCCCAACTACAACAAGAGTGGCAGGGCGATAAAGCGTCTTGCCGAAACCAATCTCATCAACGGACAATATGCTGTGGCAAGGAAATACCTGACTATGCTACAGAAAACAATCTTCTATCGCGGATGGGCGGAGAGACGTTTGGAGATGATTGACAATCCGCGGCTCATCGACGAGAATAATGTCTATGGATATCTGAGGAAGGTGCGCCTAAAGGATGATTTTCTCTTCAGTGACAAGGAGTTGGACAAGATGTTCGGTCAGTTGCTCATGCGCAACAAGGACAATATGATGGCGATGCAGTATCTGCTCGTCTATCCGCTGCTCAATCGTGATTTCCCAACGTTTATGGGATATTACGGATATGTGCAGACATTGAAGAATTATACCCCGAGGGCATGTGTCGAGGCAGTGGCATTGGCTTATGCGCAGCAGAGGAAGTTGCCGCAGGCGGAGATCCAACGCTATCAGATGTCTTCAACGTGGAAATATCTTATGGGGGAATGGAAGTTGGGGAATTAGGAATTTTTATATAAACACAGAGACACAGAGGTACAGAGTTTTTATTAGAAACCTTCGTGTCTTTGTGTTCAAAAAAAACTCTGTATCTCAGTGCCTCTGTGTTTATAAATAAAGAATTATTTAAATGAAGAGTGAAAAATGAAGAATGAAGAATCAACGTTCGGCGGCCGAAGGGAAAGCCAGTTTCTGCGCGAACTGACTATTGGGAAAAAGTTCGGATATATATTATTGATAGTATCGTTTCTTGTATCTTGTACGGAGACGGTGGATAATGCGGTGTCTTCGGATAAAGTGCCGACTATATTCCCTGACTATGTGGGAGTGACTATACCATCGACGATTGCCCCGATGAACTTCGGCGTGGAGGGGAATGTGGAGAAGGTGGATGTAGTGGTCAAGGGCAGTAAGGGCGGCGAGATGCACGTGCAGGGAGATTATGCCGACTTCGACATTGATGATTGGCATGAGCTTGTCGCGCGCAACAAGGGCGGAAAACTCACGTTTACCGTTTGTGCCAAGAATAATGGTGCGTGGACCCGCTACCGTGACTTCGAGATGCTTGTGAGCAAGTATGACATGAAAGACTATGGACTGACCTATCGCCGCATAGCCCCGGGATATGAGGTGTATAGCCACATGGGACTGTATGAGCGACGGCTTGACAACTTCGACGAAAGGGCTATCATTGAGAATACCCAGGTGCCGGGGATGTGTGTCAACTGCCATACGTCATGCAAGACCAATCCCGAACGCTTTGTATTCCATATACGTGGCGACCACGGGGCTACATTGGTGAAGACGGGCGAGAAGTGTGAATTGCTTAAGGCCAAGAACGACTCCATAAAAGGCTCTATGGTCTATCCCTATTGGCATCCCTCGGGAAAGTATTGTGCATTCTCAACCAATCAGACCCGACAGGGATTCCATGTTGTGAAGGACGAGAGGGTGGAGGTGTTCGACCTTTCATCTGACGTGTTTGTATATGATGTGGAGAAACACCAGTTGATACTCGACACACTTCTCTCAACAAAACTCTATTCAGAGAACTCGCCGGTCTTCTCGGCAGACGGACGCACGTTGTATTATCTCACATGTTTGCAGAAGGAATATCCGTTGCAATTCAAGGAAGAGAAATATAATCTGTGCAGCATAGCCTTCGACCCCGACAAGGGAACATTCGGCAACAAGGTAGATACTGTGTATAATGCCGTGGCACAGGGCAAGACAGTGACGTGGCCACGTCCGTCATACGACGGTAGGTATCTGATGTTCACACAGATGGACTATGGATATTTCTCTATTTGGCACAAGGAGAGTGACTTGTGGCTTCTCGACCTCAGAACCATGAAGGCGCAGCCCCTGAAGGCTGCCAACAGTGGTGATGCCGACAGTTTCCATAATTGGAGCATCGGTTCGCACTGGTTTGTGTTCACCTCCCGCCGCATCGACGGACTATACAGTCATCTCTATCTTTCGTGCATCGACGACGAGGGGCGTCCCACGAAGGCTTTCCTCCTTCCGCAGAAGAATCCACAGGAATATTATGCCAACTCGGTCTATTCATTCAACACCCCCGACTTCACCTCGCGCCCTGTAGAGCTTGACAGTAGGGAGGTCTCACGACAGATATTGTCGGACAAGAGAGTGGAGACTACCGTAAGGTGAACGGCAATGGCTTGGAATTGAATAGTTTGCCGACATCCTCGGCCTTGAAGGGCAGGGAGCCGCGACCAAGTTCGGGAGTGTTGAACGACTTCAGGAAATTGTCGTAGAAGGAGGGATATTCCTGTGGCAGGACGAAGGGCTTGTGCGCCTTGCCCTGACGGTCAACATAGCAGAAATATGGTTTGCCATAGAGACCATCGTCGCGCTTGCTGGCGAAGACAAACCAACGGCTGTTGCTGCTCCACGAATGATAGGTGTCGGAGAGTGGACTGTTGACTATTGCCAGCGAGTCAACCTTCATCGTCTTCAGGTCTAACATGCGCAAGTCTGCCTCGCGATGCCATATCGGGAATGTTCCGTAAGCCTGTTGGGTATAGAGCAGACGGCTACCGTCGGGAGACACCCTCGGATGGCATACAGATGACAATGCCGCAGTGAGAGTGTCTGCCTTGTCGCCGATGGTTTCGGTGGAGGCATCAAAAGGAACACGGCACAGCACATACTGCAATCCTCGCACCGCAGAGGCAAGGTCGGCAGAGTCGCGTCGCAACAAGGAATTGCGTGCTGTGCAGTAATAGATATACTTGCCGTCGGGCGAGAATGTGGGGAATGTTTCGAGCCACAGACTGTCGGCAAGAAGCGGTGAACTGATGATGGAACGTTTGTCCAAGTCAGCCACATACACATCCGATGCAGTGTCGTAAACCTCAAGTCGCTTGCTGCCCGATGCGTGAAACGCGGGGATTATCTTATTTGCTGAGAATACTATATGCCGTCCGTCGGGATGAAATCCGAAATACACGCTGCCCCCAACCATTCCGTCTGCCTTGATGTCGAGCAGTGAGAGTTTGCCGTTGCGGTTGAGAACGGCTCCACCGCCCTCGCCCCTGACGTACATCATTGACAGTGAGGGTGACTGATTGCTGAAGGTGTGGCAGTTCATGCAGCGGTTGCCCACGCGCTTGAAGTCGCAGAAGTTGCGTGTGGTGAAGTCCTCAACGCATCGCTCCTGTAGTTGCAGGCGGCTGAACACCTCATAGTCAGGCTCGATGAGACGGTAGGTGAGCCAAGGGTCGATACTGTCTCCGACAACAGTCCATGTGAACGGCCGGTATTCCACCCATTCGTTCTTTTGTCCCACCCATACTGACACGGTGATTTTCTTTCCCACATTGTCGGAGAGCAGTTGCCGCCATTCGTCGATGTCGAATGTAGCCTCGTTGCCGCTTTGTTCGCACAACAGTTCATTGTTGGCATACACCCGGACATCCCGGCATAGGGAGTCGCGCACGAGGAAGTTCAGCGGTGCGATATTCACGGGTATAGTCACGTCGCGATAGTCGGGATAGATAGGCGCATCCATATCCGCTGTAACCTCCATCCTGTCGTCGCATCCGGTTGCCACAATCAGCAACATCATCCAATATATAATCTTTCTCATCAATCCTTTAATTCTTTAATCCTTTAATTCTTTAATAGTGCTTTATACATCTCCTCCGTCGGTTGCCCGTAAGTGGGGATATAGAACCTGTTCATATCCTCGATGAAGAGTTGGCGTGCCCCGGCGATATAGTCGGTGCAGAGAAGATAGTCGAGGGCAATACGGTTGTGGGGATTAGCCTCAAGCAGGGTGATGAGCACCTGTCGGCAGTTTGCCGATGTGCGCAGGGTGTCGTCTTTCAGGGCATACTGTCGCTTGTCGTTGAGAGTCAACGAGCGGAGATGTCCGTCGGCAGTGGGACGGTTGGCTGCTGCCCATCGCCTGTAGGCAATGGTCTTGTCGAGTATGCGCAGGTATTTCATTGCCGCAGGATAGTCGCCAGCCACGAGATTGGTTTCGGCAAGTCTCTTTATCATGCGCACGTTGCGGTTGTCGGGAGAGAACACGCAGGTGAGCATGGCCTCACGCTCTGCCATGGTCATGTCTCCAAGGACGAAATACAGTTCTGCCACCATCTTAATTTCCACGGTGCTTGACTTAGGCCCTATCTCATATAGCGTCCCGAGGTTCACAGGCTTGATCTTGTTGATGACGTCTGGCAGTTGGCGACGCTGTGCCATCACAAGGTAATAGTAGAACGAAGCCTCGGGAGTGGGCTTTGGCATCTCAGCCACCTTGGCGAGCATCTCGTCGTGCCGACCGAAATGGTATAGGCTCTCAATCTCAAGGTATTTCTCAACATCCATGTTAGGAGTGGTGAAACGACCGAGGTCAGATTGCCAGAACATCCACAGGCTCACTGGAATAAAGGTCATAGAGAGTATGGCGGCAATGCCCGAGCGCACCGAACGGCGGATTGCCTTGCGCCAGTTGGGAGTGGCTATGATGACAAGTGTGAAGAGCAGTCCCGTGACGGAGAGCATCTGGCCGAGACGGTATTCAATGTCGAAGTTGAGCACTGTGGCGATGACCATCATGGCAATGCCACAGCCAAAGGCAAGCCTGCGTCCGGCTCCAACCTTGCGCAGGAAGCATGTGAGGAGCAGTCCCGTGAGGGTTATCACGGCGGTGAGGATGGCGGCACCGGCGTATGTGTAATAGTAGAACTGGGTGAGGAAGTCGCCGGCCATGTTGGCTGCCCATGCCTCGCGGTCGAAGTATGTGGCTACATAGTCACGCGACATGAGGAACAGTTGGTTCTGCTCCTTGTAATAGAAAGAATACTCATAGGCAAACTGGAAGAATGCCCAGATGGCTATGGCAAATACTGCCACCGCTACGTATTGTATAATTATCTTCGGTTTCATCTCTTGAAGGTTATTGTCGGATGCAAAAGTAATAAAAATATTCGGAATAAGACGTTAAACCGGATGAAATTTTGCTTTTTTGTAGTCATATTGTCCAAAAAGTGTAATTTGTTTTGGTTACTTGGACAAAATAGTGTAACTTTGCAGTCGAAGGTAACAACGTTATATATATAAATAAGGTGTATATGAAACTTAACAGATTCCTAATGGTTGCCATGGTGCCACTTGCCTTGGCAACGTCAGCCGGGGCAGCCGACCTGAAGGTTGAGAAGGTGAGGTATGCCGGACCGTTCAAGCCGACAACCCCGCTTGTGCTCGACAGTGTTGACAACAAACAGACACATTATGATGCCGACAAGATGGTGGATACACCATTGTCGCTGAATATTGCCGGGGAGAATCCGCTTGTCGATATAGGCAGTTTAAAACTCGATTCGGCTACTCTCAATGTTGTGCGCTTCGACGTATGTGCATCCACTTACGTGAAAGACCTCAAGGTGGATGTAAAGGGCACCAAGAAATACAAACTCTATGCCGACGGTGTGGAGCAGGGCGGCAGTATGTCGCTGCAACCGGGATATCATTCGCTGAGCCTGAAGTTCGTGGCTGACAGTACGGGCATTGCCGTGTCATTGCCTTCGGAGGCTCTGAGTGCAGTGGATGGCGCGCGTCATCCGTTGATGATGAAGGACGTGTTGGCGACGAGGATTACCAACAAGGCTTCATTGTCACCTTCGGGGAGATGGGCACTCGTGGGATGGCGATGGATTGACGACACCAACATAACCCGCTCGCAGGCACAGTTGGTTGACCTCAAGACAGGACAGAAGCGCACGGTAAACGAGCGCGCGTCATGGATGCCGTCCTCTGACAGGTATTACTATATCTCAGAGGAAGGGTCGAAGAAGCGGCTGATGGTGGTTGACCCTGCCACGGGAAGCGAGAAAGTGCTCGCCGAGGACATGTATTCATATTACTATGCCATATCCCCAACTGAGACCTTCGCCATATTGATGCAGTCGCAGGAAGGACCCAAGAAAGAAGACGGAGTGTTCGAGATAGTGCATCCCGACGACAGACAACCGGGATGGAGAACGAGATACTCATTCTCGCGCCTTGACTTTGCCACAGGTATGGTGCAGCAGTTGACATATACCTATCATCCTGTATCTGTCAGCGACATCACCCCCGACGGCAAGCATGTCTTGTTCTCAGTGTCGAGCGACTCGCTCATCCAGCGTCCAACCACAAGGCACTCATTTTATGACCTCGACCTTGAGACCATGCAGACGGTGAAACTGGTGGACAAGGATGGATTCATCGGCAATGCCATATATGGCGGCAGCAAGGACAAGGTGTTCTTTGCGGCAAGTACGGAGGCATTCGGCGGTATAGGCAATAGGGTGCCGGCAGGAGCCACTCCAAGCATGTATGACTACCATCTGTATATGATGGACACCAATAGCAAGAAGGTGACACCGCTTACGGCGGACGATGCCACATGTATTGATGATATGGTATATTCGCTTGCCGACAAGTGCCTCTATTATACGGCCCAGAACGGAGACAGTGTGAGTCTCTACCGTCTTGACCCCAAGACCCTGCGTTCTATTATGGTTCGCCAGCCGTTGCAGGTGCTCAACGGACTGAGCATAGCCGACAAGGGCGGTAATATTATGGTACACGGTTCGTCGGCTGATGTGCCTTACGAGATATATAACATCACCTCTCCTGCCTCCAAGCCCAAGGCAGAGCTTGTTGCGGCTCCCAACGCGGAGCTACAGGCTTCACTCGCCATAAGTGAGGTGAAGTCTTGGAACTTCGACTCGCCAAGGGGGTATCGTGTGACAGGATTCTACAGTATGCCTGCAAACTATGACCCTGCCAAGAAATATCCCGTTATTGTCCACTATTACGGAGGTTGTTCACCCACTTCACGCAGATACGGCAATGGTTCGCATTATCCGTCGTTCTATTGGAATGCCCTCGGATATATTTCATTTACTGTGAATCCCTCTGGAGCATCAGGCTTTGGACAGGAATGGGCTTCGAGACACGTGAACACCATGGGCGAGGGACCGGCTCAGGACATCATCGACGCCACCAGGCAGTTTGTGAAGGACGTTCCGCAGTGTGATGCCGACCACGTGGGATGTATCTCGGCATCATACGGTGGATTCATGACGCAGTATATGATGACAAAGGACAATCCTTTTGCCTGCGGAGTGTCGCATGCGGGAATATCCAGCCACACCAGTTATTGGGGCGAGGGCTATTGGGGCTATTCTTACAGTGAGACCTCTGCCGCCAACAGTTATCCATGGACACGCAAGGACCTGTATGTGGATCGCTCACCGCTATATAACGCCGACAAGATAAAGAAACCGATACTGTTCACACACGGAACGGCAGACACCAACGTGCCTGTGGGCGAGAGCATACAGATGTACACCGCACTCCGTCTGCTCGGTGTTCCCACTGCCTTTATAGAGGTGGAGGGCGAGAACCATGGCATCATGGACCCCGTGAAGAGGGTGAAGTGGATAGACTCCACAATGGCTTGGTTCCAGAAGTGGCTGAAGGACGATTCCACATGGTGGGATGCCATATATACCCCGAAGAAACTATAGCATGTTGACATAAATCAATAATATTACAGTTTATAAGAAAAACGCGGTGTAAAGTTTGCAAATTGAAAGAAAAACGTGTAATTTTGCATCGTGTTTTTCATAGTATTAGATTTAAGGTTAACAAAGGTTTTGGGGTCGCAGCGGCGGCCCTTTTTTATATGTTAAACACAAAGACACAAAGAAACAACGCTTGTATTTAGATACAAAGACAACAAGCGACTTAAAAGTCGCCACAAAGCCTTGCGGTTAGAAACTTTGTGGGCTTTGTTAAAAGCAGCTTTGCTGCTCTCTGTATCTTCCGACAGCGAATAATTCTTTGTTTCTTCGTGTCTTTGTGTTAAATAAATGTATTCTCAGGAAAGTTCGCTTTTAAACAATATGTATAATTATACTTTAAACAATATATTAAACAATGAGAAAAATCAAAATGACTATCGCCTTGGCGGCATTTGCCATTATCGCAATGGCGCAAACAATCAATCCTGTAATTCCAGGATTCCATCCCGACCCCTCGGTATGCAGGGTGGGGGATAAGTTCTATCTCGTGAACTCATCGTTCCAGTATTTCCCCGGAGTGCCAATCTTCGAGAGTACTGACATGCAGCACTGGACTCAGATAGGCAATGTGCTCGACCGTCCTTCGCAGTTGCCACTGAAGGGCGCATCGTCGTGGCTTGGTATTTATGCTCCAACCATCAGGCATAACGATGGGGTGTATTATATGATAACCACAAACGTGGGCAATGGAGGTAACTTCATGGTGACGGCACGCGACCCGCGCGGACCATGGAGCGAACCGATATGGCTGAAACAGCAGGGTATCGACCCCTCGCTGTATTTTGAAAACGGACATTGCTATATGGTCAGCAATCCCGACAACACCATTATGCTATGTGAAATAGACCCAAAGACGGGAGAGCAACTGACTGAGTCGAAACCAATATGGCGCGGTACGGGTGGCCGCTATCCCGAAGGTCCTCACGTATATGAAAAGGATGGATATTACTATCTTCTGATTTCGGAGGGAGGAACTGAGCTGGCACATAAGCTGACCATGGCGCGCAGCAAAAACATCTATGGCCCATACGAGGGATGTCCCGACAATCCCATATTTACACATTGCTGCATGGCAGCCCAGTCATCCCAGATACAGGGTACGGGACATGGCGACCTTGTGCAGGGAGCCGACGGCAAGTGGTGGATGGCATTCCTTGCATTCCGCTTTATTGGTGGCAGCTATCATCATCTCGGACGCGAGACCTTCGTGCTGTCAGTGGATTGGCCTAATGGCGGATGGCCTGTGGTCAATGGCGGCAAACCGGCTGAGGTGGCAGGACAATCCACTTCCATTGCAAACAGTTGCTCAACGACATTCGCGAACATTGGACCTGAGTTTATACATATCCAGCAGCCCGTGGAGGAGAGATATGAGCATGTGGGCACGGCACTCAGACTCCATAGCTCGCCCTCAACGCTTACCGCCAACGACCAGCCGACATTCATAGGCCGCAGAATGCAGAACGACCTCATGACAGCCACAACCTTTGTGGATGCCTCGGGCTTGCAGGCGGGAGATGAGGCTGGAATGACATTGTACCAGATACACGACGGACATAGTGACTTGGTTGTAGGACGTGATGCAGACGGACGACTATATCAGACGGTGCGCCATACCATCAAGTCGCTCGTGAAGGAAGAGCCGCGCCGATATGTTGATAATCCCAAGATGTTCCTCAGAATACAGTCGGTGAATCCCGAGCGCATCTCATTCCTGGCAGGTGAGAACCCCTACGACATGCGCCCGCTTGGCGATATAGACGCTCCCTTGCTCTCGACCGAGGTGGTGGGTGGATTCACGGGAGCCATCATTGGAATCTATGCCACTGGTAGAGGTTATTCCGACTTCTACTACCTCGATTACCGTTGATTTTTGCAAAGTCCACATATCAAAATAAACAAAATAACAACATTTATCATAAAAAAACGTCAAAATACTTGTTTTTGCGAAGAAAAATGAGTAATTTTGCAATCGAAAAAGGATATTTTATTTCGTAACATATAAAAAACATTAAAGCAAATGGTTAGTTACAAGGATTTGGGTCTCGTGAATACCCGCGAGATGTTCAAAAGAGCAGTAGCCGGTGGATATGCAATCCCCGCTTTCAACTTTAACACAATGGAGCAGATGCAGGCTATCGTGCAGGCTGCAGTAGAAACAAAGTCACCCGTCATCATGCAGGTATCTAAGGGCGCGCGCAACTATGCAAACGCCACTATCCTCCGCTATATGGCACAGGGTGCTGTAGAGTATGCTAAGGAACTCGGTTGCGAGCATCCTGAAATCGTGCTCCACCTCGACCACGGAGACAGCTTCGAGCTTTGCAAGGACTGTATCGACATGGGTTTCTCTTCAGTGATGATCGACGGTTCACACCTCCCCTACGAGGAGAACGTAGCCCTCGCCAAGAAGGTTGTTGAGTATGCACATCAGTATGACGTGACTGTTGAGGCTGAGCTTGGTGTCCTCGCCGGTGTTGAGGATGAGGTCTCTGCTGCTGAGTCACACTACACAAAGCCTGAGGAGGTTATCGACTTCGCTACCCGTACAGGCTGTGATTCACTCGCTATCTCTATCGGTACTTCTCACGGTGCTTACAAGTTCACTCCCGAGCAGTGCACACGTGACCCGAAGACAGGTTTGCTCGTGCCTCCTCCATTGGCATTCGACATCCTCGCCGAGATTGAGCAGAAGTTGCCTGGATTCCCCATCGTTCTCCACGGTTCTTCTTCAGTTCCCCAGGAAGAGGTTGCAACTATCAACAAGTTTGGTGGTAAGTTGCCCGATGCTATCGGTATTCCAGAGGACCAGCTCCGTCAGGCATCTAAGAGCGCAGTTTGCAAGATCAACATCGACTCAGACTCTCGTCTCGCCATGACTGCTGCCATCCGTCAGCACCTCGCTGAGCATCCTGGAGACTTCGACCCACGTCAGTATCTGAAGCCAGCCCGTGAGAATATGAAGAAGATGTACATACACAAGATTGTGAATGTGCTTGGTTCTGATGGCAAGCTCGCTGAGTAATCACGAAACAGGTTTTTTCATATTCCAAATATGAATAAATCAAATTGCATAAAGGAGGCGTATCTTTTTTCGGTACGCCTCTTTTGTTTTCTTATAGGCATAATGATGGCATTGTCGTCATGCTCAAAGGATGCAACTGCTGATGACGATGCAGGCGCGGATTCTGACCTTAGGACTGTCACTTTCTCGGTGATGGATGTGGAGAACAAGCCCTTGGCATCCACAAGGGCTGTTGCAGACTTATGCAACAGGCTTAGTCTTGCCTTGTTTGATTACGGTTCTGGAGAGAAAGTAATTCAGATTGACCAGACGAATATTGATGAGGACTTTGGATTTTTTGAGGTAAAGTTGCCAAGAGGTTCTTACCGTATGGTGGTTATTGGATATACATCTAACGAGGCTGCCACGATTTCTTCGTATCAGAATGTGAGCTTTTATAAAAGTAGTATTATTGACGTATATAGTTATTATTATGCGTTTACTCTCGCTGAATACGATGCCTCGATTAAAGCTGAGTTAAAAAGGGTGACATCAAAGATACGTCTTCAGATTACGGGTGAGATTCCCGATAATGCATATAAAATTATAATGCGTTATGCATCACCTGCCAGGGACTTCAATCCTTATACGGGATTTGGTATAACACCTAAATCATATTCATTGCAAAGGATACGTACAAATGGCGGATTGGAAATTATTAATGCCAATTTCTTTACCATGGATAATCCTCAGAAGCTCGATACGCTGGTGATAACGGCTTATACCAATACTGACAAGATTCTTAGGCAAGTGAAGTTTATAAATTCGATTGACATCGCTCCCAATATGTTGACATTGATAAAGGGAGATTTCTTTAAGAACACCCTAAAGACGGCTGTTGCCGTGGATGACAGTTGGGGTGCGACTAATGAGTATGAAATTCCGGAAGAAACAGAATAAACAGAATCAGGGCAGTTTTTCATGACTGCCCTGATTCTGTTTATTTATGACGGTTAGCCCTCTGCTCGCGATACTTGGCTTTCTGACGTGCCGAGCCGCTGCCGTGGGCACCGGTAATGTATTTCTTCTTCTTGGCCTTGGTCTTCACTTTGTCCTTGTTGGGGTCGCCTTTGGGCATTCCTTTGAACACCAAACCACCGCCGGCTATTATATCATCTATATCTGCCATAAACCGACACTAATTCTTAATTCTTAATTTTTAATTCTTAATTCCAAGAATCAGTGATGGAAAAGTCTTACTCCCGTGAATGCCATTGCTATGCCGTACTTGTCGCATGTGTCGATAACATGGTCGTCGCGCACGCTGCCGCCTGCCTGTGCTATGTATTCAACACCGCTCTTGTGGGCACGCTCGATATTGTCGCCGAAGGGGAAGAATGCGTCACTGCCGAGTGCAACACCTGTGTTCTTGGCAATCCATTCCTTCTTCTCCTCCATAGTGAGCACTTCAGGCTTCTCCTTAAAGAACTGCTGCCATGTGCCTTCGCGCAATACGTCGTCGTGATCCTCAGAGATATATACGTCGATAGTATTGTCGCGGTCTGCACGGCGGATATTATCCACGAAGGGCAGTGACATAACTTTCGGATGCTGGCGCAGCCACCAGATGTCCGCCTTGTTCCCTGCGAGACGTGTACAGTGAATACGGCTCTGCTGGCCTGCTCCGATACCGATAGCCTGTCCGTCCTTGACGTAGCATACGGAGTTACTCTGAGTATATTTCAGAGTTATGAGGGCCAGGATGAGATCGCGCTTGGCTGCATCGCTGAAGTTCTTGTTCTTTGTCGGGATATTCTCAAAGAGTGCGGGGTCGTCAAGCTTCACCTCATTGCGTCCCTGTTCGAATGTGATGCCGAACACCTGCTTGCGCTCTATAGGCTCAGGCACGTAGTTGGGGTCAATCTTTATGACGTTGTATGTACCCTTGCGCTTTGCCTTTAGTATTTCTATCGCCTCGGGGGTATAGTCGGGCGCAATCACACCGTCGCTTACCTCACGCTTGATAAGCAGGGCTGTAGCCTCGTCGCAAGTGTCGCTCAGTGCAACAAAGTCTCCGTAAGAACTCATACGGTCGGCACCGCGGGCACGGGCGTATGCACATGCTATGGGTGACAGTTCTACCTTCAGGTCATCCACGAAGTAAATCTTGCTGAGGGTCTCGTCGAGTGGAAGACCTACAGCCGCTCCTGCCGGAGACACATGCTTGAATGATGCTGCTGCGGGAAGGCCAGTGGCAGCCTTCAGCTCGCGTACAAGTTGCCAACTGTTGAATGCGTCGAGGAAATTGATATATCCGGGACGGCCGTTGATTACCTCAATAGGCAACTCTCCCTCTTCCATATATATACGTGAGGGCTTTTGATTCGGATTGCATCCGTACTTTAATGCTAATTCTTTCATTTTTCTTTGAAGTTAAACCAAAAAAGAGACAATCCCCATAGCTGTTATGCGGCTTGCCTCTTTTTTATTCCTTTTAGAGTCGTGTGTGCGGAATTATTCGCTAACGGTGTTGACTCTTCTCTCCTTGATACGGGCCTTCTTGCCGGTGAGTGCGCGCAGATAGTAAAGCTTAGCGCGGCGTACCTTACCATGCTTGTTGATTTCGATGCTCTCGATGTTCGGAGACTCGATTGGGAAAATACGCTCAACACCTACGGTACCAGACATCTTGCGCACTGTGAAGCGCTTCTTGTCACCGTGACCGGAGATCTTGATTACTACACCACGGTAGAGCTGGATACGCTCCTTGCTACCCTCGATAATTTTGTAAGCGACAGTGATTGTGTCTCCAGAGCGGAACTCGGGGAACTTCTTGCCGGTTGCAAATGCTTCTTCAGCAACTTTAATTAAATCCATTTCTCTTGTATAAAATTAAATTTGTTTATCGTTCCAACGCAACATAACAGGCAACACGTTACTTCCTGCCAGCGATTACGCCGAAAAGCGGGTGCAAAGGTAATACTTTTTATTGAATTATGCAATTTTATTCCACTTTTTTTTGTGTTTTCATCGGATTTTTGTAATTTTGCATCGTAATTTACTCTATTATGAAGAAGTTTTTGTTTCTTTCGCTGACTATCTGTATGATAGCACATACCTCGTTCGCACAGAATTACCGTGTGGCGAAGGTTGAGAAGACGAGAATCCTGGTGGATTCCAAGTTTGACTGCGACGATGGTAATTCCACCGCGTCTTTTCTTGTTCCCTATAAACATTCCGTTGACAGCATCATGTCGCCTGTAGTGGGCAGGATGGAGTGTGCTGCTGACATCAACAGGCCTGAAAGCAGAATGACCAATCTTATGGCTGACATTATGCTGTGGGCGGGCGAGTTGTATGGGGAAAAGGTTGATGTGGGAGTATATAATATAGGTGGAATACGTTCCACAATGGCTGCCGGGGATGTGACATACGGTGACGTGATGGCGGTCTCTCCTTTTGAAAATCATATCTGCTTCCTCTCCATGACTGGTGAGGTGCTAACAGAATTGTTTTCGCAAATGGCATTCACTGGTGGTGAGTGTGTGAGTAAGGGTGTTAAACTTGTGTTTACCAAGGATGGAAAACTTAAGTCGGCATCTCTCAATGGTGAACCTATCGACCCAGAGAGGAAATACCGCATCGCTACAATCGACTTCCTTGCCCAGGGCAACGACAAGATGTATGCGTTTAAGAAGAAGACGGATTATGTGAATTTTGATGACCCAGCCCATAACGCAAGGGTAGTACTCGCCAAGTATTTCACATATATGATGGAACACGGCATCAAGGTGGAGCCGAAAGTTGAGGGGAGAGTGGTTGTAAATGAAGAGTGAAGAATGAAGAGTGAAGAATGAAGAGTGAAGAATGTTTTAAATGAAGAATTGAGATGAATAGGATATATTTCTTTTTTGCTTTTTTGCTAATATCATTGGCGGGAAATGCGCAGGACAGGAAGGAATTGGTGATACTTCATACCAATGACACACACAGTACTATCGACCCGGTTAAGGCTACTGTGGCTGACACCATGCTTGCAGGAAGGGGTGGGGTAGTGCGCAGGGCTAATATTATCGAGATGGAACGCAAGAAGAATCCCGGTCTCTTGCTTTTCGACAGTGGTGACTTTTCTCAAGGCTCACCTTATTATACTATGTTTAAAGGTGTTGTTGAAGTGGGAGCAATGAATGCCATGGGATATGATGCCACCACATTGGGCAACCATGAGTTTGACAATGGTATGGATAACCTCGCCAAACTCATTAAAATGGCAAATTTCCCGTTCGTTTGCTGCAATTATGACTTCACGGGCTCCCCTCTTGAGGGATTGGTTAAACCTTGGATTACTCTCAACAGAAACGGAGTGAAGATTGGTGTATTCGGTCTTTCGCCGGTATTGTCCGGTATTGTCATGGAAGGGGCCATCAATGGCATCAAGTACATCGACCCGCTAAAGGCTTCGCAGGAAGCTGCTGACTATCTGAAGAACGTGGAGAAATGTGACCTCGTGATTTGTCTTTCTCACGTTGGTTGGGACTTGTGGCCTAAGGATATTGACGACAGTCATATATTCAATGCCACACGCAATGTTGACCTTGTCCTTGGTGGACATTCCCATACGTTTATGGAGGGACTCGAATATATTACAGACCTCGATGGAAAGCAGGTTCCCGTTGACCAGAACGGTAATACCGGGTCGTTCATCGGTAAGGTTGTTGTTACAATGGAACTTGACTGTCAAAAATGACAATACATTCCTGACTATTCGAAATAGAATGTCAGTACAATCATTTTCGCGTGGCCGGCTCTCACAGAGTTGGCCATTAGTTTTGCCGTCTCGTCCTTGAGTTGAGATGCATGGTTCTTGTCGAGAGCATCCGTGAGGCTGAAGCAGAACTTCAGTTCAGGGATGAGTTTGAAGAACGGGAGATAGAGATCGCAACCCACGCCAATCTCAACCATTGTGTCGTAGCGTTTAAGCTGCACTATGTCCTGGTCTTTGGATGTAAGGTTTATCATTGGGTTTATACCCGCCATAATATACGGACGGCAGTTGTTGAATCTCTTGCTGCTGAACTTCAGGTCAACAGGCAATGATATATAGGTGTTTTTCATTTCCTGACTTTCCGTATATGCCTTTCCGTTTTCGTCAACACGGTCAAGGTCGCGGAATGTCAAATACTTCGAACCAAAATGCATAGAGGGAGTAAAGCGCAAGTTGAAGTGGTCGTTTAGACGCATGTCGGCAAGTACTCCCACCGAGACACCTGGATTCCACTTACTGGCATCACATACTACAGTGCGTGTGACCTCCGTACCGTCTTCCTGCAAGATGGTCTGAGGTCCCACATTCTCAAGTTCGATGTCCTGTGTGTTGAAACCGATGAGAATACCGAAATGTAATGGTCGGAGGTCAACGTATGGCTTGTTTTCCACCTTCCTCTCCTGTGCTGTTGCCGTTATCCCAATCAGGGTGGCAAGCATGATAATTATTGTCTTTTTCATTGTTTTTTTATGCCTTTATTATATAAAACGCAGTTTTTGTTGGTATATTGTATTAAATTAAGCAAAAAGAATACCTAAAATTTGGTATTTTCCAAATCTTTTTTGTACTTTTGCATCATAATTCATAGTAAACACATTTATTAATTTTAAAATTAGAGTAATATGGCTTATGTAATTGGTGATGATTGTATCGCTTGCGGTACATGTATCGATGAGTGCCCCGCTGGAGCAATCTCTGAGGGCGAAAAGTATTCAATTGACCCTGATACCTGCACTGAGTGCGGTACTTGCGCAGATGTATGTCCTTCTGAGGCAATCAGTCTTCCCGCTTAATTCAGAAATTGGATTTCTTTTAAAACTAAAAGTAAGGGCTGGCACCGCAGGTGTCAGCCCTTCTCTTTAAAGTCTAATTCTAATCATCCTATTTATTACATACCAAGTACCTGCTTGGCAATTGCATTCTCCGGATCAATTTCCACGAGCTTCTGTGCATGTACTTTTGCAGCTTCCATATTGTCGGCTACACGTGCCTCGTATGAAATCATGTAGAGATATGCTTCCTTCAGACGGGCCTTGTCTGAATTGTTAAGCTGCGTACGCTCGCCGTAGAGTTGGATAAGCTTCTCATAGAAGGGCTTTGCATAGCCGTTCTGCTGGTCGTTGTCCATAGCGTTGTTAACGCGGGCGCGCCAGAATGTAGCATATTCCGCAGCATCTGCATATTTCTCACCAAGTTGGGCATACAGTTCGTCTGACTTCTTCAGTGATGCAACCATCTCGTCACCGGTCTGCTTGCTTGCCATATAGTAGTAGAGCTGGGGCAGTCCTGCATAGTCAGTGGCGGTAGGTGTTGAATATTCTGAGAGATACTGCTCATAGTACTTGATTGCCTCCACGTAGTTCTCCTGGCTGCTGTAAGCGTCTGAGAGGGTCTTGATCACACCGGCCTTCTTGTCCTTTGAGTCAAACTCCTGGTCGAGTGCCTTCTTGAAGCTGGCGATAGCCTCGTCATACTTCTTCACACCATTGAGGGCGTTGCCGTAGTATGTATAGTCGAAGTAAGAGAACTTCGCACTGTCTGACTTGTTGAACAGGGCGTCTGCGTAAGCCAAAGCCTGGTCATACTGCTTCAGGTCGGTTGAGGTAAAGAAAGCAAGACGGTTGAAGGCAGCGTCACGTGGAGCCTTGGTCAAACCGAACTTTGCCACCTCAAGAGCGTTGGCTGCCTTACCTGTGAGATAGTATGCCATGGCGTAGTCACGGATGTCGCGCTCTTCCATCTTGTCCTTCTGCTCCCATGCCTTGTTGTAGCAGTCGATGGCGTTGCCAAACTTGTTTGATGTGTAGTAGATACGTCCGGCGAGAGCGTCAACAGCGATGTCGGGACGGTGTGCGCGCAGTTCCTCAAGTTTTGCCACTGCCTCTGAAGGACTCACCTTCTTATAAACGTTGGCATACTTATAGTATGCCTCAGGATCCTTCGGGTCGAAGTAGATGGCCTGCTGATACTGTCCTGCAGCAGCACCACCGTCCTCGTTCAGTGCCATGATGTCACCAAGGATGATGAATGCCTTGGCGCATTTCTTGTCTGCCTTCAGTGCATTCTCTGCCATGATGCGTGCATTGGCAGTGTCCTTCACTTCATAGTAGGCTTTTGACATGGCGAGAAGCACCTCAGTGTTCTTCTTGTACTTCTTGGCATACTTCTTTGTCTGCTCTGCCAAGTCACCGGCCTTGTTCTTAATCATCTTTGTGATAGTCTCAGTGTCTGCTTTCGGGTCGCCCGTCTGAGCCAGGGCGGGAGTACCGATGCCTAGCATCAATGCTCCAATCATTACATATTTGAATGTTCTCATAATCATTATTTAATCTTTTAATTCTTTAATCTTTTAATTCTTATTGACAACCACTTCCCTCACTGCCATATTGCCTCTTGCAGGCAGTAGTCCTGCCTTAAAGAATATCTTCTGTCCGATAGGTGACTGAAGGAAATTGCAGAATCCCCAGGGCAGTCCCTGGCGAGGGTCAGTGCAAATTGCATAAATTGTACGTACCAATGGATAGTTCCCGTTATATATATAGAATTGGTAGGGTTTCCAACTGTTCATAGGAGTTGCCTCGTCGAGTCTTGATACCGATACCACACGGATGTTCTTCTTGAAAGTGACGTTCGTTGAGTCACGGGCGTCGTTGAGCCAGTTGCTGCCAATGATTCCAATAGCGTTCTTGTGGGCAGACACGTAATTGATAACCTCCGCACTCTTCTTAACTGCTTCTACCTTGGGGCTGTTGATTGGTTTTCCGCCAAGAATACTGTCTATGCAGAAGTGCACGGTGCTTGACTTTGCGTTGTCGAAGACCACGTCAAAGTCTCCGAGCTTGCTGTTGGGATAAACCTCCGACCATTTGGTCACCTCTCCAGTCAGCACTCTCTTTATATCCTTGATAGAGATGCAAGTGTCGGGGTTCTCGTTGTTCACGATTAGGGCAAGACCGTCGTATGCTATTGGAATGCACCTTGCGACATACTTCCTGTCCTTTAGATTCTTTATTTGGCTTTCCCTGAGCCTTTTTGAGGCAACAGTAAGCCACACTTTCCTTTCCATGAGCATATTGATACCGTCAAGCTCATTGGTGTAAATTGGCTTGATGGTGGCCTGGGGATATGTATGCTCGAACACTTCCCTGGCTTCCTCAATGATAGGACTGAAACTCTCATCAGATACAAAGGTCATCGTTCCTGACGAATAGGTATCTGTTCTACCATTTTTAGGTTTGTTGTGGCATGACCACAACAAACCTAAAGTGAGAGTTAATCCAACTAATATGTTGAATGTGCGTTTTGTCATAATGTTACTGAAGTCTAAATGTTACAGGTACGGTGAACTTCACACGTACTGCACTACCGTTCTGCTTACCGGGAATCCAGTTAGGCATAGCCTTAACCACGCGTACGGCCTCCTTGTCGAGAGACGGGTCAACAGACTTGGCCACCTGTACGTCGGTGATAGAACCATTGCGCTCAACCACGAAGGTTACGATAACACGGCCCTGTACACCATTCTCCTCAGCTACTACCGGGTACTTGATGTTCTTGCTCAGCCACTCGAACAGTGCGCCCTGACCACCGGGGAAGGTAGGCATTACCTCTACCACGTCGAAGACCTTTGTCTCCTCTTCCTTCGGGGGCTCCGGCTGTGCAATCACTTCCTTAGCCTTGAGCACCTCACCGCCAGTCTCGTCGTTACCCTTAACGTCGAACGAACCGATGGCAGTGTTGGTCTTGTTGAGGTCTTCCTGGCTCTTGAGCTCCTCTTCGGGCTTAACCTCGTCGTCCTTCTTGATGACAGGAGGTGTAAACTTCACAGAACTCTTCACCTTCTCAACAACCTTCTGCTCTTCAACCTTAACCGGTGCCTTCTTCTCAACCTTGGCCTCTTTCTTCTCGGCCAGCTTGGTCAGCTCGACATCAGTTTCAATAGCTACCTTCTTGGGGAAAGCGTTCTCGATGGCAACTTTGGCAGCCACACCGGCCATGATTGCAATGATGACTGCAAACACGAGCAGCATGGACTTAATGTTACGCATACCGGTCTCCTTGCGCAGAACGTATGCTCCATATTCCTTGTTGCGACCGTCGAAGACGAGTTCAACCCAATTTTTATCTATAAGATCTACTTTTGACATTGTTCTTTACGTTTTAATTGTTGTTACTTAACACCCTTCAACTTAAGCAGCTTCTCGTCGTTTTCATTGATCTTGTCAATGACGTACTTACCGATACTGCAAATCTGCATTTCATCGAGAGCGTCAACCATATTCTTATAAGAAGCAGTGTCAAGAGGCTTGATGATGATAGTAAGAGTAGGTATCTTCTCACCGTTGATGTTACCGTTCTTCAACTCTGAGAGTTCCTTCTGGTAGATTGAATCCACCATATTATACTTAATCTTCTTCTCATCCAGTTTCTGCTTTGCCACCATAATCTTGGCAACAGGTGCGATGCCTTCCTCGGTGACGTGGCTCATGAGAACCTTGCGGATACCGTCCTTGCCCCATGTAGTTTCCTTGAGACATGTCGGGTCTTCATAGTTAGGAAGACCGTCGATGTGGTAAATCTTGTTGTTGCCTGCAAGAATAAGAGTGATGGTGTGGGAAGCCTTTGCTGCGGACTTGTCCTCATCCTGCACGTTCTTGTCGTTGCTCGGCATCGTCAACTGCATAGCCTGCGGCTTGCTAAGAGTAGTACACAGCATGAAGAATGTGATAAGAAGCATCATCATATCCACCATAGGGGTGAAGTCCACGCGGGAACTCATCTTCTTCTGCTTGCTCATTTTTTTCTTTGCCATGTTTATTCCTCCGACGACGTTTTAAGATTAGTAATCAGCTGGTAACGGTTCTCCTCCATATCCTGAAGCTCCGACATCAACAGCTTAACGTTCTTGTAAGGTGTGTTGCAGTCGCACTTGATGGCGATGCGGATGTCAGGGTTGGCTTCTTTGGCGGCCTTTACCCACTCTTGAAATTCACTCATTCCTCCATCGATACTATCGGTGGGGACTCCAAGCGTCTTGATTGCTTCTGCCATCTTCTCAGGCTCAAGGTTGAGGTAAGCGGGGAGCTTTGTGACTGGCACGCCAATCATCGACTCTTCCTTGAACTTCTTGATCTGCGCACCGTTCAGCGTTACGCCGAATTTGTCGGTGACAGTCTGCATGATGGCCAACATGTCGTTCTTATTGTCGGTTCCGACGAAGATCTTTCCATCCGGGCCTACGAGAATGTTCAGCACATTCTTCTCAGGCACCTTGACCTCCGACACTGAACTTGGCGTAGTGACCGTGATAGGCTCTGGCTGCAAGAATGTTGATGTCAACATAAAGAAGCACAGAAGCAGGGTCATCACGTCCGACATAGGAGTCATGTCAATCCAGACGTCTTTTTTCTGTATTTTTATTTTACCCATTATTATTCACTAATTAAAAGGTAAAACAATTAAGCCTCCTCTGTGTGGTTAACGTCGTATGTTGCTGCAATTGTGTAACCAACCTCGTCGAGGGCGTAGGTCAACTTGTCAATCTTGTTTGTAAAGAAGTTATAGATAACTACTGCGAACCAAGAAGTCAAAATACCTGATGCTGTGTTCACAAGGGCCTCAGAAATACCGGCTGACAGAGCCATAGAGTCTGCACCACCACCGGCTGACAGAGCCTGGAACGAGTTGATCATACCGAGCACAGTTCCGAACAGAGCGGTAAGAGTACCGAGGGTAACGATTGTTGCAACGATAGGAAGGTTCATCTGCAGGGTAGGCATCTCAAGCTGGGTTGCCTCCTCGTGAGCCTGCTGGATCTTTGCAATCTTCTGGCCCTTCTTCAGGTTAGTGTTAGACTCTGCGTCCTTGTAAGCGTTGATTGAAGCGAGAACCACGTTGGCTACTGAACCCTTCATCTTGTTGCAGAGAGCGGTTGCCTCGTCGAACTTGCCAGACTTGATGAGTTCCTTAATCTGGGTTGTGAACTTGCCAAGGCTCATTGTACCGAATGCACTTCTGAGGGCGAAGAAACGCTCTACACCGAGACAGATAACTGAGAGAAGGAGAGTCAAGATGATACCTACTACGAAACCTCCCTTATACACTGTACCCATCAAGTTTGCAGGATGTCCTGTGGGGTCGCCACCCTGGAAGTTGTCAGGTGCACCGAGTACCTGGAAATAGAATGTGTAAGCAGCTACGCAGCAGATTACGAGAATCCAGAATGCGTTCTTCACTCCCTTAAAGCCCGATGATTTCTTAGCTGGGGCTGCAGCATTTGTTTTTGTTGCCATAATACTTTTAATTTTTTTTAGTTATTAATGAATTAATATGTTTTTCGCTTGATTGTTTTCTATTCATCAACGAGTGTCTTTACGGAGTTACCTCCTTTTGAGCGACAAAGTTAATAAATTAGAGCTAAAATCACAATGAATTAATAAGTTTTAACCTTATTTTTTTGATTTCTTCATTGAATATTGCAGATTTTGCCCGATTTTATGCTAATTTTGCCAACGCTTCCTTGATTCGGCGCATTGCTTCCACTATATTTTCGTCACTCGTGGCATAGCTCATGCGGAAACATTCGGGGTCGCCGAAGGCATCGCCGCCCACGGTTGCCACGTGGGCTGTCTCCAAAAGATACATCGCAAAGTCAGAAGAGGAGTTGATGACTGTCTCACCGCATTTCTTGCCGAAGAAGCTGCTGCACTTGGGGAACAGGTAGAAGGCTCCCTCGGGCACGTTCACTTCGAGTCCGGGTATGTCTTTTGCCAGTTTGACGATGAGGTCGCGACGGCGCTCGAATGCCTGGCGCATTTCTTCCACACACTCCTGAGAGGCTGTGTAGGCGAATTCGGCTGCCTTCTGGCTCACTGAGCACGGACCGCTGGTGTATTGTCCCTGGAGTTTGTTGCATCCCTTGACTATCCATTCGGGACCTGCGATATAGCCAATGCGCCATCCTGTCATAGCATATGCCTTGGATACACCGTTAACTATAATCGAGCGTTCCTTCATTCCGGGGAACTGCGCGATGCTCTCGTGATGACCGATATAGTTGATGTGCTCATATATCTCGTCGGCGAGGACAAACAAATCCTCGTGCTTCTTGATTACCTCGGCGAGGGCCTCAAGTTCCGACTTGGAATACACACTGCCTGTTGGGTTGCTTGGAGAGCATAGGATGATCATGCGTGTCTTGGGGGTGATGGCTGCCTCAAGCTGTTCGGGGGTCATCTTGAAGTTCTGGTCGAATCCTGCTTCCACGATTACTGGCACGCCTCCAGCCAACTTCACCATCTGGGGGTATGAAACCCAATACGGGGCGGGGATGATAACCTCCTCGCCGTCATTCACCAATGCCATAACCGTATTGCATACACTCTGCTTGGCTCCGTTCGACACGAGCACCTCGTTCACCGTGTAGTCAAGGCCGTTCTCGTTCTTGAGCTTGTTTACAATAGCCTTTCTCAGGTCAGGGTATCCCGGCACGGGAGAATATCTTGAAAAGTTTTCGTCAACAGCCTTCTTGGCTGCTTCCTTTATGTGGTCGGGAGTGTTGAAGTCAGGTTCGCCTACACTCATGTTGATGACGTCGATGCCCTGTGCCTTCATCTCCGAACTCTTTTGCGACATGGCAAGTGTTGCCGATGGCGCCAGTCTCTGTAATCTATCTGATAGTTGTGCCATTTTGATGTTATAGTATTTAATTTGGTGCAAAATTAATCATTTTATTCTTTAATCAAAAAGAAATATTGCTTTTTTTTATTATTTCAACTAAAAAAGTGCGACTTTATATTTATTTTAGGTGCAAAGTATGCCCCATTCGCTCTTTTTTGGTCTTCAGGTAGCGGTAGTCGTATTCATTTGGTGTCACCTCGATGGGCACGTTTTCCACAATCTCCAGTCCGTATGCCTCCAGTCCCACTCGCTTGGTGGGGTTGTTGGTCATCAGTCGCATCTTGTGCACGCCCAGTCGGCGCAGCATCTGCGCACCGCAGCCGTAGTCGCGCTCGTCGGGTTTGAATCCTAAGTGTATGTTGGCATCCACGGTGTCCATGCCTTCCTCTTGCAGCTTGTATGCCGCAATCTTGTTCATGAGTCCGATGCCTCTGCCTTCCTGTTGCATGTAGATAATGACGCCCTTGCCTTCCTCCTCTATCATCTGCATTGCCTTGTGGAGCTGTTCGCCGCAGTCGCAACGCTTGCTGCCGAGGATGTCACCGGTGGCGCACGACGAGTGTACCCTCACCAGTATTGGCTCGTCCTCCTTCCATTCTCCCTTGATGAGGGCGATATGCTCCAGTCCCGTTGCCGTCTGGCGGAACGGGATAAGCTTGAAGTGTCCCCATTTTGTGGGCATGTCAGCCTCGTTGCCCACCTCGATGAGTGTCTCTTTCTTCAGGCGGTAGGCTATGAGGTCCTTGATAGAGATGATGTGCATCTCGTGTTCCTCGGCAAACTTGATGAGGTCGGGCAGTCGTGCCATGGTGCCGTCGTCGTTCATTATCTCCATAAGTGCCCCGGCGGGATAGAGTCCTGCCAGCTTGCACAGGTCGATGGCTGCCTCGGTATGTCCCGAACGCCTAAGCACTCCCATATCCTGGGCGTACAGTGGGTTGATGTGTCCCGGACGTCCGAATGTCTCGGGTCTTGATGACGGGTCTGCCAGTGCGCGGATGGTTGCTGCACGGTCATGTGCCGACACTCCGGTGGTGCAGCCCTCCAACTTGTCGATGGTCACCGTGAACGGAGTTCCGAGCATAGACGTGTTGTCCGCCACCTGGTGGGGCAGGTCGAGTTCATCACTGCGGCTCATTGTGATGGGAGCGCAGAGCACTCCACGTGCATATTTAAGCATGAAGTTGACCTTCTCAGCAGTGATTTTCTCAGCTGCTATTATCAGGTCACCCTCGTTTTCTCTGTCTTCGTCATCCACCACGATGACAAACTTGCCCTCTCTGAAGTCCTCAAGGGCCTCATCTATTGTGCTAAGTCCAAATCTTGCCATATTATTTAGAATCCTTTAATCCTTTAATTCTTTAATCCTTTAATCCTTTAATATATTATATATAATAAGGTATATGTCAGTCAATACTGATAGTAACCTTCTTCCCCTCCTCGATGCGCCGGATGATGTTCTCACTCGTGCCGACGATGTTGCGCAGGTCGCGAAGCAGTCTCAGTCTGAATCTCCACATCCTGAGATAGAAGAAAACTCCGAGAGGCAGGATAATTCCCGTTATTACATTCAGCCACTTGCGCACGAAGGGGCGCGTGTGGGCGTGGGTGGCGATGATGGGGTAGGTGTTCAGTTCGTTGAGCACCGTCTTGTCCTTTGTGTTCGACAGATCTTCAATCACCGTCTCCAACCTCTCGTTTATTTCCTTTATCACCTGGTCGTCTCCCTGCCTGAAGAACACCTTGATGGGGTTTGGCGCTTTCAGCAGGCTGTGCTCGTGGGAGTAAGCCTTGATGTCGCGACAGATTCTCATCAGTTCTTCTGCGTCGGCTATATAGTCGGGGTCGTTGATTATCACCTCTTTCTTATATATATGCCGCTTGGTGCGAATGCCGAGAATGCGCCACAAGGCGTTCTTGTACATGTCGATGTTGAACACCGTGGAGTCGCTGTTTGCCTTGAACGTGAAGAATACGGCGAGCGGTGCGAGCACAGCGGTGGAGATAAGCTTTCCGAATAGCACGGTCCAGTTGCCGTCGCGTGCCATCTTCATTCCCGAGTTCTCGAAAATGTAATACACGATGAATACGAGTACTGAGATAATCACCGGCACTCCCAGTCCTCCCTTGCGTATGATGGCTCCCAATGGTGCTCCGATGAAGAAGAATATCAGGCAGGCGAGCGAAAGTGTGATTTTTCCGATTGCCTCAATCTGGTGGGTCCTCATGTTGCGGTTGAGCGAGTATGAGTAGTCGCCTCTCATACTCACCATGGTAGCCTGTGAGCTTAGGCTGCTCATGGCATTTCTCACGATGTCCTGCCTGGTGTCGAGGGATTGCTTTGCGAATATGCTGTCTATGTCCACTTTTCCCGCGGCTACGCTCTTGACGGCTTTCAGAGAGTCCTTCTTGTCGATGGAAGGTCTGAAGAATGTGGATATCTTTGACTCGTAGTAGTATGAGTGGGCCACGCTGTCGTTGAATTCGTGTATCGAGTCAAGGTCGTGCAATATCCTTTCCATACTTTTGGATTTTGCGTTTGCCGAGATGCCCGCAACGTCAGCCATGTTGAATCCCCCGTCAAAGTCGAGCACTATGCGCTTGGTGGCGAAAGTCTCGCGGCGGTAGGGTATGCTTGCGCTTCCCGCAATGTCCTGCGAGCGCATGTTCTCAAACCATTCGCCGCTATAAAGTGTCAGCAGCAGGTGTTTTTTCTCGGCTGTTGACTGCAACATTCCCGAGTCGGCGAGGATAATTGCGGCATCCTCGTATCCGCCGGTCATCTTGTATATGGTGATGCCATATAATTTGCCGGTTGTCAAGTCCTTCTTCTGCACATAAAGGTTGCAGTTGGGGATGCCGTCATAGAAGATACCCTCGGGAATCTCAAGCTCCGGGTTGGTCTGCTTCATTGACAGCAGCAACTGTCCGAACGACTTGTTCGCGTCAGGTCCAACCACGTTTTGGAAGTAGTATGACATACCCGAAATGAATATCACTATCACTATCAGCGAGCGGAAAGCCTGCATCAGTGATATGCCGGCAGCCTTAATGGCTGTCAGCTCCGAGCTTTCGCCTAAGTTGCCGAATGCAATCAGCGACGACAACAGGATGGCGAGAGGGAAGGCCTGGGGCATGAGCATAAGTCCCATGTACCAGAAGAATTGGGCAAGTATCTCCATCGAGAGTCCCTTGCCGATAAGCTCATCAACATAGCGCCACAAAAACTGCATCATCAGCACAAACTGGCAGATGAAGAACGTGCCGACGAAGAGCAGTCCGAACTGCTTGGCTATGAAAATATCTAATTTCTTAATCCGAAACATCTTATTAAAATCTGTTATGTATGCGGGCGCGCGAGACCAAGCCGTGCGCGCCATATTCTCTAACAGCGTGCAAAGTTACACAAAAAAATCAGAAATCATAGCCTTTTTCTGTTTTTTTATGATATTTACAGTCCACTGACCGTGTGAAGACGCTCCAGATTGGCGTTCCACACGCCTTTCATGTAGTCAACGTCGTCCTCATCCACGTGGTCGGTGATGATGAGCGACAGGGTGCCGGTGAAGTCGCTTTTCTCGATTCTCATCTCCCAGTAGTCGTCGTCACTCTCGTTCACGTCCCACCTGAGCCGGATGAAATGGTTCTCCTCCATCCCGATCACTTCCGACGTTCTCACGTCCTGCTGTGTCCATACCTCACCCCACTTGAAGGTCAGTATTCCGTTTTCTTCCTCCACATAGTCGGCAATCCATTTCGACAGTCCATGTGCGTGTCCTATCAGTTTCCATACCATGCTGTATGACTTTGTTGCCAGTGGATAATCGATACAAATCTTGGTTTTCTTCATGCTATAAGCGTTTTTACGGCACAAAAATACAAAAAAATATCGAATTGCGAAAATTTTTCCCGAAAAAATTTGGTAGTTTAATAAAATTGTAGTACCTTTGCACCCGCAAACAAGCAAATGGCGGGATAGCTCAGCTGGTTAGAGCGTCGGATTCATAATCCGGAGGTCGTGGGTTCGGGTCCCACCCCCGCTACTTTTAAGCCCTCTGTAAATCGACGATTTACGGAGGGCTTTTTTTACATAATTCTCGTTGATTCCACTCGATTCATTTCACCTTTGTCGATGCGCAGCCACTGTGAGCGTGGGCGTCCCGCCCGCGGCTTATGCGCAGCCTCCGCCGCCGTATGGTCTTATCTCGTGTAAGACCGCATCCCTCGATTACTTCTTCTATCGGCAATTTGTCCAACTATGCATATTTCTACTATATATAGTTAATAATTAAGAAAAAGTGTAATTCCATGGTGCGTATTTGATGGAAAAAGTGTAATTTTGCAGGCGTAAAAACTCGGAAAAAGTGTAATTTTATAAGTCTCATAAATTGGAAAAAGTGTAATTAGGTTATGCTATATAGAAAAATAAGTGCTGATATTGAGGGACATCTGCGCTCTGGCAGTGACAAAATTATGGTCATTGAAGGAGCCAGACAGATTGGCAAGTCATATATAATACGTGAAGTCGGGAAGCGACTTTACAAAAACTTTGTCGAGGTAAACTTCGCCAAGGATGACGAGACGGAAGGGCTGTTCCGCGACATACGTGGGCTGGGCGAGTTCTATATTACCCTTAGCATGGTGGCTGGCGGAAAGTTGGGCGATAAGTCAGACACACTTGTCTTCCTCGATGAGATACAGCATTATCCCCAATACCTCACTATGTTGAAATTCCTGCGCGAGGAAGGCAAGTTCACCTATATAGCCAGTGGAAGCATGCTCGGCATTGCCCTTAGAAATACGGTTTCTATACCAATTGGCAGCATTATCCGCAAGCAGATGTATCAGCTTGATTTTGAAGAATGGCTGATAGCTGAAGGCTGGGGCAAGGAGGCACTCGACCATGTGCGTGATTGCTACAAGCGACGTGTTTCTCTCTCTGAGGCACAACATGCCAACTTGTTGGGAGAGTTCAAGAAGTATCTGCTTGTGGGAGGCATGCCGGATGCTGTCAACACCTATATGGATACTCACAACATCGTCAGGGTTCGTGAGGTTCAGGATGCCATACGCAATCTCTACAAGGAAGATGCCTCCAAATATGAGAAAGAGTCAGGCAAGAAACTCCTTGTGCGTCGCATCTACGACATGATTGTATCGCAGATGGAAAACAAGAAGAAGCGTATTGTGGCAAAAGACATCCGCGACAAGAAGGGCGACCGATTCGAATGGTTTGCCGAGGAGTTTGAATACCTCATATCTTCGGGTATAGCGCTCGATGTGCACGCTATCTCTAATCCGAAATATCCTCTTTCAGAGTCTGTTCACAAGAATCTTCTGAAACTGTATCTGAATGATGTGGGAATGCTCACGGGACGGTTGTATGATTACAATATCGCTCCTGTGATAAAAGATGAACGTAGCATCAATCTCGGCTCGGTTTATGAGAGTGTCGTTGCTCAGGAATTGAAGGCGCACGGGCACGATCTCTTCTATTACGACAATGCAAAGAAGGGTGAGGTTGACTATCTTGTCAACAATGTTTCGGGAATGACAGTATTGCCTATCGAGGTGAAATCAGGCAAAGACTTCACTTCGCACAAGGCTCTTGACCGATTCCTGGCTGACGAGGAGTACAACATCCCGTCGGGCATAGTGCTTGATAATGAGCGTGAAGTATATACAAAGAATAAAGTCACATATATGCCCGTGTATTTTGTGATGTGTATAGAACGGGCTGAAATCCCGGAAGGTGATTATATCTTCTGATTACCCAAAGCGTAATCATCAGAAATCGCCGATGGCATACTTCGTAAACATTGCAGAAATCCAGGTGACGGGTGACTAATAATTGAATTGTGGTTTTTGTAGCGCATCACATTGTTGACTTTCACTTCACGGGTTCATATTGGAAATACATTAGAGCATTATATATAAAATAAACTAAAAGTTGATGCTTGTGGGGTTATGTTCGATATTTTTTGATTACCTTTGCAGAAAAAATCAAGGTTATGACAGAATTTAAGGATTTAGTAAGGACAAGAAGAAGCCACAGGAAGTTTTCGCAGGAGGAGATAGCACCTGAGGCAGTGCAGTTGATAATGAGGGCGGCACTGATGTCGCCCACGTCGAAGAGCCAGAGGGCATGGCAGTTCGTGGTGGTGGATGACAAGAACGACATCGAGAAACTCGCCGAAGCCAAGAACCTCGGTTCGCAGTTTATGAAGGGTGCACCGCTCGCGGTGGTAGTTCTCGGCGACCCTATGCAGAACGACTGTTGGGTTGAGGACGGTTCCATTGCCGCCATCTCCATGCAGTATCAAGCAGAGGAGTTGGGATTGGGTTCGTGCTGGGTGCAGATGCGCGGTCGCGGACTTGACGACGGCACTCCCGCCGACGAGGTCATCCGTGGCATCCTCGACATTCCCGCCAACTACAGCGTGCTTTGCGTAGTGGCATTCGGGCATTATACCGACGAGCGCAAGCCTCAGAACGAGGACAACCTCAAATGGGAGAATGTCCATGCCGACAAATGGTAAAGTTGCGACTGAGTTGCAAAAACTTTGGCATAACTTTGCAGCCAAAAACTGGAAGTTATGACAAAATGTGATAATAATAATGCTTGTGGCTGTGGACACGGAAGTTGTGGCTGTGGACACAATCACGGAGAAAAGAACTTGAAGGTGGCAGTGGCGAGAATTGCATTTACACTCGTCGCTGCCATCGCATTGCAGTTTATACCGCTCGAAGGATGGGGGAGGTTTATGGCTTTTCTTGCGGTATATATTGTAATAAGTTATGATATAGTGCATGAGGCGGTTGAGGGAATACTGCATGGTGAGGTTTTCGACGAGAACTTCCTCATGACAGTGGCTACCTTGGGCGCATTCGCATTGGCTCTCGTCAGCGGGTCGGGCGACTATAACGAGGCAATTGCCGTGATGCTGTTCTTCCAGGTAGGCGAGTCCTTCCAAGGCTATGCCGTGGGTAAGAGCAGGAGGGATATCGTTGCCCTGATGGATATAAGACCTGATTATGCCAACGTGGAGAAGTCGGGCGAAATACAACGGATAAGCCCTGAAAATGTGAGCATTGGTACAGAGATTATTATAAGGAAAGGAGAGAAAGTTCCCATAGATGGAACTGTGGCTGAAGGAGAATCGACACTTAACACTGCCGCATTGACGGGGGAATCGGTGCCGAGAACGGTGAAAGTGGGAGATGAGGTGCTAAGTGGATGTGTGAACATGGCTGACACGTTGAGGGTCAGAACAACAAAGGTGTTTGGCGACTCCACTGCAAGCAGGATATTGAAACTGATGGAGGAAAGTGGTGAACATAAGTCAAAGTCGGAAAATTTCATATCACGGTTTGCCAAGGTATATACACCTGTGGTATGCTATGGGGCATTGGCTCTTGCCGTTGTGCCGACGATAGTGTCGGTGATGATGGGCGAAGCCTTTTGGGGGGCATTGCAGACTTGGGTATATCGCGCACTTACGTTCTTGGTGATTTCCTGTCCGTGTGCCTTGGTTGTGAGTATTCCGCTGACGTTCTTTGCCGGAATAGGAGGGGCGGGAAAGCTCGGAATATTGGTGAAAGGCAGCAAATACTTGGAGATGTTGTCGAAGGTGAGGACAGTTGTCTTTGACAAGACTGGTACGTTGACTGAGGGATGTATTGACAGGGAGGACAGGGTGAAACCGACGTCGCGTCCAGCCATTGAAGCCTTGCGAAGTGAGGGCGTTAAGGAGATTGTGATGATGACGGGCGACAGGTGTGAGGTGGCTCTGAAGATTGGCAACGAATTGGGTATCAACAGGATTTATAGCGAACTTCTGCCCGAGGGGAAGGTGGAATCACTGCAGACCGTGATGGCAGGGGGAGATGGCTCTGCGAGCGGAACTAAAGGCGAGGGTTTGGTGGCTTTCGTGGGTGACGGCATCAACGACGCTCCCGTGCTGAGGCGTGCTGACTTGGGCATTGCCATGGGAGCTTTGGGATGTGACGCAGCGATAGAGGCTGCCGACGTGGTTCTTATGGATGATGACCCGATGAAGATTGTAACGGCTATGCGAGTGTCGCGACGCACATTGGAGATTGTATGGCAGAATATAGTGCTGGCTCTTGGTGTCAAGGTGGTGTGTCTTGTGCTCGGTGCATTGGGATTTGCCAATATGTGGCTTGCCGTGTTTGCTGATGTCGGTGTGATGGTCATTGCGGTGGTCAATGCGGTGAGGGCGGGCAACGGAATTGCCCGCAACGGTGGCTCTTTTTGAACACAGAGGCACGGAGATACAGAGGGGAATTTGAGAATCAAGAATTAAGAATTAATAAAGATTGTATCTATTGGTATAATTTTAAACACAAAGACACGAAGAAACAAAGCATTTTTGCAGCAGGAAGATACTATGAGCAGCTAAGCTACTTACAAAGTCCACAAAGTTTTTATCGAACACAGAGTTACGGAGTCACAGAGTTTTTCTCTGTATCTTCTTAAAACTTAACTCAACTTTTGGAAGTATGGTAGATTGTTGGTAGTTAAGGAGTTAAGCCAAATGTACATGCGATAAAGAATCTTTGCGCTTAAATCCAATGCTCAATACTAATGGCTTAACTCCTTTAACTCCTTAACTCCCAAATCATTGAGTACATCAGAAACTTAAGAACTTAAAAATATCCTCTCAGTATCTCCGTGCCTCTGTGTTTTATTTCCTCATCCGTAAGGCTTTGTGGCGACTTTTAAGTCGCTGGTTGTCTTTGTATCTATATAAAATCTTCGTTTCTTTGTGTCTTTGTGTTCAAAAAAAATAAAAAACTCAGTATCTCTGTGTCTCTGTGTTTAAAATATAAGCGAAAACTTGCGTGATTGGAAAAAAAACAGTACTTTTGCAGCATTGAAAAGATAATTGGAGCAATTGATATGAAAAGAATAGAGGAATACTTGGTGGAACACGGGGTGAAACCTACGGCGGTGAGAATACTCGTGTGGGAACAGGCGGCAAAGCAGCAGGAGACATTCACCCTAAGCGACATGGAAGGGTGGATGCCCCACATGGACCGCTCGAGTATCTTCCGCGCGCTGCGGCTCTTCACCGAACACCAACTGCTGCACGAAATAGACGACGGAACCGGGCAGCAGAAATACTGCGTGTGCCGATGCACCAACAGCCACCATCTCAACCATATACATTTCACTTGCCTGAAATGCGGGCAGACATACTGCCTGGAAGACTATCAGATACCCATCGTGGAACTGCCCCCGGGATTCGATATGGAAGAGGCGGAATACGTCATCAAAGGCGTGTGCCCACATTGTAAAAACACATAAAAACTGACGCAAGACAAGAAAAAGCGAAAAGAAGTGGAAAAAAAACACTTTTTTGCTTGTTATATCAGGGGAATTTAGTAATTTTGCAGCCATAATCACATATTAGTATATATAACGTTATATTTATGGCTGAGAAAAAACAAATTAAAACCGCATTGGTATCGGTTTTCCACAAGGATGGTTTGGACGAGCTGCTTAAGAAGCTCAATGAAGAAGGTGTGAAATTTCTTTCGACAGGTGGTACACAGAAGTTCATCGAGTCACTCGGATATGAGTGCCAGAAGGTGGAGGATGTCACCACCTATCCCTCAATACTCGGCGGCAGGGTGAAGACCCTCCACCCGAAGGTGTTCGGAGGTATTCTCGGACGCCGCGACAACGAAGGCGACCAGGAACAGATGAAGCAGTATGAGATTCCCGAAATAGACCTCGTGATCGTTGACCTCTATCCATTTGAGGACACTGTGGCAAGCGGAGCTTCAGAGGCTGACATCATCGAGAAGATCGATATCGGCGGCATCTCGCTCATCCGTGCCGGAGCAAAGAACTTCAAGGACGTGGTCATCGTGCCCAGCAAGGCTGAATACGGCGTGCTGTTGGATATCCTCAACGAGAAGGGTGCCGCCACCGACATCGAGGACCGCAAGATGTTCGCAGAGCGTGCCTTCGGTGTGAGCAGCCACTATGATACCGCTATTCACGAGTGGTTTTTGAAAAATTAAAAAATTAAAGGATTAAAGAATTAAAGTTCTATACTTATGGGATTTTTTTCGTTTGTTCAGGAAATAGCGATGGACCTCGGAACCGCCAATACAATCATCATCTCGGATGACAAGATTGTGGTGGACGAGCCTTCGGTGGTGGCCCTCGACCGCCGCACGGACAAGATGATTGCCGTTGGCGAGAAGGCCAAGATGATGTATGAGAAGGAACATGCAAACATACGTACCATCCGTCCGTTGCGCGACGGTGTGATAGCCGACTTCTCAGCCTGCGAGCAGATGATGCGCGGACTCATCAAGATGGTGCACACGGGCAGCCGCCTGTTCTCTCCCTCACTGCGCATGGTTATCGGTGTGCCTTCAGGCTCTACCGAGGTGGAACTGCGTGCAGTGCGCGACTCTGCGGAGCATGCCGACGGACGTGACGTATATCTGATTTTTGAGCCGATGGCAGCCGCAATAGGTATTGGTATCGACGTTGAGGCTCCCGAGGGCAACATGATTGTTGATATCGGTGGCGGTTCAACCGAGATTGCCGTTATCTCGCTTGGCGGTATCGTCAGCAACAACTCGATACGTATAGCAGGTGATGACCTCACCGCCGACATACAGGAGTATATGAGCCGCCAGCACAACGTGAAGGTCAGCGAGCGTATGGCTGAGCGTATCAAGATACACGTAGGTTCAGCCCTTACCGACCTTGGCGAAGAGGCTCCCGAGGACTATGTGGTCCACGGTCCTAACCGCATCACCGCACTGCCTATGGAGGTGCCCGTATGCTATCAGGAGATTGCACACTGTCTGGACAAGACCGTGGCAAAGATTGAGAATGCAGTTTTGTCAGCATTGGAGAACACCCCGCCCGAACTGTATGCCGACATCGTTAAGAACGGTATTTACCTGAGTGGTGGAGGTGCGCTTCTGCGAGGTCTCGACAGACGTCTCAAGGACAAGATCAACATACCGTTCCATATTGCCGAAGACCCATTGCACAGTGTGGCTAAAGGAGCCGGCATAGCATTGAAGAACGTTGACCGATTCTCATTCCTGATGAGATAAAATGCGCAACCTACTCGAATCTTTATCGAAGTACTATCATTGGCTGCTTTTTCTGGTGCTCGAAGTGGTGAGCTTCGTGCTGCTGTTCCAGTATAACAGCTATCAGGGCAGTGTGTGGTTCTCGACATCCAATGCCGTCGTGGGAAAGGTCTATGAGGTGGATGCCGCCATAGAGTCGTTTTTCTCGCTGACCAAGGTGAACGAGAACCTCACACAGCGTAATTTCTATCTCGAACGCCAGGTGAACCAACTGCGGAGGCTATATGCCGACATGACAAGGGACACCACCGCCGCCGAGAGGGCTGAACTGGAATTCTTGGGCAGATATGAACTTATCCCTGCCAAGGTGGTGAGCAACTCCATCGACCGTGCAGACAACCTTATGACCATCGACCGCGGACGCAAGGACGGCGTGGAGGTGGATATGGGTGTGGCTTGCGGCAATGGCGTGGTGGGAGTGGTGTATCTGGTGTCCGACCATTATTCGGTGGTGATGCCTGTGCTCAACTACCACTCGCGCATAAGTTGCTCCATACGCCACAGGGGCTATTTCGGCTATCTGAAATGGTCGGGAGGAGACGCAAGCATTGCATACGTGGAGGATGTGCCGAGACATGCCAAGTTCAAGCGCGGCGACTGGGTGGAGACTAGCGGCTACTCGTCAATCTTTCCCCCGGGAGTGCTTGTGGGCAAGATTGTAGAGGTGTATAACTCGCGCGACGGACTGTCGTATAAGTTGAAGGTACACCTGAGCACCGACTTCGGCAACGTGCGCGATGTGTGTGTCATCAGCGACAAGGGCATAGCCGAGCGAACACGCCTGATGGAGGCGGCTCGCGACTCGATGCGGCAGGGAAACAAGGAGTAGGAGGTCCAGCAAGGGCAAAGTAGAGTTAGACAGTAAGGACAAGGAGAGAAAGGCAAAAGAATGACGATAGACCTATTCAAGCAACTGGGCGCCTTCGTGGTGCTGTGCGCGGCACAGGCACTGGTGTTCAACCGCATTCACCTTTTTGGATGCGCCACACCTCTTATATATATATATATGATACTGAAGCTGAGGCGCAATTATCCCCAATGGGGTGCGCTTCTGTGGAGCTTTGCGCTTGGACTGACTATCGATGCCTTTTCGAATACTCCCGGTGTGGCAGCAGCTTCGCTGACACTCATCGGTGCCGTGCAGCCGTATTTTATGAGGTTGTTTGTGCAGCGTGACGCGGCGGAAGACCTGAAACCGTCAATCCACACATTGGGATTCACTAAGTTCTGCTTCTTCACGTTCTGTCTGACACTTTTGTATTGCACAGTATTCTTTGTGCTTGAAACTTTCAATTTCTTCAACTGGGTGCAGTGGCTGCTGCAAGTAGGCGGTAGCACACTCGTTACATTTGTGATGATTATTACATTCGACAGTGTGAGCAAGAAGTGAAAGACTACGGATTAGAGAACAGGAAATACGTCATTGGCGGCGTGGCAATCTTCATTGTTGTCGTATATATTATAAGGCTCTTTGCATTGCAGATTATGAGCGACGACTACAAGAAGAATGCCGACTCAAACGCTTTCCTCAAGAAAATTGACTATCCGTCGCGAGGGGTAATCACCGACCGCAACGGCAAACTGCTTGTGTTCAACCAGCCGTCGTATGACATCATGGTGGTGATGAACGAGGCTAAGGGCAGATTAGACACCCTCGACTTCTGTCAGACCCTTGGCATCACCCGCGAGGAGTTTGACAAGAGGATGGAGACCATCAAGGACCGCTCCAAGAATCCCGGCTATTCACGTTTCACCCAACAGCTCTTCCTCAGCCAGCTCTCCGACAAGGACTTCAGTATCTTCCACGAGAAAATGTTCCGCTATCCCGGATTCTATATCCAGCGGCGCAGCATAAGGCAATACCAATATCCTGTGGCTGCCCACGTGCTTGGCGACGTGGCGGAGGTTTCGCCCGCCGACATCGAGGAGGATGACTACTATCAGCCGGGCGACTATATTGGTAAGCTTGGTGTGGAGAAAAAATACGAAAAACAGCTCAGGGGCGAAAAGGGGGTGCAGATTCTGCTGCGCGATGCCCACGGACGCATACAAGGCAGCTATCAGAACGGAGCACTGGACAAGCGCCCCGTGCCAGGAAAAAACCTGACCCTCGCCATCGACTATAACCTGCAAGCCTTAGGTGAGAGACTTATGGAGGGCAAGATAGGCAGTATTGTTGCCATAGAACCATCTACGGGCGAGGTGCTCTGCATGGTGTCATCGCCCAATTACGACCCGCGAATAATGGTGGGAAGGGCGAGAAGCAAGAATCACAGGCGACTGAGCACCGACCCGATGAAACCACTGCTCAACCGTAGTATTATGGGTCAATATCCGCCGGGCTCTACATTCAAGACCACACAGGGATTGACCTTCCTCTCGGAGGGCATCATCAATCCCGCTACACCGTTCGGATGTTCCCACGGATTCTATTTCCGCGGTCTGCACGTGGGATGCCACGGTCATGCCTCGCCACTCTCTATAGTGCCTGCACTGAGTACGTCGTGCAATGCCTTTTTCTGCTGGGGACTGTACTATATGATTGGCAACAGGTCGAAATACGGCAGCGTGCAGAACGCCATGAACACATGGAGGGACTATATGGTGAGCATGGGATTCGGATATAAGCTCGGCATCGACCTCCCCGGAGAGAAACGCGGACTGATACCTAATGCCGAATTTTATGACAAGGCATACCGAGGATCGTGGAACGGACTCACTGTCATCAGTATCTCCATCGGACAGGGAGAGGTGAACGCCACTCCGCTGCAGATAGCCAATCTCGGTGCCACTATAGCCAACAGGGGATATTTCTATGTGCCCCATGTGGTGAGGAAGGTGCAGGGCGAACCGCTCGACACTACTTATACACAACGCCACTACACCAAGGCCACAAAAAAAGCATACGACTACGTGGTGCAGGGAATGAGGGCCTCGGTGCTTGGAGGAACGTGTCGCGCATTAGGCAAATACGACTTCATGGCTTGCGGAAAGACCGGTACGGCACAGAACCGTGGTCACGACCACTCGGTGTTTATGGGATTTGCGCCGATGGACAATCCCAAGATAGCCGTGGCGGTGTATGTAGAGAACGGAGGTTGGGGAGCCGACTACGGAGTGCCCCTTGGTGGACTGATAATGGAACAGTATATTCACGGAAAGCTGTCGGAGGAGTCGATGAAGAAGGCCGACGAATTCCAGCATAGACATATTTCTTATGGTACGACAATCAGATAAGCAACCGAGTGTGCTGCGTTCACTCGACTGGTGGACAGTAGCTATTTACGTCGCCCTTTTGGTATTTGGCTGGATCAGTGTCTGCGGTGCCAGTTATTCGTATGGCGACACCGACATATTCAGTCTCGGCACCCGTTCGGGTATGCAGATAGTTTGGATAGGCACTTCGCTGTGCTTGGGGTTTGTGCTGCTTATGCTCGACGACCGTTTTTACGACATGTTCGCCTATATACTCTATGGCGCGCTTTTGTTGTTGTTATTTATCACGATATTCAATCCCCACCAGATAAAAGGCTCGCGTTCGTGGCTTGTGTTGGGTCCCCTTCGACTGCAACCTGCTGAGTTTGCAAAGTTTGCAACGGCCTTGGCGCTTGCCAAGGTGATGAGCGTTTATGGATTCACGATACACCGAATGAGGGATTTCGTCACCGCGTTAGGCGTGGTGATGGTGCCAATGCTCTTCATCGTGCTCCAGAGGGAGACCGGTTCGGCACTCGTCTATCTGTCGTTCTTCCTGATGTTCTATCGTGAGGGAATGCCAGGCAGTGTGCTTTTCACCGGTGTGGCAATGGTGATATACTTTGTTGTGGGCATAAGATACGAGGAAACCATGCTTTTCGACACACCTACATCGGTGGGCAAGTTTGTTGTGCTGTTGTTGGTGCAGATATTCACTGCGGGCATGGTGTATGTCTATTGCAAGGCGAGGCGCGAGGCATGGTCAATCCTTGGTTATGGACTTGGCATCACGCTACTTGCCCTGCTCTTTTCTGAGTATGTCATCCCCTTTGATGTCGTGTGGGTGCAGGTGATATTGACTGTGGCATTGGCTTTGTGGCTATTGTGGAACGGACTTGGTTCGCGACTGAAAAACTATTATTTCATCCTCCTTTTCACATTAGGCTCAGTGGCGTTCTTCTATTCAGCCGACTATGTGCTCAACAATGTTATGGAGCCGCACCAGCGGGTGAGAATCAACGTGTTGCTCGGACTTGACGAGGACTTGGCTGGAGCCGGATATAATGTCCACCAGAGCGAGATAGCCATTGGCTCGGGAGGCCTGGAAGGCAAGGGTTTCCTCAACGGAACCCAGACGAAACTGAAATTCGTGCCTGAGCAGGACACCGACTTTATCTTCTGCACCGTGGGAGAAGAGGAGGGTTTTGTCGGTTCGTCGATGGTGTTGTTGCTCTTCCTTGCGCTCATATTAAGGCTTATTCATCTTGCCGAACGACAGCCTATGCGTTTTGGCAGGGTGTATGGATATTCGGTGGTGTCGATATTCCTTTTCCATGTTTTCATCAATGTGGGAATGGTGTTGGGCTTGACCCCTGTAATTGGTATTCCCCTCCCGTTTTTCAGCTACGGAGGTTCGTCGCTATGGGGTTTCACCTTCCTCCTCTTCATTTTCCTGCGCATAGATGCCGGCAGGGAAATGTCGCGGCGGTAATCTTTTTTGTTTAAAATTTTATCCTGATTCCGATGTCATTGATGCCGTGGAGGATTTCGCGCTTCATGTTATGACGTATGCGCACTTCCACGGAATCCCCTTTCTCCAAGGATATGTCGTTGAAGTGATTGTCATAATGGAAGAGACTGACACCGCTGCCCTTAATGCTGCCGTCGGAGTCGAAGAGGCTGCACATTATCGTGTCGCTCACAGTGCGCACTTCCATCGTCCTGTCCTTGGGAATGATGGTTTGGTCAACGATGATGCATATGGATGTGAAGGGATAGGTGTCGCTGATGCGCAATCCCAATTCCTCGGAGTAAGTGCCTGACTTCTGGAATACGGGCATACGGTAGATGAGGGTGTCGTTTTTCTCCCATCCCGTAAGCGGCGTGTGTTCATAGTGGTCATAAACGGTTTTACGGTTGCACGACACTGACAACAATGTCGCGACAACCGTAAGTAAAATATAAATGACTCTATTCTTTTGCATCTTGTTGTGGCTTTCTCTGTTTCTTTGGACGTGGAGGTCTCTGCTGACGAGGCTGTTGATCCTGTTGCTGAGGAGTCTTCTTCTGCGGAGCTTCCTGCTTCTGCGGAGTCTGCTGGTTTTGAGTCTGCTGACCGCCCTCGGCTTTCTGCTTGTTGGCGTTGTTTTTCTTCTTTTTCTTCTTCTTTGCCTTGTCGAAACGCGAGATGTCTCCACCCGCAAGCAGGTCGGTATGTTGCTTCTTCGTTTCACGTCCCTCGCCGTCCTTCTGCAGAGACATGGGTTTCTCGCCTCGTCGGTTCATCTCGATGATTTCCTTAGCCCTTTCGGCTGTAATCACCTCAAGGTTTGAGGCTATGTTCTTGTCGGTGGAGTAGGTGACAAGACCTGCAAGTATGTCGCTCTTGAAGAGATGGAAGTCGCCGTCTTGAGTCTGAAGCACCACCTCGCGGCTTGGCATCCTGCGCCCTGCCTCCACATAGTTGTCCACCTCATAGTTGAGGCAGCATTTCAGTTTGGCGCACATGCCCGCGAGTTTCTGCGGATTGAGCGAGATGTCCTGGAATCGGGCGGCATTCGTACTCACACTGACGAAGTTCTTCATCCATGTGGCACAGCACAATTCGCGTCCGCAAGGGCCAGTACCTCCGATGCGTCCAGCCTCCTGACGCGCACCGATCTGCTTCATCTCAATCCTCACGTGGAAGGTGTCGGCGAGCACCTTGATGAGCTGTCGGAAATCTACACGCTCGTCGGCAATATAATAGAATATCGCCTTGTTGCAGTCGCCTTGGTATTCCACGTCACCGATTTTCATCTGCAGTCCAAGGTCTTTGGCTATCTGTCGGCTCTGAATCATGGTGCCGTGCTCTCGTCCCTTGGCCTCATGGTATTTGTCCATGTCGGTTGGGCGTGCTATACGATAGATGCGCTTGATGTCATCAGCCGACTTAAGGTTGGCTTTCTTTATCTGTAACTTCACTAACCGTCCGGTGAGTGTCACCACACCGATGTCGTGTCCGGGGTTGGCCTCCACAGCCACGATGTCGCCTTTCTTCAGGTCTAACTTGTTGACATTGTGAAAGTAGCCCTTGCGTGTATGCTTGAACTGCACCTCCACGAGGTCAGTCGTTTCGTCATTGCCTGGCACGTCAGCAAGCCAGTCATAAGTGTTCAGCTGCTTGTCCTGTCTGCCTATTGCCCTTCGGCAAAGCCCTCTGTCAGTAGAGCAGCATATCTTGTAATCCTTGTTATTTATGTCCATATATATCAATTTACAATTTATAATTCATAATTTATAATTTTGCGCAGCCATTTTTCATTTTTCATTCTTCACTCTTCATTTATTAATAAGCAGCACGATCATCTGCAGCGCCATGTCGAAGAACACTATCTTGCCATTGGCATTTTGGGAAATGTCCCTGATTGCCTTGTTGGCGAGTTCAGTGATTTGTAGAATGTTGTTTTCGTTCACGAATCTTGCGAAGTTGGCGGTGAAGGCCTCCTCCTGCGATGTCATGTATGAGAGTTCGGGCTGCTGGAAGTTGTACATAAAGCTCTCTCGTATCAGTCGCAGGAAATACGTCAGAAAGCGTTTTTGCTTTTCCCTTCCGTATGAGTTGATGTTCTCGCTCCAGTGTTTCAGTTCGCGCACGTTGCGCTGGTAGGCTAATCTCATGAGCGACTGGAAGTCAGCAAGAAATTCCTTGTTCTCACCGTCTGCTGAGAGTTCGCTCACAGCCGTGAGCCAGTCGCCGTTGGCGAGTCGCGCCACTCTCATTGCATCGTCTTCGGATATTCCGTACTTGCCAACGAGTGCCTTTTGTATGCTTTCGTTGTCGGTCTTCTTTACGTCTATGCGCTGCACTCGGCTGCGTATGGTTTCAAGCAAGTTGTCGGGGTTCTCGCTCACCATGATGAAAATGGTTTGCGAGGGTGGTTCCTCTATGAGTTTGAGAATCTTGTTGGCGCACTCGATGTTCATTCTCTCCGGTAGCCAAATCACCGACACCTTGTATCCGCCCTGACTGGATTTGAGACTGAGCTTTCGGTTGAGTTCGTCGCTTTCTCCCGCGGTGATGATGGCCTGTTGGTTTTCAGCACCTATCTCCGTCATCCATTGCTCTATGTTGAAGTAAGGTGAGCGCGAGATCATGTTGCGCCATTCTTCGGCGAAGTCCTCGCTCACGGGCTTATGCTCCGAACCCATGTTAGGAGTCTTGATTGTTGGGTAGGAGAAGAGAAGGTCGGGATGTCCCCATTTCTCGAGCATCTTGCATTGCCTGCATTCCCCGCAAGCCTCGTCATGCCCTTCGCGGTTTTGGCATATCAGATAAGAGGCGAAAGCCAAGGCAAGGGCCATCTTGCCGCAGCCTTGCGGGCCGCAGAGCATTATGGCATGTGGCAATCTGTCTTCCCTGACCATCGTAATCAGCCTCTGCCACACCTCTTCCTGTCCTATAACTTCTTTCCTCTTCATTTTATTTAATTTAACACAGAGTCACAGAGTTACAGAGTTTTTCTTTTTCTCCGTGTCTTTGTGTTTTAATTATACATGTGAAACTTTAATTTTTTAATTCTTTAATTCTTTAATTCTTCAAAAGCCTCTTCGCCACTTCCGCCACGGCATCCACTGCCGACACGGTGTAGAAATGTATGTCGTTGACACCGTGGGCATACAGTTCCTTGCACTGTTGCGTAGCCCATTCTATGCCGAGTTGCTTTGCCTCCTCGTCCGTCTTGCATTTCACGGCTTCGAGAGCTAACTCCTGCGGGATGTCGCAGTGGAATGTCTTGGGAACGACGGTGAGCTGGCTAAGCTTGGCAAACGGTTTGATGCCGGGGATGATAGGTATGGTGATACCCATAGCGCGGGCTTTCTCTACGAACTCGAAGTATTTCTTGTTGTCGTAGAAGAGCTGGGTGACAGCATAGTCGGCACCCAAGTCCTGCTTCTCTTTCAGATACATCATGTCCATTTCGAGATTGGGAGCCTCGTCGTGCTTTTCGGGATAGCAAGCCACACCGAAGTCGAATTTCTCACCGGGGCATTTGATGGGAGTGCCGTCGGCGAAGAATCCCTCGTTGAAGCGGTTCACCTGGCGAATCAGGTCGGTGGTATGCTCGTGTCCTCCGGGAGTGGGGATAAACCGGCTGTCCTCCTTCGCCTTGTCGCCACGCAGCAACAAGAGGTTGGATATGCCCAAGAACTGCAGGTCGAGCAGTTCATATTCGATGTTCTCCACAGTGGTGCCGCTGCATATCACGTGCGGTTGCACGGGTATGCCGTATTTGTTCTGTATAGCCGCTGCTATGGCTATGGTGCCGGGGCGGCGGCGCACCCTGTTGCGTTGCAGAAGTCCGTTGTCGAGCTGTTTATACACAAACTCGCTGTGGTGGGTTGTGATATTAATAAACAGGGGGTTGAATTCCTTCATCTTCTCGATAGTGGCGAACAGTTTGTCCGTGCCCGTTCCTTTCAGTGGGGGCAGTACCTCGAAGGAGAAATGCTTGTCTCCCTTGCTGTTGTTCAGTAGTTCTATGACTGTCATATTGATTCCTTAATGTACATTTGGCGACAAAATTACAAAAAAAAACTCAATTCCACCGATATTTTCCCAAAAAAGTGAGGAAAAGTTTGTTTTTTTTTAAACACAGAGACACAAAGACACTGAGTTTGCTTCAAAAAACATCTCAGTGTCTTTGTGTCTCTGTGTTTATATACCACGCTAAAAGTTACTTCTCTATAGTGTAAAGCCTGAATGTCATTGGCTGGAGGACATCGTTGAGAACGGTGTTCTTGCTGCCTGCCTCACATTTCACGCTTCCCTCTACTGGGGCAATCTTGTTGGGAGCCTCGATAGAGTTCTCGTCGTCCATGCCACTGTGGTTGAGAGTGATGGTCTTTGCCGTCTTCTCACCCTTCATTCCCACGAGGTTGAGACTGACGTTCTGTGCAGTCTTGCTTGTATTGATCACCTTCACAATGACAGTGTTGGCGTTAGCGTCAAGCACAGCACTTGCGAACAGGCCGTTCTGACCCTCCTGACCGGCCACTGGCTTCTTGTTCATGGTCAGACTGAGCACGTTGGTACCCTTGTTCTGCGCATACATCTGCTGAACATAGTAAGAGCAGGTCTTGAACATCTCGGTGTTGTCAAACCATACGAGGTCGGGACGCCACTGCCATCCGTCAACATGAGCCAACAGCGGGGCGTAGGCTGTCATATATACCACGTCGGCGTTGCGTTCCATGTCGGTCATGAAGGCAGCCTCGAGGATTGAAGCCTCGTAGTGGTTCCACTTCTTGCCCTTGCCGTGGCAAGCATATTCACCGGCAAACACCTTTGGACCCTTGCGGTCATAGTTCTCATAGCGCAAGCCGCTGTTGAGGAACCAGCTCTCGGGACGATAGAAATGCTCGTCAACCAAGTCTGCCTTCTGCTTCTTCATGTCCTGCCATCCCAACTCGAACATCTTGCCCTCGGAGTCAGGACCGCTGGTGCCCACAATCTTGATGTCGGGATACTTGGCGCGGATAGCCTTTACGAACGGAGTGAGACGCTTATAATATAAGGTGTCCCACTGCTCGTTGCCCACACCGATGAATTTCAGGTTGAAAGGCTCGGGATGTCCCATTTCGGCACGCTTCTTTCCCCATGTCGAGTTGACGTCGCCATTGGCAAACTCGATGAGGTCGAGGCAGTCCTGGATATACGGGTCAAGCTCGTCCATAGGCACATGTGCGCACTCCTTGTTCCAGTTCTGGAACTGGCAAGCCATACCCACGTTGAGCACAGGCAGAGGCTCTGCGCCGATGTCCTCAGAGAACTGGAAGAACTCGAAGAATCCCAGTCCGTAGCTCTGATAGTAGTCGGGATAGTAGCGATAGTCGAAGGTGTGCTCCCAGCGGTTCTGGTTGAGCGGACGATTCTCCACCGGACCGATGGTGTTCTTCCACTGGTAGCGGGTCTCAAGGTCAGTGCCCTCCACGATACATCCACCGGGGAAGCGGAGCAGACCGGGCTTCACGTCGGCAAGAGCCTGGGCCACATCACGGCGCAATCCGTTCTCGCGGTTCTTGAATGTGTTCACGGGGAAGAGGCTCACGTGCTCAAGGCTCACTGGGTTGCCGCCCTTGAGGAAGATGCGCAGGTTGGCCTTCTTGTGGGTTCTGGGAGCTTTCATGACAATCTCATACTTCTTCCAGTCGGTGGAAGTGATGTCGAGAGTCTTCTCCACGAACTCCTGATGCTCGCCCATTGAATACTGGTCGATAAGCTGCACACGTATGGTGGCCTTGCCCTGCGGCGCCTTTGCCCATACCGAGAAGCGGTAGTCCTCGCCCTTCACCACTCCGATACCGAAGTAACCCTCGTTCTGCAGACCGGTGCGGCGGTCGCCGTGGTTGGGAGCCTTCAGTTCCACATAGTGCGGGCAGCGCTCAAACGGACCGTCGTTTTTGAGCGTTACGTTACCGAACACCTGCCATCCCATGTAGTTCTGCGGGAACTCGAACGAGCGGTTCTTGATGAGTTCGCCGTATAAACCACCATCGGCGGCATAGTTAATATCCTCGAAGAACAGGCCATACATGGTGTCCTGGATCTTCGCTCCGGCTTTCTTGGTGTTGATGTCCATGACGTTGGTCTGGGCACCGGCAACCATCGCAGAAGCCACTGCGATAGCGCATGTTAGTAGTCTTCTTTTCATTCTGTTTACAGTAGGTTTTAGCTAATGTTGCGACAAAATTAGTTAAATATTTCCTATTATGCAAGTATTTTCAGATATTTTTAGTAATTTTGTGGCGAATTTAAAAACAATACGACTAAAAGATTATGGAACAAAAAGACAAAGGTAGCAAGTCCTACCTGATTTCAATTGTGATGGTGGCCGTTCTCGGCGGTCTTCTCTTCGGTTACGACACTGCCGTGATATCGGGTGCCGAGAAGGGATTGCAGGCATTCTTCATGGGTGCCGACGACTTCGTTTATACCGATTTCTGGCACGGTTTCACCAGTTCGAGTGCCCTCGTGGGTTGTATCATCGGTTCTGCCCTATCGGGTGTGTTGGCTTCCAACTGGGGACGCAAGCGTTCGCTCATCTTCGCCGGCGTGATGTTCTTCATCTCGGCATGGGGTTCGATGTACCCCGAGTCAATGATTCTTGCCAAGGGTGAGCCAGACATGACACTGCTCATAGTGTTCAACATCTACCGTGTCATCGGTGGAGTGGGAGTGGGTCTTGCCTCTGCCGTCTGTCCTATGTATATCGGTGAGATTGCACCGAGCAACATCCGCGGTATGCTTGTGTCGTGGAACCAGTTTGCCATCATCTTCGGACAGCTTGTGGTTTATTTTGTCAACTTCTTCATCCTTGGCGACCATATCGCCCCTGCCATCCAGAGCATTGGCAACGGAATGAACGAGATTCTCAACGGTGCCGAGGCTGCCTGGGCTATTGAGACGGGATGGAGATATATGTTTGGTTCTGAGATGATTCCTGCCGGACTCTTCGCCCTGCTGATATGCTTCGTGCCTGAGACTCCCCGCTATCTTGCCATGGTGGGACAGGACGACAAGGCCGAGCGCGTGCTTGCCCGCATCAATGGTGCCGCCAAGGCAAAGGAGATACTCTTCGAGATAAAGAACACCGTCACCGAGAAGAAGGAGAAACTCATGACCTATGGTTTCCTCTGCATCTTCGTGGGTGTGATGCTGTCAGTGTTCCAGCAGGCAGTGGGTATCAACGCCGTGCTCTACTACGCTCCGCGTATCTATGAGGCAATGGGCTTCGACAATCCGATGATGCTCACCGTCTTCAACGGTATCGTCAACCTCGGATTCACCTGTGTGGCCATCTTCACCGTCGAGAAACTCGGTCGCAAACCGCTGCTCATCATCGGTTCTCTCGGCATGGCCATTGGCGCAATAGGAGTGGCGTGCACCTTCGGCAATCCCGATGTCCAGCTGCTTTGCATGATTTCCATCATGGTTTATTCGGCATCCTTCATGTTCTCATGGGGCCCCATCTGCTGGGTGCTCATCGCCGAGGTGTTCCCCAACACCATCCGTGGTCAGGCAGTGGCCATCGCCGTAGCCTTCCAGTGGATATTCAACTGGATAGTATCGACCTCGTTCGTGCCGATGTCCAACAGCCTTGGCTTCTGGTTCACCTACGGTCTCTATGGTGTAATCTGTATCCTTGCAGCCGTGTTCGTATGGCGACTCGTGCCCGAGACCAAGGGCAAGACCCTCGAGGACATGACCAAACTATGGAAGAAACAGTAATGTATGTATAATATAATAAGGTATTAGAGATTATTATGAAGACAATTTTGATTGCAGAAGACAACGACAGCAACTTCATCCTGATGAGCTATCTGCTCAAGAAGCACTATTCCATCATCAGGGCAAAGAATGGCAGGGAGGCAGTCGAACTGGCCTCCAAGGGTGGATTTGAGATTATCCTCATGGATATCAAGATGCCCGAGATGGACGGATTGGAGGCCACTCGCATCATCAAGCAAGCCCAGCCCGACATGCCCATCATTGCTCTCACCGCCAATGCCTTCGAGAGCGACCGCGAGCAGGCTCTCGCCGCCGGATGCGACGATTTCCTCTCCAAGCCGGTCAATGCGGATGTATGTCTTTCGACAATTGCCAAGTACATCTAATCAAAGTGAGAAAAGAAAAAGGAGTGGTTTTGACCACTCCTTTTTTGTGACTCGCATGGTATCTGCGCCCAAGGGGGTCACAATGAGACTTATCTCTTTATAAATCAAATGTCTATATTGGTCATCAGTTCTGTCTTATTTTTAAGCATGACCCGAAACCTCGAACGAGTTATTTAACTCGGTATCACGTGCAAAGGAACACATTTTTTTTGAAATAACCAAATGTTTTCAGAATTTTTTGCTAAAAATTGGTAAAACAGATACAATTTGTAGCATTCTCAAAAGTATTTGGCCGCTTTAGTTGCAGTGTCTTAAGACTTGACAATCGAAAAAGGAAAAGATTCTATTCTACATCTGTCCACATATATATGTATTTTTGCTTTAGCATATATATTATATATGCTAAACAATTGGATAAAATATAGCTCTGTAGTTCTTGTCTGATGCCGTCTTACATGATTTTTCTCTTTTTCGACTGTCTCTCTCTTCAATTCACATAGTTGTGTGACTCCCCATAGTCTTTCCCCTTATAAATGTGCCATACCCATTTAAGAGCAACCACATCATGCTTGACAAGAATTGTGTTGCAAAGGTACCCGTTATGGCATTCATTCTGCAAGGTCAGTGCAGGAGTTTGCTCGTGAAATCTCCACGCTCTGATTGCTTCAGAGGTAGTATTTGACGGCAAAACCTTGCCTTGATGAGCCATAACACCTTTTGAGGCAACATAATTCTTTAATCAATCCCGATGGTAGTTGGTTCTACATAAGGGAAGAAAATAAAAATTTTATCTTATGGCTAACATTTGCGACACTCAGTACAAGGTGACAGGCTCACGCAAAGCCGTGGCAGACCTTTGGAACACACTCCAAGAGTTGGAGGTGAACAGTAATAATGTGTATCTGTATCTCTTGGCAGAACACTATGGCATTGACTACGAGAAGAAAGGCATCTCGGTGAGAGGACACATCTATTGGGCAGAGTATGAGGAGAACGTGGAAGACGATTATGCCCTCTTGTCCTTTGACACCGAAAGTGCTTGGTCTTCCTGCGACTTGTTCTTTGAGGAGGTGAACAAGGCACTTGGCAATGAACTTTCCATCAGTTGGCGAGAGATAGAGCCGGGTTGCGACATCTTCTATACGCACGATGAGAACGACTTCTTCCCCGAAGAGTGCTACGTCACTGCCTACGGAGAACTCTTTGAGGATTGTGAGGGTGCTTACTCCACCTTTGGCGATGCCATCAAGTTGTGGTGTGAGAAAACAGGTGTCTCACAGGATGGAAGAAGCGAACAGAAGATGATTGACTTCATCAATGAATACGAGTATGAGACAGAGGACACGAACTTCTGCATCAATCCAATCACGTTCGGCTAACACGGAGGATAGGCTATGATAGACTTTGAGGATTTGGAAAGCATTGTCGGCAGTTTCTGCACCTTGCTTTACCCACACAAGGGACAGACAGAGGGAACGATAGTTGAGGATATGGGCAATGAACTGCTCATTCAACTCATCAACGGCAAAGAGGTGGTTGAGTATCGGGATGACGTGGTCATCTATGAATAGGTGAAAAAGAGTCTGTAGGCTTGGCAAGGTTTGCAGACTCTTTTCCTTTTTCGACCGTCTGTTGTACTTTAACTTTATCCTTCGAAAGATGCAATTCCTGTTTCATTAGCTGCTCTCCGCAAGTTGCACCGTATGCCCACTTGCTTCATTCATATTATAATAATGGAAGATGTCAGTCGTTTGTCTTGCCAGTTTTACTATCCAGAAGGTTTCGTCTAAGTTTATTGACTCCCTGTTCAAACTTTACGGGGTTACTTTCTTTCAGTTTCCCTATGTTGAGCAGCTTCCATTGCACAGAAGGGTATTGTGAAAGGTCACCAGCGCAACATTTATTCCAATCGGGTTCTCCTTGCTCAAACGACAACAGGAATTCTTTGTCAGTGATTGTAAGACCGCCATTGACAAGACTCAACAAGGCTGTTCTTGATTCCAAATAATCCTCATAGCCGAATGGTGTTTCAGTCATGCCTTGGAATTGATTCTCCAACGCTTCGGTTTGGTCAATGTCATGAGGCTGCAGTGACTCGATAATTGGTTTGTCACTTCCAAGAAGACAAAGCATGAAACCGTTCTTTACATCGTCAAAAGATTGCAATTCCATGTATTTGCAATCAAATAGGTCGCGAGGATGCTGCCTGCTTAATGCTGCCGTGATTTTGCCTCCGTAGAGTTGGCTGAATGATACAGTACGAGCCTTGCACCCCATACTAAACTCGTTTCTTGCCTTTTCACATAATGGCAGTTCTACGACATCACCAATGATTCCTCTCTTTGTTGCATTGACCTCGATTTTTACAGTCGCATCACCCAAAGTGCATAACAATTTCCATACGTCAGGTTTGTGCTTGACGACAACACCCAGTATGGTCTTCTCAATATTCTTCTTTACCTCAAGCAACTTCTGGTTGATGGATGCCAGACTCTGTTGCCTATTCTCTATAGGTATATATGTGACATCAATATCAACACTGTATCTTAAGAGGTTCCTGTGAAACAAGTTTATTGCAGTCCCACCATGGACGGCAAACTCCTTGATTTTATATACCGATGGCATGATGCGGATGAGTAAAGCCACCTGTTTCCTGTATCTATCCTTCATAACTGTTCAATGATTGTGGTATAGTTATCTTGTATTTTGATATATAGACACCTCCTGGTACGAGCTGCAGCTTTGAAGTCCCAAACTCTATACTGCTTGGATTGAGTTCGTCCAGCCAGTAATGTCCTGCCTTTTCTGCCATGTAGAGGAACATGCGCTTGACACCATAGTTTCCTGTGTTTTCAAGAAGTCTCTGCACCACATCACTTCTAAGAGTGGTAAGCTGTTCCATGATGTAGTACAAGTCAGTGTAGTCATAATACTTTGGGGCAAGCAGCAAGCACTCCAAGAATGCCTGTTCAGGCGAGGATATGTAAAGTGTGCCGCCTTTGGCATCTTCCTCTATGGTTTCTGTAACCTTGAAAGCATTCGTGTGAAACGGCCTGAAGATTACATCAAAGCACTCGTCCTTCATCCAAGACGGACGTTTCGCGGGTGTATCTAAACATACTGCCAACACAGGTTTACCCATAGGGACATAATGATTGAAGCCCGCATACTCCAAAGCCGAATGTGCAGCTATCCGCATATGCGATCCCGTTTGCTTATTGCAAGATGCCAACGCAGCAAAAGCAGAGAGAGTGCTGCCTGTCCGGTACATTACCCCTTGGGACAATGAGGAAAACCACCCGGAGTCACGGTATCTCTTCTGCAACTGGTCTGAATACCCCTGTCGCTTCAGCCACTTGGAGAATAGCAAGCCTGATGAATCCGTGCTTGCAAGAAGTTGGTTTATTTTTGTTCCTGTAACTATACTCATAGTATATGAATTAATTAGATTTTCAACTGCAAAATTACAACAAATAAATGAGAAACCATCATAACGGTTGAAAATAATGCCGTTTTATAAACAATTTGTTTATTTTTGGGCACAAATCAAGTGATTTTCACAATCATTATCGGCTTCATTCGTGATATAATCACAGCTATATAATGTGTTTTGTGAATGGAAGGTACATCTTGCAGACTCTTTTTCTCTTTCACGGCAAAAAACTCTTTTACCTTTCACCTTTACCAATGATATTACTGCTATACTAATTTCCGACCTTCTTTGTACTTGTTGATGCCATCGCATGTTGTCTATTTGCTGTTGTTATTTGGGCTATTTCAGCCGTTTTTGTTCTTTCCGAGAGTTAAACTATAATAAAAATGCAATGAAATCTTTCTTTTCTTCTTTTTCTTATTATTCTTTTTCTTCTTTTCTTTGAAAAGACTTACTGTTTTATATGCTTTTATCATTGACCATGTGTTGACATCTGTTAATAGGATTTGGTGGTTTCATTATTTCATTATTATATTTGCACCAAATTTCGAACACATTAAAACACTTACAGTATGGTAACAAAGACAAAGAAGTCCCGCTCAGCTAAGACTGCAGCAACGACAACTACTACTGAACCTACAGTCGTAAAAGCAAAGAAGTCCCGTCCAGGGAACACAACAACAGCATCCACATTCCCACGTTCACATGTGGGCATAAGAAAGATGCTGGATTCTACTATTTGGCCTGGTAAACGGTACGCTTTCCCTCCTACAGAGAGAAAAGCGCATAAGCCTGTAATGTCATACGACATCTCTTATCTCTTTGATTTTGGTGTTATATATGAAGAGGTGCCTACGGTTGGCTTTGTCAAATCCAAGAAGTACGGAAAGACTATTCCATACTACAATTCTCAGGAGAAGGCGTTCATTGAGTTTACAGAAAGCAGGGCTACCATCGTAGAACTGGTGGAGAAACCAGTGGAGTTGGTGTATAATTCTGAATTTACAAGTGTCTTCGTTCCTGACTTCCTGTTCTTCACCTCTGGCGGCGAAGGAATATTCGTGATGCTAATGCCCTATAAATACTTTGCTGTCCAAGAGACGCAACAGAAATGGTATGCACTCATGAAGTACTGCGCTGACAATGGCTACGGCTGCCTGCTCATGGATATGGAGTCTGGCATCACCATGAAGTTTGTGCTGAAAGTGTCCACGCAGATTGAGGAGAAGAATCTGAAGTTCTCCAAAATGCTAGACGAGATGTTTACCAGGAAACACACGAAGTGGCTTGCGTATAAGGAGTATGTCAGCATCATAGATGAACTGCACGTGAACGACGTTGAACTTCAGGCTATGGTGCTGATGAACCAGCTGATATATGTCCCAAAGTCTCCTAAAAACTATATGTCACTGCTAAAGCAACGACAAGATGACGTGTTCAACTCTCAACTCATCATGAAGACGATGGCATTCCAATGCCTGTTCCTTAGCTGATGTCTCGGACGAGAAAGGAGGGGGTACATCTGTATATGTGTGCCCTATCTCTTTCTCGACCATATGTCGTTCTTTTAACATACTACTTTTATAGATACTATTCCTGTTTTATTAGCAGCTCTCCGCAAGCTGCGCCCTATGCCCACATGCTCCAATCCTGTTATAGAAGCAACGCTTCCACTCTTTTATATCCTTATAGTTTTGAACCATTCGCCATTGTAAGCCACCAAAAGTCTGCCTTGTTATGAGGAATGTATTTCTTTGCCTTGGTTGTCTGCTTGGGCTTTACCACTGCTCCCATTATCGGCATGAGGTTACTTGTCTGCATACCTTTCTATGGCTTTAACAACAATCCTGTCCGTCTTACATCTTGCCGATGCTCCGACCTGTATGCGCATCCTTCATGATGACACGTTTCATGTGCTTCTGTTCTTGCATTTTCCACATCCATGAGTCACTCAGGGTTTCCCGCGTTCTTGCGGCTGACAGAGAGAAGGCGACTTGCTCCTGTTTGCTGTTGGCTGACATCTGTTCCTGCATCCACATACCTATTTCCTTATCCTTTTTCTGAATAGTGTTATTTCAAAGCGACTTATTTTTTCCATGCAAAGGTAGCGTGATGCTGCGAAGGATCTCCTCCTTCTTGTGTGGCCGCTATCGCTGTGACCAATAAAATAGTGCGTAATCTTCCTTTTTCTCCCTTACCGCCAACGACAAAAAGAGTATTGCGAACGATTTTCATGGTGCTTCCCACATGGTGCCACATCCCTGCTCTGTAATGCATGTAAAAATTAAGTCTCACTTTTAAATACAATTCAATATGAAAAAGGTAGAAAATTCTTTCGGTATCAGTGGATTCGTAGGTTCAGACGCAAGCATCCACCAGTTTACAAACAACAGCGTAGCACGCTTCTCTTTGGCTATCAGCCGACAGGAAAAGAACGGCGAGGAAACACGCAGAGTGTCAGCTTTCATCAATGTGGAAACTTGGCGCAAGAACGGAAGCACCGACACGTTCGACATCATCACAAAAGGTGCCATGCTTACAGTTGAGGGTCGTTTCCGTCCAGATGAGTGGACAGACAAGGATGGTGTCAAGCACTCCAAAGTAGTACTCGTAGCCGACAAGGTTTACCTCACGCCAGACAAGGAGGAGACTCCTGAGGAAGAGCCTTCCAAGCCAGCAACCAAGAAGGGCAAGAAATAGCCTTTCCTCCTCATAAACAAGGCGACCTTCGGGTCGCTTTTGTTTTGCTCATGGGATAGTTTCTTGACTGCTCTAAGTTCTATCAACTGTTTTAGTCTTTTGTATATGACATTCTGTTGTCAATCATTCCGCTCACTTGTCGATGCCCATTTTTCGGTGCAAAGTTACTGCCTGGGCAAACATCAAGTACCGCACAGCTAACAGGCAGAGAACTTAACGACAGCTTTCCACGAATGTTCCATTAGTGGTATTTCATTTATTTCTCCGTCTGTTTACTTGCCTTATTGCCCTTATTCCGCAGTCTTTGATGCACGAAAAATAAGTTCCCGACAAGCGGAGCCGGAAGGCTTCGAACAAAGGGAAGCAAAAACAAGTTGAACATCCAAACATCAAATGACATGAGGACAAGAATAATGACTAAAGAACAAGGCAAGCGGTGCGACATCAGCCGCTTCCCCAACTTCCACAGAAGTGGAAGCATCAAAGGCATGAAGCGCATCTATTATGGTATGGATGCCTTATTGGTGCGTTGCGGAGAGTATATCTACAATGTCAGCAGCGAACCGAGAATCTATTATCAGGCGAGTTATTAACATCAAATCCAAGAATACAATGGACAGCAAAAAATTATCAGAGAAAGAGCAGACTTTTGTCGAATGCTTCTCACGGTTTGTTAACGGTCAGATGGGTTCTGCCTCCAAGGTTGGAAATGCCCTTGCGAATGACCATCGTTATCTCGTCAATGAAAAGGGCAAGGTGGTGTTTGCCTTCTTGGAACGTCTTGCGGACGACTACCAAAAGGGACACTATGACCAGCGTGACGAATGGGCGTGCCGATTGGCAGCTGAAACCATCGAGCACCTTGAAGAGAAAAGAATGTATTACAGAACACTTAACACCGATTGACTATGGCAAGCAGATTGATTACACCGACATTGGAGGAAAGGCTAAAGTCCTATCCACTGTACTCACAGGATGGTAAGGGCAAGGATGCCGTTTGTGTGGCGGTTTTCTTCATCGGTAACATTAGATGGTTTGTACTCGAAGGGCAGCCCGAAGGAAGTGACACAACATTGTTCACCATCGTATGCGGTCTGCACGAAACGGAGTATGGCTATACTTCTGTGAATGAAATGGAGAGCGTAAAGGTAGACGGCTCCAAGTACGGAATGGACGAAGTGTTTGAAGTGGAGCAGTTGGACGGCTTTTCGCCAATAAAACTGAAAAACATTCCGGACGAGGATTTGCAGGCATTCCTTCACAAGATGGAATGACTCTAACACCAATCAGCCGCAGGGACATGACTCCTTGCGGCTGATTTCTGTCGTATCGCTTATTATCTGTCCCTCCTGTAATCACTTCGTCTGCTAGCATGAAAGAGTACCCTCAGCACGAACCACATGACTTTCATTAAGACAAATGCTCCTATTATAGCCAACAAATCTTCCATTATATTTATATATAATAATGTGTAAACGGCAAATCTGTTTTATTTGCTTTTCTTCCTCCCTCTTTTCTTCGGGACTTCAAGGTCTTTGATGGAAAGCGACTTGCCTTGGCTCAGAAAAAACTCCAAATTCGTTGGATAAATCAGCCAACTCCTTCAGATTATCTTCGTTCAATATGGAATTGAAAGAAGGTTTCTTTCCTTCCTCTTGTTTGCATTTACCATATCCTTCAGGCATAGGCTCCAGGCAATACCCGATAGCATCCGTCTGAACACTGTTCATTTTCTGCAAGACTTCCCTGACATAATCATACAGGTCTGTCCTCTCTCTCCTTAATATCCCACAAAAAAACAAGGCGTCGGCCTTGTTCCATTCTTGCAATCGCTTTTCTTTGCCATTGTCGATGATGGTAAACATTACTTTTTTACTGTCCATGGAATTATTTATTTGAAAATTATATTTATACCTTTTATATAAAATAAATCCACTATGAACTGTTAATCTACTCCGTCCCGCTCCATTTGCGAAGCGTCACCAAGATTGTTGGCATACAGACATTCCTGGCTGATGACGACATGGTCGCTATTAGCCAAGAAAGACAGTATGCCAAGGTCTGAACGCGAGAGGACTGCC
>SAMEA3663208__coassemble_53_pt1 | contig 87240 bp, 77 predicted proteins | sample SAMEA3663208__metabat2_low_PE_010 | metagenome-assembled genome bin SAMEA3663208 (sample SAMEA3663208) | pig gut metagenome | biome: pig gut; feature: pig-associated habitat; material: faeces | place: China | collected 2013
GAAGCACCAAAAACTGACTGCGAAGTGTTAAAATTAGAATAGTATTGATAATCAGCTGTTTAGTTACAAGTATTTCTTGTTATTGATGGTTGGTACGCATATCTAATTACAGCAAAAGAAAGCTGCCGCTCCAATGCTTGTGACAGAATTGGGTATCGTGACGGATGTAAGGCCACTACAGTCCCGGAAGGCCCACATTCCGATGCTTGTGACAGAATTGGGTATCGTGACGGATGTAAGGTCTATACAATATTGGAATGCATTTTCTTGAATTTCTTTAACAGTATAGCTTTTTTCATTAACTGTGATTGATTCAGGAATTACTATCTCTCCTTCATATTTTTTATCCCCGGAAGTCACAAAAGCTAAATTCTTGGCCAAATTATAATATATCCCATCCACCACAACATCATACGCCGATGCTGAGACTGCGAAGAAAACGCTGAGGATTAGCGTTGTCATCAATGATGTAAATCTTTTGTTCATAATGTTCGTTTTTTAATTTACATTTTACTAATTCAATGCAAAAGTACAAAGAATTTTTGATTCCACCAAATGTTTGGGCTTTTTTTGTCTGTCTCAGCCCTTTTTTTTGCCTTTAAGGGGGAAGGTGTTTCCCAGAATCAATAATCTTTCAATATTTCAATTTTTAATCCTTCCCAAAGCGTCACGTAACTATTCAGCTGGTTCTATATATTAGAACACAAAGACACAAAGAAACGAAGTTTTTATTCAGATACAAAGACAACAAGCGACTGGAAAGTCGCCACAAAGGCTTGCAGCGGGAAAACTTTGTGGACTTTGTAAGCAGCTTTGCTGCTCATTGTATCTTCATTCAGTGAAAAACACTTTGTATCTTCGTATCTTTGTGTTTAAAATTATACCTGCTGAATAGTTACAGCGTCACACGTCACATGAAATTTTTCTCGATTTTTGTTTCTGAGATAGACTATCTTAGTTATTATTTATTTATATATATATATAATAATTTTAATTATAAACAAGGTACGCAGGTTATTATAATGGGAATGGGATTTTGGAAAAAAGAGCACTTTCTCCACTTTAAGGCAAAAAAGGGTTAGAAATAGGGATAAAAATAACAAAAAAAGTGGGTTTTTGGTGAAAAACCGTGAGTTTTGGAAAAACGGGGTTTTCGTGAGGTTGGTTGATGGGGAGGGAAAGGGCGGAAATGGAAAATCGAGAAGAATTTCATGTGACGTGTGACGGCATTATTAAATGAAGAGTGAAGAATGAAGAATGAAGAATGGCTGCGCGAACCGAGTGGAGAGCCGAGCTTGCTCGAGCTATCCCGAGGTGAAGCCAGCCATCGACGAAGTCAATGAAGAATAAAGAATGGCTGCGCGAAACGGGTGGTTCGGTGTGGGGTCGGAGTGGGACTACTCCTCCTTAAGGCAAAAAGCGAAGGTACAGCGAAGGTACAGCGAAGGGATATCGAAGCTATTGCTTCGAAATTAAAGGATTAAAGAATTAAAGTTCGACGAAGTCATTTAAAGTTTCGTTGGCGAGCGGGAGGGGGAAATGTTAAAGGCGAGCGAAGGAAATGTTAAATCTTTGATTTCGGTTGAAAATAGTTGAGAAAATATTTGGTGGTTTGAAAAATATTTTGTACCTTTGCATCGTGTTTGGAACCACAGAGGCTTGGATCACAGATTAACACAGAGATAACTTAATTCGGATTAACACAGATTTTGGGTGCGCAACGTAATCTGTAAAAATCAGTGGATTATAAAGTAATCTGTGGAAATCAGCGGATTGAAAGAAATCTGTGGAAATCAAAGCAGAATTATCATCCGTGAGAATCTGTGGATAAACACAATGGAGAACAGTTAACATTATTCACAATTAAAATTTATGTAAAAGTTATGGCAATTTTGAATGGTATTCTGAAGAAGCTGAACGGTTCGGCCGGTAGCCTTACCTTCAAGCAAGTGAATGGACAGACGGTCGTTTCGGAGAAGGTGACCGCAGTGAAGAAGAGCAACACCCCGGCGCAGATGCGCCAGCGTACCAAGTGGGGCAACGTGGTGCAGATGTACAAGGGCATTTGTCCGCTCATCAACTACGGCTACGAGTCGAAGCCCACGGGATGCAGTGACTTCAACATGTTCATGAAGGCGAACATGAAGCTCACCGACATCTATCTCACCCGAAGCGAGGTGGCGGGAGGCGCATGTATCGCGGCTCCATACCAGCTCACCCAAGGCTCGCTCCCTTCTATCGTTGTGGTGGGCAAGGGCGAGATGGCAAAGACCGACATCTTCCTCGGTGGACTCAAGATCGACGAGAACACTACAGTGAAGGACTTCGCTCAGGCAGTGGTCAGCAACAACGCCGACTACGACTATGGCGACCAGATCGCGTTCTTCGACGTGCTGCAGAAGGTGAACGCCGTGACCCTCATCCCCTACTGCCAGTTCACGGCAACCAACGTGTTGCTCGACAAGGCAAGCGAGGTGAAGCTCTGGGACTTGGTGAACAAGCACGGATTCGCAAGCTCTTCCGACGGTTTCCTCATGCATGCCGAGGGCGAGGGCAACGGAGTGTATGGTTGGGTGCACTCGCGCAAGGGCAACGGCAAGACACTCGTGAGCACGCAGACGCTCATTGACAACAACGCCGACATGATAGCCGAGTACACTGGCGAGCAGGCCTACAAACGCAGCGTGAGGACTTACGGCGGCGAGACGAGCGCATTCCTCACCCCGGGAACGATGACCACGTCGGGAGCCGAGGCGGCCACTCCGAGTGAGGAGCAGGGAGGCAGCGGCAATGACGGCGGAGGCAGCGGTTCTGACGGAGGCGGCAGCGGTTCTGACAGCGGCGGAGACGAGGAGGTTCCACCCGTAATCGGCGGCGATGAGAACGGCGGCGGTGGCGACGAGGTTATCGAAGACGGTGACTACGGGGTGTAGATTTCTTCATTAAAAAAACATTATGACTAAGGAGAACAAGTCGAGGTTAATTAAATTCTTGTGGAACCTTGCGTCGGCAATCCTCGCAGCCGTTGGTACCGCACTTGGAGTCAGTTGCGCCGTGGCGTAAGAATCAGTTATGGCGCCGTGGCGTAAAAAATCAAAATCCCCTTCTGCAAACAAAATGCAGGAGGGGATTTCCTTAGCCCTGTAAGGAAGGGTGTTATGCCGCCATTCGGGGCTTAGAAAAAGACTGCGCAGACATTGTCCAAGGGGATAAAAATGAAAAACGCAATTGATTGGGGGACAATCAATTGCGAAACTATTGTTGCGGAGGCAGGACTCGAACATGCGACCTCCAGGTTATGAGCCTGGCGAGCTACCAACTGCTCCACTCCGCGATGTTATTTCTCATTTGCGGGTGCAAAGGTACGACAAAAAATCGAAACTACCAAATTTTTCGGCGACTTTTTTGCCCAAAAGGGCTTTTTTAGCTAAAATACACTACTTTTAGGAGTTTTTTATCCAAATTTCTTGCTCGTTTGGGAGAAAATTACTATATTTGCACACGAATAAATGAATGTGCAATTAAATAATCAAGAGAGAGGACTCTATCATGTCAATATCCAAAACAAGACAGAAGCTGGTTGACGTAGCCCGTCAGCTCTTCGCAAAAAACGGATTAGAGAACACGACAATGAACGACATTGCCGTGCAGTCGGGTAAGGGACGAAGGACGCTATATACCTACTTTAAAAGCAAGGAGGAGGTATATCACGCCGTCATCGCCTCAGAACTGGAATTGCTCTCTGACAAGATGGACGAGGTGGCGGCACGCAAGATACGTCCGCAGGACAAAATCATCGAACTCATCTATACGCACCTGAGCATGATAAAGGAGGTGGTGGTGCGCAACGGTAACTTGCGCGCAGAGTTCTTCCGCAACATCTGGATGGTGGAGAAGGTGAGAAAAAACTTCGACGAGGACGAGATCGAACTCTTCCGCAAGGTTTATACAGAGGGAAAGCTGCAGGGGGAGTTTGACATCGACAACATCGACCTCGTGGCTGACATCACACACTACTGTATCAAGGGACTGGAGGTGCCGTATATCTACGGCCGACTGGGACACGGCATGACCGAGGAAACCAGCAAGCCGCTCGTGGCAAAGGTGGTGTATGGAGCGTTGGGGAAGGTGAGAAGGTGAGGATTTAAATGAAGAGTGAAGAATGAAGAATGAAGAATGTTTTAAATGAAGAATGTTTTTACTATATACATTAATATAATAATATAATAAAGAAAAGGAAGAAAAAATGGGACTATTAACAGGTAAGACAGCACTGATTACGGGTGCTGCACGTGGTATCGGTAAGGCCGTTGCCATGAAATTCGCTCAGGAAGGAGCTAACATCGCATTCACTGACCTCGTGCTCAACGACGACATGGCTGCCGGACTGGAGGCAACACGCAAGGAAATCGAGGCTGTGGGAGTTAAGTGCAAGGCCTACGCAGGTAACGCTGCCGACTTTGCAGAGACCGAGGCTGTGGTTAAGCAGATCAAGGAGGACTTCGGCTCTATCGACGTGCTGGTGAACAATGCAGGTATCACCAAGGACGGACTGATGCTGCGCATGAGCGAGCAGCAGTGGGACGCAGTGCTGAACGTGAACCTCAAGTCGGCTTTCAACTTCATACATGCCTGCGCTCCTATCATGCTGCGCCAGCGTGGCGGCTCTATCATCAACATGTCGAGCGTGGTGGGTGTGCACGGAAATGCAGGACAGTGCAACTACTCTGCTTCCAAGGCGGGTATGATCGGACTTGCCAAGTCTATCGCACAGGAGCTTGGACCCAAGGGCGTGCGCGCAAATGCCGTTGCCCCGGGATTCATCGAGACTGCCATGACAGCACAGCTGCCCGAGGAAATCCGTCAGGACTGGATGAAGAAGATTCCACTGCGCCGCGGTGGTCAGGTGGAGGACATCGCCAACGTGTGTCTGTTCCTTGCCAGCGACATGTCAAGCTATGTCAGCGGACAGGTGATACAGATTGACGGAGGCATGAATATGTAATCAGAAATTAGGAATTCTGATGACTGTAGTCTATGAGGATAATCATGTCATCGTGGTGAACAAGGAGAGCGGGGAGATTGTGCAGGGCGACAAGACCGGCGACGCCCCGCTCTCAGACACCGTGAAGGAATACATCAGGGTGAAATATAACAAGCCCGGGAATGTGTTCCTCGGGGTGGTGCACCGCCTCGACCGTCCGGTGAGCGGACTGGTGGTCTTCGCCCGCACGTCGAAGGCTCTGAGCCGCATGTGCGACATGTTTCGCAAGGGCGAGGTGCACAAGACATACTGGGCGGTGGTGGCCAACCGGCCGCCCCAAGACGAGGGCACGCTTGAACACTGGCTCGTGCGCAACGAGAAACAGAACAAGTCGTATGCCTACGACCACGAGGTAAAAGGCTCCAAGAAGGCAGTGCTGAAATACCGCCTTATTGGAAGGAGCGAACGCTATTGGCTCGTGGAGGTGAACCTGCTCACGGGTCGCCACCATCAGATAAGATGCCAGTTGGCAGCCATGGGATGCCCCATCAAGGGCGACCTGAAATACGGTGCACGCCGCAGCAATCCAGACGGAAGCATCTCGCTGATGTCGCATCGCGTGGAGTTTGAGCATCCCGTGAGCCATCAGAACATCGAGTTGGAGGTGGGAGGATTTGAGGCGTTCTGCTTTAAGGAGTTAAGGAGTTAAGGAGTTAAGGGAGTTTGGGGAGTTAAAGGAGTTAAGGGAGTTAAAGGAGTTAAAGACGTATGTTCTGGCCCTGATATCTCCGGCAGCCAGCGAAAAGACTATTGTCTTTAACTCCTTTTAACTGCTTGAAACTCCTTGGACTACTCCTTGAACTACTCCTTGAACTACTCCTTGAACACCAAAACTTAGGTAAAACAGAAAATTGAATTTCTTATGGTATGAAAAAGTTTTTACTGTGGACTTGGGTGATATTGCTCACTCCGGTGCTGTTGTTTCTGATAGTAGTGTTATTGCTCTATTTGCCCCCCGTGCAGAACTATGTGGTGCACAGGGTGGCCTCGTATATGTCAGAAACTACAGGCTCCAAGGTGAGTGTGGGCAATGTGTCGTTGAGTTTCCCCCTCGACCTCAGTATTAACGACATCCTCTTTATCCAGCCAAACGACTCGCTGCCGCAGGTGAGCGACACCATTGCCGACGTGGGCAACATCATTGCCGACGTGAAGCTGTGGCCGCTCGTCGAGGGCAGGGTGGAGGTGGAGAATTTCGAGATAAACCATGCGAAAGTAAACACCGACGGATTCATACCTGACGTGAGGGTAAGGGGAACGGTGGAGCAGCTGAAGGCAGTGTGCAGCGCCAACCTCGCCCCCGAGGACTCCACGGGCGCAATGCCGCCCCACGAGATGGCAATTGCCTTGGAGAAGGTGAGCCTGAGGAAATCAAGGATTGACGTAGTGCTCAGCGACACCGCAGAGAAGGACACCACCGAGGCTCCTGCCAATTTCCTCGTCAAGGTGAGGAAGGTGGAAATCGAGGACACGGGAGTGAAGGTGCATCTCCCCGGCGACACGCTCCAGATGTATGCCTATCTCGGCAAGGCGATGATTGAGGGAGGAGAGTTTGACCTCTCCCGCGAGAGCTATGCCGTGGAGCGGCTGAGATGGACGGAGGGAGAGGTGAGATACGACGACGTGTGGCAGCCACGACTAAAGGGACTTGACTATAACCACGTGGCACTAAGCGATATAAGAGTGGCAGTGGATTCGATATATTATTGCGCTCCCAATGCCTATATGAAGATTGTGGAGTGCGCGATGAAGGAGAAGAGCGGCATCGAGATGAGCAGCCTTGAGGGAGCCGTGGTGATGGACTCGGCGAAGGTGTTTGTGCCCCGCATGACGCTGAGGACTCCCGACTCGGACTTGCGCGTGGAGTGTGACATGGACCTCGACGCCTTAGACGAGAAGAACCCCGGAAACATATATCTGCGCCTGTTTGCCGAATTGGGCAAGCAGGACATCATGCGCTTTGCGGGCGACATGCCGCAGCAGTTCGTAAGGCGCTATCCCAACCGTCCGCTCAGTGTGAAGCTCTCGCTCAACGGAAACATGCGCGAGGCGCGCGTCAGCGGACTCGACGTGAGCCTGCCCACGGCTTTCAGGCTCTTCGCCGAGGGACATGCCACAGAACCTATGGACATCAGCCGCATGAAGGCGGAGATGAAGGTGAGGGCGACAACCTACGACCTGGGATTCGCCACGGCACTGGCACAGATGCCTGCGGGCATGCGCATACCATCAAATACTAATATGAACGCGCACGTGAAGGCAGACCGACAGGTGTATGAGGCAGAAATGAGGATAACGGAAGGACGGGGAACAGTGACGGCGAAAGGAAAATACAACCACACCGCGGCGACATACTCAGCCGACGCGAGGATAAACCGACTGAACATCAGGCACTTCATGCCGCGAGATTCAATCGGCACGCTGACATGCTCGATGAAGATGGACGGCAAGGGATTCAACCCCCTGGACGGCAGGACGAGAATGAAAGCAGAGGCAAGGTTGGAGGCACTGACATACGGACACCTGAGCCTGGACAACACGGCGCTGAAGGCAGAGGTGAGCAACGGAAGGGGAAAGGTGACGCTCGACAGCAACAACGAAATATTGGACGGAACAGTCTCGGTGGACGCACTGCTATCGAGGAAGCGCATCGACGCTACGCTCGCCACCGACCTGAGATGGGCTGACTTCCAGGCAATGAGGCTGATGGAGAAACCGTTCGTGACATCAATGTGCGCACACGTGGACATAGCCTCCGACCTAAATCAGAGCCACAGCCTGCAGGCAATCATCAACGACCTCACCATGCGCACCGAGAAGAAGACATACCGCCCCAAGGACCTTGAACTCGACATACACACATCCCCCGACACCACGTGGGCAAAGGCCAACAGCGGCAACCTGCAGCTCGACCTGAAGGCACGCGGGGGATATGAACTGCTGATGAAGCAGGTGGAGAGGCTCATGGCTAAGGTGGAGCAGCAAAGAAGGGAGAAGGTGATCGACGAGGAGCAGTTGCGCGAACTGCTGCCGACACTCAGCCTGCGCATCGAGAGCGGAAATGATAATCCAATAGCCAACATGCTGAGATACAAGGGATTTGACTTCCGAAACCTCTCGATAAACTTCCGCTCGTCGCCACAGCGCGGAATGGGAGGACGCGGACACATATACAAGATGACCGTGGACAGCATACCTATAGACACAGTGAGGTTCGGCATACGGCAGGACTCCACCAGGGTGAACTTCCGACTGCTCGTGCAGAACAACAAGCGCAACCCGAGGCTAGTGTTCAAGTCGGTGGTCAACGGATACCTCGACGGAAAGAGAGTGGGTGCCGACGCGCAGTTCTACGACAAGCACGACACAAAGGGACTGGACATGGGAATGATGGCGGAGATGTGCGACAGCGGAATCAACGTGCACATGACGCCATACATGCCGCTGATAGGATACAAGACATTCCAGCTCAACGAGGACAACTACGTGTTCCTCGGGCGCGACGGAAGGGTGGATGCCAAGGTTGACCTCATTGCCGAGGACGGCACAGGAGTGAAGGTGTTCAGCGAGAGGGGAGACCCCACCATGCTGCAAGACCTGACCGTGAGCATCAACAAGCTCAACTTGGGGCAGGTGACGGCGGTGATGCCGTTTATGCCGCAGTTGTCGGGAATGATGAACGGCGACTTCCACCTCATGCAGGACGCCGAAAAGCAGATATCCGTGGTGTCGGACATGAGCGTGGGAGGAATGGCATACGAGAAGATGCCCATGGGCGACATCAGCAGCGAGTTTGTGTATCTGCAGGACGGACTGGACCGCCACAGGGTGGAGGCTAACATAATGCGCAACGGCGAGGAGATAGGACTGCTCAGCGGTGGGTATGACAACAGCGGCGACGGATATCTCGACGCCACGCTCGACCTCATGCGCACGCCGCTGTCGCTGGTGAACGGATTCGTGCCCGACCAGCTGATAGGGTTCGACGGATATGCCGAGGGACATCTCACCGTGGCAGGACCGCTGACAAGCCCGCAGGTGAACGGCGAGCTGCAGCTTGACTCTACCTACGTCAAGAGCGTGCCATACGGTGTGGTGATGAGATGCGACGACGACCCCGTGAGGATTGTGGGAAGCAACCTGCTGCTTGAGAACTACACGCTGTACGGCGACAACGACAGTCCGCTCACGGTGTATGGCAACGTGGATTTCTCGCGCCCCGAGCGCATGACGATGAACCTGCAGATGAAGGCGGACAACTATCAGATAATCAGTGCCAAGAAATCGTCGCAATCGGTGGCTTACGGAAAGGCGTTCGTCAATTTCCGAGCCTTGGTGAAGGGACCACTCGAAGAACTCAACATGAGAGGAACGCTCGACGTGCTCGGTTCGACCAACATGACATACATACTGCGCGACTCGCCGCTGAACACAAGCGACAGGCTGAGCGAACTGGTGACATTCACCGACTTCAGCGACACCACCAAGGTGTATAAGACCACGAAGCCACAGGTGAACGGACTCGACATGCTGCTGATGATGAACGTGGAGCAGGGAGCCAGAATCAAGTGTATGCTCAATCCTGACCAGTCGAACTACGTGAACGTCGAGGGAGGAGGAGAGCTGCGCATGACATATACGGACTTCGACGGAATGCAGCTCTTCGGACGATACACCATCAACAGCGGCGACATGAAATACCAGTTGCCCGTGATACCGCTGAAGACCTTCACCATCGGCGAGGGAAGCTATGTGGAATTCTCGGGCGACATCATGAACCCGCGACTGAACATCACCGCCACGGAGAGGGTGAAGGCTCTCGTGTCGGAGGGAGGAAGCAACCGCAGCGTGGTGTTCAACTGCGGTGTGAAGGTCACCAGGACCCTGAGCGACATGGGGCTGGAGTTCACGCTCGACGCGCCCGAGGACATGGCGATGAAGAACGAGCTGGCGACGATGGGCATGGAGGAAAGGGGAAAATTGGCTGTGACGATGCTCACCACGGGAATGTATCTCAGCGGAGAGTCGAGCAGCAACATGACCATGAACGACGCCCTCAACGCATTCCTGCAAGGCGAGATAAACAACATCACCCAGAGCGCGATGAGCACATTCGACCTGAGCCTCGGCATGGAGCAGAACGCCAATGCCTCGGGACAGACCTACACCGACTACTCGTTCAAGTTCGCAAAGCATTTCTGGAACAACCGCTTCAACTTTGTAATCGGGGGAAGCGTCTCGTCGGGCAAGGCCTCGAACACCGGGCAAGACAATACATTCATCGACAATGTATCACTGGAATACCGCCTCGACCAGTCGGCAATGCGATACGTGCGACTGTTCTACGACAAGAACAAGACCGACTTTATGGACGAGAGAATATCGGAATACGGAGCTGGTTTCGTGTGGAGAAGAAAGTTGGAGAACCTGACCGACCTCTTCCGCTTCAACACGGGAAAAAAGACAGTCCCCAATGACACAACCAATGTAAAGCCAAATGATGAGAACAGGAAATAAATCGCTGAAAGCCACAATGATAGCCGCCATGGCCATAGTGGCGGCATCGTGCAGCACCACAAGCAACCTGCCTGAGGACGAGGTGCTGTATGTGGGAATGACGCCCATACAATACACCGACACCGTGGCATCGCGATATGCAGGATATATGGACACGGTGAAGGAGGAGGTGGAGGCTGCCATCGGGTGCGCCCCCAACGGTGCGGTGTTCGGCAGTTTCTATATGCGCAACCCGCTGCAGATGAGATTAGGTATATACAACAAGTATGCCGACAGCGAGAAGGGATTCGGAAAATGGATGAGGGACAAGTTCGGACGAGAGCCCATACTCATAAGCACCGTGAATCCCACCACCCGCGCCTTAGTGGCGCAGAACCTGCTGAGGTCATACGGATTCTTCAACGCAAAGGTGGAAAGCAAGGTCATTCAGCAGTCAAACCCAAGAAAGGCAAAGGTGGGATATGACATCTCGACGGGGGAGCTATATACCATTGACACGCTCAAGCACCATAAGTTCAACGCAGGCATGGACAGCCTGATACGCAAGGGCATGGCGGAATGTAAGATACATGGCGGAAGTCCGTTCTCAACATCCGCACTCGACGAGGAGCGCAACCGCATCAGTACACTGCTGCGCGAGAACGGCTACTACTACTATCGTCCAGACTATGCCATATACCTCGCCGACTCGCTCAACAATCCGGGGAAGGTGGAGGTGAGGCTCCAACCCATAGCCGACATGCCAGACGAGGCACAGAGGCAGTGGTATTTGGGAAGGATGAAGATACAGATGCGACGCAACATAACAGAACAGCTCACCGACACGGTGGTGAGACGGAACATCACCGTAATACACGGCGGAAAGAGAAGCCCCATGCGCGCAAGGGCAATACGCAAGGACCTGACGCTGACGAGGGGAAACCTCTTCAGGCAGAGCGACCTGAACGAGTCGTCGTCGGTGCTCAACAGTATGGGACTCTTCACAATGACATCATTCTCGTTTGTACCGCGAGACACCACGGCGCAATGCGACACGCTCGACATGATACTCAACTGTGTGCTGGACAAGCCATACGACGTGTCATTGGAGACAAACTTCACCATGAAGAGCGACAGCCGCAAGGGACCGGGGCTGGTGCTCGGACTCACCAAGAGAAACGCATTCCGCGGGGGCGAGAAACTCAACATGAAGCTGTTCGGCTCGTATGAATGGCAGACGGCTGGCACGGGAACGGACAAGACAAGCATCAACAGCTATGAATACGGGGCGGAACTGTCGTTGGAATATCCGCGAATAGAGGCGTTCGGACTGCTGAAGCGGAGACGTTTCCACTCGCCGCCATCCACGGTGCTGGCGGTGAGCGTAAACCTGCGCAACCGCGCCAACTACTACAAGCTGCTGACAGTGAAGCCATCGCTGACATACAAGGTGCAGGCATCACGCAACTGGAGGCATGAGTTCACGCCGTTTGCCATCGACTACAACCGCCTCTACAGCGCAAGCGACGAGGTGGCGGATATGATAGAAAACTCGCCCATCTATTTCGGCATGAACAACATGTTCGTGCCAAAGCTTCAGTATTCGGTGAGCTATCAGAGCGACTCGTGGCTGAAGAATCCAATATACTGGGAAGCCACGCTCACCGAGGCGGGAAACCTCGTGTCGTTGGGATACGCTGCGTTCGGCAAGAGCTTCTCGCGGTCGGACAAGACCCTCTTCGGCATCAGCTATGCGCAGTTTGTGAAGCTCTCAACCTCGCTGCGCAAGACATGGCAGACGGGGTTCAAGTCGCAGCTCGTGGGACGGGTGGCTGGAGGTATAATCATTCCATACGGCAATTCGGAGTTTGCGCCGTTCCCGGAGTCGTTCTATGTGGGAGGTGCCAACAGCATACGTGCGTTCACGGTGAGAAGCATAGGTCCGGGGCATTACAGGAACACCGACGGGGGCTACAACTACTTCGACCGTGTGGGAGAGATGAAATTTGAAGCCAACCTGGAATACAGGTTCAACATCTTTGGCAGCCTGTATGGGGCGATGTTCTTGGACGCGGGAAACGTGTGGGACACAAAGGATAATTACTCAGAAGACAGCGAGAACACAGACCCCGACAACAACGGGGTGTTCCGCCTGAAGGACTTCTGGAGGGAACTGGCTGTGGGAACAGGATTCGGCATACGTTATGACCTCGACTTCTTCGTGCTGCGCCTTGACTTGGGCATCGGTCTCCACCTGCCGTATGACACAGGCAAGAGTGGATTCTACAACATCCCCCGCTTCAAGGACGCCCTCGGACTGCACTTCGCCATAGGCTATCCCTTCTGACAATGAGGGGTATTAATACAAAAAAACATTAAATAAAGGAAGAATTATCGCAAAACATACTGCTTATTGGAAAATATTCAGTAACTTTGCATCCGAATAATATAAAACAATAAAAACAACTTATAGTTATGAAACCAACATTGTTACTCTTGGCAGCCGGAATGGGAAGCCGTTACGGCGGTCTGAAACAGCTTGACGGTCTGGGCCCCAACGGCGAGACCATTATGGATTACTCCATCTATGATGCCATCAAGGCTGGGTTTGGCAAAATCGTGTTCGTTATCCGCAAGGATTTCGAGGATGATTTCCGCAACAAGATATTGAGCAAGTATGAGGGACACGTGCCACTGGAGCTTTGTTTCCAGAGCCTGGACGCACTGCCTGAGGGATTCAAGTGTCCAGAAGAGCGCGTGAAGCCTTGGGGAACCAACCACGCGGTGCTCATGGCGAAGGATGTCATCAAGGAGCCTTTCTGCGTGATCAACTGCGACGACTTCTACAACCGCGACGCATTCCAGGTGATAGGCAAGTTCCTCGCCGACCTTCCCGAGGGCAGCGCCAACAGCTATGCCATGGTGGGATTCCGCGTGGGCAACACACTCTCGGACAACGGTACCGTGGCTCGCGGCATATGCTCGAAGGATGCCGAGGGCAACCTGACCACAGTAGTGGAGCGCACGGAGATAATGCGTGTTGACGGCCCTGTATGCTACAAGGACGAGCAGGGAGAGTGGGTGGCCGTGGAGGACAACACTCCCGTGTCGATGAACATGTGGGGATTCACTCCCGACTATTTTGAGCACAGCGAGGCATATTTCAAGGAGTTCCTGGCCGACCCGAAGAACATGGAGAACCTCAAGGCTGAGTTCTTCATACCGCTGATGGTCAACAAGCTCATCAACGAGAACACTGCCACGGTGAAGGTGCTCGACACCACAAGCAAGTGGTTCGGCGTGACTTATTCTGCCGACCGACAGAGCGTGGTTGAAAGAATCCAGAGACTCATCGACGAGGGAGTCTATCCAAACAAACTGTTCTAATAAAGAATCTTTTTATAAGTGAATGTAAATTTATTGACAGAAGCGGAGCTTTCGCAGCTCCGCTCTTATATCGCCGCCGCTGCTGACATTGTCGTCATAGGACATGTCAACCCCGACGGCGATGCCATTGGTTCAACCTTGGCATGGGCAAACTATCTCAACAAGGAGGGAAAGAATGTCAGGGTGATTGTGCCAGACAAGTATCCGGACTTCTTGAACTGGCTGCCAAACACAGACAAAATATTGCGCCATGACAAACACAAGGAGGAGGCGGAATCGCTGGTTGCTTCGGCAGACTTGCTCTTCTGTCTTGACCTCAACACTCTTTCGCGCACCAGCACCTTGGCGGAACATATCATGGCCGCCAAAGCCACAAAGGTGCTCATCGACCACCATCTGAACCCAGACGTTCCTTGCCAACTCACCATTTCCTGGCCGGGAATGTGTTCAACTTGCGAGATCGTATTCCGACTGGTGTGGCAGTTAGGGGCATTCGATAATCTCGGTGCGCAGTTTGCTGTTCCTTGCTATTGCGGAATGATGACCGACACAGGAGGATTCACATTCAATTCCACTCGGCCTGAGATATTCTTCATCATCAGCCAACTGCTTACCAAGGGTATCGACAAGGACAGAATATACCGCAACGTGTTCAACGTGGCAAGTGAATACAAAATGAGACTGTGGGGATATGTGCTGTATGAGAAAATGCAGTATGACCCGCTGAGACACGCTTCTTACTATACCCTCACGCGAGAGGACCTCGAACGGTTCCATTATATCAAGGGAGACGCTGAGGGACTTGTGAACATGCCACTGCAGATAAAGGGAACAAAACTGTCGATATCACTGCGTGAGGACACCGACCGTGATAACATTATATGGGTGAGCCTGCGCTCGGTGGACGATTTCCCGTGCAACAAGATGGCGGCGGAGTTCTTCAACGGAGGAGGACATCTGAACGCATCTGGAGGAAGACTGGACTGCTCAATAGAAAAGGCTGTGGAAATTACGCGTAAGGCTATTGAAAAATATGAAAATTTATTAAGATGAAAGATTGTAGGTTTTTGAGTAGGTTGATGGCCATGACATTCATCCTTGCGGCAATGTGGTCGTGTGATGACTATGAGACATACGGCGACAAGAAAAACAAGGAGCGCGATGCCATCAACAATTTTATTTCCTCAAACAATATAAGGGAAATAACCGAGGACGAGTTCGTGCTGAAAGGATGCACCACTGACACCACCAATCATGAGTATGTTTATCTCAGCAAGAGTGGAGTTTGGATGCAGATTATACGCAAGGGGGAAGGCAATAAGATTGAGAACCAGAAGAGGGTGAACGTGCTGGTGAGGTTTCAGGAATATGACTTCCTCAATGGTAACGTGCTCACCAACATGAACTCTTCGTATATCTACGACAAAATGACTGTGTATAGGGATGGAAGCACTTACACCGCATCGTTCGTGAGCGGAGTGATGGCATCCACGTATAACGCATCTGTGCCGTCGGGGTGGCTTGTGCCCCTTGAGTATATCACACTCGCGCGTCCGACAAGCGACCAGGCGCTCGCCGAGGTGCGGCTGATTGTGCCACATTCCCAGGGCACTTCGCAGGCCATGTCGTATGTCTATCCATGCTTCTATCAGATAACTTACGAAAAAGAGAAATAAATAATCTAACAAACGTTGTGACGATATGACATTAATAAAGTCTATTTCTGGTATTCGCGGAACCATCGGCGGCAGCACCGGCGACACGCTTAATCCGCTGGACATCGTAAAATTCACCACGGCATACGCCACATTCATCCGCAGGCACACTGAAAACGGCAGCGGAAAGATTGTTGTGGGCAGAGATGCGCGCATGTCGGGACAGATGGTAGAATCCATCGTATGCGGAACTCTCGTAGGCATGGGGTTTGATGTTGTCAACATTGGACTTGCCACAACTCCCACTACGGAGCTGGCTGTAACCATGTCGGAGGCTGACGGTGGCATAATCATCACCGCAAGCCATAATCCGCGACAGTGGAATGCGCTCAAGCTACTCAACTCCAAAGGTGAATTCCTTACCAAGGACGACGGAAACGAGGTGCTGGACATTGCCGATAGCGAGAATTTTGAATATGCTGACGTGGATAACCTCGGAAAGATTGTTGACGACGATTCATTTGACGACCGTCATGTTGAGTCTGTGCTCAAACTTCAACTCGTGGATGAAGAGGCAATACGTAAGGCCGGATTCAAGGTGTGCGTGGATAGCATCAACAGTGTGGGTGGAGTGATACTGCCCAAGTTGCTAGACAGATTAGGTGTTGAGTATAAGTTCCTTAATGCGGAGCCTACAGGGGATTTTGCCCACAATCCAGAGCCGTTGGAGAAGAATCTCACCGGCATCATGGATGAGATGAAGTCGGGGGCGTATGACCTCGGAATCGTGGTTGACCCCGACGTTGACCGTCTCGCATTCATATGCGAGGACGGGCGGATGTTCGGAGAGGAATACACCTTGGTCTGCGTGGCCGACTATGTCCTTGCCCATACCCCTGGAAATACTGTGAGCAATCTAAGCAGCACACGTGCGCTGCGTGATGTCACCCAGCAGCATGGCGGCATTTATACGGCAGCCGCAGTGGGAGAGGTGAACGTGACAACCAAGATGAAGGAAGTGGGAGCAGTGATCGGCGGAGAAGGCAACGGTGGAGTCATTTATCCCGAGAGCCATTATGGCCGTGACGCCTTGGTGGGTATAGCCCTTTTCCTGTCGTCGTTGGCACATAAGGGTTGCAAGGTGAGCGAACTGCGTGCCACATTCCCAGAGTATTTCATCGCCAAGAACCGCATCGACCTCACTCCTTCGACTGATGTGGATGCCATCCTCGTGAAGGTGAAGGAGATGTACGGCAATGAGCAGGTGAACGACATTGACGGTGTGAAGATTGATTTCCCCGACAAGTGGGTGCATCTGCGCAAGTCAAACACTGAGCCTATCATCCGTGTGTATAGCGAGGCATCGACCATGGAGGAGGCTGACGCATTGGGCAAGCAGATAATGAAGGTGGTTTACGACATGCAATAGGAAATTATGGATACAAAAAAAGGCGGCCCGAAGGCCGCTTTTTTTGTTATTGAGCTGTGAGGGTGATGGTCTTGGAGATGTTGCGCGTGCGGTTGGTGACTTTCAGGGTGATGTCGCCTTGATTGCCATTGCTGCGGATGATGACTACCGCCATTCCGCTGAAGAGCTTCATCTCAGGTTGCCTGAAGGATTGCAGCGATGTGGCATCACCGTTGCATGTTGCCTCAAATACACCTGCTCCGCTAACCTCAAACGACAGGTCGTCGGAGAGGGTGGGGCAGAAATTGCCGTCGGCATCTGTCATGCTTACATTGACATAAGCAAGGTCGTTGCCATCTGCATTCAGGATGTTCTTGTCTGACTGAAGTATCATCGCCGCAGGCTCGGATGCTGTGGCTATGCACTGCTCGCCAATGACCTCGCCGCCTTCGCCGTAGGCAACAACCTTGATTTCACCTGGTTCATAAACCACATCGTTCCAGCGCAGGCGGAAACGGTCGAGGCGCGATTCCTTCTGCTTGCGGATGCGTCCCTGGCTCTTGCCGTTGACGAAAAGCTCAGCCTCAGGAGCATCGGTGTAGCAATACACGGGAGTCACTTCGCCCTCGCGCCCTGGCCATGTCCAGTGGGGGAGGAGATGTACGGTGTGGGAGGTGGTGTTCCAGTGGCTGCGATACAGGTAATAGCGGTCCTTGGGCAGTCCGGCGAGGTCGCAGATGCCGAAGTAGCTGCTTCGGCTTGGCCAATACTCGTCGTAAGGGGTGGGTTCGCCGAGATAGTCGTAGCCTGTCCATACAAATTCTCCGATTACCCACGGATAGTCCTCCTGACAGCGCCAGTCGTCATCGGGCAGGTTGCTCCACGAGCAGTATTCGGTGTCGTAGCTGGAGCACTGGCCGTCGGGGTAGGTGTTCTTGTCAGATACAGTCACGGGGAACTTATAAACACCGCGGGAGCTTACCGTGGATGCCGTCTCGCTGCCAAGGAGGAAACCTTTGGGCAGCTGCTTGATATTGTTTTCATACTTGTGGACACGATAGTTGAATCCGGGGACATCCATCACCTGGGCAAAACCTGACTTAAGGGCAGCCTCGGCGCGGTCCATACCCTGTGTGACAGGGCGTGTGGGGTCATACTCATGGCAAAGGTCCTGGAGGCGCTTGGATATCTCCACTCCTTCCTTGCTCCCCTGTTCGGGAATCTCGTTGCCTATGCTCCACATCACGATGGAGGGATGGTTGCGGTGGTGTTTCACAAGATTGATGATGTCCTTGTCAGCCCATTCCTTGAAGAAGGTGGCATAGCCGTTCTTGCACTTGGGATATATCCACATGTCGAAGCTCTCAGCCATAACCATCATTCCGAGAGAGTCGCAAAGCTCCATCTGCATCGTTGAAGGCATGTTGTGGGCGGTGCGGATGGCATCGCATCCCATTTCCTTCATGGTCTTGATCTGGCGGATGAGGGCAGCCTTGTTTTCGGCGGCTCCGAGCGGACCGAGGTCGTGGTGGAGGCAAACTCCCTTAATCTTGCGCGTGACGCCATTGAGCTGGAATCCGCCTTCCTTCGACACGCTTATTGTGCGTATGCCGAAGCGTGTTACCTCCTCGTCGAGCACCTTTTTGTTGCCTTTCTTGGCGGATAGGCGCAGTGTATATAAATAAGGTGACTCAGGCGACCATAGATTCGGATTGCTGACTGAGAGGGAGGGGATATCAATCACACCGTTCTTGGGATCGCAGTTGGCAGAGCAAACCTTGGTGCCATTGGCGTCAAGGATTTCAGCCGTGACGGATGTTCCCTTGGGGAAGTCGAGCAACTTGGCAGTGATGGCAATACTTGCCTTGGAGGCATCAGCCGAAACGGTGCGCACGAATGTCTCCCATGGTGCAAATTGGCATTTGCCCGTAAGCAGAAGGCGCACAGGGCGATAGAGACCGCCACCGGGATACCAGCGGCTGCTCTCCTCAACATTCTTGAGGTCAACGGCAATCTCGTTGTCACTGCCGTCGAACTTCAGAAACTCCGTGGCGTCGATGTTGAAGGCATTATAGCCGTATGCCCAGAATCCCGCCTTCTTGCCGTTGATGGTGACTGTGGGTTGGCTCATGGCTCCGTCGATCATAAGGACGGCGCGTGAGTAGCCTTTGGGCAATTTAACTGTGGTACGGTAGTGGCCTTCGCCAATCCATGGGAGAGCGCCGGAGCGTCCTGACTTCTCGGTTTTCTCTTTCTCGCCGTTTTGCTCGATGGCAACAAACTGGAGGTCCCATTTCTTGTCAAACGGACCTGCTATGGCCCAGTCGTGGGGAACCCTCACGTCAGTCCATGAGACATTGTCGCGCGAGAAAGACCAACCGTCAGTGAGGGAGATGGTTTGTCGCTGCTGTGCCGATGCGTTGATTGCAGTGGCAAGCATCATTGTACTAATAAATAAATTTCTCATCATACATGTATTTATTTTTTTAATTTGTTTAGTCTTCTTTTTGCCGTCACGTTGTCGGGGCATAGCTGAAGAGCTTTCTCGTAGTTGGCTATCGCCGCATCGCGGAACCCTTCCTTCTCACAGTCCTTGGCGAGGGAGACGTATTCCACTGAGAGTTTCTTCAGGAAATCATCCTTCTTGCGTTGCTCCTCCTTGAGACGTTCTATTTCCGCCTCCAATTGGGTAATCTGCGAGAGCTTGCGCCTGAGCAGTCGCCGTGCGGCTGGTTTTTCTATGTCATACCGGCTATGGATAGCCTTGAAGAACCAGTCGAGGCACCCCTGCATGTCGCGATGCTCGAATGACTTCATCGCCTCGGCGTATTCCATATCTGCCTTGCCTTCCTTAATGGCTGTGTTGAATAGCTTCTGGTCGTTGTAGCGATTGGCAAACTGAAGCACTTCGTGCCTTACGATGACATCGCGGCGAGAGAGGGGTGACTTCATGCTGATGCCTTCGAGCGAGGTGCAGCGGCTGAGTGCCACGTAAGTCTGGCCGCCGGCAAAAGCTCCCCCGCTGAAGTCGATGTTGACCTGACGGAAGGTGAGGCCCTGGCTCTTGTGGACAGTGATTGCCCATGCCAAGCGGATGGGGAACTGGGTATAGGTGCCCAGTTGGGTTTCCTCTATCTTGTTTTCCTTTTCGTTGAAGGTGTATTTCATGTTTTCCCACAGTTCGCGTTCCACGGGATATACACGGCAGTCTTCGGTTTCGATACATATCACTCCGTCCTCGATGGAGATGTCGGTGATTCGTCCGAGCGTGCCGTTGACCCATCTCTTGTCCTTGTCGTTCTTGATGAAGATTACTTGTGCTCCCACTTTCACTTCGAGTTCCATTGGAGTGGGCAGGGAGGACAGCGGAAACTCGCCCTTGATAGCGCCAAGGAATGTCACAGAGTCGCCTTCGAGTTCTTCAAGGTGTTTGGAGTTGATATAATCCACCGTGTCGCGGCGTGTGGCAAGGGTTATTGCCAAGGCCGAGTCGGAGGTGTCGAGTTCTGCCCCTACGCGATGGTTGAGACGGTCGAGGTCGATGCTGCTGAAAGTGTTAGTGCGTATGCGGTCGAGTATGCCTATAAACTCGGTGTCCTTCTGCCGATATACCTTTTTCAGTTCGATTGACACGAGGGGCATCTCCTGCCACACCTTTGCATTGAAGAAATACATAGAGGTGTAGAACGGCTGGAGAAGTTGGCGTTCGTCGTCCTTGATTACAGGTTCGAGCTGGAAGGTGTCGCCAACGAGCAGAAGCTGTTTGCCGCCGAAAGGCTCACGGCGGTTGCGGCAGTAGATGCGCAGCACCTTGTCGATGAAGTCGATGATGTCTGCCCTCACCATACTGATCTCGTCGATGATGATGAGTTCTATCTCCTTAAGCAGCTTGATGCGGTCGCTGCCGTATTTGAGGGTATCCCTGATGTGGCGCGAGTCGTAGCGCATGTCGGTGGGCAATAAGGGATGGAAGGGCAGATGGAAAAAGCTATGGAGCGTGACACCGCCGGCGTTGATGGCGGCAATGCCCGTGGGTGCGAGGATTACCGTCTTCTTCTTGGTGTTCTTGGCGATGTAGCGCAGAAAAGTGGATTTACCCGTCCCCGCCTTTCCTGTGAGGAAAAGCGAGTGACGGGAATATTGGATTATCTGGGTGGCTTGTATCCACTCCTTATTGTCGGTGTCGAGCTGCATTTAGAAATATACGTCCTCGTAAGTGGGCTTTTTCTTCTTTTTCTGTTCAGTTGCTTCCGTATTTTTAGGCTCGGTAGCCTCTGCGGGGGCCTTATCCACGGCTTTGTCCTGATGGAGATTGTCCTCGCCACTATGGTGGATGGGATTGCCGAATTCGTCATACACTACTTCCACCTCATGGTGGGCGAGAGAATCTACATCCACGGAGTCGGTGTCCTTGCGCGAGCGGTAATAGCTTGAGCAGTTGTACATCGAAGACTTGATGCTTTCATCTGCCGGTGCGGCAAACTTGCCACGGTAATGCTTGAAGTTGGCATCAGAGAGTACTGACTCAAGGAAATAGCCGCAGATGGGCAATGCGGTGCGACTGCCCTGGCCTAATGCTCCCGTACGGAAGTGAATGCAGCGGTATTCGCCGCCTACCCATGCACCAACCACAAGTTTGGGGCTTACACCCACGAACCAAGCGTCGGAGTGGTTGTTGGATGTTCCTGTCTTGCCACCGAACTCAGTGTCTCCGAAATTTCGGACATATCCCCACAGGCTCATGCTTGTTCCGCCAGGTTCGCGCATACCGCCCTGAAGCAGTTGGCGCACAAGGAATGCGCTGCGATAGGGGATGGCCTGTTTTTGTTCGGTGGGAGCAACGTAAATCTCGTTGCCGTCGCGGTCAATGATGCGAGTCACGAGAACAGGCTCGTGAGTCTTGCCATCGTTGATGACGGTGGAGTAGGCATTGACCAATTCAAGTAGGTTGACGTCGCTGGAGCCGAGAGGAAGCGAGGGTGTCTTGTCGAGCTTGCTCTTGATACCCATAGCTTGTGCGGTGGCTGCGATGTTTTCCACACCACACTCCTGACCAAGTTTTACGGCAATGGAGTTGATGCTCTGTGCAAAGGCTGCCTTCAAGGGGAGTGAGTCGCCAGTGAAATAGCCGTTGGCATTCGTCGGTGCCCATGTCACTTCTTTCTTCTGTTTGCTGTCCCACACCTTCATGCTGAAATATGAGTCAACACGTTTGTCACAAGGGGTGAGTCCCTGATTCATGGCCTCTGTATATACGAAGAGCTTGAATGTGGAACCTGGTTGGCGCATGGCTGTCACCTTGTCGTATTTCCATGACTTGAAGTCGATGTCGCCCACCCATGCCTTCACATGTCCGTTTTGCGGTTCCATTGCCACGAATCCGCAGTGCATGAACTTGACCATATATCTGATGGAGTCCATTGAACTCATCTCCATCTCAATGGTGCCGTTCTCATAATCGAAAACCTTAACCTTGTGAGGTTTGTTCATATAGTATGTCACGGAGTCGGGATTATTGGGGAATCTCTCCTGAAGACGCTTGTAGCAAGGCTGTCTCTCGGCTATACCCTCGATGAATCCTGCAATCTCCTGATGTTTCTCATCCTGCCAGGGATTGGTGGTTCCCCAATGGTTCTTGAAGTTCTTCTGCACCTGCTTCATCTGCTTGATGGCGGCTGCCTCCGCATATTTCTGCATACGAGTGTCGATGGTGGTGTAAATCTTCAATCCGCTGGAATAGAGGTCATAGCCATTATCGCGACACCAGTCCTTGAGATAGTTTGCCACTGCCTCGCGGAAGTATGTGGCCTGACCATCATAATTGCTCTCAACGTTGTAGTCGAGGGTGATGGGCTTGAGCTTCAGTGTGTCGTAAGCCTCGCGCGAAAGGTCGCCGTGACCAACCATATTATTAAGCACAGTGTTGCGTCGCTTAAGACTGTTCTCGGGATTGATGCGGGGATTATAATATGTGGTGGCCTTAAGCATACCCACGAGGATTGCAGCCTGGTCGGTGGTGAGGTCTTTCGGCGTGGTGCCGAAATAAGTCTTGCAGGCTGTTTTTATTCCGAAAGCGTTGGAGCCGAAATCCACCGTGTTGGCATACATCGTCAGTATCTCCTGCTTGTCGAAGATGTATTCAAGCTTTACGGCGGTAATCCATTCCTTGCTCTTCATTATCAGAATCTTAAGTCCGGGAATGCCACCGAGCAGTCCTGTGGAGTAGTTGGTGCGAACGCGGAAGAGGTTCTTTGCCAACTGTTGGGTAATGGTGGATGCTCCACGGGCATCGTGATGCACTACGGCATCCTTCATGGCAGCGAAAACACCAATGATGTCAATACCGTTATGCTTGTAGAAACGTTCGTCTTCGGTATCGACAAGGGCTTTCCAGAATGCAGGGTTCACTTCCTCATACTTAACAGGAGTACGATTCTCATTGAAGTATTTTCCTATCATTATGCCATCAGCACTGTAAATCTCGGATGCCTGACTGCTGACAGGATTCTTGATCTGGCTGTAGCCTGGAGACTTGCCGAAAAGCCATAGAAAATTGATATCGACCGCCACCAAATACAAGATGAAGGCGACAATAAATGACACAAATGCCACAAGGGTCTTTATATACCATTTCTTACCCTTGTACAATCCTGCATACCAAGCACCGCATCGGCGGAGCTTGCTGCCTGCGAGACTTAGAAAGTTGCCTCGGCTGGCTTGACTGTTTTCTGAATTCTTGACCATTCCTGTAAAATATAAGTCATTATTTCTTTGTTGTCATCGGCTTCAAACCATTTGACTTGCGGGTCGCGCTTAAACCATGTCAGTTGTTTGCGTGCGTATCTTCTGGTGTTGCCCTTGATGCGTTCAATGGCCTCGTCGAGAGACCATTTGCCGTCAAGGTAGTCGAATAATTCCTTGTAACCAACCGTGTTGAGGGCATTCTCATGGCGATAAGGCTCCAATCGCCTTGTCTCGGCTTCGAGGCCGTCGGATATCATGGAGTCAACCCTGCGGTTTATCCTATTATACAGGATTTCGCGGTTGCGGTTGAGTGCTATCTTGACTATGCCGAAGGGTCGCTGCTTGCGCTCCTTGACACGATAGGACGTGAATGTGTTGCCTGTCTGATGACATATTTCGAGTGCGTGTACCACTCTGCGGGTGTTGCATCTGTCAACTATCTTATAGTATTCGGGGTCCATGAGGCGAAGTTCTTCGCATAGTCTGTCAAGTCCCTCGTCTTCAAGACGTTGCTTCATCCATTGTCTCACGTCATCATGGATGGTGGGAATGTCGTCGATGCCGTTGCATACTGCATCAATGTACATCATGCTTCCGCCAGTCATAAGTGCGATGTGGTCTTCACGTTCCTCAAACTCCTTGGACAATACTTCCATGACCTCTTGTTCGAACATCGAGGCATTGTAGTAGTCTCCAAGGCTGAGCTTGCCCACGAAGTAATGCTTCACTCTCCGAAGCTGCTCCTCAGTGGGGGCGGCTGTGCCGATGCGCATATCACGGAATATCTGGCGGGAGTCGGCATTTATTATGGGTATGCCGAATTGCTCGGCGATACCAAGGCATAATTCAGTCTTGCCTACAGCCGTGGGACCTGTTATGACTATAAGAGTGTTCATCAAGCGTCACACGTCACATGAATTATCGGATGACACCACGCTTGGAGTTCTCGAAGAATGAGCAGATGTACTCCACCTCCTTGGAGTCAGGATATTTCGCACGGGCATCCTCGATACCTTCTTTTATGACACCCTTGGCATAAATGATTCGATATGTATCATGTATCATGTCGATGGTTTCGTTGCTGAAACCGCGGCGACGAAGGCCGATGATATTGATACCGCAGTAGCGTGTAGGCTCCTTGCCTGCAATAACATAAGGCGGTATGTCGAGACTGAAGCGGCTTCCGCCCTGAATCATAACATATCCGCCAATGTTGCAGAACTGATGGCACAAGACTGTGGCACTGATGATTGCATTGTCGTGAACAACGACTTCGCCGGCAAACTTGGTGGAGTTGCCGATGATACATCCGTTGCCAACCTCGCAGTCGTGGGCAATGTGCATGTTTTCCATAAGGAGATTGCCGTTGCCTACCACTGTCTTGCCCTTGCTGGCAGTGCCGCGACTGATGGTGACGTTCTCGCGGATGCTGTTGTTGTCGCCGATGATGCAGAGCGTTTCCTCGCCACGGAATTTTAAATCCTGTGGCTTTGTGCTTATGCTTGCACCGGCAAAAAACTCATTACCATTACCGATGCGGGCACCGGTATGGATAGTAACACTGTTGGTGAGGTTGTTGTTGTCACCAATCTCTGTATTCTTGTCTATATAGCAGAACGGCCCTATGATATTGTTGTCTCCCAATTTTGCCTCGGGATGGACAAAGGCCATTGGACTTATTGTATTCATTTTGTTTTAATTAAGAATAAAAATTTAAAATTAAGTATTTGGCCTACTTGTTCTTCACGATTTGGGCGGTGAAGGTGGCTTCAGACACCACGTGGTCGCCTACGAAGACATATCCTTTCATTGATGATATGCCGTGGCGGACGGGAGCAAGGAGGTCAACCTTAAAGAGAAGTGTATCTCCGGGAACAACTTTCTGGCGGAACTTCACGTCGTCGATGCGCATGAAGTATGTTGACCAGCGTTCCGGTTCCTCAAGTGTGTTGAGAACCAACAAGCCTCCGCACTGTGCCATTGCCTCAATCTGCAAAACACCAGGCATAACTGGTTCCTGGGGGAAGTGCCCCTGGAAGAAAGGCTCGTTGCTTGTCACGTTTTTCACGCCGACAATGCTTGTGGCACCGAGTTCTATCACCTTGTCAACCAGCTGCATTGGATAGCGGTGGGGCAGAAGTTCGCGGATGCGGTTGACATCCATTATCGGCTCTTCATTCGGGTCGTAAATAGGTGCCTGTATCTCATGCTTGCGAATCTCACGGCGCATCTGGCGTGCAAACTTGTTGTTTATGGTATGTCCTGGACGTGTGGCTATGATGCGACCCTTGATTGGTTTGCCGATGAGAGCCATGTCGCCAATGATGTCGAGCAACTTGTGGCGAGTACATTCGTTTTCCCACACAAGAGGCTTGTGCTGGATATAGCCGAGGTTGTTGGCATCGCGGTGCTCCACCTTAAGCATGTCTGCAAGCTGGTCGAGCTGCTCCTGCGAAATCTGCTTCTCATAGATGACAATGGCATTGTCGAGGTCGCCGCCCTTGATGAGGTTGGCCTTGAGCAACGGCTCAATGTCGCGCACGAAAACAAATGTGCGGGCTGGTGCAATCTCTGTGGCAAAGTTTGCAACGTTGTCAAGGGATGCAAACTGGCTGTTGATAAACTTGGAATTGAAGGAGCACATGGCTGTAAGGCTGAACTCCTCGTCGGGAAGAATGACAATTGACGAACCGGAAGCCTCGTCCTTGACTTCTATCTTCTTTCGGATGATATAGTAGTCTTTGGGGGCATTCTGTTCGTCAATACCAACTTCCTTGATCTTCTCTATATATTTGATAGCACTTCCATCAAGAATCGGGAATTCAGGACCATTAACCTGAATCAGGCAGTTGTCAATTCCCAAAGCATAAAGTGCTGCCATACCATGCTCGATGGTAGATACTCTGATATCTCCCTTGCCAAGAACTGTTCCGCGCTGAGTGTCAACGACATTTTCTGCTATGGCATCTATAATGGGCATACCGTCGATGTCGATGCGCTGGATTTTATATCCATGGTTTTCAGGTGCAGGATTGAATGTCACGGTCAGACTCAATCCTGTATGCAGGCCTTTTCCGCAGAGCGAGAAACTGCCCTTTAATGTGGTTTGTTTCATCATAATAGTCTTACTGTTTGTTGTTCTTAAGTTCTTCTATCTGTTTCTTCAGGTCATTTATTTCCTTGTACATGTCCGGCAGACGACGGAAAATGGCCTGAGACTTGAAATATGCCTTTGGCTCCATCGGAGGAGTGCCGATGAGTGTCTGGTCGCCCTTGATGTTGCCTGGAACGCCCGACTGTGCGCCAAGGAATACCTTGTCGCCGATGGTTATATGTCCTGCAAGGCCAACTTGACCGCCGAACATGCACCATGAGCCAATCTTTGTGCTTCCGGCAATGCCCACCTGCGCCGACATCACCGTGTTCTCACCGATTTCAACGTTGTGAGCCACCTGTATCAGGTTGTCCAGTTTGACTCCCTTGTGAATTGTGGTGCTACCCATGGTGGAACGGTCGATACAGGTGTTGGCTCCAATCTCCACGTCATCCTCGATGGTGACAATGCCTATCTGCGGGATTTTGTCGTAACCCTCGGCATTGGGGGCGAAACCAAAGCCGTCGGCACCGATGACGCTACCGGAATGGATGGTGACATTATTGCCAAGCCGACATCCCTGATAGATGGTCACATTCGGATAGATGATGCAGCCCTCACCCATAATCACTCCGTCGCCGATGACAACATGGGGATGAATCTGACAGCCGTTTGAAATCTTTGCACCGTCGCCGATCACGGCGTATGCCCCAATATACACTTCCTCGCCGACAGTGGCACTGTCTGAGATGACCGCCGTCTTGTCGATGCCTTGCTTTTTGGGAAGGCTGGCGGCATAGAGTTGCAGCAGTTTTGCCACACACTCGTATGCGTTCTTGACGCGTATGAGGGTGGTGGTTACAGGTTTCTCTAACTCAACGTCTTCGTTGATGAGGACAATGCTTGACTGCGTGTCATAAATATAATGGAGATATTTGGGGTTGGAGAGAAAGGAGATGGCACCCTTCTTACCTTCCTCAATCTTGGCGAAGGTATTGACAGAAGCCAACTCGTTGCCCTCAATCTTGCCGCCTATAAACTCGGCTATTTGTTTTGCTGTAAATTCCATATTACTGTCAATGTCTTGATATTATTCTGCAAATATAAACAAAATATTTGGAATGACAAGACTAAATCTAAAAATATTGATATTTTTTTTCTCTAAACTAAGCGAATTTAGGAAATATTACATATTTTCTCTAATTCAGCTGCCATTTGCTCCTGCAATTCCTTGGCTTTCTGACCTGCCACCTCGGCATAGTCTTCACCGTCGCTGGCATAGATGATGCCGCGTGAGCTGTTGACAAGCAGACCACAATCCTTGGTCATGCCATAGCGGCAAACTTCCTCAAGACTGCCTCCCTGGGCGCCTACACCAGGTACGAGAAGGAAACTGTCGGGGGCTACCTTGCGGATGTCCTCGAACATCTTGCCTTGTGTGGCTCCAACGACGTACATCATGTTATCTTCGTTGCCCCACTGCTGGCTGGTGCGGATTACCTTTTCAAAGAGTCGCTCACCATCCGGGTCGGTGGTCAGCTGGAAGTCATGGCTGCCCTTGTTGCTGGTAAGGGCGAGAAGGATTACCCACTTGCCCTCATAGCCAAGGAACGGGGTGACACTGTCCTCGCCCATATATGGGGCTACGGTGAGGGCGTCAACGTCATATTCCTCGAAGAAGGTGCGTGCATACATCTTTGAAGTGTTGCCTATGTCGCCGCGCTTGGCGTCAGCAATGACGAAGTGGTTGGGATAATACTTGTTGAGATAGTTGACTGTCTTCTCGAAGGCAATCATACCCTTTACTCCGAATGCCTCATAAAAAGCCAAGTTGGGCTTGTATGCCACGCAGTATTTGGCAGTTGCATCTATGATGTTCTTGTTGAACGTGAAAATTGCATCATTATCATTGAGAAGATGCTGCGGCACCTTCTTGAGGTCTGTGTCAAGACCCACGCAGAGAAAAGACTTCTTGGTCTTTATCTGCTCAATAAGTTCTTGTCTGTTCATAATATATGAGACCCAATAATTTTTTTATATTTCAATATTTTAATTTTTAAATTCTTCACAGCTCCGCCTCCTTCATTCTCTCGGCGTTCTCAGCTACGGTTAGTGCATCGATCATGTCCTGGATATTTCCGGCGAGGAATCCCGAGAGGTCGTGGGTGGTGTAGCCGATGCGATGGTCGGTGACACGTCCCTGGGGGAAGTTATAGGTGCGAATCTTGGCACTTCGGTCGCCCGTTGACACGAGAGTCTTGCGTCGGCTTGCGATGTCATCGATATACTTCTGGTGCTCGCGGTCGTAGATGAATGTACGTAGTCGGGAAAGCGCACGCTCCTTGTTCTTGGGCTGGTCGCGAGTCTCGGTACATTCAATCAGAATCTCCTCAACCTCTCCTGTATTAGGATTTTTCCACGGATAGCGAAGGCGAACTCCTGATTCAACCTTGTTCACGTTCTGACCTCCGGCACCTGAGGAGCGGAATGTGTCCCACTTGATGTCGCCTTCGTTGATGTTCACCTCAAACTTGTCGGCCTCAGGCAGTACGGCTACAGTAGCTGCACTGGTGTGCATTCGGCCCTGTGTCTCGGTGGCTGGCACGCGCTGCACGCGGTGTACTCCTGACTCGTATTTGAGGATTCCATATACACCATCACCGCTGACGGCAAAGTCAATCTCCTTGTATCCGCCTACTGCGCCTTCGCTGACACTTGTCACCGAGACGTTCCATCCCTTGGAGTCGCAGTATTTCTTGTACATGGCGAAAAGGTCGCCGGCAAAGAGGGCTGCCTCGTCGCCTCCTGCTCCTGCACGTATCTCCATCTGCACGTTCTTGCCGTCCTCGGGGTCTTTGGGTACGAGTGCAATCTTTATTTCCTCTTCAATCTTCGGTTGCAGTGACTCGTTCTCGGCCAGTTCCTCGCGCGCCATTTCCTTCATCTCAGGGTCGCTCTCGTTGGCAAGGATGTCCTTGGCTTCCATAATGGAGTTGAGGCAGGAGATGTATCTCTTGCGGGCATCCATAATGTCGCTCAGATCCTTGTACTCGCGGGTGAGTTTGACAAAGCGTTCCTGGTCGGCTATCACCGAGGGGTCGGTAATCAGGGTGGAAACCTCCTCAAACCGGCTTACGAGACCGTCGAGCTTCTGTAATATGCTGTTGTTCTCAATCATCTGGGTTCAACGAACTTTAATTCTTTAATTTTTTTAATTCTTTAATTACTACGATGTCAATCGTAGTCAAATGTTCCGTATTCCGACTTAATGGTAAGGCTCTTTCGGCCTTCCTCGATACGTCCGATTATCTGTGCGTCGATATTGAATGAGCGTGAGATGTCGATAACCTTCTGTGCGTTTTCGGGAGAGAGATAGATTTCCATACGGTGTCCCATGTTGAACACCTTGTACATCTCCTTCCAATCAGTGCCGCTTTCGTCGTGGATTGCGCGGAAGAGTGGGGGGATGGGGAACATGTTGTCCTTGATCACGCGGCAGTTGTCGCCTACGAAATGCAGCACCTTGGTCTGTGCGCCTCCCGTGCAGTGAACCATACCGTGGATATCGGCACGCATCTCGTCAAGCATCTTCTTGATGACGGGAGCATAGGTGCGGGTGGGGGAGAGGACAAGCTGTCCGGCATTTACGGGAGCACCTTCCACCTCCTGGTCGAGACGGTAGGAACCACTATATACCAGTTCGTCGGGAACGGCATGGTCGTAGGTCTCGGGATATTTCTCGGCAAGATATTTGGAGAACACGTCATGACGGGCTGAGGTGAGACCGTTGCTGCCCATGCCGCCGTTGTATCTTGTCTCGTATGTTGCCTGTCCGCAAGAGGATAGACCAACAATGACATCTCCGGGGCGAATGTTGGCATTGTCGATGACATCACTGCGCTTCATGCGGCAGGTGACGGTGGAGTCAACGATGATAGTCCTTACAAGGTCGCCCACGTCGGCTGTCTCGCCACCAGTGGCATAGATGCCAATACCCATGTCTCGCATCTGCTGCAGCAGTTCGTCGGTACCGTTGATGATGGCGGAGATAACCTCTCCCGGGACGAGCATCTTGTTGCGCCCAATAGTACTTGACACAAGGATATTGTCAACGGCACCCACACAAAGCAGGTCGTCGGTATTCATGATGAGTGCGTCCTGTGCTATTCCCTTCCACACGCTGAGGTCGCCTGTTTCCTTCCAGTAGGCATAAGCCAAAGAAGACTTTGTTCCAGCTCCGTCGGCGTGCATGATGTTGCAATATTCCGGGTCTCCCCCTAAAATGTCAGGTATAATCTTGCAGAAAGCCTGCGGGAATATTCCCTTGTCGATGTTTTTGATGGCATTGTGGACGTCTTCCTTGGCGGCACTGACTCCACGCATCATATAACGGTTTGAATTCATATTGTTTCTTGTATCATTTGGTTATTTGTTGTTCCAGAATTCCCAGCTTGCAAAAGCCTGAAGCAAAAGCATCTCCAGTCCGTTGCAAATATTTGCCCCCTGTGCCTTTCCTTTTTTGAGGAATAGGGTCTCGTCGGGATTGTAAATAAGGTCGTAGAGCAGGTTGTGACTGTCCATTGCCTCGTATGGCAGCAGCGGACACTCGTCCACGTGGGGATACATACCGCATGGTGTGCAGTTGACGATGACATTGTATTCCTTGACTATGTCGGGAGTGATGTCGGCATACTGTATGGTTCCGGGACGCTCGTAGCGGCTTACGAAAATGGTTTCCAGTCCGAGGCTTTTCAGGCTGAAGTCGATAGCCTTCGACGCACCGCCTGTGCCCAGTATGAGAGCTTTCTTATGATAGCGTTCCAATTGCGGGTGAATGCTCTGTGTGAAACCGATGACATCTGAGTTATATCCTTTGAGGATGGTTTCGTTGCCCTTGTGCTCAATCTTGATGACGTTGACAGCACCAATAGCCCTTGCCTCGGGACTGATATTGTCAAGATAGGAGATGACCTTCTCCTTGTAGGGGATAGTCACGTTAAGTCCCCGCAGCTCGGGATTGGAATCGACAATCTCAAGCAGCGCATCAATGCTGGCAATCTCGTAGTTCTCATACACGGCATCCATATTCTCGTCCTCAAACTTCTGGTTAAAATAGCTTTTCGAGAAAGAATGACCAAGCGGATAGCCTATCAAACCGTATTTTTCCATATCCAATAATATTATATATATAATAATGTGTAAACTACTTGGTAGCAACGTACAGTGTGCATATGCCGAAGGTAAACCGGCGGAATGTGGCATTGGAGAAGCCTGCCCTCGACAAAATCTCCATCATCCGCTCTCCTTGGGGAAATGCCTCAATAGTGGCTGTGAGATAGCCGTAGGCATTAGTGTCCTTGGAAATCATCCTGCCAACTAAAGGCAGCACCGTATGCGAATATATTCCGAACAGTTGCTTCATGGGGAAATGCACTGGTTCCGTCAACTCCACGATGCAGAGGTGTCCGCCAGGCTTTAGCACGCGGCACATCTCGCTTAGACCTTTGTCGAGGTCGGGGAAGTTGCGTATGCCGAAGGCTGCCGTGACAGCGTCAAAGGTGTTGTCGGTAAAAGACAGATGCATACAGTCCTCCTTGGTGAAGGAAATGACATTTTCAAGGTTGAGTTCCTTGACTTTGCGTTTGCCCACTTCCATCATACCCTCAGAGATGTCGCAACCGACAAGACTGTCAGGGCGCAACATCTTGGCGGCAAGGATGGCGAAGTCGCCAGTGCCTGTGGCAACGTCGAGAATCCTGCGCGGACCGTATGGGGCAATGGCTTTTATGGCCTTGCGTCTCCATCCCTTGTCGATGTTCCATGACAACTGATGGTTAAGGCGGTCATAGGTGGGGGCTATGCTGTCGAACATCCTTTCCACCTGCTCAGCCTTGTCGCCACTGTTGTCGTATGGCTTGATTTTTTCCTGTTCGTACATAATATTGCGTGCAAAATTACAATAAATTTTTCTAATATACGAATAATCTTAGAGAAAATTTACAATAATCCCTTTGTACTTGGCAATTCGTAGTGGTAAATGTCCCTTTTTACCGCCATTTTCAGGCTTCGTGCGAGTGCTTTGAATATGCCTTCAATCTTATGGTGCTCATTGTCGCCCTCAGCCTTGACGTTCAAATTCATTCGGGCGGCATCGCTCAGGCTCTTGAAGAAATGCAGGAACATCTCGGTAGGCATCTCGCCTATTTTCTCTCTCTTGAACTCTGCATCCCACACAAGCCACGGACGGCCTCCGAAGTCGAGTGCCACCTGACAGAGACAGTCATCCATAGGAAGGGAGTAGCCGTATCTCTCGATGCCTCGCTTGTCGCCAAGAGCTTTCAAAAGACATTCGCCGATGGCGAGAGCGGTGTCCTCGATGGTGTGGTGCTCGTCAACGTGAAGATCCCCCTTGGTATGCACTGTCAAGTCCATCATTCCGTGCTTGCCAATCTGTTCGAGCATGTGGTCGAAGAAGCCAAGTCCGGTCTCGATGTCGCACTTGCCTGTGCCGTCGAGATTGATTTTCACATGGATATCGGTTTCCTTGGTTGTCCTGCTCACTTCGGCGGTGCGCTCTCCGGCAAAGAGGATTTCGGCAATCTTGTCCCATGTCATGCCGTCGCGCCCTAATATGAGCGACTTGCATCCGATGTTTTCGGCAAACTGTCGGTCGGTGTCGCGGTCGCCTATGACGTAACTTCCCGCAATGTCATATTCCGGGTCGTTCATGTATTTCTCCACAAGTCCCGTGTTTGGCTTTCTTGTCGGAGCATTGTCCTCGGGGAAATGTCTGTCAACGAGAATCTCATCGAAGGTAATTCCCTCGCCTTCAAGAGTCTGCAGGATAAAGTTGTGTACAGGCCAGAATGTCTCTTCGGGGAAGAATTCGGTGCCGAGTCCGTCCTGGTTGGACACCATGACAAATTCAAAGTCTAACTTTGAACGTATGAAACTGAGGTTGCGGAAAACCCCTTTTGTAAACTTGAGCTTCTCGAATGAGTCAATCTGCTCGTCTGCCGGCTCCTCGATGAGAGTGCCGTCGCGGTCAATAAATAATATCTTTTTCATTTGATTCGGATTTTTCGTTTGATGCTGATGCTTCATTGGATTCGTATGTTACACGGAAGACATGTAGTATGGACAGACGGATATATCCTTCAACCACGCCTGCAATGAACATCACGGTTGCGGTCATGGGGATGGAATATGAAGGCATGCCCAGGGGGTCGTCAAAGAGGATGCCCATGTTTGCCTGCACATTGGCAAGGCAAAGGATGTTGGCAGGCAGGAGAATGATACAGGATAAGAGTCCTGCCACGATAAACGTGATGAGGCTCACCACAAACCACTTGCCCCAGTGCTTCAGTCCCAACTTGTAGGAATGCCACACGTTGTGCCAGTATTTCCTTTCGGGATTGTAGAGATAGCTGAACAGGCTTTGCAGCAGAGGCAGTGCAAGCAGCAGCCCGATGCCCAATGTCACAATGGTCAGGGGCAGTGCGATGAGCAATGTGGCAAGGAAAGCCTTAAGCGTGCGCCAAACATTGGTGTCAAGTCCCCGGGCATACAAGACGATTTCAGAAATGCCTCCGACTATCACCGCAAGCAGTGTGACGACAAAGATGGCCATATAATCAGAAATGACCATCGACAATGAATGTGGATTTACGAGTACACTGAGGTTGAGCCTTGGATAATAGATGACCATAATAGTCACCAAGGCACTAAAACACACACCGTAAAATAGAGCGGCAATCCACGAACGTCTGAAGATGCCGCGGAAATCCGACATGTAAAGATGATAGCCCGTACGTATGCAAGAACGGCTACTTCTGCTCTTTAAAAGAGCCTCAGAATTGCTTTTTTCCATTGTTTAATCCTTAATTATTTCTAACAACGTGCAAAGATAAGAATTTTTTTTGTAACTTTGCATCATTATTTACACAAATTATGAAAATATTGAAGTGGGGCTTCATCGGATGCGGTGAAGTGACAGAGAAAAAAAGCGGTCCGGCCTTTAGTGAAGTGACTGGATCAAGTGTCGAGGCAGTGATGAGCCGAAGCGAGCAGAAAGCACGTAGTTATGCAGAAAGACATGGCATAAAGAAGTGGTACACTGATGCGCAGGAACTCATTGACGACCCCGACGTGAATGCTATTTATATAGCTACTCCGCCGTCGAGCCATGCCACATTTGCCATTATGGCAATGAAGGCGGGCAAGCCTGTTTATGTTGAGAAACCATTGGCGGCATCGTATGAGGATTGTGCCAGGATCAACCGTGTCAGCGAGCAGACGCACGTTCCGTGTTTTGTGGCTTACTATCGTAGGTATCTTCCCTATTTTCAAAAAGTGAAGAGTATAATCCGTGGTGGCGATATAGGAGATATAGTGTCTGTACAGATTAGGTTTGCCGTGCCTCCGAGAGACCTTGACTACACCCATCCCGAAAAACTTCCGTGGCGTCTGCAGCCTGATATTGCCGGCGGGGGATATTTCTATGACCTCGCCCCACATCAGTTAGACCTTTTGCAAGATATCTTCGGAGTGATAATCGAGGCTTCGGGTATATGTTCCAACAGGGCAAAACTATATGATGTAGAGGATTCTGTAAGCGCTTGTTTCAGATTCGAGAACGGATTGCCTGGAAGTGGCTCCTGGTGTTTCGTCGCTTACGAGAGTGCCAAGGAAGATCGAATTGAGGTGGTTGGAACTAAGGGACAACTAAGTTTCTCGGTATTTAACTATGACCCAATCACATTAATCACTTCTGATGGCACCCAGTCGATAGTTGTGCCTAATCCTCCTTATGTCCAATATCCGCTTATCAAAAGTGTGATCGAACATATCCAGGGACTTGGGGTTTGTACTTGCACAAGTATATCCGCCACACCGGTCAACTGGGCGATGGACCAGATTTTGGGGAAATTCTGAAAAATGAAGAGTGAAGAATGAAGAATGAAGAGTGAAGAATGGATAGAGTGTTGATTATTATTTTAATGATGCTGACTGTCATTGTCTGCCGTGCGGAAGACGGCGGTTCAGGGACTGCTGACTCTATCCCTCATCTCAATGTCAATCTTAATAATCCCAAGTTGGGGGTAGTGAAGAAGACCGTCAGGGGATTCAGTGCCATTGATACTAACTATGTGGAGCCGCAGCACTACAATTGGGCGTTGATGGTGCAGAATACATATAACTATGATGTCTATCGTCTTGCCAGCGTTTATGGTCAGGAGATAATTCTCTCGCCTGACGTGATGTTCCGTATCGGTCCGTTTTTTGGTTGGAGATGGATTTTTCTTGGCACTACGGTGGAGCTTAAAAACATCGGCGTTAAGAACAATTCTTTGAAAAAGGAGTTTACGCTCAGCCTGTATAGTGCGCAGATAGGTGTTGACTTGTATTATCGCCGGACTGGCAATGACTATAAAATCAGAAAGGCAAACTTTGGTGATGACAAGACCAACCGTATGTTGCGTGATGTTCCTTTCGACGGTCTCAATGTGGGCATCACCGGACTTAATGTCTATTACATTTTCAACCACAACCGGTTTTCTCATCCGGCAGCATTTGCGCAAAGCACATGCCAGAAAATCAGTTGCGGCTCATGGATGGCAGGTTTGGGATATACACATCATAATTTGGAACTCGACCATCAGAAATTGAAGAATGTCGTAGAAACCTGCACCAACCACGAAGTGGAGATTGACTCTTCGCTGATGTTCAACAGTTTGAAATACAATGATTTTAATCTCTCTGTCGGATATGGGTACAACTGGGTATTTGCCAAGAATTGGCTACTCGGAGCAAGTTTTTCGATGGCTTTGGCATATAAATGGTCGAATGGTGACACCAATCATCCTGCTGACGATTTCTCTTTTAAGAATATTAATTTGGATGGAGTGGGGAGAATCGGCATAGTGTGGAACAACACAAAGTGGTATTATGGTTCGAACGTAATAATACATAGTTACAACTATCGCAAGTCGCGTTTTTCTGCCAACAATGTCTTCGGCAGTCTTAATATATACTGTGGATTCAATTTCGGAATAAAAAAAACTTATAGAAAGAAGAAATGAGACTTATTGTAATTATAATGGCAATTCTTTTGTCGGCATCTCATCCGGTTTTTGCCCGCCATGGATATGCCGCTATCGACAGCCTCAATGTTGTGGGATGGCTTGCCGAGGCAAGGCTTTTGTCTCCATCAACATGCTATCCGGTGTTTTTTGCCAAGAAGTTTCTTGGTGTGCCTTACGTGGCGCACACGTTGGAGGTGAACGATGAAGAGCAACTTGTCATCAACACGCGCCAGCTTGACTGCACCACGCTTGTGGAGAATGTTGTTGCCCTAACACTTTGTGTGCGTAATGGCAAATACAGTTTTCAGGATTATCTTCACTATATATATATAATAAGGTATAGGAATGGCTGCAACCAGGGTTATACCTCACGCCTTCACTATTTCACGGAGTGGATAGATGACAATAGCGAAAAGGGGATTGTGTCAGAACGACAGACTCCCAATCCGCCTTTTTCTGCCGTTCAGACGGTTAGGCTGGGGTATATGAGCGCTCATCCTGACAAGTACAAGGCACTACGATTGCATCCCGATTATATAAAGGGTATAAGAGAAGTGGAACGTCAATACAGTGGCAAAAAATACAGGTATGTCCCAAAATCCTCTGTAAGAAAAGGAACAGCATTGCGCAAGGCAGTGAAGAATGGCGACATTATTGCCATCACGTGCAATAAGAAAGGACTGGACATTGCTCATCTTGGTATTGCCGTGTGGAAAAAGGATGGACTTCATCTGCTCAATGCCTCGCAGATTCACAAGAAGGTTGTGCTCGAGCCTATGCTCCTTGGTGAATATCTTTATAAGCACCCTTCACATACAGGAATAAGAATTGTAGAAATATTATAATAAATTAAACAACAGAATTATGGAATTACCCGATTTTATGAGTTATGCCAACAAGTTCTCACCTTCCGATTTCTTCGACAAGGTGGCCCGAATAGCCAAGCGGGCTGGCGCAAAATTGGTGTATGCAGCGTTGATTCTATACTATACGCTGCAGAGTGACAAGGTTTCCACTACAGATAAGGCGTTGATAGTGGGAGCGTTGGGATATATGATAAGTCCGATTGACGCGGTGCCCGACGCTATTCCGATTATTGGATTGACAGATGACCTCGCCGTACTTGTCTTTGTGCTTAAGAAGGTGTGGGGCAATGTGGAAGAGGAAATCAAGGACAAGGCCCGCCAACGTCTCTCCAAGTGGTTTGACGAAGACGAGATAAAGGAAATTGATGACTTGAAGTTCTAAGAAAACTTTCGGAAGTGGGGGAGTTTTGGGAGTTAACTCCCCCAAAAAATAGAGATTAGAATGGCATTGGTTCATTCATGGGAGAGTAGTTGCCTGAATCATTGGGATTGAAAAGCATCTGGTCGCCCATTGGAGGCATACTGTCTCCTCCGTTGAGTTTTGAGCCGATAATCTCACCTCCCATGGGAGCACCGCTTGAATTGCGGATGCTTGAGTCTTCGGGATTCTCGAATCGGGTGAATTCTCCACGGAAATGCAGCAGCACGTCGCCCGTGGCTCCCTTACGGTGTTTGGCGATGATAATCTGTGCCATTCCATGCAAGTCCCTGCCGTTTTCATCCTGATAGATATGGTAATACTCCGGACGATGCACGAAGAGCACCATATCAGCATCCTGCTCGATTGCTCCCGATTCACGCAGGTCGCTCAGCTGTGGGCGTTTGCCTTCAAGTCCTTCGCGAGATTCCACTCCACGGTTCAGCTGGCTAAGTGCGAGGATGGGAATGTCGAGCTCTTTGGCAATCTGTTTCAGAGAACGTGAGATAGTCGAAACCTCTTCCTGTCGGCTACTGAATCTCATGCCGTTGGCGTTCATCAGCTGAAGATAGTCAATCATGATGATCTTTACACCATGGTCGCGCACAAGTCGGCGTGCCTTTGTGCGAAGTTCAAATACGGAAAGACCTGGAGTGTCATCCACATATAGTGGTGCGCCGATAAGGTTATTAAGTCTTTTGTCAAGGCGTTCCCATTCATCAGGTTTAAGCTGACCGTTGAGAATCTTGCTTCCTTGGATTTCGCAGCAGTTGGAAATTAGACGGTTGACAAGCTGCACGTTGCTCATCTCAAGTGAGAAGAACGCCATTGGTACCTTGTAGTCGGCAGCGATGTTCTTTGCCATCGACAGGGCGAAGGATGTCTTACCCATCGCAGGACGTCCGGCTATGATGACTAAGTCGCTCGCCTGCCATCCGCTGGTGATGTTGTCGAGTTTGTAGTATCCTGTGGGCACGCCGGTCAGACCGTCCTTGTTGGCTGCCGCTTTTTGGATTACTTCCACGGCATTTGATATGACAGGGTCAATCTGGGTGTAGTCCTTCTTCATATTGCGGCGTGAGAGCTCGAAGAGTGAGCCTTCCGCCTCTTGCATCAGGTCATCGATGTCCATCGAGCCGTCGAATGCCTTTGTCTCGATATTGCTTGCGAACGAAATGAGTTGTCGTGCGAGAAACTTGTGAGCAATGATTCGTGCATGGTATTCGATGTTGGCAGACGATGCGACCTTGTTTGACAGGTCAGCAAGATAGATAGCTCCGCCAACCTTGTCAAGATTGCCTTGACGCTCAAGTTCGTCAGTCACGGTCAGAACATCAACGGGTTTTTCCGCTAAACTTAGGTCACGTATAGCGGAATAGATGTCCTGGTTGCGTTTCTCGTAGAAACTCTCCGGCGAGAGAATCTCACACACCACGGCGTAAGCGTCGCGGTCGTTCATAAGTGCTCCCAGCACAGCCCTTTCAACATCGAGTGCCTGTGGCTGCAGATGGGCGTAAGTATTGTTTTCAATGTTTTTTTTTGCCATATTTTTCTAATTTGCTTGCAAAAGTACAAAAAATCTCTTTAATTCTTTCATATTTCAGAAGTTTTAATTACTTTTGCAGTAAAAAAAAGAACAACTATGATAAATTTTCCTATTGCAAAAATAAATTTAGGACTGAATGTCGTTAGCAAGCGTGACGACGGCTACCATAATTTGGAGACAGTTTTCTATCCCGTGCCCATCAAGGATGCTCTTGAGGTTTATCCGATGGATGACGCTTTTCCATCAGACGTAAGGTGTGACCTTAAAGTGACTAATGTCAATATTGAAGGGGATGAGCAGCGAAATCTCGTGGTCAGGGCATATAACCTGCTTGCTGCCGACTATTGTCTTCCGCGTGTGCATACCCATCTTTATAAAAACATACCGACACAGGCTGGAATGGGAGGCGGTTCGAGTGACTGCGCCTATATGATCAGACTTTTGAACGAACAGTTTTCGTTGGGTATGTCAGATGAAAAGATGATGGAATATGCGGCAAGGCTCGGGGCAGACTGTGCCTTTTTCATAAGGAGTTGTCCTGCCTATGCGGAAGGCATTGGAGAGAAGCTTACCCCGATTGACTTGAATCTGGGGGATTATAAGATGTTGGTGGTAAAGCCGGACATACCTGTTTCAACCAAGGAGGCTTTCTCGCTGATAACCCCTAAGAAACCTGTGAAGAATTGTCTGGATGTCGTGCGTCAGCCAATTGAGACTTGGAAGGAAGAACTGGTAAATGACTTTGAATACAGTGTATTCGCCATTCATCCCGAGATCGGGCAATTAAAACAGCGCATGTATGACCATGGTGCCGTGTATGCTTCGATGAGCGGCAGCGGTAGTAGTGTGTTTGGACTCTTTCGTGATATGCCTGACGAAGAGTCATTCGTGAGTGGTATGGATAAACTCACTGTTTTTACGGTCGATATGTCTGATATTTGACAGCATTTTCCATGTTAGCCGTGGGATATACACTATTAGTCCCAGCAAGCTGCGTCTGCGCATACGTTGTGGCATGGCAGTGAATAGAGATAATACAGTCATTGCAAACAACCCCCACCATTTGCAAGCCCATATCGGAGTCATAACAGTCGTTATTGATGCAAATACTAATAAGCCCAATAGCAACATGGACCTTGGGACAAGTGTCTGTTGTATGGTCTTGTCGATGTAGTTCACGTTGCATTGAATTATTGCCTTCGGTATGTCGCCAATCAGGCTGATAAGACTTTGTATCTGTGCTGACATCCACCTTTGTCTCTGTTTTTGAAAGTTGGTCTCACTGCTGACTTTTTCGTCGAGAACGTGGATGTCTTCTACATATTTTATGAATATCTTTTCGCTGAGGAGCATTTTTTCAAGTTCCCTGTCTTCACCTGCTGTAGATAGACGATTTACATGTGATTTGAACCAATGGTAACTGAAGCACATTCCAGAACCGATAAGTGCCGATGACAGTCCTATGTTATTATGTCCCTTGCGGAAAATAGAGTTGTTTATTTCCTCACTAATGCCGTCAAGTGCAGCGATATTGTTTTCACAGTTCTTGGCACACCGATGGCATTGTATTGCATCATATCCCATATTGCAAATATCGTTGAGCTTGTCAAGAAAATCATTTCCTACAATGTTGTCTGCATCCAGTATGACTACATAGTCATAATCACATTCATTGTGCTGAATAGCATATTGCATAGCCTTAGCCTTCGAGCTTTTCTCAAATGTTGGCAGCAGAAGGTTTATTGGAAGTCTTGCAAGTGTTTTGTTTGTTTCCGGTAGCATGTGGTCTGACACAACTGTCACCCTGTAAAGGTTGTCGGGATATTGCTGCCCAAGGAATTCCGTAGTCGATTTTATTATTACTTTGTCTTCGCCGTAGGCTGGGAAAATTATGAGGAAACGATTTTTTCTGTTGCATGAGCTTTGTGCCGTCTTCCTGCCTTTGCCACCAAAAACGGAAGCAACAGCGAAGAAGGCGATATATCCGATAGATAATGCCAACAGGCACCATATGGCGATGTCAACGGTGTGAACGATGTCCCAGAACATTGATGTGAAGTAATGAAGTTATTATTACGAATGGAATTTTCATGAAAGCCCTGTCCCATTGCTTGTCAACAAGATAGTTAGGGGTGGCAATGGCAAATACCAATAGAATCAGTGATGCGATAATCCACCACTTTATTGCAAGCGACATATAAATGAAAGGCAGCGTGACACTCATGATAAATATAATTCCCATCATCAGTGTGCGTGGTATTAGCATCCATTGCAGAATCTTGTCTATCAGGTCATATTGTTTGTTGTATATTGCGCCTGGCAAGTATCTGATGTTTTTGGCTAAGGAGCGTAGTTGGTCAGTCAGCCATTGCCCGCGCTTGCGCTTGAATGCGCTTGATGCCCTGTTCTTTTCGTCGAAGATATAGATGTCATCAAAATAATCCACGAAAATGTGTTGACGCATTAGGAGAGCCTCGAGTTCCTTATCCTCAAATTCCGCCTTGGTCTTTATGATGTTTTCCTTGAACCAGTTGTAGTTGAACGCCATACCCGATCCGCATATTGCGGCAGGCAATCCCATGGAGATATGTCCCTGTCGGAATATGGTGTTGTTGATTTCCTCAAAAGTGGCTTCGAGGATGGCGGTTGCAGTGTCGCGGTTTTTGGACACGCGGTGAGCCTGGATGGCCTTTGTTCCTGCTGATTCATACGCATTGTTTATTTCGTCCAAGAATTCAGGTAGCACCAAGTTGTCTGCATCGAGAACCATGGCAATATCGTATATCTTAAACTGCGGAAGGTTGTTAATCGCGTATTGCAGTGCTTTGCCTTTGGTGCTTCTCCTGAAGTTTGGGGTGAGCAGGGTGATAGGATATTGGGCGAGTTTGAAATTGGTCATCTCTTGCAGGTGGTCAGAGATGACAACTATGTCAAAAAGACGTTGGGGATATATTTGTCCCAATACGGAATTTACCGTGCGTTCAATAACGTTGTCGCATTTGTATGCTGGTATCAGGATGATAAAACGGTTCTGTCTTTTTGATTTTGTTACTTTTGTTCCCCGTTTGAATTGGGCTGCAATTGTGAACACGGTGAAATAAGCTACCGTCAAAAGTACGGCAGCAAACAATAGACCGTCAAAAATGAATAATATCCACCAAAAATCAAAATCCATATATCTATAGTTTTATAAAGTCAACAATTCCTTTTAATGTAGCCTTCGCCATTTTTGTTCTTCCTTTAAGGGAAAACTTGAGAATATCCCTTGTGCCAACTATGAAAATCATGTACATATATGACAACAAACGGTATTCTGTGGCGTTCCTCTTGACAAAGAGAAGGCGATTTCTTGTTATATAATATGTTTTCAACGGGCTTTCCGCTCCTGTGGTCTGGCTCTCTTTATGGAGTACCGTGGCGGACGGCTCATACCATATTTCATATCCACCACGCCTCATCATCATCGACCAGTCGAGTTCCTCATAATAAAGGAAATAACACTCGGGCATCATTCCAACCTTGTCAATGGCTTCTTTTTTCACCATCATTGCTGCGCCGTGCGCATACGGTGTTTTACACGGTTTGTCATATTGCCCATGGTCAGTTTCGCCATATCCAATGCCCTTGTTCCTGAATGTTACATGAGAGAGTGGGGTGAACCCTGCAAATTGGATCTTATGGTTGTCAAAGAAGAATTTTATCTTGGGGCATACCATTCCGGTTTTCTCCGATGATTCCAGCTTGTCAGCCAGTTTGTATATGTCAGCCACATTGATTTCAGTGTCATTATTCACAAGGTAGAGCAATCTGCCGTGGGCATTCCTGATGCCAAGGTTGTTTCCGCCGGCGAACCCCAGGTTTTCCCCTGCCTCTATGACTTTCGCCTTGGGATATTTCCTGGCGATAACGGCTGCCTCACCGTTTTTCGAGCCATTATCCACCACAATCACCTCCATGTCCTCTTCGGTGAAGGTGAAACAGTCAAGCAATGCACATGTGTCCTTCATGCCATTATAATTGACCGTTATGACGGATATTCTATACTCTTGAGGCACGTTTCTTTTCCAGTTTTAACCGTTTACGTTCTGCTTGCTTTTCAAGTTCCTTTTGCTCCCATTCCGTGTATTCATTGTCGATGTATGGCATAATGTAAACCAAAGCCAAACCGCCATAAAGCATAACGATGTTGGGGAACTGCATAAGAACCTGGTTGGCATATCCTCCCAAATGTAGCGAGACAAATGCACAGGTAAATCCGGCTCCTATGCCTCGTAGGGATTTGTTGCGAATCCTGAACAGCACATTCCAACAAGCACCAAGGAATATCATCAATGAAGTGATTACGAACACCGTGATGCCTATTTGTCCTGTGCGCACCCAAATATAGACATATTCCGAGTCAGGGGGAATCTGCGATACAACCTTGTATTTGCAGTAGGCGGGAATGTCGGGTGCTTCCAGACCGATTCCTATTCCCCACGGAGCTTCAACCATGTATTTTTTCAGTGCGGCCTTGTTCATGTCGCGCACACCGAGTGACGCGTCGTCTTTGTTGAACGCCGTACGCATTCTTCGGATGGTGGGATTGCCGTTGCCGATAGTTGTAAATGCCATGAATGACAGGAACAATACGAAGACAATGGAAAAAGGCACTGCGATTTTCACGGATTTCGAGAGGAAGATATAAACTCCAAGTCCTGCCAAAAGACAGAAGATGGCTGTTCGGGTACCGGAGAGGAACATGCCCCACACGCACAGGACACCCACTATACCATAGAATATTCTCCTTTTGTTCAGTGAAGATGTGATAGCAGTCAATATGAACACTATCGCCATGCAAGCCATGTGGATACCATAGGTAGCCGCATCACTGAAGATTGAGAAGTATCGGATGATACCATTCACGAAGTGGGTGCGTCTTGCAACCACAAGGAATGCTTTTTCCGATTCGGTGAATCCCAGTTGCTTTTGTTTTACTGCCCATAAGACACCGTATATTGACAGTATCGCAATAATGAGCAAAAACCTTTCGATACGCTGGGGCGTGTTGATGTATATGCTCATTATTATGCATGGGTAAACAAGCTGGAATGCCATAAGTCTGATGCCCGTAAACCAGTTGCCGACGTTCATGCCCAATCCACATTGGTCGTTGAATATCTCCAGGCAACAGAATGCGCACCATATTCCCAACGCCAGGGTCATAACGTTAAAGATGTATTCCGCCTTGATTTCCTTGAATGTTACCAATGCCGTGAATATCAGCATCAGTTCCAGCATTTCGTTGGGCAGTGACATCGGGATGGGCAGATAGCCGCATCTTGCCAAGAAATGAAGGAAGTAGTTGACAACCATCAGGACATAAAACAACAGCATTTCATGCTTGAACACAAAATAGCAACCTATCACCATGACTGGGAGCATTGCCACAATAGCAAGTCCTGCAATGCCTGAGGAATACAAACTGTATATTCCAATCAAGAAGAGGAGAAAGAGTACTGCCGCTCTTCCTCCACTTACATGACTGAATGGTTTGTATGATCTGTCGTTAATCATATACAGTTTAAATAGAATGACTGTTTTCTGTTGCTGTCAATCCCATCTGAGAAATTCGGTAAACGAAGTTGCTGAACTTGGTGTATGGTGGCAACTGTCCAACAAATTCCTCTACGGCGTAACGCTGTGATTCCGTGAGGTACATATAGAGGCTGTCCTTGTTGTCAAGTTGTGACTGCAGCTCTTTGAGTGCCTTTTGGTCAACGTCCTTCCATGTGCGGTTGGCTCGTGTTACTAACAGGTTGATAGTGCCGAGATTGAGCAAAGACGAAGGTATGGAATGTTCGTTGAGGTTGGGATACTCGATGATGGCTATCTCATCGGGTAGGATATCCGGACACAAGTCTTTGATACTTGTGCTCATAATATACCTACTGTCATCCGCAAGGAAGTCCTCGTCGTAAGTTAGTTTCCTTACCTGCAGACCGAGTGTAATCCAGTAGTTCTCAAGCTCCTGGGCGAGATAGCTCTTTCCGTTGCCCGCATCGGTGGAGATCAGGTTGAGCACGTTTTGCTGACCTGTCTTGAAATGTGGCAGCAGAGCCTTGCTGAGCTGTCTCAGGGCCATATCCGAGATGGTTTTGTTAAATCTTCTGTATCTCAGGTTGCTCTCTTTCGGATAACATCCGATGACAGGAATCTTTGTGATTCTCTCTGAGCGCATGCGGTCGCGAAGTGTGCGGTCGAGGAGTTCTATCATAAAGAAGTACATCGCTGTCAGGAAGAACGTGAGCAGGTATGCACCCAGCAGTATCATCATCCTGTTAGTTGGCAAAGCGTTGAGCGGGAACATCGGCGGATTGAGCACTCTCAGTGTTGCAGTTGTCATCTGCAGGTTGCGCTGGCGCAAGCGTGCGGAATTGAGAGCCCTAAGCATCTCCATGTAATTGCTCTCCACGAATCCGATGTGCCTGTCTTTTTGGGCCAATGTTGCTCCGATAGGCGAGAAATAATGGAACTGTCGGTCTATGCTCTGTTTCATGATATCCTGGGCTGTCATCTTTGCCTTGGTCTTTTCGAGAAGCAACACCTGGTCAACCCAGTTTTCGAGCAGGGTGTTTGCCTTGACTCCATTCTCGGTTGTGAATGCTCCTGCTTCAATTTCCAACGTAAGGTCTTTTACGTTTTGAGCGGTCTCCCTAAGTTCTTTCTGAGCTTTCGCGAGTTCGTTCTGCGACTCGGCATTGTTGCCGCCGCCTTCACTTGACATCAGCTGCAGGTTGGATATTCTTGACTGTATCCTCGAAATGTCGCGCACCTTGTCAGTGAACTTCTTCGATGCGCGAATGGCCTTAGCGCGCTCACCGAGTTGTTTTTCCAGCCAGTCCATAAGTGCCTTTGTCGTGGTGTAGTCCATCAGCAGTGTATTGTCTGATATTTGCTGTCCCGCCTCAAGACTTGCAAGCTGTTTTGTCTGTTCGCCGTAGTTGATGATTCTTTTCTCTTCATTAAAATGGATCAGGTCATTTTCCGCCTTCCGAAGAACATCGTATAGGCGTGCCACTTCCCTTTCAAAGAACCGGATTACATTGTTTGTTTCACCAAATCTCAGTTGCTGGTATTGGCGTGCGAATACATCGTTGAGAATGTCAAGCGTGTTGTATGCAATACCTGCATCGTTTGCGCTATATCCTATATTGATAATGTCACTCTTGGTGAATTGTGACACTTTAAGTCTTGACGACATCGCGTTTAGGCTGAAGTATGGGTGATAGTTTGTCAGTCCGAAAATATAGTTGTCTTGAGTCGGCTTCTCGAATGCCTTGAGGTTGGCATATGTGGCTGACTCACTGTTTCGGTTGATAAGTCCCTTAACCTCTGCCGGTACGGTGGCATTGAGCTGTCTGAAATGTTCTGCGGAGATGTAGTTGTTGTCCTTGTTTTCGTTTCCGTACATCATACAGCGGGCAAAGAGTCTCAGCGACACCTCATGCAGCGTGTTGTCAGTGGTAATTATGAGCATCAGGTTGTTGATGTTTATTTGTGAATTGCCACCGGCTATACCAGAACCTCCCTCGATATTGTATCCGGTAATCATTCCGGTGTATATCGTGGTGTTCGTCTCATATTGTCTTTCCATGTTTCTTGTAAGGAACCATGCTATGACGAGCGCAATCATCGGAAGGATTGCAAGATACCACCTGATGCGGTACAGGAATCGTACTATGTATCTGAAAATGTCCATAATATGTCGATTTTATAATGTTATTACTTATTCTTGTTTTTTTGTTGCTTTGCCTCTTTCTCTGCCTGTTTCCTGGCTTCTTTTTCAGCCTGCTTTTGGGCTTTCTCGTCGGCTTTTTCCAATTCTCTGTATTTTTTCTCCTCGGCTTCAGCCTGTTCCTTGATTTGTTTGTGTATTGCCTTGTTTTCCTTGGCAATTTGTTTTTCCGTCTTGGTGATGGTGTCGTCGAGGGTAATCTCCGTGGTGGTGTTGGTGATTATCGGCGTTCGTGTCAGGATTTCGAGTGTCACGATGTCGGTGGTGATTTGGGTCTGCATCTGCTGGTATGCGTTTACAGCCTGATTTTCCCTTTGCTTGGTTTCCGCGAATGCGGCGATGCTCATTTCTCCTTGGTGGAACTGTTCCTGAGTGAGTTGTCCTGCACCTTGATAGATGGCGGCGTTTTCACTTGCAGTTTTGAGAGCCACCAGGTCGTTGGTGATTTTCACGTAAAGCGACACGATTTGCAGCTTGAGCTGGTCGTAGGCGATGTCCTTGCTGATACGCGCTGCGTCCACCTCGAGCTTCTTTCTTCTCACCGAAGCCTTCAGGTCGAGGATATCCTCCAGTGGCACGGACAAGTTAACTCCCACGTTCCAGTAGCTTTGTTCGCTGCCTTGGAACTGGTAGATCATGTTGCTACTCATGTTCGAGGAGTTATTTCCCCACATGTCAGTCTTTCCATATCCGTAGCTGGCATGTCCCCTGACATATGAGAAGATGTGCCTTTTTTGTTTAGCCACTTCTGCCTGTGCAATTTCCTGAGCCTTGGCAAGGCTGAGTATCTGTGGGTTTGACTTAGCGTTTTCTAACAGTACGGCGAGTGGTGGCAGGTGGAATCGCGAAAAGTCAATAGTACTAGTTTCGCTGGAGTCAAAGAATCCGGCGGAAATTCCACTGTCGTTGTATTGGGCATGTACCAATTGTGCTGACAAGGATAAAGTTGCGAAAACAGCTAAATGTCTGATTTTCATTTTCATGTCTGTAATACTTCGGTTGTCGTTTATGTAAATATATCACACATCGTCCTTTTGGACGAATGCTGTAAGAGTTTTGAAGATAATCTTCATGTCGAGAAGGAAATTATAGCTCTGTCCGTAAGTGATGTCAAGTTGCTTGCGCTCTTCGGCAGACATCTTGCCGCTTTCGCCTCTCTTTTCCACTTGCCACAGTCCTGTAAGTCCTGCGGGAGCCATAAATCTGTCTATACTGTCATCGCTTGTCAGTTTTTCCGCTTCATACAGTGGCAGAGGTCTGTTGCCCACCACTGACATGTCGCCTTTTAATATGTTGAAAAGCTGGGGCAGTTCGTCAATACTGTATTTGCGGATGAAATGTCCCACTTTGGTTATTCTTGGGTCATTTTCAATCTTTACGAAAGCATTGTTGATTTCCTCAGTTTTCTGCTTGTTGAAATTTGTCTCCGACACTACGAAATCGTCTCCTACAAGCATCACCTCGTCATCACTGATAAGCATTTCAGCAGCCAGGTCATCGTCAATCATGGCAGTGTCGTTGATGTCGGTGTCAAAATGCCCCACTGGTATTGTCTTTTCCTCACACTTGTCGCTGTATTGGTTCTGGGTGCGACTCAGTTCCTTTAGTCTCTTGTCGGCATCCATGAACATACTCCTGAATTTCAGGAAGTCAAAGACGGTGTAGTTGGTTCCCACTCGTTTCGACTTGAACATTACGGGACCGTCACTTTCCAGTTTGATGGCTATTGCCGTAATGATGAATACAGGAGACAGTAATATCAATGCAACTGACGCAAAGACTATGTCGAATGTCCTTTTCCATAATGGAATCTTGAAATGGAGGATGTTTTTCCCCGATGCCTTGTCGTCAAAGAGTATGTCCTCCCTGGTGGAGATAAATTGAATTTTCTTATTTATTTCCGTTACTGACGAGTCGATATTCAACGTGTCGTTGATACCGCATTTCTGGTACGTGAGCCTTTCTTCGTCGCTGAGGGTATCAGTTAATAGGATAAGATACAAGTTGGGGCATTTCTTTTTGAGGTATTTGATAGAGGTAATATCCTCACTGCGCACTCCTCTTTCGAAGAATACGATGAAATGCTCATTCTTGACCCTTGGCACACATAGCTTTGCTGCGTCCTTATAGGTGCTCGTCATGCGTACTATCTGTCCAGGGACATACTTGAGTTTGTCTCTTGTGCTAGGGTTTTTGCCTAAATATATGATACCAATCATGCTATATATATAAATAAGGTGTATATGGAGCTAAGGTCAGGGAAGTATCTTCTTGACTCTGATTTTAAGTTCCATAGGGTTGAACGGCTTGACAATATAGTCAACTGCACCAATTTCGAGCAGTCGGATGCGCTCGTTGGTGCTGTCCTCGCTGCTGAGCATGATTACCGGGATATGGCGGAACAATTCGTTCTGCTTGATCCACTCCAAAAAGTCATCACCTCTCATTCCCGGCATTCTGATGTCGGAGATTATGAGGTCGGGGGTATTGCCCGCCTGTAGCCACTTTACAGCTTGCAGTCCATCCGGAAGCCACTGTACATCGTAGTCACTCATAAGGTAAATCGAGAGCACTTTGGCTATCGTTTCCTTATCGTCTAATATTAGTATTTTTTTCTTCATATACTTTGATGGTAATATATTATCACTGCAAAGGTATAAAAAAAAAATGATATACGTAACTTTTTCTTGGTTTTTTTTCAAATAAAATGCAAAAAAAAAATTTTTTTCGTATTTTTGAGGGAAAAAACACTGTTATGCGTATTATTATAAAACAAATATTAGTAATCGATTATTAATTTTAGAAAATTCGAATATGGCAAGAAGATTATTATTGGGATTTGACGTGGGCAGCAGTTCTGTGAAGGCTTCCCTCGTTGACGCAGACACAGGCAAGTGTGCTGCCACAGCTTTTTATCCGGAACAGGAAGCGCCTATCATTGCTGTTAAGGCTGGTTGGGCTGAGCAGGACCCACAGATGTGGTGGGACAATGCCAAGTTGAGTCTTAAGAAGATTATGGCTGATGCCAACGCAACGGCTGAGGAAATTGCCGCTATTGGCATTTCCTATCAGATGCACGGGCTGGTGTGTGTTGACAAGCAGCTCAACGCCCTGCGTCCCTCTGTCATCTGGTGCGACTCGCGTGCAGTGCCCTATGGAGAGAAGGCTTTCCGCGAACTGGGGTCCGACAAGTGCTTGCAGCATCTGCTTAACTCGCCTGGCAACTTCACGGCTGCCAAACTGGCATGGGTGAAGGAGAATGAGCCGGAGTTGTTTGAGAAGATTTACAAGGTGATGCTCCCGGGCGACTATATCGCAATGCGTCTCAGCGGTGTGCCCAACACCACTGTCAGCGGACTCTCTGAGGGTATGTTCTGGGATTTCAAGGAGAACAGGGTGGCTGACTTCCTGCTCGACTATTACGGTTTCGACAAGTCGCTTCTCGCTGACATTGTGCCCACGTTCAGTGTGCAGAGCGCAGTGTCGGCTGAGGCAGCAGCGGAAACCGGACTGAAGGAAGGCACTCCAATCACTTACCGTGCCGGCGACCAGCCAAACAATGCCCTGAGCCTCAATGTGTTCAATCCCGGTGAGATTGCCTCAACCGGTGGCACTTCCGGTGTAGTATATGGTGTCTTGGGTGATGTAAACTACGACCCGAAGAGCCGTGTCAACACATTCGCTCATGTCAACCATACCGATGCGCAGACCCGCCTCGGTGTGCTTCTGTGTATCAACGGATGCGGAATCCTGAATGCGTGGACTCGCCGCAACATCGCTCCCGAAGGCATTGGCTATGCCGACATGAACAAGCTGGCGGCTGGTGTGCCCATCGGCAGCGACGGAGTGAGCGTGATTCCGTTTGGAAACGGTGCCGAGCGTGTGCTTGAAAACAAGGAGGTGAACTGCACAATCAGTGGCGTGAACTTCAACAAGCATAACAAGGCGCACATCGTGAGGGCAGCCCAGGAGGGTATCGTCTTCAGTTTCTGCTATGGTATGGAAGTGATGCAGCAGATGGGTATGAACATCACCAAGATTCATGCCGGCAAGGCTAACCTCTTCCTCAGTGACATCTTCCGCGACACGCTTGCCGGAGTCAGCGGCGCCACTATCGAGCTGTATGACACCGACGGAAGTGTTGGTGCTGCCAAGGGTGCCGGTATCGGTGTCGGTATCTACAAGGACAACAACGAGGCATTTGCCACTCTCGACAAGTTAGCTGTCATCGAACCCGACGAGAGCAAGCGTGCTGAGTATCTCAGTGCCTACAGCAGATGGAAGAGCGTGCTCAACAAGAGTATCTAAACACTTGTGTTTCAATATAAAACTCCGGGGCATATACACTCATTGGTATATGCCCCGGTTCTTATCATCAATAATCAATAATCATTAATCAATCTTCCAAGCTTTCCTTATACCATTCGAAGAGTTTCTTCACGCCCTCGTCGATTTCCACCTTGTGTGTCCATCCCAAAGAGTGAAGTTTCTCCACGTCGATCAGCTTGCGCATGGTGCCGTCGGGTTTCGAGGCGTCAAACTCAACAGTGCCTTCAAATCCCACGGCCTCGACCACCAGTTCCGAGAGTTGGCGTATGGTCAGCTCCTTACCCGTACCCACGTTGATGTGGCAGTTGCGTATTTCTCCTAAGGCGGGTATTGCCCCGCCGCGTCCCTCGCTGTTGTTGCGGTCAACAGCACCAGCGGTTGATGCACCGTAGAATACCGAGGAGTATTTCTCTATACCTATGATATCCTTGAAATCCACGTTCAGCAGCACATGTACACTGGCGTCGGCCATGTCCTCGCTCCACAGAAACTCGCGCAGCGGAGTGCCAGTGCCCCACAGCACCACCTTGTTGTCGGATATTCCGTAGAACTCCAATGCCTTGAGTATGCGTTCCTGACTGTTCTTTCCGTCCACGTTGCCCTCGCCGATGATGGCCTTGAGCTTCTCGTCGGGATTCACCGGACGTTTGTCCATGTCAGTGCGTATAGCCTGCCAGTCTCCATCGTGAATGAGCTTTGCCAGGTATATCTTCCTCATCATCGCGGGCATCACGTGCGAGTTCTCCAGATGGAAGTTGTCGTTGGGACCATACAGGTTTGTGGGCATCACGGCTATGTAGTTGGTGCCGTATTGCAGGTTGTAGCTCTCGCACATCTTGAGTCCCGCTATCTTTGCTATGGCATATTCCTCGTTGGTGTATTCCAGTGGCGATGTGAGCAGGGCGTCCTCCTTCATCGGCTGTGGCGCGTTTTTGGGATAGATGCATGTTGAGCCGAGGAAGAGCAGTTTCTTCACCCCGTGCGAGTAGGCGTTGCTGATTACGTTGCACTGCATCTTCATGTTCTGCATGATGAAGTCGGCGCGGTATAGCGAGTTGGCCATGATGCCTCCCACGAAAGCCGCGGCGAGCACCACGGCGTCGGGTTTCTCCCGGTCGAAGAAGTCCTTCACCGCATTCTGGTCGGTGAGATCGAGTTCCGAGTGTGTGCGTCCCACGAGGTTGTTGTAACCTCTTGCCTTGAGGTTGTTCCAGATGGCAGAACCCACGAGTCCGCGGTGTCCTGCCACATAGATTTTCGAATTCTTGTCCAGTGCCATCGTTGTTATTCTGCCACTTGAGCCTTTAAGAACAGTTTTTTCACGAACTTCATGTCATGTTTTACCATGATTCTCACCAGTTCCTCGAAAGATGTCTTGGTGGGATTCCATCCCAGCTGGTTCTTTGCCTTAGTCGGGTCGCCCAGCAGCTGGTCAACCTCGGCGGGGCGGAAGTACTTCGGGTCAACCTCCACGAGAGCCTTGCCCGTGGCCTTGTCGTATCCCTTTTCGTCAACGCCTTCTCCCTTCCATTCCAGCTCGATGCCCACTTCGCGGAAGGCGAGTGTGGCAAACTCGCGCACGGTGTGGTATTCTCCCGTGGCGATCACGAAGTCGTCGGGTTGTGGCTGCTGCAGTATGAGCCACATACATTCAACATAGTCCTTGGCATATCCCCAGTCGCGCAGCGAGTTGAGGTTGCCCAGGTAGAGCTTGTCCTGATATCCCTGTGCTATGCGTGCGGCGGCGAGTGTAATCTTTCGTGTGACGAAGTTCTCGCCTCGTCTCTCGCTCTCGTGGTTGAAGAGGATACCGTTGCAGCAGTACATGTTATACGACTCGCGGTAGTTCTTCATGATCCAGAATCCGTAGAGCTTTGCCACCGAGTATGGCGAGCGCGGATAGAAGGGAGTGGTCTCCTTTTGCGGCACTTCCTGCACCTTTCCGTAGAGTTCGGATGTCGAAGCCTGGTATATGCGGCATGTCTTCTCAAGTCCGCAGATTCTCACAGCCTCCAGCAGTCGGAGCACTCCCACTGCGTCGGTGTCGGCAGTGTATTCCGGCACGTCGAACGACACCTTCACGTGGCTCTGTGCTGCGAGGTTGTAGATTTCCGTAGGCTTGGTCTCGCCGATGATTCTGATGAGCGACGAAGAGTCGGTCATGTCGGCCCAGTGCAGGTTCACCAACCTTGCCTTTTTCATGTCCCTCACCCATTCGTCGAGATACAGGTGCTCGATGCGTCCTGTATTGAATGACGATGAGCGTCGTAGCAGTCCGTGCACTTCATATCCTTTTTCGATGAGAAATTCGGCGAGATATGAGCCGTCCTGTCCTGTGATACCTGTGATTAGAGCAACTTTCTTGTTTTCCATAAAATATAATTGTATATTAATTAATGTGTATAATTCCGTATCAGTTTTTTCCCGTGAATTGCTTGATGCGCTGTTCCTCCGACAGACGGCAGATGAGCAGCGTGTTGTCGTTTTCAGCCACGATATATCCGTCGAGTCCCTGCACAATCACCTTCTTCTCCTGTGTGGCGTGGATGATGCAGTTGTTGGTCTCATACACCTGGATGTCGTTGCCAATGCAGCTGTTGCCGTAGAGGTCCTTCCTGGTATTCACCAGCAGCGAGCCCCATGTGCCGAGGTCGCTCCATCCGAAGTCGGCGGGGCATACGAATATCTCCTCTGCCTTCTCCATGATGGCGTAGTCCACTGATATGCTCTCACATTCGGGGAACCGCTCGTCGATGAGCTGCTGTTCCTTTTCGGTGCCGTATATGGGCAGCATTGCCTCGAATATCTTCGATATGTTTGGCTGGTAGATGCGGAAGGCGTTCACTATGGTGCTGACGTTCCAAATGAAGATGCCCGCGTTCCAGTAGTAGTTGTTCTTCGAGATGTATTGCTTGGCGGTCTCGAGGTCGGGTTTTTCCCTGAACGAATACACGCGGAATATTTCCTTGTTGCGCAGTGAGCTGCTGCTGAGGTCGGCCTGTATGTATCCGTATCCGGTTTCGGGGCGTGTGGGTTTCATGCCTAAGGTGACGATGGCGTCGGAGTCAGCCGTGAAGTTGAGGCATGACTTGATGACACGTCGGAATTCCTCGGTGTCGGTGACAATATGGTCGCTGGGCGAAACCACAATGTTTGCCTTGGGGTCATGTGACTTGATTTTCCAGCTCACGTAGGCTATGCAGGGCGCGGTGTTGCGTCGGCATGGCTCGCAGAGGATGTTGCCTGCGGGCAGTTCGGGCAATTGCTCCTTTACGATATCCACGTATGCCTTGTTGGTGACAATCCATGTGTTCTGCGGCTTGCAGATGCCGCTGAATCTCTCTACTGTCAGCTGCAGCAGCGACTTGCCCACACCGAGCACGTCGATGAACTGCTTGGGCTTTTCCTCTGTACTCATCGGCCAGAAGCGGCTACCTACGCCGCCTGCCATGATCACTAAATGGTTGTTCAGCTTTTCCATATCCGTCATGTATGATAATTAATGTTTCTTGAATTTCTTGAATGCTAAATATACTGTCACGATGACCACGGCAGCCACGATGACAATCTTTATATAGTCGGAGTATTCGACAATCTTGGCGTCGAGCTGGCTTTCGGGCACTATCGAGTGGAGATACCATCCGAGGGCGGCGAGTATGGAGTTCCACACTCCGGCTCCGATGGTGGTGTAGAGGATGAACTTGCCGAAGTTCATCTTTGCGAGTCCTGCGGGCACGCTGATGAGCTGCCTTATCACGGGAAGCAGGCGTCCGGTGAGTGTTGCCACCACGCCGTGGTCGGCGAAGTATTTCTCGCTGCGCTGCACCTTTTCCTCGTTGATGAGACACATCCTGCCCCATTTGCTGCGGGCGAAGCTGTATATCAGCGGACGGCCGAGATAGTAGGCGGCGGCATAGTTGATGATTGCCCCGAGGTCGGCGCCTATAGTGGCGAACAGCACCACGAGGAACACGTTCTGGTAGCCGGCGGCGGCATGGTAGGCGGCGGGTGCCACCACCACCTCCGAGGGGAATGGTATCACGGTGCTCTCGATGAGCATCAGCAGCAGGATTGTGCCGTAGTTGAGATTACTGAGTAATGACGACAGGTTCATAAATATCTTAAAATAATATTAGAATTTAACGTTTTTGATATAGTCATAATAGTCTTCGCAGGGCATTCCGGCGGGGAACATGTCGCCGAATACGAGTTTCACCTCCCGGCTGTTCAGCAGGCAGGCTTTCTTCAGGTATTCCACACCCTCGTTCAGTTGCCGCGTCTTGAGCAGGCTTCCCGCCATATATGAGAATCCAAACTTCCATCCCTTTGGCATGTTGGTCTCCAGATGCCTGAAGTAGGCGATGCTTGTCTCGTATTCCCCCTGGTCGTAGAGCGACACGCACACCTTGAGCATTACCTCGGGGTTTTCCTCCGACATCTCTATGGCCTGGTCGAAGAGTTCGAGGGCCTTGTCCTTCTGATGGTTCTGCAGGTAGATGTGGCCCACGAGCACTATCCTGTTGGGGTCATGCCCGGGGAGGTTGTCCTCGTTTTCGTAATCCTCTGCCTTCCCCAGGTAGTAGAGGGCCTTTCCCAGCTGTTGCATGCAGCTATACACGTAAGCCAAGTCGTCGTAAATCTGCACCATGAGCATGTTGTCGCTGCAGTCGGCGTGAGTCTCGGCGAGCAGCAGGCATTCGCGTGCCCTTTCCAGGTTCGACAGCTGCAGGTAGCAAGAGCCCATGTCGGCCTCAGCCCTGGCGTTGTCGGGTATGCGCTCGAGGAATCGTCTGTAGTATTCCAGTGCTCCCTCCGTCTCGTTCATGCCTAGCAGTGCCTTTGCCTTGCACCACAGTCCGTCGCTGTTGTTGGGGGTTATGGCAAGCGAGTATTCGGCACTGCTGAGACATTCGGGGTATTCCCCATTGCACAGCTGTATCAGTGCGAGCATGTTCCAGAAGCGGCTTACGAACGGGTTCTGGTCGATTAGTCTCTCCAGACATTCCGTTGCATCCTCGTATTCTCCCGCATTGGTGTGCACCCGTGCAATGATTTCGAGCCTTTCGTTGTTGTCCCAGTCTCTCATCCTTTCGAGCCATTGCCTGGCGGGGGTGGAGTATCCGTAGTCGATATACAGCGCTCCCACGTCGAGGCAGAAGTTGTCGTGTTCATCCCGGTCGGTTTCCTCGTATCTCGCCAAGAGCAGGTCCTCTGCCTCTTGCGTCTTTCCCTCGGCTATGAGCAGTTCTGCCCTGAGATAGAAATAGTCCACGTCCGACTTGTCCTCGATTTGTTCGCATAAGTCGCGTGCCTTTTCATAGTTGTTCTCTACAAGCGCCTGCCTGGTCTTGAACACGAGCGGCCCAATGGATCCCGGATATAGCGCAAGGGCATAGTCGGCGACGTTATTGGCGTCGTCAACCAGCCCGTCGTAGTTGTAGTAGTCGATGATGTCGGTCAGGTCGTCGATATCCATGAACACCGTCCTTCCCTCTTTCATCGCCTCCTCGTATTGTTTCAGATTTCTCTTGAAACGGTCTTTCTTGAATAGCTCCTCGTCTATGTGCATCTACTTGTTTATTTTAGCCCAAGTGTCCTTCAGGCCAACGGTCTTGTTAAACACTGGACGCTCGGGGGTTGAGTCGAGGTCTGGTGTAAAATAACCTATTCTCTGGAACTGCATGAATGTGCCTGGCTTGAGCGCGGTGGCGAAGTCCTCCACGTAGCAGTTCTCGAGCACTGTGAGTGAATTGGGGTTGAGCAGCTCGCGGAAGTCGCGCTCGTCGGCGGCCGGGTTTTCCACGCTGAAGAGTCGGTCGTAGAGTCTCACCTCCGCCTTGTGGCAGTGGTCGCAGCTCACCCAGTGGAGCGTGCCCTTCACCTTGCGGTTGGCTCCCTCCATTCCGCTCTTGCTCTGAGGGTCATATTCGGCGTATATCTCCTCGATGTTGCCGTCGGCGTCCTTCTTGCATCCCGTACACATAACTATATATGCGTTCTTGAGTCTCACCTCCTTGCCGGGGCTCATGCGGAAGAATTTCTTCGGCGCGTCCTCCATGAAGTCCTCGCGCTCTATCCACAGTGTGCGGCTGAAGGTGATGGTGTGTGTGCCGTCGGCCTCGTTCTCGGGGTTGTTCACGGCTGTCATCTCCTCGGTCTGTCCTTCGGGATAGTTGGTGATCACGAGTTTCACGGGGTTGAGCACTGCCGACACGCGGGTAGAGCGCTTGTTGAGGTCGTCCCTCACTGCAGCCTCCAGCAGGGCGTAGTCGTTGAGCGCGTCAAACTTGGTGTATCCGATTGAATCCACGAATGCCCTGATGCTCTTGGCCGAATATCCGCGGCGGCGCATACCGCATACGGTGGGCATACGCGGGTCGTCCCATCCGCTCACGAGTTTCTCGTCCACCAGTGTGTGCAGCTTGCGCTTGCTCATCACGGTGTAGGTGAGGTTCAGTCGGTTGAACTCTATCTGCCTCGGGCGGTAGTCGGCGCCGCGGGCTGCCTCGGTGTCATATTCCTTGAGGAAGTCCACAAACTTGTCGTATAGCGGGCGGTGGGGCACGAACTCCAGCGTGCAGATGGAGTGGGTGACACCCTCGAAGTAGTCGCTCTGTCCGTGCGCGAAGTCATACATCGGGTAGGCGTGCCACTTGGTGCCCGTGCGGTGGTGCGGCGTGTGTATGATGCGGTACATCACCGGGTCGCGGAAGTGCATGTTGGGGTTGGCCATGTCGAGCTTGGCCCTGAGCACCATGCTTCCCTCTACAGCCTCGGGAGTGTTCATCTTGGCGAACAGTTCCAGGTTCTCCTCCACGGGGCGGTCGCGGTATGGGCTTGCCACGCCGGGTGTTGTCGGTGTGCCTTTCTGCTGTGCTATCTGTTCCGAGGTCTGCTCGTCGATGTATGCCATTCCTTTCTTAATCATCCACACAGCGAAGTCCCACAGTTGCTGGAAGTAGTCGGAGGCGTAATACACGTTGCCCCACTTGAATCCGAGCCACTGTATGTCGTTGAGTATCGAGTCAACGTATTCCGTGTCTTCCTTTGATGGGTTTGTGTCGTCGAATCTCAGGTTGCATACGCCGCCGTATCTCTCTGCCACGCCGAAGTCCATGCATATTGCCTTGGCGTGTCCGATGTGGATATATCCGTTGGGTTCCGGTGGGAATCGGGTTTGTATTCTTCCACCGTTTTTCCCTTCGGCGAGGTCTGCCTCCACCATTTGTTCAACGAAGCTCAAGCTTTTCTTCTCTTCGTTTTCCTCGTTTCTTTTTTCTACCATAATATTTATCCTTAAAATGATTTGGCTGCAAAGATACGTAATTTTATCGATACGACCAAACAAAACGCCTATTTTTTTATATAAGGTGCTGATTTTATTGTTTTGGGACAAATTTCTGTTGACAATACTCTTTTTAATGAAAAACACCCAAAATGTTTGGCAATTCGGGAGATTTTGTTTAACTTTGCCTGCTATATTGAATAAAAACGTTAATATTAAGATATGAATTTCATAGATTATGATGCCGAGACCCTGTTCTCGGTGGGACGCAGGTTCCTCAATGGTGACTGTGTCGAGAAAGATCTTGTCAAGGCAAAGGCAATGCTCGGAAGAGCTGCCGAGATGGGGCATCCGCTTGCCCGAAAGTTGATGGAGTCTATCTCCGAGGACATCAAGGACGAAAAGGACGACATGACCGAATGGAACAAGATGAGGAGCGGGGAGATGTACAACTGGACCGACCCCGTGATCGACCGCAGTCTGACGCGCTCGCGACTGGCATGCGAAAAGTTCAACAAGTCGGGTATCGACCACGATGACTATCGCGCGGTGCTCGAGGAGATGATTCCCGGAGTACCGAAGTCAGTCACTATCCTTCCTCCCTTTCATTGCGACCATGGCAATGGCTTGCACCTCGGCGAGGGAGTGTTTGTAAATTATAATGGCATGTTTCTCGACGCGGGCGACATCACCATCGGTGCGCATACGCTCATAGGTCCCAACTGTTCGCTCTACACTCCCCAGCATCCCATCGGCTATCTCCAGCGCCGCAAGACCCTTGAGACGGCTTTCCCCATCAGGATAGGCGATGACTGTTGGCTTGGCGGCAATGTCACCGTCTGTCCCGGGGGCACCATTGGCGACCGCACGGTAATAGGTGCCGGCAGTGTGGTCACGCATGATATTCCCTCCGACTGTATGGCAGCTGGCAATCCGTGTAGGGTAATCAAGCATTTGTAATATTGCAATGTAACAAGCGATATTATGCAGTTAGCTTAATACCCTGTCCAGTTTTTACTGTACCTTTGCACCCATGGTTAACTTAATATTATGTGATTATGAATATACGTATTGCAATTATTTTGGCTGCCGTAATATAATATATGAACATAAATCCTCAGCTGCGGTGAATCACGCTGCCGCTGGCCTGATGGGTGGCGAGTATCAACACCTCGGCTATCTGCACATGGGCGGGCGCACTTGCTGCATAGAATGCCACGTCGGCAATGTCTGCTCCCGTGAGCGGGGTGATACCTTTATATACATTGTCGGCACGCTGGTCGTCGCCATGGAATCGGACGTTGCTGAAGTGTGTCTCCACCAATCCCGGTTTGAGATTAGTCACCCTCACTGCCGTATGCGCAACGTCGATTCTCAAACCGTCGGTGATGGCCTTCACTGCCGACTTTGTGGCACAATACACGTTGCCTCCGGCGTAAGCAGCATCTCCCGCAACAGAGCCGATGTTGATGACATGGCCGGCGTTGCGCTCTATCATTCGCGGCACAATCAGACGTGTCATGGTGAGCAGTCCCTTGATATTGGTGTCAATCATTGTGTCCCAGTCCCCGAAGTCACCTTCATATTCTGGTTCAAGACCGAGGGCGAGTCCGGCATTGTTTATCAGCACGTCGATAGTGCTCCATTCCGCCGTCAGCGAGTTGACAGCCTCGGTGGCGGCATTTCTGTCGCGCACGTCGAAGCATAGTGTGAGCACTTCCGCTGGCAGTTCTGCCTCCAGTTCGGCAAGTTTTTCGGCATTGCGTCCTGTGATGATGAGTCGGTATCCGCCTTCGGCGAATTTTCGTGCACAAGCTTCACCTATTCCGCTTGTTGCACCTGTTATTAATACAGTCTTCTTCATTGTAGTCAATAATTCTTTTGCAAATGTGGCTGCAAAGGTACAGTATTTTTTTGAAAGACAAGGCAGAAATCGCAAAAATCTCCCGAATTGTTTGGCAGTTCGGGTTTTTTTGTATATCTTTGCAGTCAAAATTTATAAGAGTTATGCCTACATTATTTATAATATTTGGTTTTAGATTTATGTTCTATTCAAATGACCACACTCCCATCCATATACATGTAATAAAAGATGGGTGTGAAGCAAAATATAACGTTGAACCCATGGAACTTGTATTTAACCATGGGTTTAAGAAAAATGATTTGTCTTTAATAGAGTCATTAGTTTGGGAAAATAAAGAAGTCATAATCGAAAGGTGGCATAATTACTTCAATAAATAATTAGGAGGGCGGAACAATGAGAAGATTTTATATTGTTAGAGCATGGACTGATGATACCTGTCTTTGGATTGAAACCAAAGATGGACAAAGAGTGTGCACACCTTTTTCGAAATGGAAACGTTTGGAAAATGCTACAAAAGATCAACGTAATGATTTTGTTCTTGGCTATACAGGCATACACTGGCCAAGCTTGGATGAAGACCTTGGATATGAAGGTCTTTTTGTGGATGCAGGATTATGCGAGGTAACTCCAGAGGAATGTAGTGTGGTTTGTGAGCCATAGAATACTCTTCCATTCAATATATTTTCTGGAGTGTAGTAATATATTTTTTGCAATAATCACATTAAACAATGCTTTATGAATAAACTCAATCCTTCACAATCTATATTAAAGAATTATCTTAAAGAACCTGTGAGAATCGAAGACATCAACTTGTTCAGAGATTCTCTAAAAAGACTATTGAACGAAATTAATGAAGATGAAACAGAGGAGTTTAATAAAAACTTGGTGATTCATTTTCTACGTTATTCATTATACAGCGATCGTCACTTCTTGGTAAATACTTATGGACGAACAGATCTTGCTATTTATGTGGATGCTGCAACTCAAGAGGAGCAGAAAACATCCTGAAATATCAATTAAACAAGAAGAAATATTAAAATACCTATGGGAGCATACATATGCTACGACACATGATATAATTAAGAATATCGACAATGTAACATTAGGTAGTGTAAAACACAGTATAAAACGCCTCAAAGAATTAGGCTTCTTAAAAAGAATAGGACCTGACAAGGGTGGATATTGGCAAGTAATGGATTGAAGAATAGCCGCGGGTGTGTCGCCCACGCTCCCAGTGGCATCTGCATAGTTATTTACTTCAGAAACTTGAAAAATTGATATATATTATCCCACATTCACAAGAGCAGACGTGAATGTGGGATAATGATAAGAATCTAATTGATGAATGATTTATTCTTGTAAGCGCAGTTTGCCTGACGCTTCATCAAGAACGACTTTTTGGGCAAAGGAGATAATGCCATTTGAATATACTGAGCTGACATCTATGCCGCGGGCAATAAGCTCGTCGATGAGGGCAACGTCGTGTGCAGCACGGGTGGAGTTGAAACCAGAGTTTCCCACTTGTGCGTTGAATGATTCAACTAATGATGAAATTGACATGGCTGCAAATCTTGCAGCAAAAGCTGATGAAATGTTCTTGTTCATAATAGGACTTTTTTGAAGTTTAACATTAATATTCTTCCACATCGTACCTTTGCCACCGTGGTAGTCCATACTCGGTTGGCGAGTCCGCCCAAGGGCGACTGCTCTTGATGTTTCGGCTGCAAAATTACCAATAATAATCGTGATATGCAAATAAATTCAGAATATTTAAGAATATATTCTCTAATTAATTCTGCAAATAATCGGCGAAAAGTTTGGCGGAATGGAAAATAGTTTGTATCTTTGCTCCCAAATTGAGAAGATTATGGAAGCAACAGTATTTTCACCTTATCAGATGAAGGTCATTGGACTGATGGAACATGTAAAGTCTGACGAACAGATGAAGGAGATAGGAAATCTCCTTTCCGACTATTTTGCCAAGAAAGCAATTGAGGAGGCGGATAGGCTTTGGGATGAGAAAATTATTGATTGTTCAACAATCGAGAAGTGGAAGAATGAACACATGAGGACTTCATATTGATATTATATGAAAAATGTTCAAAGGATTGTCCTGGACACTAATTGCCTCTTGATGTCTATACCAAGCAAAAGTCCATACCATAATGTGTTTATGGCATTTTTGCGTGGTGAATATGTATTGTGTATAACCAACGAGATACTATTAGAATACGAGGAAATAATCTCCAATAAGACCAACTCCAAAATTGCCGCTAATATCTTAAATGCGATTTTATCAAGAGATAACATATTGTTCATCAATCCTGTTTATAGATTCAAGTTGATTGAAGCAGATCCAGACGATAATAAATTTGTGGATTGTGCCATACATTCTAACGCAAAATATATTGTTAGCCAAGACAAACATTTTGGCATTTTGCGAGATATAGATTTCCCTAAACTTGATGTTATTGATATCGATACGTTTTAGCATATCATCCAATGTTGTCAATAGGCTGTGTTGCAACTTTTTAACTACTGATAAAGCGGAGGATGAACGGAGTCATAGCAGCATTATAGCGAAGGATGAACGGAGGATGATAAGCATTGGGAGTTAATTGAGTCCTCAAAATAGCAAATAATCGGCGAAAAGTTTGGAGGAATGGAAAATAGTTTGTATCTTTGCGGCAAAAATATATAGATATGAGTTCAAATGTAATGATAAAAACGATTTCAGACTACTTCAAAACCCAACCGGTTTTGAAGGCTTGGTTGTTTGGCTCGTATGCACGAGGGGAGGAGAGCGTAAATAGTGACATAGACATTCTGGTGACATTTGACAATAATGCAAAGGTGAGCTTGCTTAAACATGCGATAATGGCAGATGAGCTGGAGAAGATGTTAGGCCGTCCTGTTGATCTTGTGACAGATGGAACTTTGTTGCCGTTTGCTGTTAATAGTGTATCTCACGATAAACAGTTAATTTATGAGAGAACCTATTAGAGACCGTGGGCGATTATCCCACATGATTGGTGCTATTGATTGTGTTTTAAGAAATACCCAATCGATGGGCTTTGAAGATTTGCATAGAAATGAACTGGAGTTCTATGGAATAGTAAAGAGCATTGAAATTATAGGGGAAGCTGCATATAGGTTGTCAAAGATGTTTAAAGAATGTCATCCGAAGACTCCATGGGATGGAATTGTCAAGATGCGGCATATACTTGTGCATGATTATTATCAAGTGGATGACAAAGAGCTCTGGAATGTTATTCAAGATGACCTTCCTATTCTCAGACAACAAATCATGGAATACATTTTGACTGTTGATTGGGATGAATGGGAAAAGCGAAACTTTATGATGTGAAAGTTTAATATATGCAGATACTATTGTGGTCGATATTCCTTGTGATAATGTGGAACTGGATAGTGGGGAAGAAGGAGAGGTGAATAACCGCGGGCGAGACGCCCACACTTCTATTGAGCTTGCGGCAGTGGGCGGTCTTACACGAGGTAAGACCCTACAGTGGCGAGGGACTTTCGCATGATAATTATGCAAATAATCGGCGAAAAGTTTGGAGAAATAGAAAATAGTTTGTATCTTTGGGGATGGTTTTCTAATAAATATTAGATGCTCAGAAATAACATAAGTATACCGCAATGACAATAATAAATACCGACGAAAGTCAAAACATAGAGTTCAAGGAGTCGTGGAACGACAAATACCTTCAATGGATATGCGGCTTTGCCAATGCGCAGGGCGGCAGGATATATATTGGAGTGAACGACAAGCACGAGATTGTGGGTGTTGACAATTCAAAGAAACTGATGGAGGACATTCCTAACAAGGTTAGGGATGTGATGGGCATTATTGTCGAGGTCAATCGTTTGGAAGCAGATGGATTGGCTTACGTTGAGGTGGTTGTTGAGGCTTATCCCTATCCGATAAGCTATCGTGGGCATTATTATCAGAGGAGCGGAGCCACAAATCAAGAACTGAAAGGTGCTGCCCTCGACCGCTTTATGCTCCGTCGTCAAGGCAAGACATGGGATGGGGTACCAGTGCCTTATCTTACCGTGGATGACTTGGACAATGCAACATTCGATTTGTTCCGTAGGTATGCAAAACTCAGCAGACGAATGGAAGAGGCTGACTTGCAGGATGACAACAAGGGATTGCTTGAGAAATTGCGTCTTTACGAGGGTTCGTATCTGAAACGTGCGGCTGCATTGTTGTTCCATCCCGACCCCGAGAAATACGTCACGGGAGCTTTTGTGAAGATTGGCTTCTTTCGGGAGGATGCCGACTTGGTGTATCAAGACGAGATACATGGCAATCTGTTCCAACAGATACATAAACTGATGGACTTGCTTTGCACGAAATATCTCAAGGCGGTGATAACATACGAGGGAATCCAGCGCATTGAGACATTCCCAATGCCGAGAGAGGCATTGAGGGAGGCCTTGCTCAACGCTTGCATAAACAAGGACTATGCCGACACGTCGCCTATACAAATCAGAGTGACCGACAATATGCTTCAGATAGTAAACGGTGGTGTCCTTCCCGACGGTTGGACAGTGGATACATTGTTGTCCTCCCATCGCAGTATGCCCTACAATCCCGACATTGCCAACACATTCTTCCGTGCCGGCGAAGTGGAGGCGTGGGGCAGAGGCATTGAGCGCATCATCAAAGGCTGTAATGAAGACGGTTTCTCAACGGTGGATTTCCGATACGATGCCTGCGGACTTTGGACAACATTCAGCTATCAGTATCCTGTCAGGGTAGTTGGACATGAAGAAAACATCCAGAAAACTACCCCAACAACTACCCTAACAGGGCATGAAACCACCAAGGAAACATCCAGAAAACATCCAGAAAACATCCAGAAAACATATAGAAAACATCCTGAAATATCAATTAAACAAGAAGAAATATTAAAATACCTATGGGAGCATACATATGCTACGACACATGATATAATTAAGAATATCGACAATGTAACATTAGGTAGTGTAAAACACAGTATAAAACGCCTCAAAGAATTAGGCTTCTTAAAAAGAATAGGACCTGACAAGGGTGGATATTGGCAAGTAATGGATTGAAGAATAGCCGCGGGTGTGTCGCCCACGCTCCCAGTGGCATCTGCATAGTTATTTACTTCAGAAACTTGAAAAATTGATATATATTATCCCACATTCACAAGAGCAGACGTGAATGTGGGATAATGATAAGAATCTAATTGATGAATGATTTATTCTTGTAAGCGCAGTTTGCCTGACGCTTCATCAAGAACGACTTTTTGGGCAAAGGAGATAATGCCATTTGAATATACTGAGCTGACATCTATGCCGCGGGCAATAAGCTCGTCGATGAGGGCAACGTCGTGTGCAGCACGGGTGGAGTTGAAACCAGAGTTTCCCACTTGTGCGTTGAATGATTCAACTAATGATGAAATTGACATGGCTGCAAATCTTGCAGCAAAAGCTGATGAAATGTTCTTGTTCATAATAGGACTTTTTTGAAGTTTAACATTAATATTCTTCCACATCGTACCTTTGCCACCGTGGTAGTCCATACTCGGTTGGCGAGTCCGCCCAAGGGCGACTGCTCTTGATGTTTCGGCTGCAAAATTACCAATAATAATCGTGATATGCAAATAAATTCAGAATATTTAAGAATATATTCTCTAATTAATTCTGCAAATAATCGGCGAAAAGTTTGGCGGAATGGAAAATAGTTTGTATCTTTGCTCCCAAATTGAGAAGATTATGGAAGCAACAGTATTTTCACCTTATCAGATGAAGGTCATTGGACTGATGGAACATGTAAAGTCTGACGAACAGATGAAGGAGATAGGAAATCTCCTTTCCGACTATTTTGCCAAGAAAGCAATTGAGGAGGCGGATAGGCTTTGGGATGAGAAAATTATTGATTGTTCAACAATCGAGAAGTGGAAGAATGAACACATGAGGACTTCATATTGATATTATATGAAAAATGTTCAAAGGATTGTCCTGGACACTAATTGCCTCTTGATGTCTATACCAAGCAAAAGTCCATACCATAATGTGTTTATGGCATTTTTGCGTGGTGAATATGTATTGTGTATAACCAACGAGATACTATTAGAATACGAGGAAATAATCTCCAATAAGACCAACTCCAAAATTGCCGCTAATATCTTAAATGCGATTTTATCAAGAGATAACATATTGTTCATCAATCCTGTTTATAGATTCAAGTTGATTGAAGCAGATCCAGACGATAATAAATTTGTGGATTGTGCCATACATTCTAACGCAAAATATATTGTTAGCCAAGACAAACATTTTGGCATTTTGCGAGATATAGATTTCCCTAAACTTGATGTTATTGATATCGATACGTTTTAGCATATCATCCAATGTTGTCAATAGGCTGTGTTGCAACTTTTTAACTACTGATAAAGCGGAGGATGAACGGAGTCATAGCAGCATTATAGCGAAGGATGAACGGAGGATGATAAGCATTGGGAGTTAATTGAGTCCTCAAAATAGCAAATAATCGGCGAAAAGTTTGGAGGAATGGAAAATTGTTTGTATCTTTGCGGTGACGTTTATAATATCCTAGTTTTGTAACTGTTTGTACTATCAACCCTTTGGTTCGCTGACGACCTTAGCCTTGGATGGACGACCGACCTTCTTCTCACGCGACTTCCTTGACTTGTACTTAGCATCACATCCTTCTGGTATATTAAAGCCAAATGCTTTGGCAATGTCAAGTTGCTTGCCGACGAATGGAGTAATGTGCTTGGCATGTCCCTTGTGCTCGATGCATCTCACAGGACGCATCTCGTCTAGGATTTCTGTGAAAGAGCAGAACTGCTTCTTGAGTTCTGTGCTATTCCACACATGCTTGACATGTGATGCCAGTGTCATTGCAACGAAGTATATGAAAAGACGTCCGTTCTTGCCATCCTCTGACCAGCATCTCTGACGGTTTGCGCCTATAGGTCCTTTCTCCTGCTCGAAGTACTTCTCCTGTTCATCCCTCAATGCGTATGCCTGCGATGCTTGCATTGCAGTATAGTCGATGGCATGAGTGACGTTGGCATAAAAGCCTGAGGATAGTTTCGTTTCCTCCACCTTTTTGTTATTAAGAGCAAATGACTCTATCACGCGAGATTCCTTATTGAGTGTGATGTCAAAGTAACTGTAACATCTTTTAAGTGTCGCATCGTCATCCATCGGATATGCCTCGGCCTTCAATTGGGTCAATGAATCTCGCTGCCTCTTTATGTCGATGTCAAGCTGCATCAGCTGTTCGCTCCGCTTGACAGGGTCGAAATACAAGTTCAGTTTCAGACGGTCTGAGTCTTTCGTGCAGCCTTGTCTGACATCCACCTTATAGTCAAGATCGTACTGCCTGTAGTAGAGCCTGCTCTCCTCGTCAATCTCCATGCCTTCAGGAGCATGGGAGAAATTCCCGAATTCACGTATTCTGTTCAATGCAACAGACTGCTTTACACGAATCCACATGATAAGCGCCTGTCCTTCAAGGATATACTTTTCAAGATTACGGAGTGACTCATAGCCTCTGTCTGTGATAAGCACAATGTTAGGGAATCCCGCATGCTTCAAATCCGTGAGTATGGTTTCTATCGTCCTTGAGTCTGGTATATTGCCAGGGAATGTGCGATAGTATATGGGCATGTGAGTCTTCAAATCATACACTACCACCTCATTGGTTTGCTCCAGAGGCAGACGTTCCTTGTTCTTTCCCCACTTGATGTCTGCGAGTGTGTGACCGTAGGCTGACCGGCTCGTAGAATCCACCGCACAGAGATCTCCGTCCTCTACTCTTGCTGCGCGCAAGCGGAACAGATTCATCCTGTTCTCTTCCGTGATGGACTGAGTGAGCTTTGTTATGAATGGCGCAACGAGAGGTCTTGTAAATGGGAGTTTTTCTATGCGCTGCCAATGCGCAATACGATTAAAGGAACCGCCATTGGCAACCTGGTACATGGCAATGGAAAGTATTGCATCAACTATCTCCTTGTTGCCGTTGAATGCTTTCACCAGGTCATCCTTCAAGCCTGTCCTGATGGCCACTTGTTCCAGTAACCAGATATCACCATACAAGCGGTTGTTGTCTTCTTCTTGTGATGCCGAGGGACGTCCTGCTTTACGCTCGCTTGGGAGAGCCTTTGCTTCTGACATGTCCCAATCATCCGGAAAGATGAGTTTCGCACGCTCTTCAGGGGAAGCCATAATGTAATTGTTATTTGGATGGAACTTCATGTCGTCATCAAGCGTACCCCAATGAATTCGTTTATGCTTGTTGCGGCCAGATGTGCGTTCTGGATCCACAATCAGTGGTTGAGTACTTGCGTATCTGTAACCATTGTTAGTATGTATCTTTACCTTATAGGTTGTTGCCGTATCTGCTGTTCTTGCCATGTGTACTACTATTTGATAGTACAAAGGTAGTACATTTATTTGGATTACGCAAGACCTTGTGTTATTATTTTGCGCTGATTTGCCGATATTTAACAACTTTTATACTATTGATAGTACAAACAGCTGCAAAACTCGGATATAATAAGAAGAGTTCAAAAAAATGCAGATAATACGTGGTGGCATTTTGGCAACCATTCGTTTAGGAAACAACATTCAGGTATCAGTATCCAGCCTGGGGAGTTGAAAATACGGAAGTGGTATAAAAAACGTTAATTTTTGGCTGCAGTTATATGAAGTAATAATGATATTTATTATCTTTGTAGTCGAAATCGGAATAATTAACGTACAGTTGATAGTGTAACTGAATCGATAATGGATTCATATTTACAGATAGACTGTAACATAAAGCAATAAAAAAGAATATTTATGAATAGTAATGTTATACTCAATACAAAGAAAGTACTCGATATAGAGGGGAAATTTTGGGTGCCAAGTTACCAACGTGGATATCGTTGGGGGAAAAGTCAAGTGAGAACACTGCTTGATGACTTGTATGAGGCAGCATCTTCTGAAAGCAAAAGTAGATATTGTCTTCAGCCTGTAGTGGTGAAATATGATGAAGTTAACGACCGTTATGAATTAGTGGATGGTCAGCAACGCCTCACCACCTTGTATCTTTTGCAAGCCTTTCTTATAAAAGAATTTGGTCGTGGAAATATCATATATTCTTTAGAATATGAAACCAGAACAGGAACAAAAGAATATTTAAAGAATATAGACAAAGATAAATCAGAGGATAATGTTGACTTTTATCATATTTACAATGCTTACGAAGCAATTAAGTCTTGGACTTGTGATATGTTCCCCAAAGAGAATGAACGAATAAGTAACTTATACAAATTGTATTCATTTTTAAATGATAAAGTAGAAGTAATTTGGTACGAAGTCAACGACAACGAGGATTCTCGTTCCTTATTTACTCGCTTGAATATTGGTCGAATTCAGTTGACGAACGCCGAGCTTGTCAGAGCCTTGTTCCTTAGAAGAAAAGATGAAAACGAGGTCGGTCGTGATGAACTTGAAATTTCTATTCAGTGGGATAATATCGAGAAGGAAATGCGTGCCGATAATGATGACTTCTGGTATTTTATGACAAAAAAGAATCCTGAGACATATCCTACTCGAATTGAACTTCTGTTTGATATGATTAGCAGGAAAAATAAAATAGATACAGATGACGAGCAGTTGAAGAATAGCAAGCAAGATGATTATTATACATTCTTCTATTTTAATGATGCAATAGGAAAGAACGAAAATGATCAAAAGAAGGATGTCTGGAATAACATCGTCAATAAATATCTTATGCTGAAGGAGTGGTATAAGGATAATGAGTTGTATCATAAAATAGGTTATCTGATTGCTTCAGGACAATATCAAATGGTGGATATATTTGATGTTGCTGACGGTAAGACAAAGAGCGAGTTCAAAAGTATGCTTAAGCAATTGATAGCCAATACAATTAATTGGCCATATGACAATTATGCAGATGAATTGACGTATGAAAAGTCAGAAGACAAGAAAAGACTAAACATCTTGCTTCTTCTGTTCAATGTGATGTCAATCTTAAAACGTGGAGTTTATCAGCGTTTCCCCTTCCGTGAATATAATAGTAGTGCCTGGAGTTTGGAGCATATCCATGCCCAACAATCAGAAGGTCTGAACAAACTGGAAGAACAGAAAGGTTGGATAGAACTTCAAATGCCTGTAGTAAAAGGAATGGACGAGTCGGAAGTAACAAGCGAACTTGTGGAGGAAATGGAGTCGTTCCTTGAAAACGATGATAAACCGTCTTCTACTAAAACAGACCAATTCAAGAAATTATATAAAGAAATTTCTGGACTTTTGTCTGTTGAGTCAAATACAGAAAGGATGCATAACTTAGAGAATATGGCACTTCTCCAAAAAGATAACAATGCGGCACTTAACAATTCTACATTTGGAGTGAAACGCAACAAAATTATCGAAATGGACAAGGATGGAATGTATATACCATATTGCACCAAAATGGTATTCTTGAAATATTATACAAATACGGAAGATTCAAGGTCAAAGTTTTATTATTGGGCAGAAGAAGACAGAGCTTCTTATGTAAATGAAATACGAGATGTACTCGCTGAGTATCTTAATATTATAAACAAAAAAATATAAATGTTATGGCTGATATAAAATTATATACACTCAAGAATCTTTTTGATATTAAGGTGGATGAAGAAACACAAGAAGAAAGTCGGATAGGTAAGATAGAAATACCGATAATCCAACGCGATTATGCCCAAGGAAGAAAGACTCCTTCGGTGAAACGTATTAGGGAAAGATTCGTGAGTTCCCTAAAAGAAGCCCTTATGCCGGATGGTAAGGCTACGGTGTTGGATTTCGTTTATGGCTACGAAGAAACAATAAAGGGGAAGTTCAAAAAACTTATTCCGCTTGATGGTCAACAACGATTGACTACTCTGTTCTTGTTGTATTGGTATATAGCAAGACATGAAGGTATTGATGAAAAGGAGTTTTCTTTTCTGAGTAATTTCTCATACGCAACACGTTCAAGTGCTCGAGTGTTCTGCCAAAATCTCGTAGAATATAAACCAAAGTTTGAGGGATATAATGTAGAGGGAGAATATGCTGTTTCCAAAGAAATCATTGACCAAGGATGGATGCCAGTCGATTGGATGCATGATCCAACAATAGCATCTATGCTTGAGATGCTTGACTGTATCCATAGTCATTTTAAGGATACATCCGGATTGTGGCAACAGTTGGAAGCTGGCAGAATATCATTTTATTTCCTGTCAATCACGGAAATGGGACTGACTGATGATTTATATATTAAGATGAATTCCCGAGGCAAACCGTTGACAATGTTCGAGCATTTTAAGGCAGAATGGGAAGGATGTATTAAAACGGTTAATCCTGTAAAGGCAGAAGAAATTTGTCATAAAATAGATACAGATTGGACGGATTTGTTATGGTCGTATAGAAACCTGAATAACAACTTCGGAGACAATATTGTAGATGAGGAGTTTCTTTCTTATTTCATGTTCCTCTGCTATGTGATATATTATAAGAATCCTGATTTGCCACGCTCAACAGAACCATTGGATATTGCGCATGAACTGTTTACTAATGGTATTGAAGGCGTTGAAGCTGAAGATAACATACAATTTATAGAAGAAGGATTTGATTGTTGGAAAAAATTGAATATGCCAATTAAGGATTTCTTCAATATGTACCTTAATGGGGAAAACCGTTATGTCGTGGGAAAGGTCGTACTCCCAATCAGGCAGGATGAGAATCTTGATCTATTTCAGGAATGTTGTGCCAAGTTTAAGGATTCATTAAGTGATGGCCATAGACGATCTTTTACTTTGGGTCGTTTTGTATTACTGTATGCTTTTGTGTTCTATTTGATTAATCTTGACAAAATCAAAGAGTATTCATTTAGAAGGCGTATTAGAATCATCGTAAATTTGGTAAAGGCATCTGAGTTTGAAATACGTGATGGTGGTGATACAATGAAAAGGATTCTTCAGCAAACAGAAGATATTCTTCTTTCGGGATTGCCAAAATCAAAAGAAGATACCACTACATCATTCAATATCAATCAGATTGACGAGGAAATTAAAAAGGATTTGTTCTTGAATGATAATCCTGACATTACAGAGACAGTATATAAACTCGAAGATCATGAGCTGTTGAATGGTGCTATTCGTGTTTTGGGATTTGAAAAAGAGAATATTGAACTTGCAGATAGATTCTTCGAACTCTTTAATTGTCATCGTGGATTGGTGCATTGTGCTTTGCTCACAATAGGTGATTATTCTATGAGGGTTTCGTTCAGATATGAATTTGGTACAGCGGATAGGGCGCAAAACTGGCGTGATCTTTTCAGAAACAATGCTGTTGACATACAGAACACTAAGGAGGTTCTGTTGCAACTACTCAGAAGCGAGGAACATTTCTCTGATGATATATTGGTAAATATATGTGAGAAGTATATTGCATCAACAGACGTGTTTGATTGGAGATATTATATGGTAAAATATTATATTTCCTTATCGCCTTTCTATGGAATGTTTTATTGGGAAGATAGTTTGAACAAGAAACAAAAAAGTGGCCATCGTATATTAATGATGCAAACTGAAAAGAGTTTGACAGGACGTAATTCAAATATTTTCCTTAAGGCGGTTGCCGACATTTTGGACATAAAGGAGATTCCATATAGTATGGATGAATATGCCTATTCTGATGATTTTGGCAAATTGAAACTAACGACTCACAATGTTTACATTACATCAGAAGAAGATGCCATTTGTGTTCACAACAATAATGGAGATATTGTGGAAAAATATGCTATTAAGCAAGTTGATGGAATTGACAAGCAGGACAGGGTTGAGTTATGTTTGAAAATTATAGCAAAACTTGAAGGTATTAATGAAGATCTATACAGTTATAAATTTTTGTATAATAAAGATAAAGCAGCTAATTCCAAGGATTTGTTGAAAGTCGTATTGTCGCCTGGCAATTATATTTGTGAAAATGTTGTAAAAGACACATTTATAGAGGCTATAAAGGTTGCTGGCTATGAGAACGTAATAGGTTTAGGACTAAAAATATGTGGGCTGCCATTAGTTAACAATCAGCGTAATGATACTGAACTCAGCCAATCTGAAGTGTCTTCAAATTATTGGGTTATGACTCATTGCAGTACTAAAGAAAAATTGAATATCCTGAAAGAGATCTCTGATCGTCTTAATTTAAATTGGATAGTAAAAATTGAAAACGTTGAATGCTGATAATATAATATGCTTATGGAAATAACAGGTCACATAGAAGTTAGTAGCAATGGGCATTGCTCGATATATACAGATGCAATGATAGGTAACACTGCGCTCTTTGGATATGGAGATAGTATCGAAGAGGCTAAGGCTGATTTATGGGCAGTCATATATGAGTGCAGGGAAGAAATACGTATCAAAAAAGGTTATCTGCCTAAGGAATTGGAGCAGATAAACATTACATTTGTTGTTGAGACTGATTATTATAAAAAAAAATAATATGAAAACAATTTCAGTACAGCAGCCATGGGCATCACTGATATGCGCTGGCATTAAGGACGTAGAGAATCGTACATGGAAACCGAAAGAGAATCCAGGTAGGATATTAATTCATGCAAGTAAGAAAGCCTCAAAGATTATCTTGGACAAAATTCCAGTGGAATGGGCTTCGTCGATATTGAACAATCAGACTTTTGGCAATCTTCCGTACTTTGAGGATATGCCAAGTAATGCCATAATTGGCTATGTCGATTTGGTCGATATAAAAGAAGAGACAGACTCGCTTTGGGATGCTGGAGAAGGTCAACTGAAATGGGTGCTTGACAATGCTTATCTATTTGATGAGCCGATATGTGATGTCAAGGGCAAACTTCATCTGTTTGACTATGAAATAGATGAAAACAACTTGCCACCCGCACATAAGGTTGACCTGAAATACCCTAAGGCTGAAGGCAGTGAACTGGTAATCCCAGTGGATAAAGAGGGGTGGGAAGTAATTTCAGGTTGGTCAGATAAAGATAATGATGAAAAGGTATTTGAATTTGATGTCAACGAAGATTGTGAACCAGTCCTGATTGACGAAGAAGGAAAGAAAAAGACGTTTAAAACTGTAAGGTTTGAACGTGAGGGGGAGGCTTTGAGATTTGAGTTAGAGCCAGAACCAGCAACAGGACTATTCTACTTGCAAGATGAGGACGGAAATAATCAGAAATTCTATTCTATGTTCAATCCCGAACCTATAGAATGGGTGATTTGTAATCTGAAAGTTGGAAAGAAGATTGCTGATAGTGATATCATTCCGGAGAAGAAAACCAGATCCAAAAAGAAGAATAAAGTCATAAAGACATCTGCTTTGGAGTCGAAATTTGAAGGTCTGCATTATCTGTCAAGTAATGCTGAGGAATTGACTAAGGCTATGTTGTTCCAAGCTCAGAAATTGGATGATATGGATCTTACCGACGAGCAGAGCCTTGCCATCACAATGTTAGCTGACAGCATTGAGAATTGGGAGGATGACTTCGCAAAGTTGGCATCTGAGATGCAGATTGTTGAGAGTAAGTATTTTGACAATCTGAAGGATGGCAACAAAAAGGTTGAAATGATTGACGAAATCCCTGCTTGTTCCTCGGAGGTGGCTGCGGAATTGCCTGATGGGGACGAGTTGCTCGAATTACTTTATGGTATTGGCTACTATGTGATGGATAATGGAACAGATCCATACAATGTTCAAAACAGGGTAATAAATATGGATGTGATTATGAATGACATAAAGACACTCTATAATATGACGAACGATTTCCTGTATGCCCTCGGAACTGTAGAGTTCACTGGTATATGGGAAAGGGTAGGTGAGTTGGCAAGAAAAGTGATTGACAACCAGCCTAAGGATACCATAGAAATGTTCTTCGGATTGTATGGTGTAAAAGTGAAATAATAACTCTATCCGTCGAGACTTCAATTATTGAAGTCTCGACGGACTAAATCTTTATTGTAATTATGGCTGAAAATTTCAATTTTGAAGTAATAAAGGAGTCTGACCGCAGGTATTTTGATTGTATTTCATATACAATCAGAATAGGTGAGCATCGCTTTGCAGAAGAGATGACTTGCTGGAGTTGTGCTTTCGAAGAAATATCCAAAAGCCTGGAAATGTATTTGGACAATGGCGTCACGGAATTATTATTAGATGATGATTCCGACGATAACATTGTGCGATTGACACGCTTGGATAACCATGTGAAAGTGGATGTTGAGCCATGTTATAATAGATATCCCTCATTCTCTGGTTTATGCGATGAGGCTGATGTCCTGAGGAAATTGTATTTCGGATTGCTTTTTTCGATGCTGGCATCATCGGACGACAAAAGTACTGATGTAAGTTGGGAAACCTGCAAGATGGCTAATTACAATAAGATGAAGTCGAGGAAGATTGAAGAGTACTTCCGAAGCGGCAATATCGTTGAATATGAGAAGTTTATTGTTAGGCATATTCTCATTTTCGATGGTGAGTCGCTTACTCATATATGCGATTGCAGTAGTGGGTATCATCCTAAGATGGATGACGAGATTATTGTCTATGACAAGGAATTACATCCAATTGCAAATATTGACAAAAGTTTACTTCTTGAAGGCAGATTCCAGGAGGTGGTTGATAGTTTGCCTAAAGACATTGACTTTTGGGTGGTGCCAAATGACAAAATGTATGAGATAGAACCGACACTTATTCTTCGTTCGTATAGACATGAAGGAGGGGATGTTTTTGATTGCAAGGATCCCGAAGAAGATAGTGAAGGCAATTACGTTAATGAATACGGCTTCTTGTCTAAGTCTATCAATGATGCCATGGTTGACTTGGATCTTGACATGATTAGGAAGTTGACTATACTTGGCGCAGATGTCTGTACAGCTTTTGAATATAATTTCATACCGTACGATGATCCTCCAACTCCTGATGATGATGACAAAGCTGCAGAGGTAATAAGATTTATGCTGGAAAATACGGACTACAAGCTGAGGCGTGATCATTTTGTTGATTGTCTTTATCTTAAACTATACAACACGCTGAAAACAATGATGGAATATTGTGTAAAGCCAGACGGAACTCCTGATTGTAGTCATAATACACTTCATTCTAATCTTTTGAATGCCATCGTTCAATATCAACACTCAGAGGATTGGCGGACAGAGCCAATTGACAAGTTCAAGCACGACATGAATATGATAATCAATCATACAAGATGCAAATAATCGGCGAAAAGTTTGGAGGAATGGAAAATAGTTTGTGTCTTTGCGGGTATTGTTTCAAAATAGCCTTTATTCTTAGCAAATTTATGTGAAATATCAGCGGTTTTGCTGTTAAAAAACCTTTCTTCTATCACTGCCATCACCCTTCTATCACTCTTTTATCACTGTTTAAATCATTGATAATCAGAATATTGAATATCATAGTGATAGAAGTGATAGAAGAAAATGAAAAATTACTGAGTGCGCGTGCGTACGCGCGCGCGTAAGGGAGTTGGTATCAATACACCTATAATTATTGTGTGACGATAGTTATCTATAAATCTTCATGATAGTCATAGTTATTATGCCACAATAATGTATCTAAATGTTTAATCATAAGTTATTGATAATCAGTTGCTATATGCCTTCATTTTATATTCCGCATTGCGGAACAGACGTTCTCCACTGCGGAACGTATATTCCCCACTGCGGAACAGACGTTCCGCAGTGGGGAATATAAAACGAATACTAATTAATAATTATTTTGTAACCGCCTTCATTATAAATTTATAATGACTATGGTTATAAAATGAACAGGAATGAACAGGGGACTGACAGACTCCGTTCATACAGATAAGTGATAGACGGGTATCATTACAATTAATTAAAATATGAGAAACCAGCAAATTCAGGAATCAAGGAGACGGTCGATTGCTGCTTTGATTTCTGATGATTCGAGGGCGGCGAGACCTTCGTCGCACATGTCGATGCGATTGATGAGGAAGAGGATGTTGTCGTAGGTGAGGGGTAGGCTTTCCTCGTGCATCAGCAGCGAGAAGAGGACAACGAGGCGGTCGCTGTTGACAAATGACTCAACCGTGGCGGGATGAGACTGGAGGTAATCATTGACAATGGGGGAGAAATCAGTGGATTTCAGTCGTATGCGCATCTTGTTGCGCAACATCGCACGATAGTTGCCTTGGGCCATGTTGGTGCGTGCCATTTGGTGGAAGAGCGAGCGCAGTGCCCATTCCGAAGTCTCAAGAGTGGCGAGAATGCCGTTGAGCGTGCGACTATGCTGCTCATATCCTTCCCAGTCCTCCTTGCACTTGTATCTGAGGTCGTGTTCCACCTCGTGCCATCCTTCGGAGAACACGGTGCGGATCTGAATCTCGTAGGTGTTGTCTATCAGTGGGGCAACGCCTTGGGGCAATGCCGAGCGGAAATCCTCGACGTATTGCTCTGGCAGCGGTTTGGTGATATTGAGACATTGCGGGCGGAAAGTGTCGGTGTCGGGAGTGTCGATATGACGCTTCACAACAGAACTGTCGTCGAAATACATGGCGAGCACATCCACGTCGTCGGGGAAATACACCACTATGCGCAGTCCGATGATGTCGTTTATCTTCGACTCGCCACTTCTATAGCTATCGCCCTTCAATCCGATTTTGTGTTCGATGGAAGCTACGGTCTTGGCACGTCCGAAGAGACGGTACATAATACCGCTTCTCTCTATTCTTGAGGCCAGTTCGAGGCGCAAGTTGTCTGCAATGTCTTGTAATGTCATAATAAAATCTTATTTCAAAGCAGGGTCTTACATCTTGAAGTAAGACCCTGCTGTATTTTTGTGGTATCCAATTAATCCGGGGATACGACGGGGGGAATTATTCCTCGGCCTCCACGCGGTCGTCGATATTGTTGCCATCTGTTGGCTTCATATCCTTCTCGAAGTCGGTGATGCCGCTCTTGACGAGGATGTCATACCACTGGATGAGCTTCTTGATGTCGCTGTTGTGAACGCGCTCACGGTCGAATTCGGGCAGCACCTTGGCAAAGTACTCGCGGAGTTCGTCGCCGCTGGCCTTGCGGAAGTTGACACTGCAGGTCTTGCCGTCCTCGAGGTTTCTCATATTTGTGAGCACCTGCCACAGGGGCACATCCTCTGAATCAGTGTACATTGCTATGTCAGCAAGCGAGGTGATGCGGTCTGAGGCGAATGCGGGTACTCTCTTGTGGGTATCATCGAGAGCCTCGACGATAAGGCTGTTCTTTGCCCTGGACACCAATTTGTAGAGTCCGGGTTTGCCTGAAATTGCTAATACTGTCTGTAACATGTTTTTATTTATTTTCTTATTTGGGTTAATATTCTGTCTATCTGAATCGTGAGATTGTCATTGATATCGTTGGTTATAACGTAGTCGGCTCGTTTTGCCACTTCTTCCTGTGGCATCTGCTTGGCAATCCACTCAAGTGCTTTCTCACGGCTTATTCCGTCGCGTTGCATGATGCGGCTGATGCGGGTCTCCACCGGGGCGACTATGGCTATCACTATGTCTGCATAGCGGTCGAAGCCGCAGTCGTAGAGTATTGCGCTTTCAAACCAGGTGTAGTCGCTGCCCAGAAAGTCGTCTGCCACAGCCGGATGCACTATGGCGTTGACTGCCTTGACGTTTTCTTCCGACTGCATGATAAATCCTGCCACGGCGGCCTTGTTGAGATTGTTGTCGAGATATGTTTCCGGACCAATGAGCGACGTGAGGCGGCACCTGATGTCCGGCGAGTTGCGCATGAGACGTTTTGCTGCACTGTCACAGTCATATACATTGATGCCCTTCTCGCCAAATATATGGCACACAAAGCTCTTGCCGCTGCCGATACCGCCAGTGATGGCAACTACGGGTTGATTATCATTCTTCATTCTTCATTCTTCATTTTCAATAAGATAATCCACGTTCTTTAAGTTAAGGGTTGCGCGGGACACGCCATGAGGCACGCCACGCAGGTGGAGGTTGCATTTGTCGGCTGGATGCGACTTGATTTCGTTATAGTCAACAAAGACACTGAAATCCTTGGAGGACAGGGTCTTGAACTGTCGGACTCCAGTGACGAAGCTTACTGTCACCTTGGAAGGGAACGTGCGCAACACCTTGCCCTGAGGCATGTTGATGCCGACGATGGGGATGTTGTCGATGCTTTCTTCCGTCAACACGTCGGTGATGAACATTATCTTCAGACGGTCGGGGGACACTTTGACTCCTTTCATTGTCTTCGGACGGCAATTGACTGTGAGAGTGTCGCGGAAACCGGTGTAGTTGAGATGCTCGGTTTGGATATACGTGATACTGTCAAGTTTCTCGCGCGTTGCATACACCGTGACGCTGTCGGGATAGTATTCCACTTGTGATATGAAATACACCTCCTCGGGCACCACGCGCCCGTTCCATACGACCGGCACTTTCTTACATTCGCCGTAGTTGAAGAAAAACTCCACGCGATCGCTCTTAACGGCGGATATTTTGGTGGAGGCGGAGAGCTGAAGATATAGCTGGCGCTGGATGTCGCCAACGGGTATCACAAAGGAACTGCCTGATTTGGCGTAGGTCTTGAAATTCGCGTGCAGGGGACGGAGAGCCTCGCCGTACTCATAGCCCATGAGAACAAGACCCTTGTCGCGGAGCGTCACTTTGACCGTGTCCGTATCTTCGGAGGTGAGTACAACGTTTTTGGGAATGTTGACTACCTTTATCGGAATCCTGAACTCCATTTCGTATGTCTCGTTGAGGGTCATAAGGAGCCAGAATATGCCGGAGAGCAGGAGAAAAAACAGAAAAATCAGAAATTCCTTGTTCACCAAAGTGAACAAGAAACCCCTGACTATCTTTAATGAGCCTCCTGACTTGATCATCCTTAGTCTTGATTATTTAGCGGACACCTGAGTGCTTTGGGTATCTTTGAAAACGTATGACTTGTCAACGCGGATGTTAACACCCTTGGCAATCTCGATTTCAATGATGCCTGAGGCAAGGTCGATTTTCTTGACTGTACCATAGATGCCACCGCCAGTGACCACCTGCTGGCCTTCGGTCAGTGCATTCTGGAACTTCTGGATTTCTTTCTGCTTCTTCTGTTGAGGTCTGATCATGAAGAACCACATGATGGCAAAGAGTGCCACCATCATCAGCAGCATACCCATGCCGCCACCGTTGGCTGCGCCGCTCTGGGCGGCCATAATTACTGTTGTCATTTCTGTATTTTATCTTTAATATAAATAATGTATAAACAAAATATAATGTGGGGTTATTGCTGTGGATTGTTTTTCTCGGGCATAACCTTGAGCATACGGCCTGTCTTGACAAGCTTGCGCGCTATGGGGTCGAGGATGCCGTTGATGTAGCCTCCACTGCGGGGGGTGCTGTATAGCTTGGCTATATCCACATATTCGTTGATTGTCACATTGATGGGGATTGCCGGGAATGTCATCATCTCGGCTATCGCTATCTGCATTATCACTACATCCATGAACGCAAGTCGGTTGAAATCCCAATTGCGTGACATTTCGCCCATGTAACGCTGGTATTCGTCGGCATTGAGGATAGAGGCGCGGAACAGCTTGCGAGCGAAGTCGCGATCCTCTTCGGAGGTGTATTCGGGGAGAATCGGCTGCTTGCTGCCTGCCTTTTCTTCAAATCGCTTGATTGTCTTCACCACAAACGTATCGACAATCTCCTTGTCATCGTTCCAGTAGAGGCTTTCCTCCTCGAGAATGGAGTCGATGTCATCGTTGTTCTCGATAAGGGCGCGGTAGAGCTTGCGCCATACTTCACGGTCTGAGTCGAACGAGTCGTCACTGCTCTCCATGTAGTCCTTGTAAATCTGTGAGTCGGAAATCTGCTGGTAAAGCTTGTTTATGAATTCGGGATGGTCGTTCCACGAAATCTTCTTGCTCTCCAAAATGTCGTTTAAAGCCAAGTTCTGTTCCACCTGGATGGCGAAACGGTTATATGCAAACTTCTGCGAGGGCATATCGGTGCCTTCGCGCTGGGCTTTGCTCTGGGCCACTTCAAGATACTTTCTTGACTCACGGGCCACTGCCGGTATCAGAGCCAGCATGTAGGCATACAGGTCGTAGGCCTTGGACAAGCTGAACAGGAGTTCCTTCTCTGCGGAGTCGATGTTCTTACTTCCATTCTGATAGTACGCATAGGTTAACTGTACTACCTTGTTTCTTATAATTTCTCGGTTTATCATACGCTTATCTAAACTTTTCGGGTGCAAAATTACGCATATTTCCCTAAAAATGCAAATATTATCGCAAAATATTGAGTTTTTTTTTGATATTACTTGGTTATTTACAAAAAAAAGCGTACCTTTGCACCGCTTTTTCGAAGCACATCGATTAAAAGTTCGTGTGATGGTGAATTAAGCAATGAGATTTTTAACGTTTTAAACACTTAATTTAGAGTAACACATTTCTTTAAAAATTATGAAGGAAATTGAAGTAACAGGTAAGGTGCGCACCGACCTTGGCAAGAAGGCCTCAAAGCTGCTGCGCAAAGAGGGTCTTATCCCATGTAATATCTATGGCGAGAAGAAGGACGAGAACGGCGCTCCAGTGGCTTTCTCTTTCGTTTCTCCGATGAGCGAGCTTCGCAAGATTGTTTACACTCCTCACATCTATGTGGTTAAGCTGGTTATCGACGGTGAGGTTCACACTGCCGTGATGAAGGAACTCCAGTTCCATCCGGTGACTGACGCACTGCTCCACATCGACTTCTATGAGGTGAACGACCAGAAGCCTATCACTATAGGTATTCCCGTTAAGCTCAACGGACTGGCTCAGGGTGTGCGCGATGGTGGTCGTATCAACCTCTCTATCCGCAAGATCAATGTTACAGCTCCTTACCAGGCAATTCCCGAGCATCTCGACATCGACGTTACCAACCTGCAGCTCGGTAAGAGCATCAAGGTGGGTGAGCTGAGCTTCGAGGGTCTTACTCTCGCCACTCCCGCTGAGGTTGTCGTTTGCTCTGTTAAGGCTACACGTGCGTCTAAGTCGGCTGCTGCCGCCGCTGCCCAGGGTTAAGCATGGACAAGTATCTTATTGTAGGTCTGGGAAATGTCGGCGACGAGTACGACATGACACGCCACAATACTGGATTTATGGTATTGGACGCTTTGGCAAAGGCGTCCAATATTTCTTTTTCCGACAAACGGTATGGGTTTATAGCCGAAACGAGCATCAAGGGAAGAAAGGTGTTCCTGCTTAAGCCATCCACATACATGAATCTCAGTGGCAATGCCGTGAGATATTGGATGAACAAGGAGAACATCGACATCGAGAGACTGCTCGTGGTGGTGGACGACCTGTCGTTGCCGCTCGGAGGACTGAGGTTGAAACCGGCTGGCAGCAACGCCGGACACAACGGACTCGGACATATACAGTCGGTATTGGGGACTGACAGATACGCAAGGCTCAGGGTGGGAATCGGCAACGATTTCCCAAGGGGGATGCAGATTGACTGGGTGCTCGGAAAATTTGACGAAGAGGAAATCAAAAACCTCGAACCGAAGATCGAGACTGCTTGCGAAATCGTAAAGAGCTTTGTGCTAACGGGAGTGGATTTCACTATGAACGCCTTTAACAAGAAAAAGTTATGAATACACAGGCAAGGATAGACAAATGGCTTTGGGCGGCGAGGATATTCAAAACACGCTCCATCGCTGCTGATGCCTGCAAGAACGGAAGGGTTACCATCAACAACGTGAATGTGAAGCCTTCACACATGGTAAAGGTAGGGGAGACGGTAAGCGTAAGAAAACCGCCCGTCACGTATTCCTTCAAGATTCTGCAAACCATTGAGCAGAGGGTGGGGGCGAAGCTCATTCCTGAGGTGTATGAGAATGTTACCACTCCAGACCAGTATGAACTGCTGGAGATGAACCGCATCAGCGGATTTGTTGACAGGGCACGCGGCACCGGACGCCCAACCAAAAAGGAACGCCGCGCTCTCGATGCTTTCATCGGACCGTCATTCGATGACATGGATTTCGATTTCGACGTTGACGATGAGTGATTTTTAATGTGTGTATTATGATTATTTTTAACTATATTAATTTTAATAATTTAAGGTCAAATGAAAACATCCAAATCATTTATTAATGGTGTCAAGATGGTTCTTGCCGCCACAACTGTGTCTTTGGCAATGACTTCATGTCTTAATGACGGCGACACTTCTTATGCGTATATCAGTGGAGTGAGCACTGACTGCTACGCCAATTCCAACACGGTTTATCTGGTTTACCAGTCGAGCAGTGCATGGCAAATACAAAAGGGAAGCGACGCTCCCTGGCTTACTGTCAGCAACGCTTCAGGACAAGGTCCTGCAATGGGCTCTGCTGTTATGACCACAGAATTTAACAATACTGACAAATACCGCACTGCAACGGTCAGTCTCACTAATGCTGACGGAAAGTCTTCTTCTGCTCAGCTCTATCAGTGGGGAACACGTGGTGACGGTAGTCTCGGTACGGCAAGGGAAGTGAGAAGAATCACAGGTACTGACGGAAGCGAGATTACATTCCTATACAGCAACAAGCGCATAGCAAGCCTTAATGTTTCTAAAAATGGCAAACTGATTGAGCACTACATGTTTTCTTATCCTACACTGGCTGATACTGCCAGGATAATGTCGGTGTACATGACGGTTGCTGAGAAAAATCTTAAGACAAGTGTCAACTTCGGATGGCAGCCTACCACTGACATCGCTGATGACAACAAGACGGAACTTGTGACATGGACTTCTACAAGTTCTAATAATGCCTCTGTTAAGTGGAACGAGAACACTGACAGAAGAAATGTGCAGACCGTAATGCTCAGCGGATACGAGAATCCTGACAGCGAACTGTCTAACTCGCAGTTGAAATACAGTTATTCTAAGGATGGAATCATTGTTGACGAGTATCTTAAAATCTCCCATACAGAAAAGATGAGCAACCGCAAACAAACTGTGGATGCAAACCAGCTCATTTTCGGCGTGGAAAGGATGAACCCGTTCATGCTCCTCGGATTCTATCGCTATGCACGCTGTGCTTATCTCTATGAGAAGGCTGAGGATACCTCTTCACAGAATAAGTGCACATACACAGTGAAATATACAAGAAATACCGATGAGACTGTAAATACAATGACGGTTGAACGTGAGGACGGCTCATCTGTAACATATACTTTTGAATATTAATTCCCACCTTATTATATTATATATAGAGAGTAAGAAATGGTCAATTTAGCGATATTCGTCTCGGGCAACGGCAGTAATTGCGAGAATATTATCAGATATTTTGCCGGCAGCAATGTAGCAAGAGTGGCTCTTGTTGTAAGCAACAACGCTAATGCTTTCGCATTGGAGAGGGCTGAAAGACTTGGTGTGCCTTACATGACGCTGTCCAAGGCGGATTTCGCTAATCAGAATTTTACAATGAAGGTAATGGACGAATATGCCATTGACTTTGTTGTACTTGCCGGATTCCTTATGATGGTGCCGGATTATCTGCTAAGGCACTTTCACAAAAGGATGATTAATATACATCCTGCCCTCCTGCCTAAGTTCGGGGGAAAGGGGATGTATGGACATCATGTGCACGAAGCTGTCAAGGCTAACGGAGAGACTGAGACGGGAATAACTATCCACTATGTCAGCGAGGAGTGTGATGGGGGAGACATTATTTTCCAGTCTAAAGTGAAGGTCGAACTTGACGATACGCCCGACGACATAGCCGAAAAGGTGCATCAATTGGAGATGAGGGACTATCCGGTAATCATTGAAAAAATGGTCTCCAAAATATAATTTATCAACAGGAGTCATTGTCTAACCTCCTTTAAAAAACAATAAAATGAAAACAACAAAAAAGCAAGTGAGTGTGCTGTTTATGCTTTTCTGCATGCTCTTCTGCGTTTGCCTTATCACGGCAAACGTGCTCGAAACAAAGCAAATGGCCTTTGGCCCTATCAGTATTACTGGCGGACTTATCGTCTTCCCGGTGTCTTACATCATCAACGACTGCGTATGCGAGGTTTGGGGATACAAGAAGGCGAGGCTGCTCATCTGGCTGGGATTCTCCATGAATTTCCTTTTCGTTATGTTCGGTGCCCTTTGCGATGCATTGCCCGGAGCTCCTTATTGGAACAATGAAGCCGGCTTCCATGCTATCTTTGGGCTTGCCCCGCGTGTGGCGGCTGCGTCTTTTGTGGCTTTTGTGATTGGGTCTTTCATCAATGCCTATGTTATGAGCAAGATGAAAATATCCTCAAACGGCAAGAATTTCTCCTTGCGAGCAATTTTAAGTACTATCTTCGGCGAGACTGCTGATTCGCTCATCTTTTTTCCATTGGCCCTGGGAGGGATAGTGCCTAACAGCGAACTGCCTGTGCTGATCATTTCTCAGATTGTGCTGAAGACATTATATGAGATTGTTATTCTGCCTATAACAATACAAGTCGTGAAATTCACAAAGAGACATGAGGGTATTGACGAATATGACAATAATATCAACTACAATATTTTTAGTATAAGTAATATATGAATTCTAAAGATAACCGCAAAGACGAGGGACTGGTGGCCCTTGGAAATAAAACGCAATATTCTATGGACTATGCACCCGAAGTTCTTGAAACTTTCGAGAACAAACATCCTGAGAACGACTACTGGGTGCAGTTTAATTGCCCGGAGTTTACATCATTGTGCCCCATAACTGGGCAACCTGATTTCGCCGAAATAAAGATTATGTACCTGCCTGACAAGAAAATGGTGGAGAGCAAAAGTTTGAAACTATATTTGTTCAGCTTCCGTAATCATGGCGACTTCCATGAGGACTGTATTAATATAATAATGAAAGACCTTATAAAATTAATGCAGCCTAAATATATTGAGGTTATAGGAATATTCACTCCAAGAGGGGGAATAAGCATATATCCCTATGCAAATTACGGAATGCCAAATTCACCCTATGAAAACCTCGCAAAAAAGCGATTAATGGAGCATAATATCGTTTAATAGTTAAATAGTGTTATAATATTACACTTTTTTGCGGAAATATTTTGTGGGTTCAAAAAAAGTCCGTACCTTTGCATCCGCTTTTGAGAACAACGGTTCTCTGAGAGCAAATAAAGAAAGAGTTCTTTGAAA
>SAMEA3663208__coassemble_54_pt1 | contig 87137 bp, 84 predicted proteins | sample SAMEA3663208__metabat2_low_PE_010 | metagenome-assembled genome bin SAMEA3663208 (sample SAMEA3663208) | pig gut metagenome | biome: pig gut; feature: pig-associated habitat; material: faeces | place: China | collected 2013
TGGTAATCACTTTTCATTCTCTTTGACGAGCCGAAGGCCTCATGTACGTTTCATAATAATATAAAGCCTCACCCCCAGCCCCTCTCCAAGAGAGAGGGGAGATGAATAGTTTTGTGGGCGGTGTTTGGCATTAAATGTTAATAATTAATCGATAATAAATTTTTATGGAAAGTCTCACCACCATATTTCATCCTTGAAAGGTAATTATTTCCCCTCTCTCTTGGAGAGGGGTTAGGGGTGAGGCTCCTTCTCTTGGAGAGGGGTTAGGGGTGAGGCTTCGTGTACTCCTGTTACAGCTCTTCCGCTGGGTTCATTCATATTTTTGAATGAGGCGTCCCATGCCAAGGCCTCTGCGGTGGAGCATGCCACGCTGGGGACACTGGGGACGGTGAGGGCGGCGGAGTCGCTGGGGAAATGCTCGGCGAAGATGGAGCGATAGTAGTATTCCTCCTTGTTGCGCGGAGGATTGATGGGGAAACGCTCGGCGGCGTGTGCCATCTGCTCGTCGCTAACCTGGTCGGCGGTAATCTGCTTCAGAGTGTCAATCCATGAATATCCCACTCCGTCGCTGAACTGCTCCTTCTGTCGCCATGCCACAGCTTCGGGCAGCATGTCGGCAAATGCCTCGCGCACAATCTTCTTCTCGATAGTCTTTCCCGGACACATCTTCGCCTCGGGGTTTGTGCGCATCGCCACGTCGAGGAACTCCTTGTCGAGGAATGGCACTCGACCTTCGACACCCCATGCCGAGAGGCTCTTGTTGGCGCGAAGGCAGTCGTAGAGATAGAGTTTTGATAACTTGCGCACTGTTTCCTCGTGGAAAGCTTTTGCGTCGGGAGCCTTGTGGAAATAGAGATAGCCTCCGAACACTTCGTCAGCACCCTCACCCGATAGTACCATCTTGATGCCCATCGACTTGATTACGCGGGCGAGAAGGTACATCGGAGTTGAGGCGCGGACAGTCGTTACGTCATAAGTCTCAATGAAGTAGATGACGTCGCGTATGGCGTCAAGTCCTTCCTGTATGGTATAGTTGATTTCATGGTGAACGGTGCCGATATGGTCAGCCACCATTCTTGCCTTGGCAAGGTCGGGCGCACCTTTGAGTCCCACTGCGAAAGAGTGGAGTCGGGGCCACCATGCCTTCGAAGCACTGTCGTCTTCGATTCTGTGTTCCGAGAATTTCTCGGCAACGGCACTGATTACGGATGAGTCGAGACCGCCTGACAAAAGAACACCGTATGGCACGTCGCTCATCAGTTGGCGCTTCACAGCGCTTTCCAGTGCATCATGTATATCCTGAACACTTGCGCCATTGTCCTTGACTGCATCATATTCCATCCAGTCGCGGGTATAATAGCGCTTCATCTTTCCTTCGCGGCTCGAATAGTAGTGTCCTGGGAGGAACACCTCATATCGGTCGCAATTACCTTCGAGGGCTTTCATTTCGCTTGCGACATAGACCTTTCCGTCTTCGTCGTATCCTATATATAAAGGTATAACGCCAATGGGGTCACGTGCGATGAGGAACTCGTCCTTTTCGGCATCGTAGAGAGCAAAGGCGAAGATACCGCTCAAGTCTTCCAAGAAGTCAATACCCTTGTCGCGGTATAGTGCGAGTATCACTTCGCAGTCGCTGCCGGTCTGAAACTGATACTTGTCGGCATACTGCTTGCGAATGTCCTGGTGATTATATATCTCACCGTTTACAGCTAAGATTTGTTTTTTGTCGGGACTGAACAGGGGCTGTTTGCCTGATTCAGGATCGACGATTGACAGGCGTTCGTGGCACATGATTGCCGAGCCCCCGTTGTAGATACCGCTCCAGTCTGGTCCGCGGTGACGGATTTTCTGACTCATACGCAACGCTTTCTGTCTCAGTTCAGGAGTTTGCTCCTGAATGTTGAAAATTGATACAATTCCACACATAGTTTTATTTCTTTTTTATGTTATTTGAACGTTTGCTATTTAAAATGAAGAGTGAAGCTTTCATTCTTCATTCTTCACTCTTCATTCTTCATTTATTTAGTTAAAGCAGCTCTCTCCGTGCTCATAGATGTCGAGCCCTTCTTCCTCGATTCTCTTATCTACTCTCAGACCTGCAATCTTCTTGATACCGAAGAACAATACGATGCCTGCTACGGCTGCCCATACGTCGATGGCGAGAACACCGAGACACTGTGCTCCGAAGAAACCGAAACCGCCACCGTAGAAAGCACCGCCGTCGAGGGCGAACAAACCGGTCATGATGGTTCCGAAGATACCGCATACACCGTGTACTGAGCTGGCACCAACAGGGTCGTCAATGTGAAGCTTGGTGTCGATGAACTCGATGGAGAACACAAGTATGATACCTGCGAGCAGTCCGATGATGGCAGCACCGAGCGGGCTTACAAGGTCACATCCTGCTGTGATAGCCACAAGTCCTGCGAGCACACCGTTGAGGGTGAGTGAGAACGAAGGCTTACCATACTTTATCCATGATGTGAACATTGTGCCGATACCACCTGCGGCAGCTGCAAGGTTGGTGGTAAGGAACACGTGAGAGATAGCTATACGGTTAACCTCACCTGATGCAGCAAGCTGAGAACCGGGGTTGAATCCGAACCAGCCGAACCACAGGATGAACACACCGAGGGATGCAGTCAAAAGGTTGTGACCTGGGATAGCGCGGCTCTTGCCGTCCTTGCCGTATTTGCCGATACGTGGACCGAGTGCAATGGCACCCACGAAAGCCAAGACACCACCCACGCTGTGAACGATAGCCGAACCGGCGAAGTCATGGAATGTGGCACCGAAGGTGTTCATCATGAACGAACCATCCTCGCCGTTCATAAGCCAGCCGCCTCCCCATGTCCAGTGACCTGAGATAGGATAAATCAGCAGAGATATGAACAATGAATATATACAATACATTGAGAACTTAGTGCGCTCAGCCATTGCTCCTGAAACGATAGTGGCGGCAGTGGCGCAGAACACGGTCTGGAAAATCAGGAAACCCTCAACGGGGAGGTCGCTTTCATAGAATGAGATGTCGCCGAAATGAGGCATTCCGATGAATCCCTCACCGTTGCTTCCGAACATGAATCCGAATCCGAGCAACCAGAAGAGGATGGATCCGAACATGAAATCCACGAAGTTCTTGAACAATATGTTGGCAGTGTTCTTGCTGCGGGTAAAACCAGCCTCGCAGAGGGCGAATCCCGGCTGCATAAAGAACACCAACATCGCTGCGAGCAGCATCCATACGGTATCCACAGACAGTGACAAATCTGCCACAGGGTCAGTTGCTAAAAATATACTTGTCATAATAGTATTCCTTTCTCTAAAATTTTGTGCTTTGTAGTGTTGTCCCTCTTTAATCTTTTAATTCTTTAATTTTTTAATCTTTTAATTCTAAAAGACTCACTTCTCCTGCTCCGCATTATAAAGTGCGATGTCGCCTCTCTCGGCAGTCCTGATGCGGACGGCATCCTCGATGGGGATGATGAAGATTCTTCCGTCGCCCACCTCACCGGTGTGAGCAGCCGACTGGATTGCGCTTACTGTCTTCTCTACATTCTTGTCACGTACAACTACATTAACGAGAACGCGCTCGATACAACTCGTATCATACATCACGCCACGGTATATCCTGGCCTGGCGCATCTTGCCCTCTCCACGTACATCATAGTAAGAAAACCACTCGATGTCGGCGGCAAGCAGTGCTTCCTTTACATCCTCGAACTTTGTCTTGCGGATGATAGCTTCAATCTTTTTCATGTTTAACTCTCCTAATTTTTAATTCGTAAATCTGACATTTTGTTATCTTTCGGGTGCAAAATTACTACATTTTGTCAGAATATGCAAGTATTTTTAATCATAACGACAAACAAATTCGTTCTTTCTTATCTTTTGTCTATAATTGTACGCTTATAACTTACGATTTGTTATTCGCAACCGCTTGTTAGTGACAAATTGATATTTTAACATAAAAGTTTCGTGGAAAAGTACTGAAAACTATTGCAAATTCTAACAAATTGTTGTAACTTTGCACCCGAAAGATAACAAAAGAGTATTCAAACAAGAAAAAGAATAGCAAAATGACAAAGACAGTGAAGTTCACAAAGATGCACGGAGCCGGTAATGATTATATATATGTAAATACATTATTATATAATATAGACGATCCGTCGAAGGCTGCGATACAGTGGAGCGCACCCCACACAGGCATCGGCAGTGACGGTCTGGTTCTCATAGGTGACGCGAAGATACCCGAGGCTGACTACTCGATGCGTATCTTCAATGCCGACGGAAGCGAAGCGATGATGTGCGGAAACGCCTCGCGCTGCATAGGCAAATACCTGTATGAAAAAGGTATAACCGACAAGACTGAGATTCGTCTCCTGACCCTGTCGGGAATAAAGATACTTAATCTCCATCTCGACCCTTCGGGAAAGACAGTGGAGAGCGTCACGGTTGACATGCTTGCCCCCGTGACATCCAACAAGGCACAGCTTGCCTCCGAGGACGGTACGATGACCGAAGGACTGGTGGAAGCCGATGACAAGGAGTTCAGAGGAACATTCGTGTCGATGGGTAATCCCCATTTCGTGATTTTCGTTGACGATATCAATGAGATCGATGTGGCACGATACGGAAAAATATTGGAATACGACCCGCTCTTCCCCGAGCGATGCAACATCGAGTTTGCACAGGTGCTTCCCTCAGGCGGCATACGCACGAGGGTTTGGGAGAGAGGCAGTGGAATCACGATGGCATGCGGCACCGGAGCATGCGCCACGGCGGTTGCAGCTGCAATCACAGGCAGGACAGGCCGAAAGAGTGACATCGTGATGGACGGAGGCACACTCCACATCGAATGGAGCGAACAAGACGGACATGTTTATATGACAGGTCCTGCGGCTTTCGCATTCGAGGGCGAGGTGACAATATAAGTCCTCCACTTTTGGAGAAGGGAAGTTAACTCCCAATAATAAAGGCAAAACTTCAACAATCATATTAAAAAAGAAAAAAAGAATATTATGGCATTAGTAAATGAACATTTCCTGAAACTGCCGAACAACTACTTGTTCGCAGACATTGCAAAGAAAGTGAACGCCTTCAAGGTGTCACATCCCAAGGCTGACGTAATCAGTCTCGGTATAGGCGACGTGACCCAACCGCTCTGTCCCGCAGTGCTCGAAGCCATGCACAAGGCGGTGGATGAGATGGCAAGTAAGGACACGTTCCGCGGATATGGTCCTGAGCAGGGTTATCAGTTCCTGCGCGAGGCTATCGTCAAGAACGACTTCGTGGCTCGCGGCATACATCTCGACCCAAGCGAGATTTTCGTCAACGACGGTGCGAAGAGCGACACCGGCAACTTCCAGGAACTTGTGAGATGGGACAACAGCATCGGAGTGACCGACCCAATCTATCCCGTGTATATCGACTCAAACGTGATGATCGGACGTGCCGGCGAGTTGGATGAGGACGGTAAGTGGAGCAATGTAACATACATGCCTTGCACTGCCGAGAACGGATTTAATCCCGAACTTCCCGACAAGCGTGTGGATGTCATCTATCTCTGCTATCCCAACAACCCCACGGGTACGGTGATTACCCGCGACGAACTGCGCAAGTGGGTGAACTATGCCATAAAGAACGATGCGCTCATCTTCTACGATGCAGCCTATGAGGCTTATATCCAGGACGAGGACATACCTCATTCAATATATGAGATAAAGGGAGCAAGAAAGGTGGCTGTGGAATTCCATAGTTTCTCGAAGACGGCAGGATTCACGGGTATTAGATGCGGATATACCGTTGTGCCCAAGGAACTGACCGTGGCAACACTCAAGGGCGAGCGCATTCCGCTCAACCACCTGTGGTATCGCCGCCAGTGCACCAAGTTCAACGGAACGAGCTATATCAGCCAGCGTGCAGCCGAGGCAATCTACACTCCCGAAGGCAAGGAGCAAGTTAAAGCCACAATTGACTATTATATGAACAATGCCCGCACGATGTACAACACCCTCACCGAACTCGGACTTGAGGTGTATGGCGGACGCAACGCTCCATATATTTGGGTCAAGACCCCGAACGACATGAGCAGCTGGAAGTTCTTCGAGCAGATGCTCTACGAGGCACACGTGGTTTGTACGCCTGGAGTTGGCTTCGGTCCCAGTGGCGAGGGATATATCCGCCTCACCGCCTTCGGCGATGCCGACGACTGCAAGGAAGCAATGGAAAGACTGAAGAAATGGCTGTCTTGAAAATGAAGAATGAAAAATGAAGAATGAAGAATGGCTGCGCATTATAAATAAAGGATAATAATAATACAAACATTATTGGATAATAATAATACAAACACAATTTTTTTTAAAGAAAGGGAAAGATTATGAAGAATGTAAAAAGATTGGCTCTTGCGGCTATGATGATGATTGCAGGAGCGTCAGTGATGACAGCACAGGACAATGTTGAGGCAACAGTTTCAGCAGACGTGGTTAACCAGTACATCTGGCGTGGTACAGATTGCGGAAATGCAGCTTTCCAGCCTACATTGGGAGTGAGCTACAAAGGGCTTTCGCTCACGGGATGGGGTAGTACCGGAATAGTCAACACAGACGACACCAAGGAGTTTGACCTCACTCTTGCCTACAGCACAGGAGGATTCAACATCGGAATCACCGATTATTGGTTCTCGGCAGGTGCCGATCCCGAGGGACGCTATTTCAAGTATGATGCCCACTCTACAAACCATGTGTTTGAAGCTAACATCGGTTATGATTTCGGAGCATTCTCACTGCAGTGGTTCACCAATTTCTCAGGCAATGACTACAAGGCCGACGGCAAGAGAGCATATTCTTCATACGTTGAGCTGAATGCACCTTTCAAGTTGGGCGGTCTCGATTGGGATGCCACTGTGGGTGCAGTTCCTTTTGAGGATTCTGGTGTATATGGTGGATGCAGCAAGTTTGCAGTGACAAATGTTTCGCTTAAGGCCACTAAGGAGTTGAAGATCACCGAATCTTTCTCACTGCCGGTATTCGCACAGGTTGTAGGCAATCCCCACGACCAGAAGGCATATCTCGTATGTGGATTCACACTCATTCCATAAAGAGTAATATTTTTTAACCACAGAGATAAAGAGATAAAGAGTAATATCATTATAAAGAGTTTTAATGCTAAAGCATTTAGAGTTAATAGAGAGATCCGCATCATTTAAGTCGAATGGAAACTCTGTGTTCTCCGTCGCTTGCGACCAACTACATAATCAAAAAATCTCTTAAACTCTTTACCTCTGTGGTTCAAAAAAATAATATAGATAAAAGTAAAAATATTAATATATAAACTTTCAAAACAATGGCAAATTTAAGATTTCAGGTTGTAGAGGAGGCATTCAAGAAGAGCCCCCTCGCCGTAGAGGCTCCGAAAGAGCGCCCTTACGAGTATTTTGGTAAGTATGTCTTCAACCGTGAGAAGATGTACAAGTATCTCCCGAAGGATGTTTATGAAAAGCTTGTTGACGTTATCGACAATGGTGCACGTCTCGATCGTTCCATCGCCGATGCAGTTGCAGCCGGTATCAAGCAGTGGGCTGTGGAGAATGGCGTCACACACTATACCCACTGGTTCCAGCCCCTCACCGAGGGTACTGCCGAGAAGCACGACTCATTCATCGAGCATGACTTCAAGGGCGGTATGGTAGAGGAGTTCAGCGGCAAGCTGCTCGTTCAGCAGGAGCCTGACGCCTCTTCGTTCCCCTCCGGTGGTATCCGCAACACTTTCGAGGCCCGCGGTTATTCAGCCTGGGATCCAACATCGCCAGTGTTTATCATCGACGATACACTCTGTATCCCAACCATTTTCATCTCTTATACAGGTGAGGCCCTTGACTACAAGGCACCTCTGCTCCGCACTCTCCATGCAGTGAACGTGGCTGCAACAGATGTCTGCAAGTATTTCTACGACGATGTCAAGAAGGTGCAGAGCAACCTCGGTTGGGAGCAGGAGTACTTCCTCGTTGACGAGGGTCTCTATTCTACACGTCCCGACCTCCTGCTGACAGGCCGCACCCTGATGGGTCACGACTCTGCCAAGAACCAGCAGATGGAAGACCACTATTTCGGAACTATTCCAGATCGTGTACAGGCCTTCATGAAGGATCTTGAGATTCGTGCCCTCGAACTCGGTATTCCTTGCAAGACCCGCCACAATGAGGTTGCCCCCAACCAGTTTGAGCTTGCTCCTATCTTCGAGGAGACTAACCTCGCCGTCGATCACAACATGCTTCTCATGTCACTGATGAAGAAGGTGGCACGCAAGCACGGATTCCGCGCACTGCTCCACGAGAAGCCATTCGCAGGTATCAACGGTTCGGGTAAGCACAACAACTGGAGTCTCTCTACCGACACTGGCGTTCTGCTCCACGCTCCCGGCAAGACTCCTCAGGACAACCTCCGTTTCGTCACCTTCATCGTCGAGACCTTGATGGGTGTTTATCGTCACAACGGTTTGCTCAAGGCTTCTATCATGAGTGCCACAAATGCTCACCGATTAGGTGCCAACGAGGCACCTCCCGCAATCATCTCGTCGTTCCTCGGCAAGCAGCTCACCGAACTGCTCGACCACATCGAGGCTTCGGATACAGACGAACTCTTTGCAATGGCAGGCAAGCAGGGCTACAAGATGGATATCCCCGAGATTCCCGAGTTGCTCATCGACAACACCGACCGCAACCGTACATCTCCGTTCGCCTTCACTGGAAACCGTTTCGAGTTCCGTGCCGTAGGTTCAGAGGCCAACTGTGCATCTGCCATGACTGCCCTCAACGCCGCTGTTGCTGAGGCTCTCGTTGACTTCAAGGCTCGTGTTGACGCCGAAATCGCTGGCGGTAAGGACAAGACAAAGGCTATCATTGACGTTCTCCGCGAGGATATCAAGACCTGCAAGCCTATCCGTTTCGACGGCAACGGTTATAGCGACGAGTGGGTTGAGGAGGCTACAAAGCGCGGTCTCGACGTTGACAAGAGCTGCCCGGTTATCTTCGAGCGTTATCTCGACGAGTCAAGTGTCAAGATGTTCGAGAGTCTTGGCATCATGTCGAAGAAGGAACTTGAGGCCCGCAACGAGGTTAAGTGGGAGACCTACACCAAGAAGATTCAGATTGAGGCACGCGTGATGGGCGACCTCTCAATGAACCATATCATCCCAATCGCCACCCACTATCAGTCGATGCTCGTTAAGAACGTGCAGAACATGCGCAGCATCTATCCTGTGGAGAAGGCCGACAAGCTCTCTGAGCGCAACTTCAAGCTCATTGAGGAAATCGCCGAGCGCACTCAGACCATCGAGCGTGGTGTGGAGGAACTCATCAACGCACGCAAGGTGGCAAACAAGATCGAGAGTGAGCACGACAAGGCTATCGCATATCATGACACAGTAGCTCCGAAGATGGAGGAAATCCGTTATCAGATTGACAAGCTCGAGCTTATCGTCGAGGATGACCTCTGGACACTGCCGAAGTATCGTGAACTGCTGTTCATTAGATAATATTATGGTATTACACGCAGACAATCTATTTCTTTTTTTGGTTGTTTGAAGTTTGCGGCGGGGAATGGTTGTGAAACTGTTTCCCGCTTTTTTGTGCCATTAATGATACTTTTTTATCAAATATTGGTGTTTTCCCCGAAAAACCTTTGTCAAATGAAAAAAAAGATGTAACTTTGCGCAGAAATAATCCCTAAGTATGAACAAGTATATAATTAAATTATTTATTTTAGTGTCCTGCCTGCCCTCAATGGCACAGGACAAGGTACAGCGACTTTTGGGAGCCGACATATCCATGCTCCCAAGATATGAAGAAAAAGGCACAGTCTTCCGCGATGCCGACGGAAACGCTGTCTCTGCCTTGCGCTTTTTCAAGGAGAGCGGGTGGAATGCCGCCCGTGTGCGACTGTTTGTCAATCCCGACAAGGCTCCCGAACAGGGCAAGGGCGAGGGCGTATGCCAGGATATTCCTTACGTCGCCAAGTTCGGCAGGCAGATAAAGGATGCCGGAATGCAGTTTATGCTCGACTTCCACTATTCCGACACTTGGGCCGACCCCGGCAAGCAGTTCATCCCTGCCGACTGGACCGACCACTCGGTGGATGCCCTTTGCAACCAAGTGTATAACCACACTGTCGAGGCTCTCAAGGCAATGAAAAAGGCAGGGGCTGAACCAGAACTGATTCAGGTGGGAAACGAGATTACCAACGGTATGCTCTGGCCTGTGGGCAAAATCAATCATAACGACAAGGACGACTGGTCTGTTCTCTGTCGCATGATTGCCAGCGGCACCAAGGCTTGTCGCGAGCAGTGTCCTAAGGCACGCATCATCATCCATACCGAGAAGGCAGGCGACTGGGGCATCACGAAACGTTTTTATGAAGAACTGAAGTACCACGGCAACGACTATGACATCATCGGACTGAGCTATTATCCCATGTGGCACCGCAACGTGGGAGTGCTTTCTGCTACTCTCGACTCTCTTCAGGCTTTCTTCCCCGAGAAAGAGGTCATGATAGTGGAGACTGCCGCCTACTATTCCCACGACAATGACAAGTGGTCAAAGCCCGACACCTACTCCGAGTTTTATCCCATCACCTCCGACGGACAGACGATGTTCACCAAGGAACTCGTTGCTGAGTTGCGTCGCCATTCTAATGTCACTGGTCTTTTCTGGTGGTTTGCCGAGGAGAACGCCTCTGGCGGAGATGTCACCAAGGGATGGATAAACCGTGGTCTGTTTGACAACCACACAGGTCGCGCCCTGCCCGCATTTTATGAATTCAACAAATATATGAAACAATGAGAAAGACCTTATTATTGATTGTTGCGGCAATGATTAGCATTGCCACATTCGCGAAAAAAGACACTCCCGTGAGCCAGTGGGGACAGTTGCAGGTGAAGGGTGCCCAGTTGTGCGACCAGAACGGCAAACCGATCGTGCTGCGTGGAGCCAGTTTGGGATGGCACAACCTTTGGCCACGCTTCTATAATCCAGGTGCAGTGAAATGGCTTGCCGAGGATTGGAACGCCACGGTGATTCGTGCCGCCATGGGTATCATGATTGAGGACAACTATCTGGAGAATCCGCAGTTTGCCCTCCAGTGCATCGAACCTGTTGTCAAGGCTGCCATCAGGCAGGGCGTGTATGTCATCATCGACTGGCATTCCCATAACCTCCTGAAAGACGAGGCTGTGAAGTTCTTCGGCGAGATGGCACAGACCTACGGCAACTATCCCAACGTGATCTATGAGATATACAACGAACCCGTTGAGGATTCCTGGGAGTCGCTCAAGGACTATGCCACGGCAGTCATCAGCGAGATTCGCAAGTATGACCCCGACAATGTTGTGCTTGTGGGTTGTCCGCATTGGGATCAGGACATTCATCTCGTGGCAGAGAGTCCGCTCAAGGGTTTCGACAATGTGATGTACACCGTTCATTTCTATGCCGCCACCCATAAGCAGTATCTGCGCGACCGTGTTGAGGCGGCAGTGTCCAAGGGTGTTCCCGTGTTCGTCTCCGAGTGTGCGTCAATGGACGCTTCGGGTGACGGCAAGATCGACGAGGGCGAGTGGGGCGCATGGATTCAGATGATGGAGAATAACAAGATAAGCTGGGTGTGCTGGTCGGTCAGCGACAAGAACGAAACCTGCTCCATGCTCCTTCCGCGTGCCAAGGCGACAGGCAATTGGACTGTTGATATCATCAAGCCTTGGGGCAAGATCGTAAGGCGCGACCTTCAGAAGTATAATAAGTAATTTAAGTTTCGGAAGTAAAGGAATTTACTGGGAGTTAAGGAGTTAAGGAGTTAAGGAGTTAAGCCAAATGTACATGCGATAAAGAGTCTTTGCGCTTAAATCCAATGCTCAATACTAATGGCTTAACTCCTTTAACTCCTTAACTCCTTAACTCCCAAATCATTGGTAAGTAATAATATGGCTGCGCAATCGATTGCGCAGCCATAATCATATTATTAACAACCATTTAACGTCATTCTCCATGGATTTTTACTACTTTTGCGCAAAAATAACAATAAGTAAAAATCCTAAAGATGAAGAAATTATTTACACTCGTTGCCGTCGCTCTCTCGTCGTTAGCAGTGATGGCTCAGGGCTGGCCCGCCGACTATAAGGGCGTTATGTTGCAGGGCTTTGCATGGGATTCCTATGCAGAGTCGCAGTGGCCTGTACTTGAAGAACAGGCTGATGAAATATCCGAGTATTTCAATCTCATTTGGGTGCCAAACTCTGCTTATGCAGGCAGTATGTCAATGAACATGGGCTATCACCCCGTTTATTGGTTCAAGCAGGACTGCGCCTTCGGTACTGAGGCCCAACTGCGCTCGATGATCAAGACCTACAAGGACAAGGGAGTGGGATTCATCGCTGATGTAGTCATCAACCACCGCAACGGTATCGGTGCCGGCGGTTCTTGGGTGGATTTTCCCGCCGAGACCTACAATGGCAAGACCTATCAGCTTGGACTCGCCGACATCTGCGCCAACGACGAGTGTGCAAATAGCGGATATAAACCCACCGGAGCCAACGACACAGGCGAGCCATGGCCTGGAGCACGCGACCTCGACCACACCTCCGCCAACGTCCAGGAGAACGTGAAGGCATATCTCGACTTCCTCAAAAACGACATCGGTTATGAGGGGATCCGCTATGACTTTGTCAAGGGATATGCGCCCAAGTATAATGGCATATACAATGCAGATGCCAAGATTGAGTATTCAGTCGGCGAGTATTGGGATGGCAACGTGACATTGGTGAAGAACTGGATTAATGGCACCAAGGTGGATGGCGTAATCCAGAGTGCCGCCTTCGACTTCCCCCTGAAGTATTATATCAACGATGCCATCGGCAAGGGTCAGTGGACCCGTCTCACCGGAAGCAGTCTTGCCTCCGACGCCACCTACAAGCGTTATTCCGTCACCTTTGTTGACAACCACGATTCATATCGCGACAACAACAAGTGTCCAGCCAATCTTGAGGCAGCCAATGCCTATATCCTCACGATGCCAGGAACTCCGTGCGTATTTCTCAACCACTGGAAGGCATATAAGACCGCCATCAAGAAGATGATACTCATCCGCCGACTCGCAGGCATCTCCAACACGAGCCTTATCGCCGGAACCAAAACCTACTCAGCCGGCTATCATGTCAAGGTTAAGGGCGCCAACGCCTCGGTGATGTGCCTGCTTGGCAATACCAGTGGTATTGTGCTTGACGGATATAAATTGGCTCTTGAGGGCAGTAATTATAAGATTTATGTTGAGAACAGTCTCGACATATCTTCCCTTGATGATGTGAAGGAGGAGGAAACGGAAAAATTCGTGATGCCCGACTGCTGCACTCCTGAGGAGGGCAAGATGTATGCCTTCTTTGAGGTTCCCTCATATTGGAATACGTCCAATGGCATATATTGCTGGTGCTGGAATAACAGCAAGAATTTCACGGGCGGCACATGGCCTGGTGTGAAATGCACCAAGGTAGGTACCACTGACAAAGGCAATGAGATATGGAAGTGGGTAGGTCCGGCTTCAACCGATGGCACTCCCACCGGCATCATTTTCTCAGCCAATGGCTCTCCCCAGACTGCCGACCTGGATTATCACGTGGGAGGATATTATGATAATGTGACTGGTTTCCTCGGCGACATGTCAACATCTGGCATTAATGGCATCACGGTTGACTCTTCCGAAGGCAATGCTCCCGTTAGAGTGTTTACGCTAACAGGTGTGGAACTCCGCAATTGTGCTGCTGGCACCAAAACTGCCGATGCCGTCAAGGGATTGCCTTCGGGAATGTACATCGTCGGCAAACGCAAGGTTGCAGTCAATCAGTAGGTTAAGAATAATGTGTGCGCAAACGATTGCGCACACAAAAATGCAGAAAATTGCATAAAACTATTCCGTAAATGAAAGAAATGTCGTACCTTTGCATCGTCAAAAGACAAGAAGTTTTAGTTTCTTTAGATTTATAGGTTAGTTAGTTTTTGGTTAGAATTAGTTTTGGTAATTAGATTGGTTTTTAGGTAACACAAACAGAAAAGTAGTGAGTTAGTTTTTTAGAGTTGAAAAAGGGACCTGCTGTGGTAGCAGGTCCCTTTTCGCTGTATTACCGCAGCTTGGGCTTAAGTTCGTCGGGGGAGTCGTTGGTGAACATATCCACCTCGCCGGCTACCTTGGTGAAGAGGTCGGAGATGAGGGTGGGGGATATGGTCCATTGGGGACGGAAGGCATCTGACTGCATATAGCTGAGGATGGAATGTAGCATCTGACGCGCCACATGACGGTGGGCGGGGTCAGACGTGAGGTCCATCGTAGTCATCATGAGTCGTCCCTTGCCTACGTTCGCCTCGATGAGCATACCGATTTTCCTCGAAACAAACCAGGTGTCGATGCTTTGCACCAAGGGTTGGTAGTCGCGGGGGAAGTCACTCAGCTGCATCACCTGTGCCCTGTTTACCAGTTCCCACCACTGCAAGTCGCTGTGATAGTCAGTGGGGAAATCGCTGAACACTGGATGCCCTGACTCAACGAAGATACCCGTGGTGTGGGGAGGACGCATCTTAAACCATGAGGTATTCCAGAACACGGGTGTGAAGTTCTGCTTCACCTCCTTGCCATAGCTCACCTTGCCCGCGGCAAGGATAAGCACCTTGCCGCCGTTGTCCAACACCTTCTGTACCTTGGCATTGAGGGTGTCGGTGATATATATGCCGTTCCATACTTGGTCTTTCGTCTTTTCGGGTATATCACAGGCCTTGGTGTCATACACCCAGAAGTCCCAGTGATTGCGGGCTTCTGTTCCTGGAATGCTCACTGTGAGTGTGTATTTGTCTGCCTTGTCAATGCCTGACAATGCTACGGAGATGTTGCCCAACGGTATGTTCTGCCCTATTGGGAGATTGCGCACGTCGAAGTCTCCTTGTGCAAATGAACTGCCGCCACAGGTTATTTCCCAATGAGCCTTGGCATTGGGTATTTCCTTGTCGGAAAACTGCGAGAGGCTTATTTCGGCATTGAATGTCTCGTCGGTGGTGTAGGTGAACTTGCCGAACTTTGCCAACGGTACAATCGGCGAACAAAACTCGCGGAACTCGGGGGCGGAGATATATCCCTTGTCTCCATAGAAAACATCGGTGAGTCCTACCAATGCCGAACCCTGACCGCTATAGTCGTTGAGGGCGAGGAGTTGGAATCCTGCATATTGTGGAGTCCTCAGATGACGCTCCAGCTCATATTTATAGCATAGGGACTGTAGTTTTCCTGATGCCATGAGGAAATCCCTGCCGCGGCTTTCCATTCCGTTGGCTTTCAGCAAGTCGCGGAATATCTCGAAGTTGTGCGCCTTGTTCACGCCCTTGTATTTGCCAATCTCCGAGAAGTTGGGGAATGCGCACCACTGACCGGTCTCGTGACTCACGAAGGGGATGGTGATGGGTGTTCCTGGCATGTCCTTACCTTTATATATAGATATGTTGTCGCTGAAGTCAGCCTCTGATTCCGGATGACTCTTGTTCCACGAACTAAGTCCGCGTGCTCCTGCCTTCACGGCAAACTCGGTCTTGGGTTGCCATGCCCATCCGCCGCCTACGGAGAATCCCGCATACAGGTGGCGAGGGTCATACTCCTGCATCACGGGCATCATCTCGTTGCACCATTTCACCCAGTTGCCCGCTGGTTCATTGCCGAAGGCGAAGAAGGCGAAAGAGGGATGGTTGCCATATTCGTCGGCCATCCTCCTGCTCTCGCTGATGAGATAGTCATCGATGAATTCGCCCCTGCCCAACTTCACGCCGTGGTTGGGCCACGACGGACCTTCGGGTTGGATATACACACCCGTAAGGTCGGCGGCAAGGAATGCCGCTTCGGGAGGGCAGTAGGAGTGAAACCTTACGTGGTTGAGTCCCCATTTCTTGCATGTCTCGAATATTGCTCGCCATGATTCAAGGTCCGTTGGAGGATAACCGGTGTTGGGAAAGCAGCAGCTCTCCACCGTCCCGCGGAGTATGGTCTGTCTGCCGTTTACGTAGAACATCTTGTCGCGTATCTCCATCTTCCTCATGCCGAACACCGTCTCGCCGTGTGCCTTACCGTTCTTGGTCTTCACATCAACGTTAAGGCGGTATAACTGTGGATTGAACTCGTCCCAAAGCAACATGCCGTCGCCCATGTCGAGACTCAGGACAAGAGTCTTTCGGTCGCCCTTGACAAGTCGCGCCGCAACCGGAGCAATGCTGACGGAGTGACGTTTGTCGGTGTTGAACGACTCGCATCCCACGCTCACCGTGGCATTCTCGTCCTTGTCAAATGAGTTGAGCACCAGGCGCACTGTCACCTTTCTTGCATCCACTTCGGGATAAACCTTGATGCTGTCTATGTATGTTATGGGCTGCAGTTCGATTTTTCCCACGATGCCGTTCCAGTTGCCCTGGGTTTGGTCGGTGATGGAGTGGGAGTCTTGTCCGACATTAGCCACCTGTGGGTCGTTGTCGATACATACGGCGATGGTGTTTTCACCCGCCTTCAGTGCGTCGGCAATGTCATATACATGAGGAACGGAAAGGGAGTTCTCCGAACCGATTCTCTTGCCGTTCACCCATAGTGTTGAGGCTATGTGAGGCCTTTCCATGAAGAGGCGGAAGCGACGCCTGTCGCCCTTGGGGATGTTCACGGTGGTCTTATACCATGCCTTGCCCGCATAGTGTTTGTCGGGAGTGAGGAAGAAAGGCAGTTTCATGTCTTTTCCCGCCTTGCGGTAAGGCTCCATAAACGGGTTGTGGAAATAGCTTGAGTCGTAGATGGCGCCTGTCCACCGGGTGTTGACGCAGATGTCGTCGCCCTTCATGCGTTGGGGCATGGAGGCGGGTAGTTTGATCTCATCGTCGAAGGTGAATTCGGGCATATACCACTTTTCCTTTTCTCCCTCGCCGTTGCGGTCGATTTGGAATTTCCATGTTCCGGCAAGGTTTATCCTGGAATTATCCTCCACAGGTTTGCCGTTGGCATGCAACATCATAAACATTGCGCATAAGGTGAAAAATGTCTTAAATCTCATAATACAAATACACTTGGTTGTTCAATTTGGCTGCAAAAATAGCAAATTTGTCGTAATCAGTACTTTTATTTTTGTCATAGCGTATGTATTTTCTGATAAAAGTTTGGAAATATCGGTGAAAAACACTAACTTTGCATCGAAATTACGTAATAAATTCAATCTTATATTGGATACTATGAATGAAAACAAACGCAAAGTGGCTTTAGTATGTCCGACGGATGACCACACCAAGGAGGTTATGCTGAGGGCGATGGACAACGACGTGGCTGAGTTTGAATGTTTCTATGGTGACGATGCCAGTGTCAGGGCGGTGGAGTGTGTGCGCTCGGGTGGTGCCGGCGTGCTGATGAAGGGGGCGGTTAACACCGACGTGCTGTTGCGTGCAGCTCTCGACAAGGAGCACGGCATATTGCAGAAGGGGCGCGTGATGACGCATATCGCCGTGGCAAGCATACCCGGTTGGGAGCGTCCGCTGATATTCTCGGATGCCGCCGTGGTGCCACGTCCCGATGTCGAACAGATGGATGCCATCGTGAGATATACAGTTGAGGCGGCACGGAATCTCGGCATAGCCACACCTAAGTTGGCGCTCACCAATTTCACCGAGAAGGAAAACCCGAAATTCCCGCAGACTGCTGTCTATCAGGAGATAAGATGCAGGGCAGCTGAGGGACAATATGGGGATGTCCTTGTAGGAGGCCCGATGGACGTGAAGACAGCCCTCGACTCCGAAAGCGGTAACATCAAGGGCATCGCCTCGCCAGTGGTGGGCAATGCCGACATTCTCATATTCCCGAATATCGAGGCGGGGAACACCTTCTACAAGACCCTCACTCTCTTCGCCCATGCCACCATCGCGGGATGGCTCGCTGGAACGGAGGTGCCCGTGGTGGTGACATCGCGTGCCGACAGTGTGGAGTCGAAATACTTTAGTCTTATCACTGCACTAAAAATGACAAAACAATGAAAACGCTTATCATAAATCCCGGTTCTACATCCACTAAACTTGCAATATACGATGATATGAAACCCGTATGGATGTCGGGAGCACATCATCATGCCAAGGAATTGGCGCAATTCCATTCGGCTCTCGAACAATATGATTTCCGTATGGCCTTCATACGCAAGAAACTGCAGGAGGGCGAGATTGAAATGAAGTTCGACGCCATCATGGGGCGTGGAGGATTGCTCAAGCCGCTTGATGGCGGAGTGTATATCGTCAACGAGAAGATGAAGGAGGAACTGCTGCGCAACGAGAGTGACCATGTCTGCAATCTCGGGGCGTTGCTTGCCGACGAACTTGCCCGCGAGTGCGGATGCAAGGCTTATATCGCCGACCCCGGAGTAGTGGATGAGTTGCAGGATGTGGCACGATATACGGGTATTCCGCAGATAACGCGCCGTTCGCTGTTCCATGCCCTCAACAGCAAGGCTGTGTCTCGAAAATATGCAGCATCGCTCGGACGCAGGTATGAGGACATGAGGATTATCGTGGCGCATCTCGGTGGTGGAATATCGGTGAGTGCCCACAGATACGGCAGGGTGATTGACGTCAACAACGCCCTCGACGGCGAGGGTCCTTTCTCCACTGAGCGTGCGGGAACAGTGCCTTCGGGAGAACTCATCAAGTTATGCTTCAGCGGGAAATACACCCAGGACGAGATACGCAAGATGATTCACGGCAAGGGAGGTCTGACGGCATATCTCGGCACCAACGACATGATTGCCATCTCGCGATGGGCGGAGGACGGCGAGGAGCCTGCGCATACGGTTCTCGACGCGATGCTATATACCGTGGCCAAGCAGATTGGCGCGATGTATGTGGCGATGGATGGTGAGGTGGATGCCATCATCCTTACTGGTGGCATTGCCCACAGCGAGTACTGCACGGCGGAGTTGATACGCCGGACGAAATATCTCGCTCCCATCACGGTGATGCCCGGTGAGAACGAGATAGAGTCGTTGGCATACAATGCCTATTGCCTGCTGAACGGAAAAATCCAAGCGAAAACCTACTGATTTTATCCACAGATTATCACAGATTGATGATTTTATCCACAGATTATCACAGATTGATGATTTTAAAGAGGATTATCACAAATTAAATCTGTGTTCAATCCAATAAAAATTTCTTATCTGTGTTAATCTGTGGATAAATAAAAACCTACTGATTTATATCCACAGATTATCACAGATTGATGATTTTAAAGAGGATTATCACAAATTAAATCTGTGTTCAATCCAATAAAAATTTCTTATCTGTGTTAATCTGTGGATAAATACTCGCCGCCGAAGCCGTTGTCGTCCTGCTGTTCCTGGTCCTCGCCTCCCTTCTTCTTCTTCTGGTTCATGTTGCCGAAGTTCCACGAGATATTGACGTTCAGTCGCTGTTCGCGCCACATCTTCTGATAGCGCTCGAAGGTGTCGCTGCTGGTGTAGCTCTCCCACTTGTGGGTGTTGAATGCACCGCGCCAGTTGACGGCGAGGGTGAGAGCCTTGTTGAAGAACGACTTGCGAAGTCCAAAGTCAAGGCCGAAGCTCGGCTTGCGGTAGCCTTGGGTTATCACCCGCTTGGAGTTGTAGTTTCCCGTTATCTGTATGGATATGTCGTAGGGCAGGATGAGACTTGCCATCATCTTGGCGTCCCAAGAGAAGTTCTCGTCGGGTTTGCCCGTGATTGTCTGCCCGTTTATCTCATAGTCGAATCCGTCGAGCTTGTAGTAGTATGCGTTCACCGTAGTTGTGAGGTCGAGCATACGGAAAAACTTGTCCTTCATTATCAGTTCCACACCCGCCCTCTGGCTTTTAGCCACGTTCTTGTTGGTGGAGTACATCACCCCGTTGTCATTCCATGATATGCGCTGTATGACATCAGTGGTGGGGCGGTAGTAGCTGCCGAACGACAGTGTGTGGTCAGTCCATGTCTTAAGGAAGTTGAGAGCAAAGGAGTGGGTGAACTCCGGTGTCAGTTCGGGATTACCGAAGGATATCATCGAAGCGTCGCGTGTGTTCTTGAAGTTGTTCAACTCTCCACCCCAGGGGCGGCGCAGGCGTCGGGTGTAGTTGAGCTGCACTTGCGATGACTCGGTGAGTTGGTAGTTGAGGAAGAGACTTGGGAAGAGTTCGAAGTAGTCCTTCTTGAATGGCTTGTCCCTCTTCGTCGCGTCGTGCTCCTGGTCCCAGTCGTAGCTCTCGGTATCCACCTTCCAGTATTCGCCTCTCACTCCGGCGAGCACCCCGAGCTTACCGATGGATGTGGTTACAGTGCCGTAGAAGGCATGGATGTTATTGTCGTATATAAAACGGTTGAAGTATGCCTTGTCCTCCGTAGGGTTGCTGCCGTTCCATGTGATGTCGGTCCATGACTCCTGCGGGGTGTTCTCGTGGTTGAAGTTGCCGTTGTATCCGGCTTCAATCTTCCACTTGTCGTTTATTTGGTTTTCATATTCCAGTTTCACCTCCCACGACCTGTTGTTGATGAACATAGGGCGGTATTGGTAGGTGTATGTCGTGGCGATGTCGTCGGCAGTCCAGTCGGTCGAGTCGCGATAGTAGTTGTTGTCGTCGTTCTTCCATTTGTTGTGCGACACGCTGAGGTCGAGTTTGTGCTTGTCCGAGAAGTTGTGGGTGTATCCTCCCTCGATGTTCATCATGCGCATGTCGCCTTCTCCGTCGGTGAGTCGGTACATCACGTAGTCATCCATTGGGTTGCCCAATGTGCCGTAGTGATAGGGAGTGAACGATGAGTTGTTGCGCTTGCCGAACATACCCATACCTGATAGCGATATGTCGTCTTTCTTTGTGGCGTGCCATGTCAGTCCGCCACGCATGAAGAGGTTCTTGCCGCCGCGGTTGTTCTCGCTCTCATAGTTTTGGTAGCGCTGCGAGTCGAGGTAAGTTTGTCGGCTCTCCGAGCCGCCCTTGTTCTTCCTGTGGCGATAACCGATATTGGCAAAGGCATCAAGGGTGCCGCTCGAATAGTTGATGTTGCCGCCGGCGTTCCATCCTCCACTATTGTTCATGCCTGTGCGCACCGAACCGTAGTAGCCCGCCTTGCGGTCGCGTTTCAGTATGATGTTGATGATGCCCGCACTTCCCTCGGCACTGAACTTCGCGCTCGGGTTGTCAATCACCTCCACTCGCTCGATGCTCTCGGCAGGTATCTGTTGCAGTATCTCACCACGGTTGTCTGAGGTAAGTCCGCTTGCCTTGCCGTTTATCCACACCTCCACGCTCGAGTTGCCCTTCAGCGAGATCTCGCCGTCGGTAGAAACCTCCACCGACGGGATGTTCTCAAGCAAGTCGCTCGCCGAACCTCCGGCTGCGGCGATAATCTGGTCGGCACTAAACGATTTTCTATCTACTTCCAGTTTCAGTTGTGAGCGTTGTCCGGTCACCTCCACCTCCTTCAGCATCTTCGTGTCCTCCGATATATATATAACGGTGAAGTTCTGCTGCCGGTGTTCCTTGGAAATGGTGAACTGCCTTCCCACAGTCTTATATCCCACAAACGATACGGTGAGGTTATACTTGCCGTCGGCGAGACCGTCAATCTTGAATGTACCTTCGGCATCGGTGATGGCACCTTTAGCCATCTTTCCCGTGGCGGCATTTGTCACAGTGACATTGACAAACTGCACATTCTCGTTGGTGAGTTTGTCGGCAACACGTCCTTTTACTATTCCCTGGGCAGCCATAGTGATGGCAACAATCAGGGCGAACAATATAATACTTAGTCTTTTCATAACTTAAATAAGACGTATAATACCCCAAAATGTTTATTCAACATGACGTAAAAAATGTTAAATCGGCATATTGTGCAAAATAATCCCAAATATTTTTTGTCTTTTCACAAAAAAATAGTACCTTTGCACCCACAAAACCCGCATTCTGTGGTTTTGCCGCCCTGATAGTTCAATGGATAGAACAAGTCTCTCCTAAAGATTAGATCCGAGTTCGATTCTCGGTCGGGGTACTCTTCATTCATCATTCTTCATTCATCATTCTTCATTCTTCATTCTTCATTCTTCCTTGACATCCGTCAATAATTCTCGTTAAAAAACCATAATTTTAACAATTTTACAAATTTCTCCTAATTTAATAAGGAGTCGTTTCAAATAATATTCGTACCTTTGCACCCGAATCCCACGACCCCGTGCCGTGGTTTTCCGACTCACAGAAGGCGCAGCCCGCAGCTGTCATCCTCTTCTTTATCGGTCAATAGATAGGCTTTTATAGAGTAAGATTACTGACACTCAGCATATTATCCCCCTTCTTTTGTCGTTTCTTAACCAGGTTCTGTGTAGGAGTAGGTTAAAATCATCAATATGGAATTGAAAAGTGCAGTTATTGGTGACGCGCAACGCGACCCTGAGGGTGGGAAAACCCCTCCACGCACCGGGCTTACCCCCGATGTCCTCCCCGAAGTTCAAATGCCTATTTCGGCTGAGAATTCCACAACAGGGGTGTCCACCAACTATGCTCAGTCGGCAACGAAGTCGCAAAGCGCTTCTAAGGATTCTAAAGTCCAGAAATCCAAGCCCCATTGGTATGCCCTCCGCGCTACCTACGGACAGGAAAGCAAGGCCAACGATTATCTTGTGAGTAAAGGAGTCGAGACCTACTATCCCACCATCAAGGCTTTCGTGATGGTCAACAACAAGCGTAAGAAGGTCACCCAGTCCTATTTGCTCAATATCTTCTTCGCCCGCGGCACGGAAGACGAACTCAAGCAATACGTTTACGACAACGCCAACCTTCCCTACCTCCGATTCTACTGCCGTCGTACAGGTTTAGGTGATGAATTAAAACATGAGCCGCTCATCGTCCCCGACAGGCAGTTGGAAAATCTCCGCACGGTCTTAGCCGACCAGTCCGGCGAACTTGTCGTCGTTCCCGATGACGAGCATAAGTTCGACAAGGGAGCTACAGTCCGTGTCATTGGCGGCGCTTTCAAGGGCATTGAAGGCAAGGTAGCCCGCTATTGCGGTCACCAGCGTGTCGCCATCGTAGTCGATGGCATCCTCACCATAGCCACCACCTATATCCCCTCGGCATATTTAGAAAGAATAGATTAAGCCACATCGCAAATGACACGATATACATTAATCATCAATCAATAATCATTAATCAGTAATCATCAATCAATCAACGGCATGCCGGCAATCCGCCCCTGCGGATGGAGGATCGTCCCCTTCTGTCGTACCAACAAAAATATTAATTCACGATAAATTCACGGATAATTCACGAAAATTAACGTTGAACCACCCCCGTCCGCTTGCGGACCAATTTCTTTCAATTGCTGTCCAATTGCAGATAATTGCTGTTCCCACAAAACAAGTCCGCTTGCGGACATCCGTATAACCCAGTTTTCGTTATCGTTATCGTTTTGGTTTTGGTTTTCGTTCAATCAATAATCATTAATCAATAATCATTAATCAATCTTGTTATAATCCGCAGGACTTTAGCTTTTTTCACCACGGTGGAAAATTAGTACAACAAAACACTATAAAAATGCAAGTATCTCTTTATGAATGAAGATTATTTTCGGAAAAAGGAGTAAAAGTTTGGTGGTTTCGAAAAATAGTTGTATTTTTGCAGCTGATTAATGCATATTATGTATATTGAGTTATGACTAAGGAAGAGATTTTGAAATTGAAGGCTGTTGTCTTATACATATTAGACAAGAGCGGTGAGATGGATTTTATTCATCTCTTTAAGATTCTGTATTTTGCTGAGCGAAAGCAATATTCAGAATATGGGCAGCATTTGGTGCATGACTCATTCTGTGCATTAGAACGTGGTCCCGTTCCATCTTTGCTTTATGACGTGGCAAAGAAGGTTGTGGGCATGAAATATAACCACCATTCCAATATGGAATTGGTTTCTGATGCCCTCTCTTCAGGTAGCGGAGAGTGCCATTATATGCTCAAGGCAGTTGAAAAGCCCGATATGGAAGAGCTGAGCGAGGCAGAAATAGAAGCAATAGATAATGCATACAATGAGAATGTAAACAAGAACATCAATCAGCTTTCGTCTGATTCTCACGACTTGGCATGGAATGAGGCTTGGGACAGAAGTCATAACTCCCCTATGAATTCCCTTATGATTGCCAAAGCGGGTGGAGCCTCAGACGACTTCATTGCTTATTTAAAGGAATGTGAGGCATTGGATTCGTTTATAAAAGGATAATAATATGAATTCTTCTTTGGCAGACAGACTTTCTCAAGCAAAGATTTCAGAACTGATCGGTTCTGTTGTAGAGGAAGGGGATGTATATTAACCCGTCTCTTCCTGAAGCTCGAAAGCAGAAACACTACAAGTTGTTATCCTGTTATTATGACTTTTTGGAAGGTACAGACAGGTATGTAGATTGTTCAGATTTCAAAGTAATTCAAAAAGAGAGGTTTTCAGCTCTCTTTTCTGCAAAAAAGTCAATAGCCAAGATAAATAAAAAGGACATTGCTAAAATAAAGTCAGAAGCAATATCTTATCGCAACGCAAACAGAAAACTTCTGCGTCGTTTCGGATTGATATAGTAATCATCAATCAATCAACGGCATGCCGGCAATCCGCCCCTGCGGATGGAGGATCGTCCCCTTCTGTCGTACCAACAAAAATATTAATTCACGATAAATTCACGGATAATTCACGAAAATTAACGTTGAACCACCCCCGTCCGCTTGCGGACCAATTTCTTTCAATTGCTGTCCAATTGCAGATAATTGCTGTTCCCACAAAACAAGTCCGCTTGCGGACATCCGTATAACCCAGTTTTCGTTATCGTTATCGTTTTGGTTTTGGTTTTCGTTCAATCAATGATCATTCATCAATAATCAGTCATCAATCATTACATCCCGTATTCCTTAATAAAAAATAAAAAAAACATTTTATTCTTGGCTAACGGTTCTAAAATGACCGCTTACCATCAATTAAATCGCCATAATGTCACTTATTTGCGGTAAAAATAAAAATATCCCGTACGAAATTGTACGTATTTGAAATAAAATTGTTATCTTTGCACCTGATTAAAGAAAACGAACGATGAACAGCATATCAGACACAGTCGCCTCACGAGGTGGGATCATAACAACAGACAGCATGACGGGACAGGCAGAATATAAGCGAGTCCTTAGGGCAGTCGGCCGTGGAGAACTCATCAGGCTTCGCCACGGTGTGTATGCCGTGCCCGAAGCGACATTCAGCACGATGATTGACATAGACAAAATCGTGCCAGGTGGAGTGGTATGCATGTATTCCGCCTGGATGCATCATCAGCTTTCCACTCAGGTGCCGCCAGCCTTCTGTATTGCCATTGGGAGCAAGCGCAGGATAAAAGTGCCAACGGCAGTACCCGTCAATCTTTATTATTGGAAACCTGAGAATCTTGAGTTCGGCATAGAACGGAAAACCATATCGGGTCATGAAGTCCTTATCACCGACATTGAACGCAGCGTATGCGATGCCGTCAAATACCGCAACAAGATAGGTCTCGACCTCTGCGCAGAGGTGATACGTTCCTATCTCTCACGCCCCAACCGCAACCTGTCGCGACTCACCGACTATGCCCGCCGATTGCGCGTAGCCAATGTCCTCAACAACTATCTCGAAATATCCCTGACATGAAGAAGCCCATCACCAACTACGGCAAGTCAGTCAAGACACGGCTGCTTAATCTCATGAACGAGAAAGGCTACAAATACTTCATGGCTTCAAGAATCAGCATGGACAGGGAGTATCTCGAAACCGTCTTCCGTGAGATATTGGACATTCCGTGTGATGCCGACGGAGTTACGTTCGACCTTAGCTCGCTACGTTCAGAACCCATTACTGTGGAAAAGAAATATCCTGGAACACGATTCTTTGTGACAGCACGTATGGATACCATCATCTACCCTATGTCGATGGATATAGGCTTTGGAGATGTGGTCACCCCATGTCCCATGTCATTGGATTATCCCTTGCTGCTGACGAATATTCCGTCCATCCAGATACAGGCCTACTCATTGGAGACCGTGATAGCCGAGAAGTTCCACACTATGATAGACCGTGACGTGTCCAACAGCCGTATGAAAGACTTCTATGACTGCCATCAGTTGCTCACCCGTCACCATATAAACGATCAAACCTTGTATGATGCGATATGTGCCACTTTCGACAACCGCCAACTGGAATACAATCCGGACTTGCAGCTATTCACTCCTGAATTTGCAGCTGATGCCAAACGCAATGTTCGTTGGAACTCGTTTCTCAAAAAGATCAATGTTATTGATGCTGTGACTTTCCAGGAAACAATGCGCGTCATTATCGACCGTCTATACCCTCTATACAATCAGTATTGGTCGCAAAAATCATAATCATTCATCATTCATCATTAATCAATCAACGGCATGTCGGCAATCCGCCCCAGCGGATGGAGGATCGTTCCCTTCTGTCGTACCAACAAAAATATTAATTCACGATAAATTCACGGATAATTCACGAAAATTTGCGTTCACCCCAAACAAGTCCGCTTGCGGACCAATTTCTTTCAATTGCTGTCCAATTGCAGAAACTTGCTTTAGCTTGATGAACTCCTCTTTAGATTGACAATGTGTGAATAATTGCTGTTCCCACAAAACAAGTCCGCTAGCGGACATCCGTATTTCTCCGTGTCATCCGTATGAAGACAATCAATAATCAGTAATCAACAATCAGTAATCAATCTTGTTATAATCCGTAGGACTTTAGCTTTTTTCACCGCAGGTGGAAAATTAGTACAACATTCTACGTCTGAAAACGTATAATACGAATAGAAATAACGGAAATTAACAACTTTAAAGTTGGTTTTCTTGCGTGATTAGAAAAGTTTTATTACTTTTGCACCCAAAATAAACGAAATATGATAAGCAAAGGCGAAGTACAGTGGAGGAATAATTATGAAGAGTCCGTTTACAGGCAAAGAGATGAAGCGCATTTACGAGTCACGCACATGGAAATTTCGTGGAGAGGAATTCCCGTATATTCATACAGCCTGGCTGTGTGAAGACAGCGGTGAGCAATTTACGGATGACAAGAGCGACACAGCAGGTTTTGTCCAAGTGACCAACCAGTACCGCGAGAAATACGGTATTCCTTATACGGACGAGATTGTGGCTCTCCGCAAACGCTATGGCATCAGTGCGCAGAAGATGTCCCTTATTCTTGGCATAGGCGTCAACCAGTATCGCCTCTACGAACAGGGGGAGGTGCCCAGTGTGTCCAACGGCAGGATGATTCGTTCCGTCAGCAACCCCAAGGTGATGCTTGACATTCTGGAGAGTTCACACAATGAGCTGTCAGACTCCGAGTATCGGAAGCTGACCGACAAAATCAGGAGTGAGATAGCCGATGGCGACAGACGCAAGATAGAGCAGTATGAGACCGGCCGTGTCTATCGAACCATCCGGGGAGCAGGCAACGGCTATGCTCCGTTGTCGTTGAGCCGTCTGAAGAACCTTATGCTCTATTTATTGGAGCATACCAATGACGTATGGTGTACAAAGATGAACAAACTGCTGTTCTATATCGACTTTTTCGCCTACCGCGAGAATGGCATGGCAATCTCTGGCTTGTCATACAAGGCGATAGATTTTGGTCCTGTGCCTGACCGTTGGGATGTCGTATATAGCGAGTTTGACGAGATACATCAGGAACTGCGAAGCGCAGGAGACTTCATTGGCAGTGTGTTGACAGCTACTGTCAAAGCTGACATGACCCTGTTTTCGGAGGCAGAAATAAAGGTTATTGAGCAAGTATGCTCACGCTTCAACGGTCTTTCATCCCGTGAGTTGTCGAGATTGAGTCATGAAGAGCAAGCGTGGATTAATCATCATGACCGCCACGAAAGCATCCCGTTTGCAGAAGCATTCGGTTTGCTGGCAGTATAGAAATTTTCATGCTTTCATCAATCATCAATAATCATCAATCAATAATCAAATTGCGGCATGTCGGCAATCCGCCCCAGCGGATGGAGGATCGTCCCCTTCTGTCGTACCAACAAGCAAGTAATAATTCACGATAAATTCACGGATAATTCACGATAATTTGCGTTCCCCCCAAACAAGTCCGCTTGCGGACCAATTTCTTTCAATTGCTGTCCAATTGCAGAAACTTGCTTTAGCTTGATGAACTCCTCTTTAGATTGACAATGTGTGAATAATTGCTGTTCCCACAAAACAAGTCCGCTTGCGGACATCCGTATTTCTCCGTGTCATCCGTATGAAGACAATCAATAATCATTAATCAGTAATCAGTAATCAATCTTGTTATAATCCGCAGGACTTTAGCTTTTTTCACCGCAGGTGGAAAATTAGTACAACAGCATAAATATGCAGTTTTTTGGGGATTTGTTTGGAGAATTGGCAGAAAATGTGTAATTTTGCGGCGTAAAACAAGTATAAAATGTAGAATTATGGCAATACCTATCACAAATATACCTGTATTAACAGGGGAAATAGCAGAAAGATTTATAGCTCAATGTGAGTATAACGCACGTGAGTTAAGAGGAACTTTATGGTCAGAGGAGCGTGAAAACCGTTTCAAAGCTTTCATGGAGAAGAATAATCGTAGGTTGTCTGAGATGAAATTCAAAACTCACTGATGAGGAATTTATATGATTTTGACATGGTTCCGTTAGGAACGAGATGCATACGACAATCCTAAGTTGTTGGAGTTTTATCAAAGCAATGGTCTCCAAATGTTCTTTTCGACAGTAGAACAGGAAATGGAATACAGAAATTGGTCTATTGAAACTGATGGAAACTTAAGAACTCGCCTCATGTATAAGGACATGATACTTCTTAAAAGGAAATCGATACGGTAAAAGCCAGACGCAGCTTTTCGTGTCCATCTGTGTAATCTGTGGATATATATTATTTTCCTTTAATTTACGGATAATTCACGAAAATTAACGTTGAACCACTACCCGTCCGCTTGCGGACCAATTTCTTTCAATTGCTGTCCAATTGCAGAAACTTGCTTTAGCTTGATGAACTCCTCTTTAGATTGACAATGTGTGAATAATTGCTGTTCCCACAAAACAATTAGTACAACAGGCCATGTTTCTGTTGTCAAACGCGGTTCAATCAGAAATATACATTTATGACAACGACAAAGATGACCAAAGAGCAGGAGGAGGGATTTGAGCGGTACATGGAATGTGTGCGCAGCTTGGACGAGGACCAGGTGTCACGCCTTGCCGCCCGTAAGTACGGATCAGTACTCGAGAGTGAAAACAATCCTCGACCCCAAAACAATGATTTAGCATTATTTTTGAAAAAAGTTATCTCGTAACTGCTTGAAAAAATAGAGGTTACGTTATAATGGTCGTTTACAGAAGAATCCGCAGTTCTAAGGTCGAAAATTTCGACCATAGACCACCCTCGCCATCATCGACACCTTCGTTGAAGTGAGGGAGATGGCCCGCACCATGGAAGCCCTTCAAAACGTCGCAGACGGCGGCACTGAACAGCAATCCCTTCTCCAGAAGACAGGCCAGCTCCTCGCCACTGTCGTAGGCAACAATCTATCCACCGCCTCGACAGAGACAGAGATCGAGCTAAATTTCGCAGTGGTCAAGATAAAGCACAAGTTCATCCGCAAGGAGGATGACAACAAATGATAGTGAAAACTGGTCTATGTATTGAATCAGCGATCAATTATCAATAATCAGTAATCACTCATCACTCATCATTCATCAATAATTAAATTCCCACATTTTTCAAGATTTCCTTGCAAATCTCAGAATAAATGTGTATCTTTGCGCCCGTATAAGTAATTGCTACAATAAAATGTAAATTTTGAAATAAGATATGCATAAGTTGAATACATATACAAAGGCCTCTATCAATCGTACCATAGGTTTGGATTTTGAAAGGCTGCAGGAGATGAGCGCAGAAGAAATAGATGCGTTCATCGAGAAGCGTATTGGCAAAAGACTTAGGCCTGCCAAGTCATTAAAGGGAATGATTAGCCGAGGATCTGTGTTTCTGTTTGGCGACAGGCTCGTTTCATCTGATTATATCAATAAAGGACTTTCCAAGATTTAATCTAACTCCGTTATGGATAAAAGGATAATAGGACTTTATCAAGATTACAATAGTGTAATAAAGCCTTTAATAGCAGAAGTGGAGGCAAGGACGGAGCATTTTCCACTGCCGCTATTCAACGAGATACGTGCTCTACATGACCATATTTCCAGATGCTATTCTGAAGGTGCGACTAATAACACAATTGAGGAAGAAGTTGTAAAAGCGCAACGTCATAGCCTTAGGATAATGCTCGACTGTTATAAATACCTGAATCTTACTTTGCATGAGACTGTAATCTTGTTTGAGCGCGAAACCCGGCATATCGACTTGACAGTATTGCAGAATGGCACTTTTTATCCTAAATACAAGGAAATAAGAGCAAGGGCTATCAAACTCGTGCGTCAGGCAAAATGCGAGGAACCATTAGATTCTGTAAAGGCACTCGACACATACCAATTGTCCTATAATGCATATTCCGAACTTGAGGCATTGATTGATGGTATATATACGGATGTGCATTGGGCACGTGTCAGATTCAGTGTACGTAGAGGTTTGAGTATATTTTTATGGATTCTTAGTGCAATTCTTTCTGGTATAATCTCAATATTTCTTGCCAAGCTTTTCTAATTATCGCTATAGCCCTATGGCTACATATTCATAATCATTCATCATTAATCATCTCACGGCATGCCGGCAATCCGCTTTGTGCGGATGGAGGATCGTCCCCTTCTGTCGTACCAACAAGCAATTAATAATTTACGATAAATTCACGGATAATTCACGAAAATTCGCGTTCACCCCAACCCCGTCCGCTTGCGGACCAATTTCTTTCAATTGCTGTCCAATTCATGGAAATTGCTGTTCCCACAAAACAATTAGTACAACAGGCCATGTTCCTGTTGTCAAACGCGGTTCAATCAGAAATATACATTTATGACAACGACAAAGATGACCAAAGAGCAGGAGGAGGGATTTGAGCGGTACATGGAATGTGTGCGCAGCTTGGACGAGGACCAGGTGTCACGCCTTGCCGCCCGTAAGTACGGCTCTGTACTCGAGATGTACGAAGAGTTGAAAAAGGAGATGCTCATCAAGCATGAACGCGACCAGAAAAGGATAGCGGAACTTAAGGCACAGGTAGCCGCAAGAAAAGAGGAAATAGCCCGTAAAGAAGCCTTGAAGAAGGAGCTTGAATCACAACTTTCGTCTAAAAAAGCAGAGATAGCAAGACTGGAAAAACGGAGGCGAAAATAGTTGCAAAAGCAATGATATTTAACATAGCCATCGAGCAGTGCTTCAGGCACATAGCGCAGGACCGGTGACAGGTCACTGTCCCGCATTTAATCCATAATCGCAAACAATGCCACGACAAGGACGCATACAATCAGGCACGGGAGTCTAGACAGTTGCAACGGCTGACAGGAATAGGCAAGAATATAATATCAAATGTTCCAAAAACAATATGTTAGCAGGACACTGACTGAAGTGAACCCGTGTCCTTCCTGGCTTGGATGCGCTTATTTATCACTTTTGATACTATCAAATAATATTTTGAGTGCAAAAAACTATATTTCTTTCATTTTTCTTGCATAATTGAAATAATATATGTACTTTTGCAACGAACAATAATATAAATGGAAGCAAACGACCTGAAAAGATACGAAAACGAGTTGCTGTCATTATGGAAGAATCTGTATGATTCGATAAATAAGATAGAACATGATGACAAATGTTTCGTGATTGCATTGTCACGAAAGGGAACTCGTATGCTTGAATTGTTGGCTACCAAATCAAAAAAATCTTATACAGACAGCTCTCTTTCAATTTATGGAGTACAGGTTATTACCGAATTATCACTCCCGTTGTTTTTCAAAAAAATAAGCGATGATAAATCAAATGGTCGAATAATTCTCAAGATAGTTGACGATGCAATCTATTTTGGATCGACCATACTGTCGGTATATAATGAAATAGCTAAGTATGTCAAACATTACGGCCTTGAAAAAAAAGTGGTGATTGACGGAATATATGCAGCAATAAAGTCACAAGGGGCTATTGATTTAAAGAGCCTTACTGGACAGACAATATTTGCTGAAGAAAATATTGAAAAAGGCTATTCTCATTATTTTGTCAAAAAGTTGACCCATGATTTCCGTGGTATGTGCAATACCTTGGAGTATGAATACCCCATACTCGAATGTAATGTCAATAGCACCTTTGATGTAGCTGAATTTGAGTCCCTGTTAAAGGTACGTTATGGAGAGAAGAACACCTATCGAATTAACAACAATGAAGGAATTGACAGTTTCAATATCGTACTTGGAAATAAAGAAACTTCTCAGTTCAATAAGTTAAGAATATATTATGGGAAAGGCATATTGCGCATAGTGCCGATGTCGCCCTGCTCTATATACGACAACTATGAGATGATGGGTAGTAAAATGTCCCATGTTAACCATCCGTTGGCAGATCTATGGTCCAAGTATTTCCCCGCATTAAAGGCTTTAGCAGATGATGTGAAACCAGATGAAATCTTGTTTAGAAGTGCTAGACGTTCAATGGTTATCCTTTATAATTATTTGCTGTCCCTATATAATTTTGATGCAGAGCGAAATGCCATTAAGACAATATTATTGTCAACAGGTGCTAATTCTTGTTTGACATTAAATAGAAACAGTCTATATAGTCTTTTAGCTGACGAGTCTATCGTTAGAGATATTGCTGATACCGTAGATAAATATATCCAAGGAAGTTTGTTTAATAGATTATCTGCATCGTTCCGCGTAGTTATATTGAGGGATCGCTCGCCTTTGATGGTTGAAAGCAATTGTGTTTTGCCCAATAGGATAAAATTCCTTGATGATTACAATAGGCAGTTATTTCCCAAATGCGCAAATGTTAACGAAGCATTGTCCGCGATGCTGTTCAATCAAACAGTTATCCTTGAGAGTTATTCAAGGTCAAAGGATTCCAATGGTAGCAGATTAAGATTTGGCTATACATACGAATCTATATATCAGGAGTTGGATCGCTATTTCAAGTCACGCAAGTCTGGCCTATGGAATATTTCTGATCTGCATAGATGGATTGACATTCGTATAGACAATGGATGTATAGTACCTCAATATATCGTTAGTACGAACAACAATCAAGAATGGGAGCGCGTTTTTCGACCAGGCGAGAACGAAGACGTATTATTGAGTCATTTGTCGAGATACGCCCTCAGGGTATTGTCGTTAATGAACGCAAAAGAAGATATTGGTGTTGGAGATACCGATGTACTAATATATAATTATGAGCGCATGTTGGCATATACGTTTTATAAATTGGGAAATGAGATTCTTTCAGAGGAATCATTTCTTGACTTATATGTTGATGACAGTCTAAGGCTCAGGTTCAATGAAGGAAAGTATGTTGTTGATTATCTATGCGAAATGTCTGTATTGAAAAAGTCAGGCAAGAAGATAGGTATTCATTCACGGCTTCTTGAAAGTGATGTGTATCGTTCCACCACATTTTCTAAAAGTTTGAATGACAAGCTTAACCAACTTACTGATACATTCCATCAAGAATGTAACATCAAAGACCTGAATACTTATAGGTATATAGATTATACTGAAAAATTCAATTTCCACATGAGAAGTAAAATGAATTTTGAATCAGTAAAGTCATCCTATTTTAGTGCAAAGGAATTCTTTATCGGATATTTGTCAAATACAAACATGGACAAGTCTCAATTTGAGGATTATCAGCTAACAGCGTTTGACGAGTACAGAGAAATCATAACCTCTACATGCGTTGACGAACTTATGCTAATAGATGATGAAGAGGAGTGTTATAAGCCGTTTCGTGAATATTGGAATGGTATGTCCAAGATGTTCTTCTTCATGAATCTTGTATTTGCAATCAAATGCTTTGATAAAGAAATACTCAGAGCATATTGCGTTAACATCAATAAGTCATTGTCTGTATTGAATATAACAGATTTATTCAAGGAAGCTCTCACCCTCTGTGGTGAGGATGGAATATGGAATGATGACACACTTTCATATATTTGCGGCAAATTTCAGCAAAGACTTATTTAATAGATAAGATTTATCTGTACTTTTATTTATGAATGACCTTGTAGAGCGCACACTCCAGCTGTTGTGCGTAGATGAAGATACAATAAGTGCGATAACGAGAATTGTCGAAGATTCAGGACTTGGCTCGTTTGAACCTAAAGGAGAGAATAATCCTGATAATCAAAGAGATAAATTTATTGACTATCGTATAAAGTCAATCGAGTTTTCTGATTTTAGGTCATTCCCCAAACTGAAAGACAAAGCATTTGGACTTTCCTTTACGACCGAAAGTAAGCCTTCGTCATGTATTTTCCTTGGATCCAACGGCACAGGCAAGAGCTCTGTGTTCACGGCTTTGGAATATGCCTATACAGGACATTTAAGCCATAAAGAAAGTTCCAACGAAACCGATTCATATCTGAACTATGCGTTCTCTGACAAAGGAGCTACTTCTCTAACATTGGATTTATGTTCCCAAGACTCAAAAAAGGAAATCTACATATCCAATAATAGTACCATGGATTTCCCATTGTCATTCTTCTGCTCAGAATTCGATATTAATACACTTTCGCGAGAGCAAGATCTAACAAAATACATATTAGAACAGACAGGCTTTGCCGATTTGTGGAAAATTAAGAGTGAGATAGCAAAGAAAATCGACCAGCTCAGTAAATCCAAAATACCCGAAAACTCCATGTCGAGCAAGAGGATAAGAGAGGTTTTGCTTGAACTTAAGAACATGATTAAATCCAACAGCAAAGGAAAGAAGGAAGAATTAAATCGCCTGTTAGAATTGGAATCTATAGGGGAGGAAGAATTGGAAAAAACTCATTTTTTGTTCCAGATTAGATGGAATAATTTGAAACCCAAAACTGTTGTTGCGGGAAAGCTACTTCCAGTGCCAGACTCATCCTCTTCATCCATCAAAATAGACAAGACTGCGTCAAACAAATTGCTAAATATGTACAAAGAACTGTCATCGTTGGTGTCAGAAGATGGACTGGACAAATTACGTGAATTAGTTTCTAACATGGAAACCATTACAGAGAATGACGACAATGAGGGTATTACCAAAGAAATTGAAATTTTAGGAAATGTGCAAGTCAAGGTAGAGAAGATTATTAGCAATCTTCTCAATGAAATTTGCGAAAACTATGCCAAATTTATACAAGACACCCTAAGTCATTTCTCATCCCCCAACGAGAATGAGGCATTCATTTTCTGCACAGACGAAAAAAAACATATTACCTTGTCAATTAATGTCAAAGGATACAATGAAGGTTTCACCGCCACACCTCAAGCTTACCTGAATACATTCCGTTTCCGTCTCTATTGTATCATTTTAAAGGCCTCTCTTTCAATATGGTATATGAAGAAGACAAAGACAATCCTACCGATAGTCATAGACGATATATTCTCCTCCAGTGATTTCAACAATAGCAACAGGCTCGACTATTTGATATTCAATATCTTCAGTCTATATCATCGTCACATCAATAAAGGGTGCAATTGCGACATTCCTTTGCAACTGATAATATTGACTCATGATAATCAGGCAAAGCTTTCATTGGAGAAAGGGTTTAAAGCAGCGATGATGTCAAGAATACTTAATTCTGATATTATTATAAAGAGGATATTTGCCCCTAACGATATCTTGGTCAAAAAGGATGAATTTTCAAAAGACAATGTCATTAATCTTTATCTGTCAAAGAAATGAAACAAGAGAAAAATACTGGTGTATATTTAGCATTCATGATAATTTCATTTGCATGTATGCTTTTGTTCCTGGCAATATTTTGGTGTAATATCCCACAAATGAGTGTCCCTCAGAATCAGCAGGTATATACATCATGTGAGATTCCCAATCCTACTGCTCCCCGCATGTCTAAAACTGACATAGTGGATAGGATGGACAATATGCAAAAAACAATTAATCGCATTGATACTCAATATCTTCAAAACATAGATACAATGGTCAACAAGATGAACACATGGACGGGGTATTGGCTTACCCTTTTGACATTCATTCTGATGATAGTCTCAATTTGGCAGTTCATCAATGTAAAAACCATTCGTGAGGGATATAATGAAATGAAAAAACAGACATCTGACACGATGAAGGGTATTGACGATAAGAAAAAAGTTGTTGACAACATAATTAAGCAATATAATTCTATAGTTCAGATACTTTCATCCTTCAATGCCATTAATTCGTTGTCAGATAGTCGTCTCAACCACATATCAAGCATCTCAGATATAAAATATTGTTTGGAAAAACTTTCAATGAGTCTCATGGATATAGAACGTTATATCCAAGAAAAGGAGCAGGAAGGGAAAACGCAAATAGGGGAAGAAATCAATTTGGACATAGTCAAATTACTTCCGATAATATTGATAAATGTTCGAGGAGCACTGTATCAAGCAAAGGCTTATAGTGAGAATATTGTAGATAATATCATATTTGACAACCTTCAGGACAAATTGTCAGATTTAGAGTATAATATTAGACATAACAGTGTTATTTCAAATGCAGACAAACTGAAATTACATGGTATAACCAAGACGATTTCAGAACTTAAAGATTCACTGTAGCAATTTATCTTATTTTTAAATAACTCATAGTATAAACTTCCAAAATCGTACAGCTATTGTATCTGATTATCAGAAATCGCTCTTTTATACATTGGAAGAATATACTAAAAGTGATAAAGTGTATAAGTGGGATAAATAAGACTTGTTGATGATATGGAACAATATAAGAGGGCTTGCGTAGCATATATCATAGGACTTACGGAACGAAACAGTATTTCGTCCGTATTTGAATATGAAACAGGGAGATTCCATTTATATTCAAGCACAGGAAATGAGAATAATATTCAGGTGTTTGATTTCCAGAGGAATAATATGATAGCTGGTTCAATGTCATCATTGTATGATTTTTCTACCAACTCGTTTATTTCAATAACAAGAAATGGAAAATCATTTACAGGATATGATTTGATGTCAAACTGTTTTTTTAGTGCATCACTTAATGGCAATATTATAACAATCTTTGATTCAGAAGATAATCGTTATCACACATATTCCATGTAAAGCTATGAGAAATTGGGTATATTTGTGCTTGTTTTTGGTAGGAGCTGCTCTCGGAATATTGGTTTGTCTCAACTATTTCAGTCCATGTGTGACTCCTTTGACCGAAATATGCAAACACACGTTTTGGGATTGGACGTTAAGGGTGCTTGAGGTCTTTGCCACTATATCAGCAGTAATAGTCGCCATTTTCAAGGAAGAAATTCAGAAAAGACTGTTTAGACCAAGTATATCCTTTGATCCAAATACAGAAATTAAAGAAAATGTGGTAAGAAGTGAAGGAAGATGTTTTGCAACATCATATTCAGCTATTTTGACATTAAGAAATGAAGGTAATAATACGGCAACCAATTTGAGCGTTATGATTGAAAGCATAATATACAAGAGAGATATAAACAGCCAGACTCATCAGAAAATAAACCAAGAGCCATTTTATATGACAATATATAAAAGTGAGGATGCTGTTGAATTATCATCAGATGATGAAATTTCGTTTAAGCTGTTTGAGCTTTTCGGCCCACAAAAGCAAATTATTGATGGTATAACATATAAAACTCCGATGTCTTTTATCATAGGTAACGAGCCTATTACACAATTGAACTTTGATGGAATAATTGAAATATCTCTTAAGGTGAAGTGTAATGAGCTAAAATCGCAATACCGAAAGATAAGAATAGAATGGAATGGTAGATGGGAGGATAGGCTTACGGAAATGTCAAGAATCCTCAGTTATCAATGGATTTCCTTGGGGGAAAAGCAAGTTTAGTATAACCAAAAATAAAAGGAAATGGAAAATAACATAAAATCCGAGCTGATGTATCGGCTCTCAGATTATATAGGGACATTCGCAACGCTGGATGCTCTGCGCCCTGGAATGATTCTCCCTGGTCATGTTCAATCATTCTTGGGCATGGAAAACAGACTCATTGAAGGAATTAATGAAGCTAAATGTCAATATGACTCATTCGGCAAGACCGACAAGAACCTCTATGGCTTGATCGTCGGAGCGGAGTCTGCCATTAAGTCTGCCAATGAGACTATAAAGGCTGATGGTAAAGGTTATTGCTATTCACTGGTATAGTTTGACAGGAGACTAAAAAATTATTTTATGATTATTGCTGGTCATTTATGGAAATTGCTGTTCACCCCAAAGTCCGCTTGCGGACAAAACCAGTTGTTTCAAGTTGTTCCTGTTGTCGTCCATCATAGTCCGCTTACGGACCCATTTCCTTTAATTCACGGATAATTCGTGACAATTCGCGTTCACCCCAAAAGTCCGCTTGCGAACAAACAATATATAGTTAAGACATAATTTTATGAACATTATACAAACAAATATCTCCGGCGTACTCATCATTGAGCCGCGCGTATTCAAAGACTCCCGAGGCTATTTCTTCGAGAGCTTCTCTCAGAGAGAATTTGATGAGAAGGTAACGCCCATCCTTGGGCATAGTATAAACTTTGTGCAAGACAACGAGTCTATGTCATCATACGGCGTGATGCGAGGACTGCACTATCAGCGTATGCCATATACCCAGAGCAAGCTGGTGCGCTGCGTCAAAGGCGCAGTGCTTGATGTTGCCGTTGACATCCGCAAGGGGTCTCCTACATTCGGCCAACACGTCTCCTGCCTTTTGGCTGGACGTGACGAAGAAGGAATGATGATAGCTGAGCAGTTCGCAAAAGAATCTGAAATCAATAATCAGCAATCATTAATCGGCTTACAGTTTTTCGTTCCAAGGGGCTTTGCCCACGGCTTTGCAGTGCTCTCCGAGACTGCCATTTTCCAATACAAGTGCGACAACTTCTATCATCCTGAGGCTGATGGAGGCATCAACATCAAGGACGAGTCTCTTGGTATTGACTGGCGCATACCAGTAGAGAAAGCGATACTTAGCGAGAAAGACTTGAAGCACGCTTGTCTAAAGGATGCAGTGCTTGATTTCGATATAAATGACATGTTATACTAATCATCTTCACTGTTCAGATACTGCCTGTTTTTAATGAGCAACTTATCAGGTAAGTCTGGATGGTAGAGATAAACGGATGAAAACTTTTTGAGAAAGAATGAGAATTAGTCGTAATCAAAAGAAAATATTTTCTAACATAGTCTGGTCACTTGGAGGTAAGATTATTAACATGGCAAGTGCCTTGTTGGTAGGTATCCTTGTGGCAAGATACTTGGGGCCTGAGAATTATGGGTTGATGAACTATGTGATTAGTTACGTTGCCATTTTTACGGTACTGTCCAATTTTGGCCTTGATAACATTGAAATCAGAGAATTGTCGCGTCAAAATGACAAGAAAGATACAATTTTGGGAACATGCTATATTATAAGATTGGTATGTTCATTAATCGCCTATCTTATTGTTGCAATATCCTTATTCTTGTATAAGACCGATTCTTTCACGACAGTAATGATATTGGTATATGCCCTTTCAATGTTCACCAATACAGGAAATATATTCCGAAACTATTTCACTTCGATAGTTGAGAACAAATATATCGTTAAAAGTGAGATATCACGGACTATCATTGGAGCTGTTATCAAGGTTATCTTGCTGTGCGTGAAAGCCCCAGTGGAATACTTTATCTTTGCACAATTGTTTGACACCGTACTTGTTAGTGCAGGATACTATTACAGTTACAAGTCGTTTGTCGGCTCTGTCAGAAAGTGGAATTTTGACAAAGGAATAGTGCCATTCCTTTTAAAAGAATCATTTCCATTGGTCTTGTCTGGAGCGGCTGTTATTATCTATCAAAGGATAGATCAAGTAATGATTGGTAATTTATTGAATAATACAGAAGTAGGTTATTTCGCTACCGCTGGTAAGTTTGTAGATTTAATCCTTTTTCTACCGATGGTGTTAGTGCAAACAGTGACACCTTTACTAGTAAGAGCTAAAGAAAAATCGCCTGAAACATACGAAGCAAAGAAAAGATCTTTTGTCAGTATCACAACCTGGACTTCCTTGATTATTGCTGCTATTGTGTCAATGTTTTCATATTGGCTAATCATGTTCACATTCGGTTGTAAATATGCTTTGTCTATACCTGTACTGCAGCTTATGGCTTTTAAGGCTGTCGGTATGGCTCTGTCTGCATCTGGTGGTCAAATAATAATTATGGAGAGAATCCAAAAGTGGGCTTTTATTAGGAATTTGTTAGGCTGTGTATTATGCGTTATTCTAAACTATTTATTAATCCCAAAGTATGGGATAATAGGCTCAGCAGCTGTTACAATTATCACGGTTTTGTTTACAGGATGCTTTGCGAATATATTGATTAAACCATACCATAGTGTTCTCAAAATCCAACTGTATGCTTTGTTCTTCGGTTGGAAAGAATTGGTATATTTTAAAAGGATGTTAAAGAATGGATAGTTTTATTGGTTATTCGACAGACCCTTCCATTAGATTCAGAGCGACATCTGGAGGTGTCGGGTCTTCATATTTGAAGTGGTTGTTTGACAAAGGCTTTATTGAGACTTCTGTCAGTTTTGAATACAACAGCAGCAAGTTAGTATATGAGCCAAAACTCATATATAGCTTTGATGAGTATGTTCCTTGTGGTAGCATATACCATGAGATTGACCTATATGGTTTTGTGAAGGAGCATTTGAGCGCAATCAAAGGCGGCTTTGCTTGTTTTGCTCTTCCTTGCCAGACAAAAGCAATTCGGAATCTCGTAGAGAAGGCTGGCCATTATACACAAATAATTGGTCTTACGTGTTCATCTCAACAGACATTGGAAGCCACTAAGTATCTTTTAAGAAGAAGTCGTATTTCTGAACAAGATGTGAAGTATCTCCAGTATAGAGGTAACGGTTGGCCAAGTGGAATACAGATTGAAAAGCATGACGGCCAAAAGATCTTCATTCCTAATAATGGATCTTTGTGGACGCAAATATTTCATTCAAGACTGTTTATCAAACTCAAATGTTTTAAATGTCAAGATACGATGAACAGGTTTAGTGATATTACGCTTGCTGATCCATGGCTAAAAGAATATCTGTCTGTTGAGAAGACAGGCAAATCTTTGGTTGTGGAAAATGCTTCGGGAGGTATTTCTCTTCTCCGACAATGTCATGAGGACGGCTATATAGTACTTGAGCGAATACCATATCCTAATGTATTAGAATCACAAGCGGGAACGATAAATAGAAAGAAGAGTTATCGAAATCGACCCCAATTATCGAGTAGATATTTTAATTTCATCCATACAAATATCTATCGTAAGATAGCATTAACTCCTTTCTTTTTCAATCTGCACTGTAAGTTAAAAGCGAGAATAGAACAATATTTATTAACAAGTCTATCATCGGATAACAGACAGTGATGATTCTATTTGTCTCATTCGATGATACAATAAAATGAATTATCAATAGGACAATTAAGAGAAACGGCAAAAAGAGTAAATCCACTTTCTACAATCAGCAACTATATTCAATATACAAAGTCGAAGGGCGTTGATATTCCTGACATAGAGGCGAAGTATAACCAGATTGTCATGAGACTAAAAGAGAGGAAATACAATCATATACCATCAGGTATTGTTTCAGAAACAAAGGCACACATTCTTGGCAACTGTAATTCAGACTTTGAATCTCTTTTATATAGTCGGCATAGTTTGAGGTATTTTACAAAAGATGTTGTTTCAAAAGATGATATAGAAAAAGCACTAAAACTTGCACAGAGAACGCCTTCTGCATGTAACAGACAGGGATGGAAGACACATGTATTACTCAACGACAAGTGCCATGAGCTTTTGGAATGGCAAGGAGGCTGTCGTGGGTTTGAGCATGATATTCATACGGCAATTCTTGTAACGGCAAATCTCAAAGCCTTTCTTTCATACGAGGTGTTCCAGGTTTATGTTGACGGGGGATTGTATGCGATGAACCTTATCAATGCTCTCCATTCAATGGGTATAGGAACAATACCTCTTTCTCTTGCATTCCAAACATCAAAGTTACAGAAACTACAAGCATTTGGTATTCCAGAAAACGAGGTTCCCATATTAATTATCGGTGCAGGTTATCTGCCAGAGAACTTCAATGTTGCCGTATCTGATAGAAAACCGATAGAAAAGACTAATACATTCCACTAAATATGAACAGTATCCCCCAGCGACAAAATGAGCGACAGTCGATAGACAGATTAAAGGCTCAACGTCATACGTACACCATTGCAAAGCGGTACGGAGTTGCCAACTTTATTTGTTGCATCGTTGTAGTACTTGTGTTTGCCTTGCTGAAACTTTTCTTTCAACAAGAAGAGTGGTTGGTGAAATCAGCTGTTTGTTATGGTGCCATAATAACCGTCGCAAAGGTGTTTATTACACGAAAACAGTTGGGGCTTAAGAAGGATGCCGCACGCATCCAACAGATGTTTGATTGCTATCTGTTTGACCTTCCGTGGAACATGGCTTTGTGCGGAAAACGGTTGGAACCTGAGGATATTTGCGAGGCAGGCGAGGGCGAGTCTGACGATGGTCTTGCTGATTGGTATAATCCTAAGGTAGGAAGCCTTACACCTTCATCTGCAACCTTGGCGTGTATGAGGATAAATGTCACCTACGACAGAAAACTCAAGCAGAAGTATCTATGGATGGTACATCTCGTATATGCCGCAATGTTATTGTTGTGCATCTGGCCAGTTTTTACAGATTTTTCTTTCAGTAGTGTGTTCCTAAAGGTTATCGTACCAATATTACCATTGGTTCTATATTACATTGACATTATTCATAAGATGAGGTCGAATATTAAAGTGCTTGAAGAAATCAATAATAGCATCAAGGGTGGTATTGAAAAGAGGAAGAATGGTAAAGATGTCTCAACAGAAGAGTTGGCTCAGATTCAGGACCTCATATTCCTCTATCGCACCAACTCGTTTACCATCCCGAACTGGTTCTACAATCTCAAGAGAAACAAGATGGAGTCAACCATTGATTACGGCATAGATCAACTTTGTTCAGAAATACATTAATAAATGAGTACAAATACATATCTACAAGGAATAGCATCCAAACTGGTGCTATCTGAAGATGAGAAGAAATCAATTCGCAAATCAATAGACACACTGGAATTGCATTTGCGTAATTGGGAGCATTACGACAGTATTGAATATCATGGCTATTTCGGGTCATTCAGTCGCAGTACTATCCTGCCAAGGCAGTATGACAGTGATTCAGACATTGACTATATGATAAAGTTCAAGGATGCTTTCAACATCACTCCACAAACATATTTGAATTGGCTGAAACAGTTTGCCAACAAGTATTACAGCAGGTCTGAAATCCATCAGGACTATCCGACTATTGTTTTGGAGCTTAATCATATCAAGTTTGAGCTGGTTCCTGCTGTCTGCCCTTGGGGAGGAAACGGACTGCAAATACCTGCTCCAAGGTCTTCTATCCTAAAGTGGATTAATACAGACCCAGAGCAGCTTAAAGCCGCTGAACTAAATGCCAATTCCAGATGCGGATACTTATTAAAGCCAATGATTAGGCTTATGAAGTATTGGAACATACGGAATGGTCGCATAGTGTCCTCGTATGAACTTGAAAAGTATTTGTCGTCATTGGTCTATATTGGCTGCAAGACATTGGAAGACTATTTCTATTACGCTGTCGATAACATGTTTTTTGCAAATCTCTCAGCAACTGGGAGGTTTAGACTAGATAGGCTTAAGGAAAAGGTCAAACAAATCAAGCAGTACAAATCGCAGTGGAACGAGATAAAGGCAGAAGAGACTCTGAAGGGAATTATCGCAATTTATGATAAAAGAGAATAGCATGAGTAATTTACTGAAAAACAGGTTTAAACTGTACAGCATACAGTTCAGATTGAAAAAGTCATCGGATGGTCGGGAAATCATAGCTTTCCTCCGATACGCCTGGTATGTTATTTCATATTCTCCCAAAGAGAGGTTGATGATTAGTGAATTGAACGAATTGATCACTGCTGCAGTCAAGCGTATAGACCCATTGGCAATGGAGAGTATCAAAGACATCGAATATGATACTCATTTAATTTGTCTGCGTAACGGTGTCAGACTTCCATTTGCCGAAATTAATATGTTGCCATCTTTTAATGGAAGTACAATTGGAGCTCTACAGTTTGTCGAGAGAGAAGTACCTTCATTCAAATTGCGAATATACTCAGCTGGGAGTTTGTTTGATGCCTTTGGAAGTCAAGATTTCGATTTGTCTAATTTGTCATTCCCAATGGATTATGATGAGGAAGAGTGGCAACATTATACAGAATTGGCAGACTATTATAAGCAACACATGAAGACTGTGCCAGATATAATGGAAAGTGCCATGCCTGGTATTCTATATCCTTTGCAAATAGATGAAGTGGAGGCGGGTGATTATTTCTACACAAGCTACAATACTGTAGCTAAGGTGTTGTCAACAGAAGGGAATGTCATCAAAATGTCGGATGGCAGTTACTTGCAAGTCTATGAACTGCGACCAATTAATTATACATATCTTGATTCGGAAGACATCGGTGACGAAAATGTAATAGTTGCTATCGCGAATTTCCCCAACGGGTGTCCTCCCTATGCTCATAATTTACAGAATAGGGTAAGAAGAATTAATGCAAGTATTGACATTCCGCTGTGCAATGCCACCTTAGCAAATGATAGAATAGCTTATTTAAATTTATATTAATAGTAAAAAAAATGAAAATACTTATAATCAATCAGCCTCTGAATAATAGAGGAGATGAAGCTGCTCATAAAGCATTATTACGAGCGTTGATTAATCATATTCCCAATATTAGGATAAGGGTTTTATTCTTGGGTGAATATACCGATACTATTAGGCAATTTGATGTTAATCTGGATTCTGTCGAATACGTATGTTTGAAACCTAGGAAAGCAACTTGTTTTATGGTTCCAGTATTGAAGAATGGCTTCCATTTCTTATGGAATTTACATCCAACCACAAGAAAAATGATAGAAATATATAAATGGGCTGATTGGGTTGTTTGTGCTCCTGGGGGTATTTGTATGGGAGGTTTCCAAAATTGGACTCACCTTTTTTATTTATATCTGGCTAAGTATGTCAATAAGCCATTAGCTTATTTTGGTAGATCATTCGGACCATTCCCCGTTGAGTCCAAAGATAATATGAGATTTAAAGCAATTAGCATGGAGTTGTTGAATTACTTTGCATTCTGCTCTATAAGAGATAAAAAAACAGAATCAATAGCAATTGATTTAAAGGTCAATTATAAAACCACATTGGATACGGCTTTTTTAGAATCTCCGATTGTTGATATCCCCAAGGAAATTCGCGAACAAATTTCAACATCAAAATATGTCGTATTTGTTCCAAACGCTCTTATTTGGCATTATGCATATAAGAATAAAACTAACTATCGTGAAGTGATAAGTTTTTATAATAAAATGGTAGATATAATAGAAACGAAATATTGTGAGCATAATATTGTTTTGTTGCCCCAAACTTTTAACTATCTAGATAAGTATGCAAACGATGTTAATTTCTTTAGGGATTTAAAAAAAGAAGCAAATAGAAAAAACATCATTGTGATTGATGATATCTATAGTTCGGATATTCAACAATCAATCATAAAAAATGCTTCATGCGTAATAGGTGCGCGTTACCACTCTGTTGTTTTTTCAATAAATCAATGCGTTCCTTTTGTTGCATTAAGTTATGAACATAAAATATCGGGGATGTTAGAAACCCTGAATAAGACAGACTGCATGGTTGATATAACAAAAGCTTTCGATAATAAAGATTCAATGGAGAAATGCATATTGGATTTTGAAGCGGCTCTTAATCGAGCATTTCCTGATATTTCAGCTATGGAAAAAGCTAAAAGAATAACAACTGATGCTTTTATGCAATTTGTAAAAATATTATAAGTTATGCTATATAGAATCTTTAGAGAATCGAGAAGTACATTATTCTATGTGCTAACATTGTGTCTTTTGATTGTATTATTTAATGGTTTTAATTTTTTACTCTGGTATGAGTTTGTACAAAACCGTTATTATTTGGCATTGTATGTAGTTGCATTGTTGTTTTTCCTGTTATATATAAACGATAAGCAATTTAAAGGTTCGTACTTTTATGGCTATTTGAAATTTTTGTTTTTGTGGCCTATGATTCCAACCTTTATTTCGTTACTTTATGGATGTGATCTTATCACTTCTTTGATATCTATATTAGGTTGGACATTTTCTTCAATGATGTTTCTATACTATAAGAAATTTCAAATAAATGAAGAATCGTTAATAACAATTCTGACGATAATGGGTACAATTACAGCTATAATTCAGATTTATCAACAGATAAATCCAGAATTTGCGGTATTTGGAATATTTAATGATGATATGCAAGATCGCTACGGTGAATTATCTGAGATAAGAAATGGATTATACCGCTTTAAAGTTGGTTGTGCCATGTTGCAGATGCTGTGTTTCTTTTATTATTTCGATAAAGTCACTCAAAAAATTACAATAATAAATATTGTTTTCTTTGTCCTGTTTACTGTATCGATATATTTATATTTAACTCGCCAGATAATGGTTGCAGTTGGGTGTTCTTGCCTATATTTATTATATTACAAGTTTAAGAACTCCAAGGTTAACACCAAGCTATTAGTGTTTGTCTTTAGTGTTTCACTATTCCTTTTGGGAAGCATATATTGGGACAATCTTTTTGGTTCGTTAATTGGCGACTATCAAGAAGACACCCATACTACTGATATTAGGTTTGATTTTATTCAGTGGATTCTAAGTTATTATTCAGAGAACTTTTTGACTTGCCTGTTTGGACATGGACCAGACGCTTTCCAATATGCATTAAGGAAAAGGGATTACCATTTAGCTGACATCGGATTCTTAGGAGAGTCCTATTATTATGGATTAATCTGGGGATTTGTGTATATCGGAATGATTTACAAAATATTTACTAAATGTTTTAAAGCCATTCCTTTGTATCTAAAATTATTCTTCATTTCATCAACAATAATATCTATATTTATTTTCCCTTATACCAATAGACCTACTATGGTTACTTGGGTTTCAGTTTTATATTTATCGGATTTGTATTTGAGCAATAATATTAAAGTAAAATGAAATTTTCAGTTACTATCCCAGCATATAAAGTCGATTATTTGGCTGAAGCATTGAAAAGTGTTTTACAACAATCGTACGATGACTTTGAATTGATAATAGTAGATGATTGTTCTCCAAATGACATTAAATCAGTTGTAAATCAGTTTTCAGATTCACGTATTCAATATTATCGAAATACAAAGAATTGTGGTTCGAAAGATGTTGTTGACAATTGGAACATCTGCTTGTCTTACTGCAAAGGAGATTATGTATTGTGCATGGGGGATGATGATGTACTGCTACCAAATTGTTTGCAGGACTTTTCTGATTTGATTAACGAATACCCTGGGCTAAATGTGTATCATGCAAAGACTCAACTTATTGATGAGGATTCAAATATCGTTTTTTTGCAAGAACCAAGACCGCAAAGAGAGTCGGCTTATTCCATGCTTTATAATCTGTGGATGTATAAACGATTCCAGTTTATCGGTGACTTTCTTTTCTCCAGTCGATGGTTAAGGGAGCAAGGGGGATACATTAAGTTCCCTTATGCTTATAGTAGTGATTGGGTAACAGCTTTTAATGCGGCATTAGATAAAGGAATCGCAAATGGACAATCTTTTATGTTTCAATATAGAATTAGCGGAAGTACGATATCTGCCTCAGGTTCAAAGGATGGTAAAATCTATGCAAGTAATAAAGTTAGAGCTTGGTACGAAAACGTACTAAAGAAAGAGCCAAAGGATAAGGAGGACGTCATTTATTGGACGTTAATTAACAAAATGTTGAAAAAACATTTTTATGAAACACAATGTAATATGATGGCAAGTGATTTAATGTCATACAGAATATGGTTTGTATGGAGATTCTTTTTTTGGTTAAGACGGCTGAAAGAGTTTAACATTCCCAAATCGTTTTATTACAAGAACATATTAAAGCATCTTCCATATATTATCCTTAAAATACCATTTTCAGAAAGATAATAAATATGAAAGTAGTACTATTAGCCGGTGGCTTCGGCTCCCGTATTTCGGAAGAATCTCAATTCAAGCCTAAACCGATGATTGAGATTGGTGGTATGCCAATATTGTGGCATATAATGAAGGAGTATGCCTATTACGGTCATACCGAGTTTATAATCTGCGCTGGTTACAAGCAGGAATATATCAAGGAGTGGTTTGCCAACTACTTTCTGCATAACTCTGATGTAACGTTTGACTATCGTAATGGTAAGAATGAGATGATGGTACATCAGACTAATATGGAGCCTTGGAAAGTTACTGTTGTCGATACTGGGTACAATACCATGACTGGCGGTAGAATCAAGCGAATACAACAATATGTCGGTAATGAGACATTCATGATGACATACGGTGATGGTGTGTGCGATGTGGATATAGTAAAGTTGCTGCAGTTCCATAAGTCTCATGGCAAACTTGCGACTCTTACAGCCGTGAAAATGGCTCAGGATAAGGGGGTTATTGACATTGAGAATGGTGCGGTGAAGGCGTTCCGCGAAAAGAGTGCATCGGACGGTGCTCCAATCAATGCAGGATATATGGTGCTTGAACCAAGAATATTCGATTATCTGACGGATGATACTTGTGTTTTTGAAAAGGTCGCCTTGACAAAGTTGGCGGAAGAAGGACAGCTGATGTCATACGTTCATGAAGGCTTCTGGCAGTGCATGGATAACATCCGTGAGAAGAATATGTTGGAGAAACTCCTTGCGGAAGGCAAGGCTCCATGGAAAAAATGGGAAAGAACAATCCCTATGTATTGTAAATAAAATCACAAACTAAATATTATGGCAAGAAAAGAAGAATTGAAAGCTCAGATACTTGAGCTGACTCGTGAGTATTACAATGAAGTTCATGCTCCTAAGAAGGAGTTCGTTCCCGGCAAGTCATTTGTCAACTATGGCGGACGTTATTATGATGCCGAGGAGATGGTTAACCTTGTGGATTCGTCACTTGACTTTTGGCTGACAGCAGGGCCATGGGCACACAAGTTTGAAAAGAGACTTGCTGAATGGCTGGGCGTTAAGTACTGTGCTGTCACAAACTCTGGCTCATCGGCTAATCTCCTCGCATTCTACACTCTTACTTCTCCTAAACTTGGAGACAGAGCAATTAAAAGGGGCGATGAGGTCATTACAGTTGCAGCAGGATTCCCGACAACAGTCAATCCAATCATCCAGTTTGGAGCTGTTCCTGTTTTTGTAGATGTATGTTTGCCTGGTTTCGACATCGATGTTAATCAGCTTGAAGCCGCATACTCTCCAAAGGTAAAAGCCGTGATGATGGCTCACTCTCTTGGCAATCCATTCAACCTGAAGGCGGTGTTGGAGTTCTGCGAGAAGCATAACCTTTGGTTGATAGAGGACAACTGCGATGCTCTTGGCTCAGAATATACAATTGACGGTGTAACTAAGAAGACAGGAACTTGGGGACACATTGGAACATCTTCGTTCTATCCTCCCCACCACATGACAATGGGAGAAGGTGGTGCGGTATATACCAACGACCCATTGCTCGACAAGATTACACGCTCATTCAGAGACTGGGGGCGTGACTGCTGGTGCGTAGGTGGTGTTGACAACACCTGCAAACTCCGCTTCACGGGTCAGTTTGGCGAACTGCCACAAGGCTACGACCACAAGTATGTTTATTCTCACTTCGGTTTTAACCTGAAGATAACTGATATGCAGGCTGCCATAGGTTGTGCCCAGTTGGAAAAACTTGACAAAATTGTAGCAGCACGCCGTGCTAACTATAAGACTCTGTATGAAGGACTGAAAGATTGTCCGGGCATTATCCTTCCTGTAGCAGAGAAGAATTCCAATCCTTCTTGGTTTGGTTTCCTCATTGCTGTAAAGGAGGATGCTGGATTTACTCGCAATGAACTGACAGGTTATCTCGAAGACAACAAGATTCAGACCCGTAATCTCTTTGCCGGCAACCTTATCAAGCATCCTGCATTCGACGAGATGCGTAAGAGCGGAGAAGGTTATCGTCAGGTAGGAGATTTGAAGAATACCGACTTCGTCATGACCAATACGTTCTGGATTGGAGTATATCCGGGCATGACCGCTGAGCAAAATGCTTGGATGATTGAATGTATTAACAAATTCTGCAAGAATAATTTCAAAGGTTAAGTATGAAACATAGAGTTGAGCTGATAAAAGCAGACATTGACAGATACTGTAGTAACCCGGATTTTAAAAACAGGATTTCTTTCCCACAAGGGAAAGGAACCCTGTCCTATTTGGTTAAGCTCTTTATCTTGTTTTTCGTTGGCAAGACACATTGTTTCAGGGCAATTTTTTATAAGAGAATTGGCCGTGCTTCACACCTGATAAAATGGTTATTCCCAGTGAAATACGACACTCTCAGCATTATCTGTAATGACGTTGAGGGGGGGGTATTTACTTCGCTCATCCATACGGTACGGTATTAAACTGTGAACATATTGGCTACGGATGTTCATTTATGCAGAATACCACATTTGGTAACAAACCAAAAAATGGGAAATTAGTACGTCCATACTTGGAATCTTATGTTCAAGTCGGAGCAAATGCTGTTGTCGTAGGAGATGTTCATATTGGAAATCATGTGAAAATCGGAGCAGGAGCAGTGGTTACGAAATCGGTTCCAGATAATTGCGTTGTAGTAGGGAATCCTGCGCGGATAATTTTCAAGGATGGCGAAAGAGTAAATATCCCATTATAAACTTCTGGTATAATCTATGCAATCTGAAGTAAAAAGACAATTGCAACTACTAAAAAAGGAAGTTGAAAAGTCTGGTATTAATCCAAAAGATGGAATTGGTGAAGACTTGTTTTTGTTTGTGTCTTCGTTGACTCCTATCTTTAATGTAGACTTACTCGTTTATAACTCTAAAGGACAATTCCTGCTGTCTTTTCGTGATGACAGGCATTGTGGAAGAGGATGGCATATTCCTGGAGGTTGTGTAAGACTCCGTGAGACAATCGATGAGAGAATAAAAGCAGTGGCTCGCACAGAACTTCATTTGGATAATATCGCTTATGAAAAACAACCTATTAAGATATTTGAAATTATCTGCAATGAAGAACGGCAAATAGATTGTCAAGATGAACGCTCTCATTTTATCACACTCGTTTATAAATGCTATGCTCCAGATTCTTATCAGATAAATAACATGATGAAAGAAAATGAAGCTGGTTTTCTTAGATGGTTCGATAAACTTCCTGATGATTTATTGGAAATTCAACAATGCTATAAAGAAATATTGAAATGATAGACATATATAATGATTTTTTTAGGGGAAAGCGTGTCTTGGTAACAGGACATACAGGCTTTAAAGGCTCTTGGCTTTCCATTTGGCTCCATGAACTTGGGGCAGAGGTGGTAGGTGTTTCTTTAGACCCATATTCTGAGAGGGACAATTACGTCCTTTCTGGTATTGGCAAGAAAATCAAGGCAGACTTACGTGCAGATATTCGCGATGGCAAAAAGATGAAGGAAATATTTGCAGAGTATCAACCCGAGATTGTCTTCCATCTTGCTGCTCAACCTCTTGTTCGACTTAGTTATGAAATACCCGTCGAGACATACGAGACAAACGTGATGGGCACGATAAATGTGATGGAGGCTATCCGTACCACCAAGAGCGTTAAGGTTGGAGTAATGATTACAACCGACAAGTGCTATGACAACAATGAGCAGGAAGAGGGATATGTGGAGACTGACCCGTTCGGCGGTTATGACCCATATAGTTCTTCAAAAGGAGCTTGCGAAATAGCAATCCAAAGTTGGAGACGCTCGTTCTTCAATCCTGAAGACTATGGCAAGAAACACACGGTTTCACTTGCAAGTGTCCGTGCGGGTAATGTAATCGGTGGTGGCGACTGGGCTAAAGACCGCATCATTCCGGATTGTATCAGAGCCTTGGAGACAACAAAGGTGATTGACATCCGCTCACCCAAGGCAGTCCGTCCTTGGGAACATGTGCTGGAACCATTGTCTGGCTATATGCTTCTTGCAAAAAAGATGTGGGAGAATCCTACCGAATATTGTGAAGGGTGGAACTTCGGTCCAGAGGCAGAAAGTGTGTTGACTGTTTGGGAAGTGGCAACTGCAATCATTGACAATTTCGGTTTCGGAGAACTTAACGATGTGTCAGACCCCAATGCTCTTCACGAGGCAAACCTGCTTATGCTTAATATCAACAAGGCTAAGTCACGTCTTGGATGGGCACCACGTCTCAATGCAAAGGAGACGGCAGTGTTAACATCTGATTGGTATAAACGCTATAAGACGGAAAACGTCTATGACATCTGTATTGAGGAGATACATTCATTCTTGAAGAACGGTTAAGATTATGAAGTTTATTATTACTGGTGCTACCAGTTTTATCGGTCTTGAACTTATAGATTATCTGCTTGCCAATAATCATTCAGTGGTAGCAGTGTGCCGACCTAACTCAAAAGGTCTATCTTCCATTCCATCAGGAGTGGAGATAGTCACTGCAGAAATGTCTGAATACGGGAATCTACATAAAGAGATTTCAAACGCAGACGTTTTCGTCAACCTTGCTTGGGGCGGTACGGGTCATGACGGACGCAACGTTGTAGATGTGCAGAATGAGAATATCATCTATACGACCGCATCTATGTTTGCAGCTGATAAAATCGGGTGTAAACTGTTCGTTGAGGCTGGCTCTCAGGCTGAATATGGCTCTACTACAGAACCCCAGTCGGAAGATTCAGTTTGTAACCCATTCTCTGAGTATGGGAAAGCGAAATTGAAGGTCAAAGAAGAACTATTCAAAATTTCAGAACAGATAGGGATGAAGTATATTCATCTTCGCATATTCAGCATATTCGGCGAGAATGACCATCCATGGACACTGGTCATGAGTGCAATTGACAAAATGCAGAAAAACGAACAGGTTGATTTGAGTCCGTGTACTCAGAACTGGAATTTCCTGTATGTAAAAGATGCAGTCAAGATGATAACGAAGTTGTGTGAATATTCAATAAACACAAATGGTTTCATACATGAGGTATATAATATTGCGTCAAGAGATACTCGTGTATTAACGGACTTCGTTGAAGAGATGAAGGCAATAACAGATTCAAAAAGCGTTCTGAACTATGGAGCCATTACTCCATCCAACTTGGTTTCGTTGCAACCCAACATTTCTAAAATGGAGTTGGCAACAGGTATATATGAATATACACAATTCGAAGATGTAATCAGCAAAATAATATGTCTTTCATATAAATCGTCAAAAAATGTGTGCTCCTAAAGTAAGTATTATCAACGGTAGATAAATTTAAAATTATGATTAAAGTTTCAAATTTCATTTTCCAGCATCTTGTAGAGAAGCATGGAGTCGAGCATTGTTTCTTAGTAACAGGTGGTGGTGCTATGCACCTGAATGATGCCATCGGTCATACCAAAGGTTTGACCTACATTTGTAATCATCACGAACAAGCGTCTGCAATAGCAGCTGAAGGTTATTATCGCACTTGTGGCAAACTATGTGTGACAAACGTCACAACTGGTCCTGGCGGAACTAATGCCATCACAGGTGTTCTTGGACAGTATCTCGATTCAATTCCGGGGCTGTATATCTCTGGTCAGATTAAGACATCGACATATAAGCACACTTATCCTTATCTTCCTCTTCGTCAGTTGGGCGACCAGGAGGCTGACATCGTTAGCGTTGTCACTCCAATCACAAAGTATGCCAAGACTATATATAATCCACTTGACATAAAGTATGAGTTGGATAAGGCGATAGCCATTGCCCTTGATGGTCGTCCTGGTCCAGTATGGCTTGACATACCTTTGGATGTGCAGGGCGCAATGGTTGATGAGACACAGATGAAGGAGTTTGACCCGTCAGAACTTATTGACCCAGTTAAGCATGAACTTGTTGACCAGCAGATACAACAACTTATTGCAAAAATCAAGGATGCAAAGGCTCCTGTCATCTATGTGGGCAATGGAGTGCGTCTGGCAAAAAGGGAGGAGCAGTTTATCAAACTTGCTGAGAAACTCAATATTCCTGTTGTTACAGCTATCAGTGGTTCTGACATTATTTGGCATGACCATCCTCTTTGTTTTGGCAAACCGGGAATCTGCGGTGACAGAATGGGTAACATAATGGTACAGAACTCAGACCTGTTGATAGTATTAGGAACACGTCTGTCAATCCGACAAGTATCTTACGCATACGACTTGTTGGCTCCAAAGGCATACAAGGTCATGGTGGATATTGACCTTGCTGAAATGCAGAAGCCCACACTGAGCATAGACATGCCAATCCATGTGAACTTGTCAGAGTTCATCGACAAGATGACAGATGCAACTGCATCATTCGAAGCACCAGATGCTTTTGATGCCTTTATGAAGTGGGGACGTGCTCTTGAAAAGAAACTGCCAACTCTCTTTGACGATAATCCCGATAGTGAAGGATATACCAATTCATACAAGTTTGGTGATGAACTCTTCAAACAATTAGGTGACGGAGATGTCGTAGTAACAGGAAATGGAACAGCATATACCTGTACATATCAGGCGATGCAGGTAAACAAGGGCACACGTGTTTTCGCCAACCAGGGGTGTGCAGCAATGGGATATGACTTGCCAGCTGCAATAGGAGCAGTTGTTTCTCATGAAGCTAATGAAAACGGCATTAAGAGTGGTAAGACCGTTTTGGTAACAGGAGACGGTTCACTTCAGATGAACATTCAGGAACTTCAGACTCTCATTACATACAAAATGCCTCTTAAGATTTTTGTCTTGGAAAACGAAGGTTACCTTGCAATAAAGACAACTCAGAAGAGTTTCTTCAAGGGTGAGTTTACTGGTTCAAATCCAGCATCTGGCGTTATCTGTCCTGACCTCAGCAAAATAGCAAATGCTTATGGCATTCCCTATACAAGCGTGAGTGAGAACGGTGAAGCTCTGAAGGCTGCTATTGCACGCACACTCGCTTCTGATGGACCGATGATTTGCGAAGTACACATGCATCCAGAGCAGACTCTCTTCCCGAAGAGCGCATCGTTCATGGATCCGAAGACAGGAAAGATGTCATCCGCACCATTGGAGAAGTTAGCTCCTTTTGTGGATGAAGAGCTACAGAAAGATTGTATTTACAATGTTAATCAATAAAAACGAGATGAATGTTTTATATATAATTGACCCAGGGACGGTTGGGGGGGCGACTATAGCGTTTGTTGAGATGATATTGAAATTAAAAGAATTGGGAGTGGAACCTTTAGTGTTAACTGGCCGAAGAAATTCATTTAATGACAAATTAGATAAATTATGTATTCAAAACATCCCGATAAACCATCAAACGGCATTAGTGCCTTTTACATTTAAGACTCCTAAATGGCCAATTATACTATTTCAGTATGTCTGTAAATATTATATCTCACGCTTTACTTCCAGAAAAATTATAAAAAATAAGGTAAATCTCAGCTCAATAGATATAATACATACAAATTCTGCAAGAAACGATATCGGGTGTTGGATTAATAAAAAATATGGTATTCCCCATATATGCCATATAAGAGAATTTGGTGATAAGGATTTTAGTTGTATAAGACTATTACCGAATTACTATACGTATCTTAATACTTATACTACGAGCTTTATTGCTATTTCAAATGCTGTCAAAAAGCATTGGGTAAGTAAGGGTATAAGTAAAGAGAAAGTTAAATTGGTGTATGATGGAATCTCATACGAAGATATAAATGTCTCTTCTGAAAATTCCAAGAAAAATACTAAACTTAAAATTATTATGGCTGGAGGAATAGTTAAAACTAAAGGACAGCATCTCGCAGTTGAAGCATTATTATACCTCCCTGCCAATATTAGGGATAATATAAGTATAGATTTTGCAGGTTGGTTTGTTCCGAAATACAAGCGTGAAATAATTAAATTTGCCAAAAGCAACGGATTAAGTAGATATATTAATTTTTTAGGTCCTCTCAATGATGTTCACAAGCGTTTAGGCGATTACCAAATTGGCTTAACCTGTTCAAGAGCTGAGGGCTTTGGATTGGTTACGGCTGAATATATGCATGCTCTATTGGGCGTGATTGCTTCTGATTCTGGCGCATGTCCAGAATTAATAGATAACAATATTAATGGTTTGTTATTCAAGTCTGGTGACGCTCGAGATTTGGCGCGTTGTATTGAGTTATATTATAATAATAGGGATCTTCTGATAGATTATTCAAATTCCGCAAGGCTGAAGGCTTCTGAAAGGTTTACATCCCAAAGGAATGCAAATCAAATATTTGAAGTTTATAAAACAATGTTGAACGAATATGAGAAATAAATTATTAACTGTAGGTATTCCAACATATAACCGTCCAGAAGAAATACAACAGACTGTAAGAAAATTGCTTCCGCAAATTACGGATGAAGTCATAATACGTATTAGGGACAATTGTAGTCCAGTACCAGTCAGCACTCTATTTTCACAGGAAGAATTATCAAAAATAGTTGTTGTTAGAAATAAGGTAAATATCGGTGGAGATGCAAATATTGCAGGAGTGTTGTACGATTGTGATACCCCATGGTGCTGGGATTTGGGAGATGATGATGTTATTGCACCTGATGCTATTCAGACGATATTAGATACAATAAAAGAACATCCCGACTCAGTATTCATAAAATACAACTGCAAATATGATCTTACAACTGTTGGTATAGAGAATTTTGTTCTTAAATTCAAGGAAAGAGGAATGTATGGCAATATTCTTTTTATATCAACTGGCATATTTAACATGAATTATTTGAAGGATTCTCTATGTTTCTACTATAAGTATCTTTCTACGATGAATGGTCAAGTTGTGATGCTTATTAAGCATTTTGAAAATATGCCTGAGTCAAAAATAACTTTTAGTTCACGTGAAATTATTCTGAAAGGGAATGACCCTCAATGGGTTTCTGGTGATTTTATAATGCCATTACCTCTTACGTTATATGCTTTAAGAAGTGAGCGTAAATTATTAGGTAACACTTTATTTAAATCGATGATAAGTGCATGTTTGTTCAATTGTCTCTTTTATTGCAAAAGCAAAAAAGAACAACGAAACTTGATGACGTATCTGGTCAAGAACTTTGGAATATATAAAGTGTTGATATCTAATTATATAATTATTGCAAGGAAATTTCTAAGCGTATTTCTACCAAAGAATATATACACGAAATTAGTTGGATGCATAAAGAAAAGAATATGATAGAATCAAAGAAAGAACTTAAGGAATGGCTTGATATTGATAAAAACAACTTAAATATCAGGCATTTCTGGATTCAATATCTTACAGGTAGTGAATTTGCTGTTATCTATTCATATATGTGGATTTTGAGACACCTGGAATATTATATTTCGCGTAAAGATAGCAACAAACTCTATTTTCTACCTTATTTGATATTCTATATTCTCCATCGTCGCTGGCGCATTAAAACACAAATTCATCTTGGGCCAGGAGATGCGGAAAAAGGATTCCATATAGTGCACCTCGGCTTCTTCCGTAGCTATGGAATAGCTCATTTTGGGGAAAACTGTACAGTCTTACCTATGACATTATTTGGAAAGAAAACACCTGACGTTCCTGATAGAAATCAAATTATAGTTGGTGACAATTGTTATTTTGGAACAGGAGTTACAGTCTTGGCACCATGTAAGATAGGGAATAATGTAGTTGTTGCAGCAGGTTCTGTAATAACATGTAAAGAAATACCGGATAATGTAATTGTAGCTGGGGTTCCTGCACGTATAATTAAAAATAACAACAAATTGAATATGAAAACAAATATGTATAGGGGGGGGTAATAGTATTCCTTGCTCTTCCTTGGATAATTGATAGAATCATAAGTTTCTTTTATAAAAAATCGATGAATCACTGTGGTAAGAACGTTACGCTGCGGCCTTTAAGTTCGACAATAAGAGGACTTGAAAATTTATCGATAGGATATGACTCCCATATCCCCCAAGGAGCCACCATCTATTGTACAGAAGCTCCATTGTCAATTGGAAATAAGGTAATGTTTGGTCCGAATCCTACAATAGTAACAGGTGACCATAGAATGGATGTTATTGGTGAATATATGATTGATGTGAAACAAAAGCTTCCACAAAATGACCAATCTGTGATAATTGAAGATGATGTATGGATTGGAGCAAATGTCACTATTTTAAAAGGAGTTACTATTGGTAGAGGCAGTGTTGTAGCCGCAGGGGCTGTTGTCACAAAAACATTCCCTCCATATTCAATAATTGGTGGTGTACCCGCAAAAATAATTAAAATGAGATTTAATCCTGTAGAAATAGGTGAACATGAAAAGATTTTGAATAAGATAAATTATGGCACAATATAACTTGTTATTTTTAACTTCTATATCTGGAAATGGAGGCATTGCTTCATGGAGTAAAAAATTCATGAATACGTTTCCGCAAGATAAATATTTATTTCATATCGTAGATAGAAGTATAAAAGGACGTAAATTCAATGATAATAGGCTTTGGATGCGTATCTATGCTGGAATAAAAGAAATGATACAAATTCGTTCCAAAGTAATTTCAGAAATCAATAGACAAAAGATAGACATCCTACATTCGACTACAAGTGGCAGTTTCGGCACGTTTAGAGACTATATTATATCCGGAATCTGCCAACATGATGGCATTCCAACTGTTATGCACTGTCACTACGGATGCATCAGCGAAGATGTACAACGTGGGGTATTCGGATGGTTTCTCAGGAAGACGATGCGTAGGTTCACACAGATATGGGTGTTGGACAACCGCTCTTTGAATTCGTTGAAATCTATCAAAGAGCTTGAAAACAAAGTTTTTCTCACGCCTAATTCCATAGAGGTGAAAACTGGCATCACGATTTCCCCTAAATCCTATCAGCATGTTGCATTTATCGGCAATCTAATTCCATCTAAAGGTCTGTATGAACTGGTTGAGGCAGTAGTGAAACTGAACAGGGACGAGTTGCAATTATCCATAGTCGGCAAGGGTGCAGAAGACGTGGTTGAAAAAGTGAAGGAATTGGCTGGTGACAAATTGGGCAAGAATATTCATCTGTTGGGTCAACTGCCCAACGAAAAGGTGATGGAATTTCTTGATACGGTTGATATGGTGGCACTTCCTACCTATTATCCGTGGGAAGCATTCCCCATTTCCATACTGGAAGCCATGAGTAAAGGTAAAATCGTTATCTCTACCAAACGAGCGGCCATCGGTGACATTCTTACAGGTATAGACGGTAAACCATGCGGATGTTTTGTAAGAGAAAGGAGTGCGGATGATATTGTCGATGCCATAAAATGGTGTATGGATAATCCTTCTCTTGCCGATGAAATGTGCAAGAGTGCATACGAAAAGGTGTACCAATGCTACAGGATGGAGGTCGTGTATGGTATTTACAAGAAACACTATGATGAATTGACAGAAAGATAAAAATCTAATATAAGAAATGAAGAAAAAGAATTTACGTAAATATGGTATCGGGGGGGGGGTATTTCCGTTGCATTCCTCCTTATCGTGGGCGAGATTGTCCTACGGAATCATCTCGGCATGTGTCATGCTCCACTATATCAGATAAGTGACAAATGGGAGTATATGGCATATCCTAATCAAGACGGCTATCGTTTCGGAAATCATTACCATTATAACAGTTACCAACAGCGCAGTGAAGAACCTGATACGACCAAGAAGATTATTCTCGGCTTGGGAGATTCGGTGTTGTTTGGTGGGGTGATGACTGACCAGGACTCTACTTCCTCGTATGTTTTCAATCGGCTATGCCCTGATTGGCAGATGTTGAATATTTCTGCAGGCAGCTGGGGTCCTGATAATTGCGCTGCCTATCTGAAACATTATGGTCTATTTGGTGCAAAGGCAATGTTTCTGTTGGTAAGCAGTCATGACGCTCATGACAACATGAATTTTGAGCCAGTGGTAGGCGTTCATCCTTCTTATCCAGACAAACAGTATTGGTGCGCATGGGCGGAGTTTATTTGTAGATATGTATGGCCGAGGACTGTAGGAAAACTCTTTACGGGTTCAAAAGCTGAAGACCCTGATGCGGCTGTACTGAAGTCCATTGATGGTACTGACATCAAAAAAGGTGGAAAAGTGTTTAATCCCGGTTTTGAACAACTGAAGCGCATAGCCGACAATGCCGGCATACCTTTATATATATGTATTCATCCAGATAAAAATGAAGTGAAGGAAGGACAATACAACGAACAAGGGGAGGAAATCATTCAATGGTGTAAAAGAAATGGTATTGTTCCTATTCTTGAACTTGAAGAGGGTATCAAACCAGATATGTTCAGAGACGGTATTCATACCAACGAGAAAGGACAACGGTTTGAGGCGGAATTAATGAAGAAATATATAATTCAAAAATGAATGTAGTTTTAGGAGAATTTGATGGCTCTGATTTCAATAAAGGAGCTGGCATACTAAAGATAACATTATGGTATTTTGTAAATGCTTTGTTTGTGCGTGCATCATGGAATCCGTTTATGGGTATTAAGGTGGCATTGCTGAAAGCATTCGGAGCCAAGATAGGCAGAGGATTAGTGATAAAGAATAACGTGATAATCAAGTCACCTTGGTATCTGACTATCGGCGATGACTGCTGGTTGGGGGAAGGTTGTTGGATAGACAATCTGGACGAAGTGACTATTGGCAGCAATGTCTGTATCTCGCAGGGGACGATGCTCTTGACAGGCAACCATGACTATACAAATCCAACCATGCCCTATCGCAATGCACCCATCACGATAGAGGATGGAGCGTGGATAGGGGCGCAGACAACGGTATGCCCAGGGGTGACTGTGCATCGTAATGCTATTCTTACCGTAGGCAGTATAGCTACAAAGGACATGGAGGCGAATGGTATATACCAGGGCAATCCTGCGGTGAAAGTGAGGGAGAGAAAATTCAAGAATTGATTATGAACGTTCAAGATTTTATAAAGTTATGTGATTCCTTACCTTTAGATAAGGATGACGTAAATAATGAAGCTCGGGCTAATCTTGATGTTTGCAACAAGGGAGATGAAGGAGCCATCACGACAGTATGGTTTATGCTGAGGTGATAAAGTTAAGGACATCACTGATTTATCTTACGATTCTCGATGAGTCTGTTGATTATCAACCTTATTATGACATATTGGATAAGATATGCTCGCATTTCAATAATAGCATAGATTCTGTGTGAGGTCGATTTCCTGATTGAGTCTTCTTTGGCTGACGTAATCATTGAGAGCAAGAAGAAATCGCTGACAATAAATGCCCTTAAAGGTGACGATTACTATATATGGGGTGACTTGTACGAGGTGATTTATTCCCAAATGCAATGTTTCAAACTGGAGAACGGGGTGAAGAATCATGGACCTATTGACATTTCATTGCCTGACGGTCGTAACCATACATATACATGTAATGCAACTTGCCATGTGAATGAAAATGGGGAAGAAGTCGAAAATGCGAGATATATAGTTAAGGTGACGATGACATTGAAGGAATATGGACCTTTGAATGACATGGTATTGTTCGTAAGGACGTTGGAGTCATTGGTGGGGAAGAAAATCCATTCAAGTCTTACCACTCCTACCGCGCAATATCCCCAACGGGATATTGACCTTATCAACGAATGTTTTGAGAATATAAACGAGGCTCTTGCTCAGATTACCGCATTCAAGCAGGCCATAAATGAAAGTGTCCCATTTTTCTTCTGCCGGTTCCTTTCCATGGAGCAGGTCTATTTCCTGATAAACGAATCGAAGGACAATGATAGTTTTGCAAAGAAAATACGTGGAAGCTATGTGAATGTAGGGACACAAGACTTCTGGAACGAGTACTTATTTACAAATGCAAATCACCAATGATGAAAATAATATCCAAATAGACAATAATAATGGAAAAGAAAGAAAAACCAAAAGACTTAAGGTTGCGATTCTATAATGTAGTCATACATCCATCAGACAAACATAAACCCGAGTATTATGTTGACTTGTTTGACAAAATTCACCAACAGGGCAGAACATACGATACGGGAAGAGAGAAAAAGACAAAAATGAGGTCTTATGAGAAATCGAATGATTGGATATCATTCACTTTGATTAATTATATGATACTTGATGGGAAGGATTGGTATGATGAAGTGTCAGATAAGATTGTAGAACATGAAGTGGAGGCCAATATTCATCCCAATGGAAAAGAGTGGAACTTGGTGTTTATTCCAGAAAAACACAGGTTGGCTGTTGTTGCTAAACGAGGTGTTTCTTGGCCGGAACTGTCCCACTATTTAAACAAAGCTTTCTGTGATGCCGCTGAAGCACTTGGGTATGACGAGGTGAAACTAACGCAGGAGACTTCGCAAGAGGGAATTGATGAGGTTTTCTCGCTTGATGCGATAGATTCAATTGAAATAGAAGTCAGCTATTCGAACAATGATACCAACGATATTACAGCGGCACTTATAGACAATCAGTTCAAAGGGTCAAATATAAGTTCCATAAAGACAAAAGCCGTAGGTACAAAAGGGAAACCGATAACCCTAAATAACAAAAATGATTATATACCTTCCTTGGTGAAGTTGTCGAAGCATAATGGATATACGAAGGCAAAGGGAAAGGTGGGTAATCAGTCAAAGGTAGTCAATACGAAGGATTATCCAAAGATTGAAATTCTAAAAAAGGTGCAACCTCAAAATATGTTGCAAGCTATACTAGGGCGAGTAATGTCAATCTTTTAAGTTATGGATGAAAATAAAACGGGTTGGCATGGTGTTTTTACAATTTATCCCATTAGAAAATTAGGGAAAGGTTGTATCTTGCCAGGCATTATGATGATATTTTCAGTCGGTGCTTACTGTTTTTCTGAAGCGGATGCATTGTCATTAATGCAGAAAGTCTCTGACTTCATTACATCTGGATTCCCAAGTATAATAGGCTTTGTGTTGACGGGATATGCACTGCTTATAGGGTTCAGTGGAACGGAACTTTTTGGCGGTATGGCGAGAAGTAGCGTTGACAATAAAGACCATTCATATTTCCAGTTGGTTAATTCAATATTTGCAGTTGTTTTAGGAATAGTGGTATTGACGTATATTGTCGGATGCGTTGTAGGCTTAGTCATAAGTATGGAGATTGAATGGCCATTTGCCAAAGGATATGCATATTTCAATAATATCGCATTTTGTGCGTTTCTTTTTCTTTTCTACTATTCCATTTTTGCTCTTGTTGACATCATAGTCAATATATTCAATATCGGACAATATGCGAATGCATTTGCCAAGAATAAAAACGTAACAGAAGAGGAGAATAAAAAAAAGCCATTCATTATTAGAGTATTAAGGTATATATTTGGTTCTTATTAGAATTGATTAATCATGAAAATTTCAATAATAACAAGTTGCTATAACCGCGTGGAGACTATACGCGGAGCTATTGAAAGTGTTCTTGCGCAGGACTATCCTGACATTGAGTATATCATCGTGGACGGGGCATCGAAAGATGGTTCAGTTGAGGTTATCCGAGAGGCTATCAAAGGGCATGAGGATAAGGTGAAGTTTATATCTGAGCCTGACCATGGGATGTATGAGGCTATTAACAAGGGCATACGTATGGCTACTGGCGAATATGTCGGGCTGGTTCATTCGGATGATTTCCTGTATTCGCCTCAAACTATTTCTAATATTGTGAAAAGGTTGGAAGAGACGCATGCGGATTTCTTCTATGGTGATGGATTGTTTGTCAATCCCGAAAAAACAGATAAGGTGGTGAGGAAATGGATTGGCGGAACATATCGTTTGTGGAAGGTGCGTCACGGATGGCTGCCTCTGCATCCTACTTGCTACATCCGTAGGGAGGTAATGGAGAAGCGAGGTTTATACAACGAATCATATAAGATTGCGGCTGACTCAGACTTGTTGTTCCGTTATTTGTTAGGTGGTGACATTACCGTGACTTATCTTCCCGAGTATATTGTTCGTATGCGCATGGGAGGACTGAGTACGGACAGTGCCCGAAGAAAGCAGATGTGGAAGGAGGACATAAGGATGTATCATTCTCATGGCATGAATGCAACCATCACGAAGATCGAAAAGATGCTGTGGAAGGTTCCACAGTTTATCAAGGCAAAGTTTATGTAGGAATGGAGAAAATGTATTCAGTGTTTTTTCAAGTTACCATAAGAAACAATAGAAAAGATATGAAATGAAAAAATTATTTGGGTTTTTATTTGCAGGAATGATGAGTTTGGGCTCATCGGCTGCCGACACTGACGAGGGGTATGTGATTGACTCGTTTTGGACAAACTGGTACTTAGAGGCTGGATTGGACATGTCGTTGCAGAACCCTTACGGACATGACTTCTTCGGTGGGGTGTTTCCCAACGGAAAGACATTTGGTTTGAATGTGGCAATGCTCAAACAGGTTACTCCTGCCTTGGGACTGAGGTTGCGTGGCAACTGGGAGAATGGTATCGGCTTGTTTAAGAATGATCACGACAACTGGCTTGCGCCATTTTATCAACCTGGTGAGAACAGACGCAAGGGTGGATATGTGACGTTTGTGGGTGACGTGCAGTTGGATATACACAACATATTCTGGGGATATAAGCCTGAGAGGATGTGGAACATGCAGGTATTCTCACGTGCCGGTGGTGCTTATAACTTCGGAGTGAGCAAAGGTACGCCGTTGATAGGGTTTGGTATTGGCAACACATTCAGATTGAACGACAAGTTGGCTTTGTACTTTGATGTGGCATATAATATGGTGTCGAGCGGTTTTACTGGTGTTGAAAAGAATACTGGAACGGGGTCAAACTCCAACGGATTCTTTGACATTAGTGTTGGCATAAAGACAAATGTGTCGAAGACGCATGGTTACCGTAAAGCAACCAAAGAGGATGATAATGAGAAACCTAAGACAAAGGCATGGGGCAAGGAGTGGTATTTGCAATTCGGTTTGGACATGACCCTACAAAATCCATACGGCAAAGATTTCTTCGGTGATGTGTTCCCCAATGGAAAGACGTTTGGTGTGAATGTGGCTGTGGTGAAGAGGTTTACGCCACAGGTGGCATTGCGTGCGAAGGTGAACTGGGAGAACGGTATTCCGCTATTTGAGAATCATCATCTGACATGGATTGGTCCGGCGGATAATCCGTCGGAGAACATGGATAAAGGTGGATGTCTGTTTTTCAGTGCGGATATTCCATTGAGCATAAAGAACATTCTTTCGGAGATTGATCCTGAGAGGAAATGGGATCCGTATGTGTTTCCGAGGTTTGGACTTGGATGTAACCTTGCTATAGGTAGTTTATCGCCTTGTGTGGGTGCCGGTGCCGGCACGACGTATAAACTCAACGACCGTTGGAGCTTATATGCCGACATGGCTTATCAGGTGATTACGAGTGAGTTTACTGGCGGTGCCGGGCACACGGGTATGAGTGTTGCTGCAGGCAGCAACGGATTTATGGATATTAATATCGGAGCGCAACTGAGGATCGGGAAATAATTGATTATTAATTAGTACTGCGCAAGTTCAACAGAGCATACTGGGGGGGAGAAAAAAGAAGTTAATAGAATAAAAGACCCCAAAACAACGTATTAAATATAAATGGAAAACTTTGAGTCTGTTCATATCAGTGAAGAAATTCTTATGATGTGGAATTCTGCATATAATAATTATCAGAATCAGTATAATAAGATAATGAGAAAGGCAATTGAGCGGAGCGGTTTGATCGATTTGTCTTTATATTTATTTCGTAATCAAAACGATACAATCAGCAATGAGGAATTGTCTCAACATATTACAAGTATTATAGGAAAAAATCTATTTTCATTTTTATCTCATGAAGAAGCTGAGACATTGACATTATCTATTGAAAATCTATCGAATGTTCTTTCTTCTTTAATAAATGCAATTCCGCAAGTACATTCTTTGTATGGTATTCTTGAAAATACAAATCAGAAACCTGATTCAATGATGCTTTCAATGATGTCATATCATAGTATGATGAAGACGGTATTTCAGGCGATAGATGTATACGCCAAAGTTCATGCAGATTCTTTAGAAATCGATATTTTGACAAATGCTGAGAAATATCTTACAAGTGGAGTTTGCGATTATTTACGTAAGGCAAAGAATTTCGCGATGGGCTGTGCTTTGGGAGATTGGAATTTTGTCGTACAGGCTGCCAATATGTTTGTATTTAATTCTTTGGGGCATAAAGCTGGCAAAAAAATAAATTACCTATTGCATGGGATGATTCCTGCTGCAGATTTATCTTACAAGCTTCATGCACATCGGTGTCCTCCAGTCTTCCCTTCATATATGTTACAAGGTGTGCCGATTTCTTTTCAGAATAGCATTTTAAAACCGCGTTTTGAATTAGCTAAGGGTTTGAAAGGTTTTGTCGGTTTTGATGAACGGTTTAATTGTTATGTACTTTCTTTACGAGGAACAAATAATGCATACAATGTTTTGACAGATATTCATCAGGCTCTTTTTGGCGCTGATATCACATACCTAATGTCCGTTGGAATATTAGGAAATCTTGTAGAGCAACACAAGGAAGCAAATATTTGTGTCGTCGGTCATTCGTTAGGTGGAGGACTTGCACAATATGCGACTCTGGCAATAGACTCTCCAAATATCAATACATGCTGTTATAACTCAGCCGGTCTTTCTAAACAGAGTATCGCCCAATTAAAGAATCAACAACTCAATAATTCGGTGATTGAGCATTTACATATAGAAAATGATATAGTGTTCAAGATTGGAAATCAACTCGGTAGTTATTTCTCTATTCCTGCAGGTTGTAATCCTAAGGAGGCACATAAAATGTTAACTGTAAGAAAGCAAACTTGGAACTTTGACGAAATCTGGATTAGATAGGAAGAGCATTTGATTGATATGTTTGATAGAATACAAAATATATAATGAAGCTATTAGTGTCAATAATATCAATATAAATTGTGAAAAACGATTGCCTGACAAAAGACAAGCAAATTACCACTATTCACCCAAGGTGTTGTTATCAGAACTTTTTCACTATGCTAACCGCCTCATTCTAAATGAGGTGAAAGGCATTGAGTGCTTACTTTTGGCTGCAAAATTACTCAATCAAATTCAAATCAAAAAATCATAGAACGCTTGTAAGTGATTAAATATTAAACTAATAGATGTGATTTAGCGAAATTTATCGCACCACTAGTAATTATTAATGACTGATGAATAATGGTTTAGATTAAAGTATGGAGGCTCGTTTGTTCTTCGAATTATTACAGGTTGCTGTTGGAAACAGGAAGTCGCTGTCGATTAGTGTCACGGATGCTGATTGGCATCGGCTTTTTGAGTTTTGCAAGAAGCAAGCGTTGATTGGTGTCGGATTTACGGCTGTGGAAAAGCTGCATGCCATGGGTGTTGTGTGTCCTGCTGCGCTCAGGATGCAGTGGATGGCATTGGCTTTGCAGATTGAGAAGCGGAATGATTTGCTTAATCAGCAATGTCGTCAATTAACCGATCGATATAAACATGATGGTCTATCTACTTGTATTCTTAAAGGGCAAGGTAATCTTCTGAACTATCCGGAGCATCTGCGAAAAAGGAGGCAATGTGGTGATATAGACGTTTGGACAGTTTGTAAAAATGGTATTCCTATTGCAGTACAAACGGGGAAAGATAAAGCAGAGTATGTGGAGTATCATGGTCGAAAGGCGGTGATTGAGTATGTGAAGATGCAGCATCGGTTAGAGGGGAATATAGAGAAGCCTGTTGTGAGGTATCATCATATTGAAGCTCCGAAGATAGATGGAACGGAGGTGGAGGTGCATTTTCGTCCTTGCTACGCTCATTCGCCTCTGAGGAACTGGAGAATGCTGCGATGGTTTAATGACCATGCTGATGTATGTATGAAGAACAAGACGCATATGGGATTCGCTGTTCCAACGGCGTCGGTGAATGTGGTTTATCAGATGTGTCATCTTTTCTCTCATTACTTTGATGAGGGGCTTGGGTTAAGGCAGCTGATGGATTACTACTTTGCTCTGAGAGTGTGGCATAATGATGTGATGGAGTGCAAGGACTTGCAATCGCAAGGGATGTGGAGCGAAGGGCTTGGTACGCCTGTTATGTCTGCTACGGAAATTATGGCGGTGCTGAGATCGTTTGGTATGGGGAAGTTTGCTGCTGCGGTGATGTGGGTGCTCCAAGAAGCTTTTGAAAATGAAGAATGTAGAATGAAGAAACAACGTTCGGCGACCGAAGGGAAAGCCAATGAAGAATGTTCTGATGCGGACGAGGTTGGTGAACAGCAATTGGCAGCAATTGGACAGCAATTAAAAGAAATTGGTCCGCAGGCGGACGATAGGAGTGAACGCGAATGTCCACAAATTAACCGTGAATTGAAAGAAATTTGTCCGCAAGCGGACGAGGATGGGGAACAGCAATTGACGGACACTGCGAAGCTGATGAGCACCTATGAAATAAGCAATGAGCGAATAATTGGACAGCAATTGAAAGAAATTTGTCCGCAAGCGGACGATAGGAGTGAACGCGAATTGCCACAAATTTATTCACACATTGCTAATATAAAGAAGAGTTCATCAAGCTCCGCAAGTTTCCGTGAATTTAAGAAAAATATATTTGTGCCTTGGATGATATGTGAGCCTAATGAAAAGGAGGGGCGCAAGTTGATGGCTGAGATTATGCAGGGCGGCAACTTCGGGCAATATGACACTCGGGATGCTGCGCTGAAACGAGGGGGAATGGTGAAACACGGGGTTTGGAAGCTGAAGCGAGTGATGAGACTTGTAAGTAGTTATCCCGAGGAAGCTCTGTGGGAGCCGGTGTTTAGGGTGTGGCACCTCGTTTGGCGAGGGATTAATGGATAATGATGAATGATTGTTGATTGTTGATGATTATTGATGGAAGCAGTGATGATTTTGGGCGAGATCATTATTTTTTATGCAGATTTCTCATAAAAAACTTGCATGAATCAAATAAAATTTGTAATTTTGCAGCGCAGTCCCGGTAATTCCTCTCCCAGACTATGTGCTGGTGAAGAATCCGGGTTTTCTTTTTTATATAGGTCATGAAACAGGAGATGGACATTATCTGTGATGCCTTTTCGTCTCAACGGTTGGGAAAATATATGCGCCTGTATGATGGCGATGAGGCGAAGGCGGTGGCTCATTACAAGGCAAATCTGGCTTTGGCTGAGTCGCTATATACGAGTCTGTCCGTGTTTGAAGTGACGCTGAGGAACGCACTTTCAAGGGAGATGGAGAGGATTATGGGGAGAAAGGACTGGTATACTGTTTTTCCATCGAATCCTGCCCTGAAAAGTCTGACTGGTGAGGTTACTACTGCCATCAAACATATTTCTCAAAGGGGGGAGATGGCTTCGCCGGATAAGATTGTTGCTGAATTGACATTTGGTTTTTGGGTGACGCTACTGAATAGCGAGTATGAACTGACGCTTTGGAAAGGCTTGCGTCTGGCTTTTCCACACATGCCTAAGAAATACAGGAAACGAAAGAATGTGTCATCGCCGTGCAATGCGTTGAGAAAACTGAGAAACAGGGTGTTTCATCATGAGTCTATTTGCTGGGACTTGGATTATATTACGGAAATTCACGACCGCCTCATTTTAGTGTTGGGTTGGATGAATTCAGACATGCCGGCTTGGCTTGAAAAGGTGGATAACTTCAGCAAGGTGGTGGATGAAATCCGCAATTCGTCTGCTGGATTAAAGGTGTAATATATAAAAGGAAATTTTTTATAAATAATTCCGAATTAGTTTTTTGTATGAGATAATAGGTTAAGGGCATCGGCTCTTAGTCCTTTGTTGTTTGCATATATATATATATAGCATAACGATGTGATGGAATGTAAGGACTTGAAGTCGCAAGGGATGTGGTGCGAAGGGCTTGGTACGCCTGTGATGTCTGGTACTGAAATTATGGCGGTGCTGCGGTCATTTGGGATGTCAAAGTTTGCTGGGGCGGTAATGTGGGTGCTCAACGAGGTATTTGTTGGAGGAAACGAAAACGATAACGAAAACGAAAAAAGTCCACGGATGAACACAGATGGGCACGGATGTCCGCAAGCGGATGGTGGTGGGGAACAGCAATTATCAGCAACTGGACAGCAATTAAAAGAAATTGGTCCGCAAGCGGACGGGAGAAGTGAACGCGAATTTACGCGAATTATCCGTGAATTTAAAGAAAATAATATATATCCACAGATAAACACAGATGGACACAGATGTCCGCAAGCGGACGAGGTTGGTGAACACGAATTTACGCGAATTATCCGTGAATTGAAAGGAATTGGTCCGCAAGCGGACGAGGTTGGTGAACAGCAAGTTTCAGACACTGCGAAGCTGATGAGCACCTATGAAATAAGCAATGAGCGAATAACTGGACAGCAATTAAAGAAAAAAAATTGTGTGCCTTGGATGATTTGTGAGCCGAATGAAAAGGAGGGAAAGAAATTGCTTGCTGAAATTATGCAGGGCGGCAACTTCGGGCAATATGACACTCGGGATGCTGCGCTGAAAAAAGGTGGCATGATGAAACATGGGGTGTGGAAGCTGAAGCGAGTGATGAGACTCGTAAGTAGTTATCCCGAAGAGGCTTTGTGGGAACCGGTGTTTAGAGTTTATCACCTCTTATGGCGAGGGATTAATGGTTAATGATGATTGATTGTTGATTATCTTCACACGGAGAACACGGATGGACACGGATGTCCGCAAGCGGACTATTTTTTGGTGAACAGCAATTTACATCAATTGGACAGCAATTAAAAGAAATTGGTCCGCAAGCGGACGGAGGGATATGATGACTGATGATTGATTGTTGATGAACGTAAATGGTCGTAAATGAGCCGTGAATTAAAAGAAATGGGTGTCCGCAGGCGGACGGGGGATGTGATGAATAATGATTGATTGATTGACGATTTTATGGATAAATATGCAGGTTTTTGATGATTTGTTTGGCGGATTGAAATAAAAGATGTATTTTTGCAGGTGTGAAGTAGAAATAATTGCAAAAAAACTCTACCTAAGACCAATGAGGATAGTTGATGAAATAGAAATCAAAATAAAGGAAAGTGAGGCTGGTGCCTTGTTTTTCGTGACGGATTTTGCAAATGGAGGCAATGATGTATTTATTAGCAGATTATTGTCGGAGTTTGCAGAACAGGGGGTGTTGTGCCGATTGGCCAAGGGGGTATATTATAAACCTGTGATGACAAAGTTCGGGGTGTTAATGCCCGATGTACAAGAGATAGTGAAAGCTATCGCAAGAAGAGACAATGCTCAGGTGTTGCCTACGGGAGAGACGGCTGCTAATCTGTTGGGACTTTCCACCCAGGTGCCAATGAACTATGTTTATCTGACTTCTGGTTCCGCCCGTAAGATTATGGTAGGCAAGAAAACTGTTACTTTCAAAAGATGTGTGCCTAAGAACTTTGCTTGTCAGAATGAGTTTTTAGCTGTCCTGATTCAGGCTATGAAGGCAATAGGTCAAGAGAGGCTTACAGATGGACATTGTGTGGTTATTAAGGGATTGCTTATGAAGCATCTGCCAATAGAATCGTTGGATGCAGACATGAAAAATGCTCCTTTGTGGGTGCGTCGTATGGTGTATAACATTATTAAGGAGATTGGCGTATGACGAGGTGGACTGACCATAATGACACTGAGCGCATGGTGATGCTACAGCAGGCTGCGGATGCTGAGGGATTGCCTGAATATGCCGTTGAGAAAGACTGGTGGGTGACAATGGTATTGAAAGCAATGTTTCAGACAAGTGTGGCTGAATGGCTTGAGTTTAAGGGTGGAACGTCATTGTCGAAGGGTTGGCGGTTGATAGATCGATTTTCAGAAGATATTGACCTTGCTCTGAGTTATCGCTTTTTCACCGAAAGGCTTGAGAACAACAATCAGCTGAAAATGTTGAGGAAAAGATGTAGGCGGTTTGTTGTGGGGACACTGGCTGACGAACTGCATGAACAGATGTTGGCTTTGGGACTGAAGGAGTTTGAAGTAATACCAGAAGTGGTTGACGAGGCCGGCAATATGATTTCGACTGATGCTGACCCTACGGTGATATATGTGAACTACAGAAGTGTGGCTAATGCGCATTCGTGGTATATGCCTTCGAGAGTGAAGGTGGAGGTCAGTTGCTTGTCTATGGACGAGCCATTTGAAGTTAAGGAGTTCGGGACGATGATAAGTAGCGTTTTTCCTGACGATGATGAGGATGCTATGGTGTCGATTCCAACAGTATTGCCTTCGCGAACGTTCTTGGAGAAGGCATTCCTGCTCTGTGAGGAGTTTCAGAAACCGCAACCGAGGAGTTTGCGCATGAGCCGTCATCTTTATGACCTGGAGCGGCTGATGGACACGGAATTTGGCAAGGCTGCATTGGAAGATGACGAACTGTATGGCAAGATAGTGGAACACAGGAGGAAATTCTATCATGTGGGATATGCTGACTATGACAAGGATTATCGTGAGCGAATTTCTTTCTTGCCCCCAGAATCGTGTATTGAAGCGTGGAGGGCTGATTATGATGAGCTGCTCATGCACTTTGTTTACGGCAATAAATTGTCATTTGATGAACTGTTGGAAAGAGTCAGTGAATTGAACAAGAGGTTTAATGGATTAAATAATGGTTTATGGTAGACGCATCAATAGAGATAACGAGAACAAAAAAGAAAAATGCCCACAGATGGGCACAGATGTCCGCAAGCGGACGAGTTTGGGGAACAGCAATTAAAAGAAAATGGACAGACACTTGCTTCAGCTTGATGAGCTTGCGAATAATTATCAAAAAATAATTATTTGCCTTGGATGATATGTGAGCCAAATGAAAAGGAGGGAAAGAAATTGCTTGCTGAAATTATGCAAGGCGGGAACTTCGCTCAATATGACACTCGTGATGCTGGACTGAAAAAAGGAGGCATGATGAAACACGGACTTTGGAAGCTAAAACGAGTGATGAGACTCGTAAGCAGTTATCCCGAAGAAGCGATGTGGGAGCCGGTGTTTAGGGTGTATCATCTATTTTGGAGGATGATTCATTGTTGAGATAGGTTTGAAGGGGTTGTTAATATAATACTAAGATGAATACGCCAATAGTTAGTCAAAATTTCAATATAAATATTTCAGATATGGTCGAAAATATTATGAATGATGATGATCGTCAATATTTAATGATGATGCAGGAGAATATCACTCGAATGGCTACCAACAGTGCTAATTGTAAGACATGGATGACTACAATTGTGTCAGCTTTTTTTGCATTAGGTTGTAGCATCAATGAATTAAATGGTTGGATTCTATTCTCTTTCATTCCAGTTCTCATTTTCTGGTATCTTGATACGTTTTACCTTCAGATGGAAAGGAAACTTAGAAACAGAGAGTTGGACTTCTTGATTATTATAAAGGAAGGACTACGTGATAACAGATACACAGACGCATTGTACAATTTTTCTCCTCTAAAGTTGGATTCAATTACTGATGAACAAAAAGCAAAGGGGTTTGTTCAGACTAATAATAGATGGTTCTCGAAATCAATAGCCCCATTTTATGGTGGTGTCCTCGCTGCCATATTAGCTATTTCAGTTGTATTGAACTTCAATGATTTGAAGGATATGATACAATGTGTAATTGACAATATCAACTGAAGACGAATATGAACAACATTTTTATCAGCCATTACGGGGAAGACGAAAAGCAATTGGACACTTTGAAACAGAGACTGAAGGACCATGGATGTGATGTGCGTAATAGCTCTGTTGAAAAGAAGAAGTATCGCCCGTATAAAGTGACAGATGCCACAATTGCGAGGTATCTTCGGGTGTGTATAAGATGGGCTAAGACTTTTATCGTAATGATAGGCGAGCATACACACGAACGCCCTTGGGTAAACTATGAAATTAGAAATGCGGCAAGGCAAGGAAAAACAATAATAGGAATTTTCGAGCATGGATGTAAAGACGCTGTTGAGTTGCCCGAAGCTTTTAAACGTTATGGTACAACTACATTGGGATGGAATTCTCTCGACAAACTGATTGACGTGATAGAAGGAAGAACTGTTGTACCGGAAGCTCCAAACGGTAATGCGAGTGCTCCTATACATAATATCATAAGAATTGAATGTAAATAATATGAACTGTTTTAGATATAAAGTTGAACATGACTATGGATTTGCACCAAACCCGTTTCATGGCTATCTGACACTTGCTACTTGCAAAGGTGACATCAGGAAAAACAAACATTTACAAATAGGCGATTGGATTGTAGGTCTTGGAAGTAAGGCAATGGGAAACCTGCACCATATCATTTTTGCAATGAAGGTGGAGGAAAAGATGACTTTTGATGAATACTGGTGTGATGAGCGTTTTCAGAGCAAGAAACCTAACCTTAACGGTTCTCTTGTTGAAATGTATGGTGATAATGTTTATCATACCGATTTGGCAACAGGTGAAGTCATTCAGGAGAATTGTGCTCACAGTCTTGCGGACGGTTCTGAGCACATAGATCATAAGAAAAGAGATGTGGAGGGCAAGAATGTGCTCATTTCAAAAGCCTTTTATTATTTTGGCGACAATGCACCTCTCGTTCCTGAGGAATATGGTTATATCATAAATGACTCTCGTAACCGCAAATTCAGGGATTTAATGGGAGAAGACATTAAAATACAAAAATTTGCCAACTGGTTGGCATCACAATATGAATATGGAATATATGGAGATCCTTGTAATTGGCGTGAGTATCATTTAAAGGAAATGAACGTTTATGAGGGATGATAAAACTATAGTGCCAAATAACGAGACATTGAGATATTACTTCTATTTCATCCAAGAAAGAATGGAAATGTTCTGGAGAAAAATTGAAGGAAATAGCCGATGCACCAAAGACGAGATACTAAGAAACCATAAGTTTACAAACGTTTATCGTGCCTCGGACAGGGTCAGCCAATACCTTATAAAAGAAGTGATTTACAAAGATATTGAACAATATAAACCGGAAGATGTCCTTTTAAGGATATTGGTGTTTAAAGTGTTTAATAAAATTGAGACTTGGGAGTTTCTAAAAGAGATGTTGCCATGTGCTTTGACTGTAGAGACTTTTGACCCTCACTTTGTCAGTGTTTTGTTAACGGAAAGGCAAAAACAGTTCCCGATATTCAATAATGCATATATGATGACTGGAAGTCACAAAAAGTATAACGATTTGCCAACTAAACATGAGAAATGGCTGACAATGCTGAAAAAAGAAATTGTGGATGGAGGTCTTTTAGATGAAATATTGAAGGCAAGACACATGAAGGATGTATATAATATCCTAAAGTCTTGTTCATTTATCGGAGAGTTTCTGGCATACCAATATACAATAGACTTGAACTATTCTCCTTTCCTGAACTTCTCTGAGAATGAATTCGTAAAAGCAGGTATAGGGGCTATAAGAGGCATTAAAAAATGTTTTATTAATTATGGGGGGTGTTACGAGGATGCGATTTATTATGTGAAAGATAATTTTCACAAACTACAGGATTTGTATGGATATAATTCTTTCCGTGAGCTTCCAAGGCATTCTCCTACATTGATAGACTTGCAGAACTGCTTCTGCGAGACTGACAAATATCTACGTGCCAAAATGCCAGAATTAAGAGTCGGGAATGTGAGAATAAAGCAAAAATACAAGCGTAATAATAAGGCGATAGATTATGTTTTCCCTCCAAAATGGGGAATAAAAGAATCTTTTGTATATAATCCTGTTAGAAACCAATCATTATTTGATTTATGGAATTGAAGGAATTAACAATTGAAGTAACGCAAAAATGCCCCAACTATTGCATTCATTGTTCGTCTTTGTCATCGCTATCCAAAACATGTGCGATTCCACTGAGAAAAATATTGGATACTATTGATGAGGCGAGATTGTTGGGTTGTACGTCGCTAAGTATATCAGGCGGGGAGCCTTTCTTGCGTTCGGATATTACAAAAATCGTAGAGCATGCGAGGGAAAAAGACATGGCGGTATCAATATACACAAGTGGTATTTACCATGATGGGGAAAAATTCCTTCCCCTGCCGCTGGAAAGGCTCCATGATTTATTACAATACGATTGCAAACTCATTGTAAACTATGAAGCCTGCGATGAAAAAACATACGATTTGATTATGGGGACGAATATTGACGGATTCAAGATTCTGAGACAATCAATCATGTCATGTGTGAATTTGGGGTTTGAGGTGGAAGCCCACACGGTTCCTATGTCTGCCAACTGGCTCCAGATTAAAGATATAATAAATCAATGCATGGCTTTAGGGATAAAAAAGGTAAGCTTTTTGAGATTGGTAACCCAAGGTAGAGCGAAAGAAAACGCTTCTTTGACATCATTGTCTGAAGAACAGATGGAAATGGTGAAAAAACAAATTTATATCGAACAGCAGAATCATCCTGACAGCATAAGAATAGGCATCCCTCTTTCGAGTTGCACGGACTGTATTAATTGCATGGCTGGTTCTGTGAAACTTAACGTTCGCTATGACGGGAAGGTATTCCCTTGCGAGGCTTTTAAGGATGATACAAGCAACAGGTGTTTTACATATTCGCCAAGCAACATATACGACACTTCCTTGATAGATATTTATAATAACGATGTGTATTTGGCGGAAGTTAGAACTATGCTTTACATGTATCATTCTGTTTGTAGAAAAGAAAAATGTTTTAATCAATATATAAGAAAAAATGGCAAATACTGATTTTAGGCATCTTCAGGCCTTAACTGATTCATTAGAAGCTCTTGACGGATGTTTGGAGGAGATTCCGAAACCAGAAGGAGCAACCGTTGAACACCCTTTAGATGAGGATGTCAGGAATGTATTACGTGAAATAAACATTGCAGAGAATGACGAGGAATATAAAATCTTCGAATATTCAGACAAAATTAAGAAACTGTGGGGGATATTAATAAAGAAATCATTAAATTGCCTCCGCTTCTTTGATGCACGTGAGCCTTTCCAGAAAGCAACGGATAAACGCCCGCATGCATGTGGCGTCTCAGATCTCGAAAAATACTTTAACGATTATACTAAGTTTGAGACCACATTGTATGGAAGCTCAAAATACTATCGTGATCATGTGATGCATGTTTTTAGGGTTTGGTTGATTGGAAATAACCTATTATTGAAAGACAACTGCAAATATTTGAACAAAATTGTGGTTGAAGCTGGTTATGATGTGAATGCATACGAGAAATTGTCTATGTGGACATTAATCTCTCTTTCACACGATTTGGGATATCCTTTACAGAAAGCGATGGAAGTGATTGAGAGGACAAAGACCATGATGACCTCGTTTGTCAGCAATCCAATGATTAATATGGATTTGTCTTTTAGTGGTGTGCAAAACTCAATGAATGATTTTGTGCTAAGGTTTGTCAGCTCAAAAATGTGGGAGATAAATCTTGAAACAAGGCGAACTATAGAATACACAAATAATAGTTTTGAGGATGAACAAGATAGGTTAAAACATTTGAATGTTGAGGAAAGGAATCAAGAAATCAAGAAGAAACGTTATGTAGCAAGATTACAGCCTAAATATTATTTCAAGTTACAAAAGTCTTTGGAACATAGCCAGCATGGAATCTTAAGTTCATTGATTATTTATAAGCATTTATTATATTTCCTTGAATCTGACTATAGCTTAAACGAAGACTATATGTTTGATTATGAGGATTCCAGACAATACTACATCAGACGAGAGGTATTGAGGGCGATTGCTTCTCACACTTGTCATGATATCTACCAGAACGACATGTTGCGGTTTTCTTTTATGCTTATTCTTTGTGACGATGCACAAGAATGGGGGAGGAAAAGTATTTCTGAACTATATGTAAGGCAGAACAACAGATATACTTACGAGGGTATAGACTGTAATCTGGAAGGAACGCTTTTTGATTGCATATTCCGTGACAAGTATGAGGTAAACTCTAACTCTGTAAAGCCTGTTATTGAAAGTATTAAGCGTATGTCGAGTTCATACATTAAAGTATTTAGGGATGGACAAGATACCGCGTCACGGAATTTCAATTTTACAAGGCAGGTGGAGATTGATTTGACGGGAGCAAATAATATTAACTATTTGTTTAAACTGAAGGTTACAACAACAACTCAAACAAAAATAGAAATATCAAAGACAGACCAATCCCCGATTGCCGATGGTGATATGATAATAGAGTTGGTGAAAGAAGTGTTTGGCGATAAGCATAACAGCATGAATGCTGACAATAAATGTTTTACAATGACCCTTTAGAAATGATAACTGTGTTTTCGAATTGCCTCCTATCGTGTTTGTGATAATCGGTACTATTACACTATTTATTGGTTATCGAGCAAAGCCTTATGAACCTGTAGTGAGAATAGGTACTCCAAAAGATAGGCTTGCTTAAGGCTTGGAATAAACAATGATTATGGAAGAAAGAAATATTAAGATAATGATAAGTTCTTCAATCTACGGATTCGAAGACAATGTAAGACAAGTTGCAGCTCTTCTGGAAACATTGGGCTATGAGGTGATAAGCTCTTTGTTAGGGACAGTGAAAGTCCATCCAAAGAAATCAAACTTAGAGAATTGTTTGATGGCAGTGGAGGAATGTGATGTTTTCTTGGGTTTTATTCGGACGTTTTGCGGCACTGGTAATATTGGTGAGAAAAACATAACCTATGAGGAAATAAAACATGCTATAAAATTGGATAAGCCATATTGGTTTATGGCGGAACATGATGTCGAATTTGCCAGAAAGTTGTTTTCAAGAGGTGTTTCTCCTATTGAAAAAGGCAAGAACATCTGGGATGTAATAAATCCTAATCCTAAAGTGTTTAATCCATTATGTATTGAAATGTATAATACTGTAATCAAAAATGAGATGCGTGATATACCATCAAGAACTGGCAATTGGATTCAGCCATTCTATCAAATGGACGATATTATTAAGTTTGTTCAAAAACAATTTAAAGATAAACAATACATCAATGAATTAATAGACATAAATAATTAAGTTATGGATAATAACAAATTTATTTTAGAACAACTGTTAGCAGCTGGTGAAAGGCCTTCCGTGATTATAAAACAAGCAGGTGATGTAGAAGAAATTTCCAAGGCTATTGTTGCCTTGGCAAATGGAAAAGGTGGAACAGTATTGTTAGGCGTTACGAACGACAGGCGCATTATTGGTATCGAAGATGCATACTCTTGGGTGGAATCTTTAAAAAAGAATATTAAAAAATCAATTACTCCCAAACTGCCATATTCAACGGAGATTTTAGATTATGATGGACATGACGTAATAATGATTTCTGTTTGGGAAGGTGCCGCAAAGCCCTATCTCTACGAATTGAAAGCATATATTTCTATGGGCAGCGAAATAATAGCAGCCGACAACAAAAACCTGCTTGCTCTATTTGACAATAGAGCTAAACATGATGAAACCTGGGAGCGTGAAAGAGTTTATACTGCAGGTTTAGAAGACTTGGACATGGAACGTGTCGCTTCCATACATCAGAGTATTAGTCAACGAAATGATTCATGGGCTGATATTAGTGATGAAGAATTCTTGTCAAGAACAGGTCTTGTCTATATGGGGGCGCCAACAAATGCTTCATTAGTTCTTTTTGGAAAATTCCCTGCACGATTTATCCCTCAGATACGGATTCGTGTTGCCTTATATGGAGGTAAGGAGAATAATCACCTTTTGGAGGTCGTCATGTTTGAGGGTAACCTTTTTGACAACTTGGAACAGATTTCAGATTATTGTAAAAATCTGTATGGAACCACACTCCGCATAGATGGTTTAATAAGAGAACAAGTGCCAAGATTACCAGAAATAGTATTCAGAGAGGCTTTGCTCAATGCCATGGTACATAGGGATTATTCTTCGCATAAATCTTTTCTGAACATAATGATTTATTCAGACAACATTCAGATCTCTAATTATGGTTCATTATTAAATGGTATTACTGTTGATTCATTAATGAAAGAGCATCTTTCAATATTGCGTAACCCAGATATCGCCAACATCTGTTATTTGTGTGGATATATTGAAACTGCTGGTAGTGGGACATTGCGCATTCTGAACGAATGCCAATTGAGTGATATAAACGTAAAATGGACAGAGGACAGTTGTATATTGACAATAAAGTTGGATGGCATTAAACATCTAAAAAATGAGCGTACAAATGACAATCCGATTAGGTTGAGCAATATTGAACAACAGAAGACATTAGATTCGATAATTGTATTCATTAGTCATAATCCAGGGTGTAAATTGCATGACGTACAAAGTAATATTGGCAAAAGTACAGCTACAATAAAAAGATATATTCAATTGCTTAAAGAGAATGGTATCATCACATATGAAGGCTCTCTAAAAACGGGGGGATATAAAATCCTATAACGTTTTTAAGCTCATTTTTAAGCTCATCTTATATTCTGTGCATTGATACTACAAATGAACCTATAAATACCAATGCTATAGTTTAGAATATGTTTTGTCTGGCAAAATACAAAAAAGTATGGTGCGCAATAGCCGCAACTTTTTTGATTATAGTTGTTTTTATACCTATCATCCTTACTAGAACGTGTTGGTTTGATTGTCTTGCGTTTGACGAGTCAACAGGGTGGATTGGAGACACTCTTGGCGGTATTACGGCTCCGTTTATTGGGTTCGTAAATATTGTATTGTTGATATGGACTTTACACAAACAGATTGAGTTTAACAAGGATCAGCTTAAAACTCAGCGGAATGAGCAATTCAAGGCTGCTTTCTTTCAAATGCTTCAAACACAACGAGAATTGTTGCATGAGGTGAATGGCACATTCCTTTCGCGAAATATGAAGGGAAATGTTGTTGGCGGAAAGGTGACAGGCTTAGACTACTTTCATGATGCGGGATTAGAACTGAAAACTTTATTCGATGTTCTTGATGGCGAAATCCAAGATGGGGTGATTATTTCAAATATCAGAAATAAATATGGAATTACCGAGAAGTTGCTCAGTGAATACTCAAATGCTGACAATGAAAAGCAAATGGAAATAGCATATAGACAGTTCTTTGGTACTCACTTTGAATTAGGGCACTATTTTCGACATCTGTATCATATCCTTAAATTCATTAGTAATGAGAAGGAAAATGCAATGCTTGGCGTTTCTGATGACCAAGAAATATCGGAAATTAAAAATAGGTATAAGGGATATGCTGATTTACTTCAATCTACACTATCTGCTGAAGAATTGAGAATTGCATACTATAATTGTGCTGCGTTTGAAAATGCGAAAAAACTGTTTGTGGAATTCCAATTTGTTGAGAATCTGACAAAAGAAAATCTGATACGACCAGATAAGGACGTTATGGCAGGCTTTGACATTAAGGAAACTTATTGATATGGAGAATATTGTTAATAGCATAAAGACATACCTTAAATCAGAAAACACGGAAGGTGCTTTTCAAATCAAGGGCGACTGGGGGTGTGGAAAGACTTTCTTTATTAAAGAGATTCTGCCCAACAAATTGAATGGCATTGATCGAATTCAGGTTATGATTTCGCTCTTCGGCATAGGAGATGTAAAGGAAATACCTTACAGACTTCTTAATGCATACATCAACAAGATGAAAGAACAAGATGGAAACGCAGACGAGGATATGAACAGAGGCTTGGACTATCTTGACTTGAAATATGGTATTGACAGAAAATTCTTAGGGATAAACCTTCATGACGAAGACGAATTAATCTACAATATTATACCGAAGGATAAAGTGTATCTTTGTCTGGATGATGTGGAGAGATTTATCAAAAAGGACAATGTGGAGGAGGTAATGGGATATATCAATAACCTTGTAGAAAATATTGGATATAAGATGATCGTTATATTAAACGATAATTACCACACGAACGATAATGAAGTCGAAAATGTTAAATCGAATTTTAAGGAGAAAGTGATAGGGAAATCTATGACTTTTGTCCCAAACATCCTCGAAATCTTTTACAGCGTTGTTGAAACTTACAAAGATAATTCTTTCAGTGCCTTTATGAAGCGTGATGACATCTCGGAATTGTTCATGCCTATTAATCGCAACAAACAAATACAAAGAGATTTTGAAAACATACGAACCATGAAGTTTGCCGTATCAAACTTTAAGGACGTATTTGGACATTTTGAGGATGCCTTAGAAAAAGACCAGACTGACTATACGTTTAGGAGTCTAAAATACTATCTTGCATTTATAATAGGTGTGTCGATTGAATACAAAAAAGGCAAGATAACGGAAGAGGATTGTCATGATATAGATATTGATACAGAAATTTTTTCTTTGGATTATCTAAATGACAATGATATTTCAGATCAAGAAGTACTGAATCTGTTCAATGATATTGAGAATACAGAAGATGAGAAGGAAAAGTTGAAAAAGCAAAAGGAATATAATGACATATATCGCAGAAGGTTCTATAAAGTTTATGCCAACGACGTGAACATGCAGAGTGTCTATCATGGGGAGTTGTATAACAGCATAACGAAGGGATTTCCTATAGATTTTGAAAAACTAAAGGGTAACTTGGATAAAAAAGTGTTCGACAAAGAGGAAATTGAAAATCCAGGCAATGTCATTGTTTCTCAAACATTAGACGGTACAATCTTTAATTATTCAGATGAGGAAATAAAATCGAAAATGTTGTCTCTGTTTGAATGTGTTAAAGATGGGAGTCTCCAAATGTGTGCTGCATACATTAATGCTTTTTCGTTTCTTGATTCCTATCGAACTGTCATTACCATTTCAGATGAAGAACTTCTCGATACTTTTAAGAAAGGTTTCACAAAATATGTGCATAGTCATGATATTGACAGGATGGAAAGTACCGGTTTGCAAGTTGTATCACAAGATATTCCACAAAGGACAAGGACGTTTTATTATTTTCTCCAAGAAGAATTACGTAATAAATGGGATGCTCAATATAAGCAAGGTGTCGAAGAAATGGTATCACACTTCTGCACAGATATTCCCACATTTTGCAATTTGTTCGTCGAAAATAGAGACCAAGGCTCTTTCCGATATAATACAGACGCCGTGCTTCACTACATACCAGAAGATAAAGTTGAGGAAAGAATGCATAATCTATCTCCAAAAGACGTACATGAGCTGGCAATATTTATCAATCAAAGGTTCAAACCAGAAGACATCTATTCATTTCACTTACATAAAGAAAAAGAATTTCTTCTTGCTATGAAAAGAGGAATAGAGTCAATTGATGGGGACGATACAGTGTCAAAAGTAGAAGCAAGGACAGTATTATTGAATATAGTAAATAAAGCTCTTGAATACATAGAGATTGGCAAGAGGGATTAATCAAGAGATTATTAAACGTACTTAAATAATTATGATAAAATCAGAAAAACTTTATATAATTGGCAATGGGTTTGACATACACCATGGGTTGCCTTGTAGCTTTGCAGACTTTAGGTTATGGTTAAAGGAAAACAGACCTGAAGTATATAACCAATACATACGGATTTATTGTGAAGTCGAAAGTGATCTGTGGAGTGACTTTGAGCAATGTCTTTTCTGTTTCAATTTGGACGATTATCCATACGATGTGACACGGGCTAACTTGGAAGCGTTTAAGGCTGAGCTTTACGAGGCAATCAGGCAATGGGTTAGGTCAATAGGGTTGCCTGATAGCAGTACTGTCATTGAAAACATAGATAAGGATGCTTTGTTCATTACTTTCAACTATACAAGGACATTGGAGGATGTGTATGGTATTGATGAAGACAGGGTCTTGCACATTCATGGCTCTGTAAAGGATGACAGTATTGTCTTAGGTCACGGTAGTTCCAAAAAAGACAGAAGCTGGTATGAAGACTATCCTGACGAATATAAGAATATGATGGAGGAGGAAACAAAGGAGGATAAGCTTATAAGGATGTCTGACAAATTCATCGATGTATTCAAGAAACCTGTTGCAGAGATTATTGAAAAGAATCATTGTTTCTTTGATACACTTCGGGGCGTTAAAGAGATAACCATATTAGGATTTTCTTACTCTGACATTGATATGCCTTATCTTGAAAAGATTGTGGAGATGACAGGGGACGATGTATATGTGCATTTCGGGCATCATACATTCATGGAATTAAATCGTGCCCTCCGTGTGGCAGATGAACTTGGTGTGAGTGCTCGCTTTATGGATTTCTGATAATAGACAAATGAATAAAGATATATGCCACATTGACTATGAAATTAGAATACTATTGGACATTCCGAATTGAGTCGAGCCGATATTATGGTGAAATTGATCCAGACTCTTTGGGCTTCATTACAGAGGAGAATCGGGAAGCGTGGCTGCGGTTTATTCAGAATAAGATAAGCGAACTGATGAAGCCTGAGACCATGGAGTTGCCTGAGTTCAAGGAGTGCTTGGCGAAAGTTCAAGAGGAGAAGAGAAAGCGCGAGGAATACAGCAGACGGGAGGAAGAACTGAGGATAAAGCATGCGGACGAAAGGCGGCGAAGGAGCTGCATGGAAAAGCCGAAGATTGCTTATATTCCATTAGGACTTACTGTTGATTACGAAAAGGAATATGGGCGGCTGATTAGGCAGGAGGTGACGTTTGTGCCTACCGTAGAGGATGATTTCCTGTATCAGTTGCGTTTCTTGGAGCGGTGGTACAAGAAGTCGGTGCCGCAGTTGATTGAGTTGAAGCGTCCTGATGCTGCGTATGCTGTGGCTGTGGAATTGTGCCGCCAGTTGCCGGACTTTGTGTTTCGCAGGGACATAGAGGGGTATCTGAAGCTGAAGAAACCAAGACTGAGGAAACTCATCGAGGGGGCTTTTTCTGCTCTTGTGGAGTCGGTGAAGGCTTGGAACAATGACGAGAAACGGTGTTGGGTGTGTGACTTCATCTTCAAACAAACGAAATATTACCATGATTTCAGAGGTTTGCAGAAGGTGATGCTTCAGATGATGCCGTCTGAGCCTTTGGTTGGCGAACCTGTGGAGGTCGTACGTGAAAAGAGTGAGGAGGATTTGCTGTTGGAGCGGAAACAGAAGCGGGAGGAAAAGTTGCGGTTGGAGGCTGAGAGGGAGGCTCGCTCAGTGATACCTCTCAACGAGGACTACGAGACAAGGATATTTGCGAGTCGCAATGTTGGATGGGACTGTGATTATATAAGCCTTTTGATGCATGAGGAAAACGAGCTCATCAAGGCTATGGCAAACCATGGTGAATATCAGGAGGCTGCACTTCGCTTCATGCAGTTGGCAAAGTCGATGTGCCGCCACTTTATCAGCGATGAGCACTATTGCTATTTCGATGATATGTATTCACCGGAATATGCAATAGACGACCTCGTTGACTTCTTCAATGGATTGGCAAAAGAAGGCAAGTTGCCTGATGAGACCAAGGAGTACTTGAAGAAGGCATGGCAGGAAATCATGGACACTGAATGTCATCAGGACTATGGGATGCTGAGTAGATTGTTGATGAACGTAAATGGTAGTGAATTAGACGTGACTGCGAAGCTGATGAGCACCTATAAAAATAGATAATGTGCGAACTAATTAAAGGAAATTGGTCCGCAAGCGGACGAGGATGTGATTACTGATGAATGATTGCTGATGATTGATTATTGATAGAAAAGCTCAGAAAAGTTTGGTGGATTGGAAATTTATTCGTAATTTTGCGGCGGAATTTATGGTTATTGCATGAAGGTGCATTTTATTGACCAATATGTGAAATTTAAATGTTAAAATTATGGGTACATCAGACAGAAAGATAACAAGAGTGGTGACAGACGAGGGAGTTATGCTTTATCGTCGTGTCACAGAAGTGCTTATGCCAAATGGCAAGTGGCGTTATCCCGTGGATTATTTCGACGCGACACCTGGAGTTGTGAAAGTGACTAAGGACGAAAGACATAAGTTGGCTATTCCTGTTTATGACAAAATTATTTGATTTATGGATTCAATGCGAGAGGGGTATCCATTCCTGTTTCAAATGATTGACAAATGTACTGACAATGATTATATGGTTAATACTTTGCAGTATAGGTTTAAATCCACTAAATCTCATCATACATATATAGTCAGGGTTGAACATTACCAACATAGCGCCTATTGTCTCAAATTCTTTGACAAGGCAAATATAGACAGTAAGAAAAAGTTTAGCCTCCGAACCAATACGTTTGAACCTCGAACAATATTTTATACGTTAATACATATAATGCTCGATGTTCTAAAACGTGATTCGTCTGCATCTTTTTTCTTTATAGGGGCAGAGGATGAACGTGACACGAGTGGGATGGTCTCAAGAAGGTTTAGAATTTACAGAAGGTTTGTTTCCTCTGTCGTATCTGATGAAACTTTTGAGCATTACAGAAGAAATGAACTTTCATTATATATATTGGTAAACAAACGTTCTGTTGCAGATACTTCAGATTATGCACATAAGTTGGCTGATTTGGTTCAACGTGCTCTAATGGTTAACGATGAATGATTAATGATTATTGATTGTTGATGAACGTTAATGGTCGTAAATGAGACGTGAATTAAGGGGGGAGGGGGCTGAACTTTCCGCGGAGGGACAGACCTCTCCGCCCCTTGGGGG